>Ga0187893_10014135_pt1 | contig 10958 bp, 10 predicted proteins | sample MA1701074metaG_FD_139574 | JGI IMG/M metagenome (GOLD analysis project Ga0187893, IMG submission 139574) | White microbial mat communities from a basaltic lava cave in the Kipuka Kanohina Cave System on the Island of Hawaii, USA - MA170107-4 metaG ...
CGCGCGGTGGCTCCAAGCGCGAGGCCGTGGCGTTCGGGCTCCAGCATCTCGGCTGGGTCGGCAGTCAACTCGCGCGGGCAGGTTCATCGACGATCGGTCTTGACGAACGCCGCGCGCTGCGGGCCCAGGCGGCCGCGGAGCTACCGGCGCGCCTGGGCGAACTGGCCGCGCGCCATCAGCTCCAGGTCTGCCGCGTCAGCATTCGCGATCAGCGGACGCGATGGGGATCATGCGGCCGTGACGGCCACATTTGTCTGAACTGGCGCCTGATGTTGATGCCGACCTGGGTCCGCGACTATGTGATGCTGCATGAGCTCATGCATCTCAAGCGACTCGATCACTCGCCGGCCTATTGGGCGCTCGTCGCCGGCGCGTATCCCGACTACAGGCAGGCGCGCCGGTGGCTGCGCGAGTACGGGCCCTCGCTGCGCTAGCGACGGTCGAAGCTATTTGGCGCGCCCCTTGTAGCCGTCGGCGAGCATCGCGACCTTGTATACCGCGCCCCGGGCGACGATGTACAGCGTCTTTCGGTCTGGTCCCGCAAAGGCGAGGTTGTTGGGGTTTCTGGAGACCGGAATCGTGCCGAGGTGCCGACCCTGCGAGTTGAACACCTGAATGCCGGCCGCCGTCGCAGCATAGAGACGGCCCTGGGCGTCAATCGCGAGTCCGTCTCCTCCAAATCGCAGATCGGGCGTGCCGTTCGGCCGCTCGGTGACGATCTCGTACTTCGCGAAGTCACGTTGATTCTTCAAGGTGCCGTCGGGCTGCACATCGAACGCCCAGATGTACTCGCCGCCTTCCTTCGCAAGGTCCGTGCGCGACAGCCGCGTCTTGGCCACGCGGCTCTGGGGGGCGACATAGAGCGTTTTCTCGTCCGGGCTGAGCGTGATGCCGTTGATCCGCTCCGTAGGATGCGCGAACACGTTAACGGCCGTCGCGCCCGGACGGACATAGAGCACCGTGCCCGATCCCGACAGCGTGAAGTACACGCCGTCGCGTCTATCGACGACGAGATCGTTCGGGCCCTCGAACGGTTTTCCGTCGAAGCTGTCGGCCAGGATCGCTTCACTCCCTTTCGGCCAGATCACGCCGATCTTGTTCACTGGCGGCCGTTCCTTGAGTGTCGTAATCAGCCGACCCTTCGAGTCGAAGCCGATGGCGCTGGCGCCGTCCGTGTTGATCAGGAATGTGCCCGGCTTTCCGGCAGGGTCGATCTTGCCGATGCGCCGGTTCATGACGTCCCAGTACAGCAGTGTCCCGTCAGGCATGGCTGCCGGCCCATCGGTGTGCGGCAGCCCGTCTACGACGACTTGAACCTTGGTGCCGCCCTTCACGACGCCCGGGATATCCGGGGCGATGGTGTCGGTGGCCGGTGGCGGGAGCGGCGTCGCCGGTTCCTGGCCCGAGACGAGCACGGCGCAGAAGCATCCCAACGCGGCGACGAATACGGCTCTCGAAGTCATAGCTCCCCTCCTCGCCGCATACTCTCCGCCTCCTCCGAACGGGTGTCAAGGCGCGGCGTCGGCGTGCGCTCGCTCGGCAGAAGTGTGTCAGAGGCGCCCCCGTCAAACTTCAGTATTGTCGGCGTGTGTGCCGTTATCGCACACGGTCTGTGCGCTTGGGGCTCGCCTCGAGTCGAGTCCGCGCTGGCGCTGCGGGGCCTCGAATCCAGTTAAGAGACAGATTCATTGATGGTTAGGGCGACGGCACTATTGTGTGCGCTTGGTCGGACGCCCCTGGCGGTGCCCTTGCTCATGGGTCCCACGACCCTTGGCGACCGCCTTACGGAGCACGCATAGCCGATGTCGACTCAACGCCCCCGCCTCTTTGTCGTCGACGACGAGCGCGCAGTGCTCTCGCTGGCTGGCACGGGGCTGAGCTGCCTCGACGTGCTGCGGGCCCTGCGCACCATGAGCCCGCAGTACGAGGCGGTGCTGATGACCGGGTACGAGAGCTTCGACGCTGCGCTCGAGGCGCTGAAGCAAGATCCCGAAACGCGGCCGCGCGCGCCGGAGGGGCACGATGTCGTGGCCTTACCCGTGGGTGTGCCGGCGCCGCTCATCGACGTGCAGCGCGAACACATCGTGCGGACGCTGCAGGCCGCCCGCGGCAACAAGGCGGTCGCGGCGCGGCTACTCGGCGTCAGTCGGCGCGCGTTTTATCGCCAGCTCGAGCGGCACGGGCTTCACCGGCGCACCGCGAGTCCACGCCGCAGCGACCCTCAACCCTCCTCGGAGCAGCTGCGTGGTGACTGACGGAGCCCTCCCGGCGAGCGCGGCGCGGACCACCGTGCTCGTCGCCGACGATACGGAGAGCGTGCGGCTGCTGTTCCAAAAGCTGCTGTCGGCTGAAGGCTACCAGGTGGTGAGCGCGGCCGACGGCATTGCCGCGCTCGATCTCGTGCGCCTGCATCGGCCAGACGTCATTCTGCTCGACATTTCGATGCCCGGGATCGATGGCATCGAGGTCTGTCGGCGGCTGAAGAACGACCCGGCCACCCGCCTGACGCCCATCGTGCTCGTGACGGGCATGTCCGAACTGCAGGATCGCATCAAAGGGATTGAAGCCGGGGCAGACGACTTTCTCTCGAAGCCGGTGCACCCGCACGAGCTTCGAGCGCGTGTCGCCTCGCTGTCGCGCGTCAAGCATCTGATCGACGCGCTCGATTCGGCGGAAGCGGCCTTCGTGGCGCTGGCGCTGACGATCGAAGCGCGCGATCCAAGCACCAACGGGCACTGCGAACGGCTGGCGGCGCGAGCGGTCCTTGTGGGGCGCTCGCTCGGATTGCCGCCGGAGGATCTTGACGCGCTCCATCGCGGCGGGTATCTGCACGATCTGGGCAAGGTGGGCATCCCCGATTCGGTGCTCCTCAAGGCCGGGCGGCTGACCGAGGCGGAGTTCGAGCTGATGAAGCGGCACACGGAGATCGGGGACTCATTGTGCGCGCCGCTTCAGTCGCTGCGGCACGTGCGTCCGATCATCCGATCACATCACGAGCGCCTCGATGGGAGCGGCTATCCGAGCGGGCTGCGAGGGGACGAGATCCCCGTACTAGCGCAGATCGTCGGCATCGTCGACGTGTACGACGCCTTGACGTCACATCGCCCCTATCGCCGGGCGCTCGATCCGGACGCTGCGACGACGATGCTGCTCGACGAAGTGGCGCACCACCGCTTCTCGCGGGCATACGTGGAGGTCTTCCTCGACACGCTCCGCGCGAACGCGCCGCCGCCGGTGCACGAGTTGGTCGTCGGTAGTCGGTAGCTGGTAGCGATTAGCCTCCCCGCGTGTGCATTTCGAGATGTGGATCTCGGCGGAGTGTGTCGACCGGGATGAGCGGCGCGCGGTCGCGGGCGGCCAGTCGCGCCTCCGCGCCGCGATCCCGGCGGGTGACCCACGTAGAACGGATTAATCCGGCGAGCTCGCTGGCATCCGCGCCGGCGCGGAGCGCGCGCCGCAAATCCACCCCGTGCCTCGCATAGAGACAAAGATACCAGAGCCCGTCAGCCGTGAGTCGGCTGCGGTCGCAGTCTTGACAGAACGGCTCCGTCGTCGACGAGATAACACCGAAGATCGTGCCGTCGGGTAGGCGGTAGCGATCGGCCGGCGCCGATGAGACCTCTGCAACCGCCGATATCGGGCCATGCTGCTGCGCGAGCCGCGCGAGGATTTCTGCGCGCGATACCACACGATCCATTGACCAGAGGGTGGCCCCGCCCACGTCCATGTACTCGATGAACCGTACTTCCGCGCGGTGCGCACGGCCAAACTCGATCAGATCGGACAGCTCATCGTCATTGGTGCCGCGGATGACGACGGTGTCGAGCTTCAGACCGCCGAAAAGCGGCGCTGCTGTTTCGATGCCGTCGAGCACCCGGCGCAGGTCATCAGCGCGCGTCAGCTCGCGAAAGCGCTCGGGCCGCAGCGTATCGAGGCTCACGGTGATCCGATGGAGCCCGGCGTCGGCGAGCGCGCGCGCCTGCTCGGCAAGCAGGACGCCGTTGGTCGTGATGGCGAGGTCGCGGATTCGGGCGCGCGCGGCCAGCGCCGCCACGAGCGCGGGCAGGCCCCTGCGGAGCAGTGGTTCCCCTCCGGTGAGCCGCACCTTGTCGACACCCAGGCCGAGGAAGACGTCGACGAGCTGCTCGATTTCCTCGAACTGCAGGATGTCCTCGCGCGGCAGCCAGACGTACTCCGGCTCGGGCATGCAGTAGCTGCAGCGGAGGTTGCAGCGGTCGGTGACCGACAGCCGCAGATTACGGAGGGGACGCTGAAACTGGTCCAGGAGCACTGGGCTCATTATCGTCAACTTAAGACTCAAAACTCAAAGCTCAAAGAATGAAGACCCCGAGGCCATCGCGTTGACGTTTTGAGTCGTGAGCTGTGAGTTTTGGGCTACAGGACGCTCAACCGCGTGCGGTCGTGTGGCAGGAAGGGGAACGCCGTGCGCTGTCCTTCAAAGCGCTCGCTCCAGCGTCCGGGAATGTGCGTCGCGCAACGCGGGCAGGTGCCGCCGGGCGTCAGCCGGTACTCCTGAATGAGGTAGCCGTAGCGCGTAATGAGCTGCTCGCCGCAGCTATGGCAGCGTGTGTGCTCGAGATCGCCCACCCGTCCCGGCGCGTTCCCGGCGTACACGTAGCGCAGCCCCGCCTGACGTCCGATCCGCGCGGCATGCTGAAGCATGGCCGGCGTGGTGTTGGGCGGATTGGTCATTTTGTAGTCCTGGTGGAACGCCGTGACGTGCCACGGAATGTCGACCGACACGCTCGCGAGGAACTCCGACAGCCCGCGCAGTTCCGCCTCGTTGTCGTTGAAGCCGGGGACGAGCAGCGTCACGATCTCGACCCACACGCCGTGACCGCGGAGCCACCGGATCGTGTCGAGGATCGGCTGCAACCGGCCGCCGAGCTCGCGGTAGTGCTTGTCGTCGAAGCTCTTGAGATCGACCTTGTAGAGATCGATGTGTGGGCGAAGGTACTCGAGCGCGCGCAACGTGGCGTTGCCGTTCGAGACGAAGCCCGTGACGAGACCGCGCGCGCGCGCCTCCTGAAAGATCGCGACGGCCCATTCGACTGTGATGAGCGGCTCGTTGTAGGTCGAGACGAGCATGCGAGCGCCCTGGTCGAGCGCGTCGCGCACCAGCCCCGTCGGCGTCGCGTCACGCGGCGGCACGACCGCCTGCGGATCGCGAAGCGCCTGCGATGTCACCCAGTTCTGGCAGTAGCTGCAGTGCAGGTCGCAGCCGAGCATGCCGAAGCTGTACGCCAGCGCGCCCGGGTAGGCGTGGAAAAACGGCTTCTTCTCGACGGGGTCGCACTGCATGCCGCCGACGTAGCCCCAGGGCACGCGGAGGCGTCCGCTCTCGTTGTAGCGCACTTTGCAGACGCCGCGGGCGCCATCGGGGATCGGGCACTGATGACCGCAGGCGTAGCAGCGCAGCCGTCCGCGATCTATCGTCTCGACCAGCTCCGGCGCCGCGTCGCGCGTACGCGACGCAAGCGTCTGCTCCAGCGTGGGCATGTCTTACTGATCGTACGATACAGGTCAACCAGCACGAAGCGGCGTTCAGTGTGTACAACGCCGCCAACGCCGACCGGGATGCTAAGATCGAACGTTCCAATGTCTCAAATACTCGTCACCAATGACGATGGTGTCCATTCGGAAGCGATTCAGATCCTGGCCGATGCGCTGGCACCGCTCGGCAAGGTCACCATCGTGGCACCCGTTCAGGAAGCCAGCGCCATTGGCCATGCATTGACGCTGCGTCATCCCCTGCGGCTCGAGCGCCTGCGACCGTCCGTCTACACCGTCGATGGGACTCCGACCGACTGCGTGAATGTCGCGATCGCGCACGTCCTGCATGCCAAGCCCGACCTTATCGTCTCGGGCATCAACAAGGGATGGAACCTGGGGGACGACGTGACGTACTCGGGCACGGTGGCGGGCGCGCTCGAGGGCGCGCTGCTCGGCATCCCGAGCCTGGCGATCTCGACGCAGAACAAGGACAACCAGTTCGAATTCGAGCCGGCGGCACGTGCCGCCGCGGCGATTGCGGAGACGGTGCTCGAGCGCCGCATGCCGCGGTTCACGCTGCTGAACATCAATGTGCCGTTCGGCCCGCATCGCGGGTTCCGAGCAACGGTTCAGGCGAGGCGAAACCATGTCACCGTGGTGAGCAAGCGCGTTGACCCCCGCCGGCGGGCGTACTACTGGATCGAAGAGGGGGAAAACGACTGGGAGCCGCACGATCGCTCGGACTACCAGGCCGTCCGCGACGGGTACGTGTCGATTACGCCACTCGAACCCGACATGACCGCGCACGAGGCGCTGCGCTACGTTGAGGCCTTGCCGGTCGTGAGGTCTGTGGAAGTACGTTAGACTCGGTTGGTTGGCGGTTGGTGGTCGACGACGAACTACCGATCGGTAACCACGAACATTCGTATTGTCGGGGCGTGGCTCAGCCTGGTAGAGCACTCGGTTCGGGACCGAGGGGTCGCTGGTTCAAATCCAGTCGCCCCGACCACTTTTCAAAAAAAGACGTTGCGCCTGCCGCATGACGCGCGCCATGAGGCATGGCTGGCGGCACTCCCGCCGAGACGGTCTCCCCTCGTATAATCAGCCCCGCGCGGTTCGTTGATTGCGCGGCCTGCCATGGACCCGGACGCGATGACGTTGTTTCGCGAGCTGGCCAACCGATCCCCGTCGACGCCGAGGCGTTCTACGACCCCACCATCGTCGAGGACCTGGATCGGAGCGGGTATCTTGACACCGCGGGCCGCTGGGGCGCGCGCACCCTTTTGCTCCCTAACCTCAGCCCGGTCATACGGTTGCGCGTCACCAGACCGGACGCGCGCGCCGTCGCGCACGAGAGCGGCGCCGGGGCGAAAGGATCTCGACACAGAACGCAGAGGCCGAGCGTATAATCCGGACAATTTGCGGGCGCCGCGGCTTGCCGCGCCGTGGACAGACGGAGGAGACCATGAACGTCCGATGGAGCGTGGCGTTATTGATCCTGTTGGCGACGGATGCGAGTCAGGCTCAGCAGGCGCCGACCACCACCAAAATCGCCGGGGCCGGCGGCGCGATTGTCATCACCGCGCTGGGGCACGGCAGCGTCATGATCGAGAGCGCCGGCAAGGTTGTGCTCGTCGATCCGGCCGCGATGTTTGCTGATCTATCCCGCGCGAAACCTGCTGACCTCATTCTCGTCACCGATATCCATCCCGACCATTACGATCCGGCCGCCGTGGCGAAGCTGCGGAAGCCGAAGGCGCCGGTCGTCGTGCCGCCTGCGGTGGCGGCGGAAAAGAAGATCCCCGACGTCATCGTGATGCAGAACCGGATGATGCATACCAACGAGGAAGCGCCCGCCGGCATCACCGTGATTTCGGTACCTGCTTACAACCTTCAGCGCGGGCCGTCGCCCGGGCAGCTCTACCACACGCAGGGCCGTGGACAAGGCTACGTAGTGGCGTTTAGTCCAATGCTCGCGGCGGTACGGACGGGCAAAGCGTCGCAGGTCTACGTCGCAGGCGACACCGAATGCGTGCCCGCCATGGCGCAGTGGGTGAAGAACGTCGACGTCGCGCTCATGCCGATGAACCTGCCGTACACGATGACACCCGCCGAAGCGGCCGAGTGCGTCAAGGGGTTCCGGCCGAAGGTCGCCATCCCGTACCACTACATGGGACAGAAGCCGGAGGAGTTCGCGGCGGCGTTGAAGGGACAGCCGATCGAAGTACGGATGCTCGACTTCTACGCCAAGTAGGGCAGCTAGGAGCCCTGGGATGGTCAACCGGTCGAAGGTGGTGATGGTCGTCGGCGTGGCCGCGGTGGGACTGGCTGCCGTATGGCTCGCCGCACGGCTGCTCGAAGCGCAGAGCCCGGCCGCCGCACAGCCGGCGTCGGGCCAGTTCGCGCCGTACGGCGCGCCGCGGACCGCCGATGGCCGGCCCGATCTCAACGGCATCTGGCAGGCGCTCACGACCGCGTACTGGGATCTCGAGGCGCACGGCGCCGCCCGCGGCGCGTACCCGCAGCTGCTCGGGGCGTGGGGCGCGCAGCCGGGCGGGCAGAGCATCGTTGAGGGCGGGATGATTCCGTACCGGCCGGAGGCGCTCGCGCGCCGGCGCGCCAATTTCGAGAGCCGCGCGAACGCATCGGTGCCCGGGGACGGCGTTGACCCGCCGACGGGCGATCCCGAAATGAAGTGCTGGATGCCCGGTGTGCCGCGGATGATGTACATGCCGTACCCCCTCCAGATCGTGCAGTCGCCGGACGCGGTGCTGCTGACCCACGAGTTCAACGGCAGCTCGCGCATCGTCCGCATGAACTGGGAGGAGGAGTCGCCGGTCGACAACACGTTCTTCATGGGCTGGAACCGCGGACGCTGGGACGGGGACACGCTCGTGATCGACGTGACAGCGCTCAACGAGCGCAACTGGCTCGATCGCGCCGGCAACTACCACAGCCCCGAGGCGCACATTGTCGAGCGGCTGACGCGCGTCAGCCTTTATCACATCGCGTACGAAGCGACGATTGACGACCCGAAGGTGTTCTCACGTCCGTGGAAGATCAGCTTCCCGTTGTACCGCCGGATGGAGCCGAACGTCCAATTGATGGAGTTCAAGTGCCAGCCGTTCGTCGAAGAGCTCCTCTACGGACGGTTCACGAAGAAATGAGCGAGCGGAGGTAGCCGATGAAGTTCCGGGCTTCACTGGGTGTTCTCGCGGTGCTGGCGATCGTCGGCACCGTGCTCGCCGCCACGGGGCAGCTCACCTGGGTGCCCGGGCTCGGCGGCGCGGGAGACGGCGAGGACTGGACGTCGCCGCGGACGCCGTGGGGCGATCCTGATCTCCAGGGCATCTACAACTACGGCACGAGCACGCCCCTCCAGCGCCCGGCACACCTCGCCGATAAGCCGGTGCTCAGTGAAGAGGAGGCAGCGCAGCTCCAGAAGGACCTGGCCTACCGCCTCGATCGCGATCGGCGCGACGGCGGGGCGCAAGCGGACGTGTCACGGTCGTACAACGACGCCTGGATGGATCCGAATCGGATGCGGTTGACGGCCGATAAACGGACCTCGCTCATCATCGATCCACCAACCGGCCGGCTGCCGGCGCGCGTGCAGCGGACGCTCACGCCGGAACAGCAGCGGGCGCGCGCCGAGGCCGAGTTGTCGACCAAGCGTTTCAACACGGGATTCATGGAAAGCTATCGGGACATGGACGTCGGCAACCGCTGTATCATCCGGCGGCGCAACGAAGGCGGCGGCCATCCGTACATGCCGGCCATCTACAACAACATGGCGCAGATCTTCCAGGCGCCCGGCTACGTTGTGATCTACTCCGAGATGATTCACTTCACGCGGGTGATTCCGGTCGACGGCCGTCCGTTCCTGCCGGAGAACGTCGAGACGTGGCTGGGCGATCCGCGCGGCCGCTGGGAAGGGAACACGCTGGTCGTCGAGACACGGAACTTCCTGTCGTCGGCCGACGTCGGCCGGACCGGCGTTGTCTACGGGAACGCGAATCCGAAGACGTTTCGGATCACCGAGCGGTTCACCCGCGTCGCGCCGGACCGGATCCACTACGAAGTGACGATGTCGGATCCCGAGACGTGGGAGCGGCCGTTCACGATCATGGTGCCATGGAACCAGACGGACGAGCAGATCTACGAGTACCAGTGCCAGGAGCTGAACTACGACATGCACAACTGGCTCTACGGGGCGCGTGAGCGCGAGAAGCGCGGCGAACGGTTCGACCCGAATGCGCCCGACGCCGGGGGCGACGCGGAAGGATAGAGGTACATGGAGGTCGTACGTAGTGTCCGGCTTTAGCCGGACCCCGGGGGAAGGTCGAATGCCAAGAAAACTTGGGTTGTTGCTCACGGTACTCCTGGTGGCGTCCGCGGCGCCCGCGTGGTCGCACCACGCGTTCTCGTCGGCGTTCGACGCGAAAAAGCCGGTGAAGTTCACCGGCGTCGTCACGAAGATGGAGTGGATCAATCCTCACGCCTGGATGCACGTCGAGGTGAAGAAGCCCGACGGCACCGTCGAGAACTGGATGATCGAGGCGGGCTCGCCGAACAGCCTGTTCCGGCGGGGCATCAACAAGAACACCGTGCGGGTCGGCATGACCGTCGTCGTCGACGGGTATCAGGCTCGCGACGGGTCTCGCCGCGCCAACGGCCGCGACGTCATGCTGCCCGAAGGGCGCAGGCTGTTCGTCGGGTCCGAGGGGACGGGCGCACCGTACGAAAAGAAGTAGGGAAGTAGGGAGGAGGTTCAGATGCGCGCTCACTGGTCATTGAGGTACGTGCTGGCCGTGGCAGTAGTGGCCGTCGTCACCGCTGGCTGCTCCAACGGCAATGGCAACGCCAACGAGGCGGCGCCCACCGCGGCGGCACCTGCGCAGGAACGGGGCGGACAGGACGAGTTCGGCCCGTACGAAGTGGTCGAGAACTGGCCGCAGCCGCTGCCCGACAAGGACGACGGCGTCAAGCACGACGGCTGGACGTGGGGATCGAACGGCGCGATCTGGGCCGAGTCGCCCGATCGCGTGTGGATCGCGCAGCGCGGCGAGCTGCCGCTGCCACAGGGCGCCAAGCCGTGGACGCCGTACGGCATGCTGACGCCTTCGCGGGGCAACGCGACCGGCAACGGCGACGGCCTGAGCGCGACGTGCGAGCCGGTGGCCAAGCGCGGATGGGAGCGCCGCTGGCACCACACGATGTTCGTCGTCGATCGCGACGGCAGGATCGTGCAGGAGTGGCCGCACCTGGACAAAATGTACGCCCAGGACCGCTGCGGCCGCGGCCCCCACATGTTCAAGATGGGCCCGTACGACGCCGAGAAGCACGTCTGGATCATCGACGATCAGCAGCACGTCATCTGGAAGCTCACGTATGACGGCAAGCTCGTGCTCACGCTCGGCACGCTCGGCCAGCGCGGCCGCGAC
>Ga0187893_10014136_pt1 | contig 10958 bp, 7 predicted proteins | sample MA1701074metaG_FD_139574 | JGI IMG/M metagenome (GOLD analysis project Ga0187893, IMG submission 139574) | White microbial mat communities from a basaltic lava cave in the Kipuka Kanohina Cave System on the Island of Hawaii, USA - MA170107-4 metaG ...
AGGGTCGAGAACGCGGCGACGGCGCCGCGCGACGCGAGCGCCTCCTCGACCGCCAGCAGGCGATCCCGGGCCACGAAGCGCTCGGTGAGCGGCCGTCCGAAGGCGCGCGCCAGCAGGTAGCACCCCACGGCACCCAGTACGACCCCGAGCCACGACAGCGCGAAGCCCGCCCGTGCTCCGTAGACGAAGCCGGCGCTCATCATGATCGGCTCGGATGGGATCGGCGCCACCACGCACTGCAGGACGAGCAAGGCCACGGTCGCCAGCGGACCGATCGGGCCGAGCGCGCGGACGCGCTCGGCCAGCGCGGGCCCATCGATTCGCGCGAGCAGCCACCAGAGCCCCGCCCCGGCGACGACCAGCAGCACGACCAGCCCGACTCGGCGCACCCCCCCTGCGGTCATCCCGCCATCCGCGCGGCTCAGTGGCCGCCGTACTTCGAGGTCGCCTGCGCGGTGATGTGCTCCAGCAGTCGGTCGTGCGCCTGCTCGAGCGCCAACGTCTGCAGCATGGCCTGCGTCCGTTGCGCGAGCGGGATGGTGGCGACCAGCTCCGCGACTTCCGCAGGCGTCAGCCGCTCGATCGCCTGGCGCATGTCGTCGATGGCGGTCGAGGGAAGCTCGAGCTTCTGCGCGGCGTCGACCGCGTCGAGCGCCGTGCGCATGCGCTCGGCGAAGCGCTCGCGCGCCTCGACGCGCTCCTCGGGCGTGCTGACGACGTTCAGCCGGCTCATGGCCGCTTCGAAGAGCTGGTCGAAGGCATCGAGGATGGCCTGCCGCGCGGTCGCCATGGTGGACGACCTTAGTCAGCCGGGCGCCCGGTGTCAGCCCCCAGCGCCGGGGCGGTCTCACCCCGATAGACGAGCACGGCCGGTCCGGTCTGCCGCACCGACCAGTCGTCGCCCACGTCGACGGTAAGGGCGCCCCCGGGCATCTGCACGCGAACGTGCGATCCCACCAGGTCCAAGCGGCGCGCCACGGCGGCCGCGGCGCAGCTGCTGCTCCCGGACGCCAGCGTGTACCCCGCGCCGCGCTCCCAGATCTCGATGCGGATGGCGTCGCGACCGAGCACCTGGGCGAGCTGCACGTTGGTGCGGTTGGGAAACGCGGGGTGGCGCTCGAGGAGCGGACCGAGCCACCGCGTGTCGGCGGCCGACACCGCGTCGCGGAGCACGACGCAATGGGGATTGCCTATGGTCACCGCGGAGAACTCGACGTCGTGCCCGTCGACGCGCACGCGCTCGCGCAGCACTTCCCGGCGCGGGCCCGCCACGGGGATCGCCGCGCTGTCGAACGAGACGCGGCCCATGTCGACGCCGATCTCGGCGCCGTCCACGCGGCAGACGACGCGACCGCCCGCGGTCTCGATCGCGAAGGGCTCGGCGCCGACGCGTCCTTCGTCCCACAGGTAGCGGGCGAGGATGCGCAGCCCGTTGCCGCTCTTCTCGGCTTCGGAGCCGTCGGGGTTGAAGATGCGCACGCGAGGCGTGCCGCCGGCATCGTCCACGAGCAGCACGCCGTCGCTGCCGACGCCACGATGGCGATCGCAGAGCAGACGCACGCGCGCGGGATCGACGGGGCCGCTCCACGCAGCACGCTCGATCACGAGGTAGTCGTTGCCCAGCCCGTGATACTTGACGAAGCGCATCGTCCCGCCCGATAGGGTGCCCATGTCGCAGCTCGAAGCCAACAAGGCCCTCGTTCGCCGCTTCTGGGACGACCTCTACGCACATCGGCTCGCCGAGCTGGGTAGGTACTTCAGCGACGGCGCGGTCTACGACGACGTGCCGATCCCGGCGGCCAAGGTGGTCGGTCCCGCCGCCATCGTGCGCAAGCTCGAGATCGGCTTCGCGCGCGTCCCGCGCCACGTGCACCACCTGCATCTCATGGTGGCCGAGGGCGACACCGTGATCACCGAGCACACCGAGGACTGGTGCTTCGCCCCCGACCACGTGGTGTCCCTGCCCTTCGTGTCGGTGCAGACCATCGCGGGCGGCAAGATCACCCGCTGGAGCGACTACTCGAACATGGACACGCTCGTCTCGGCCGCCCCCGCGTGGTGGCTCGAGCACGTCATGGCCGCCTGGGCGGAAACCCCTCCCGCTCAGCCCTGAAGCACGGTGCCGGCAGGCACCACACGCTGCTCGGGCCCGTCGTGCACGACGCGAACGTCGCCCTCGACCACGGCCCCGCCGCCGAAACGCACGTCGCCGCGCACCACGAAGCGCCGGCAGCGCACCAGCGACGGCGCGCCCTCCGGGAAGCGCGCCTGCAGATCGGCCACCTGGCGGTAGTACTTCGGATCGAGATCGACGACGAGATCGGGCTCGGTGCGTCGCGGCGACGCGACGACGCGGAAGTCGGCGGCCAGCTCGTAGGCGTCGGACCAGAGCACCAGCAGGTCGCTCGTCGTCTTGACGGGGACGAGGCGGTCCCGCGCGACGCGCACGGCCCGCGCACCTTCGAACACCGCGATGGCCGCGCCCATCGCGGTCTCGAGCTGGACGACGCGCGGCGACGCCGGGTCGTCGGGATCGACCGGCTTCTCGTTGGTGATCATCGGCAGCCCGAGGATGCCGCCGCGCTCGCGCAGCACCCGCGCCAGGACCTCGAGGTCGATCCACAGGTTGTTGGTGTTGAAGTAGCGATGGCGCAGCACGTCCTGGAAGACCGCTTCGTCCTCCTTCCGGCACTGCGCGGATTCGCGGAGCAGTAACCGGCCGGCCCGATCGCGCGCGAGGTGGCCGCCCTTCTTGTCGGCCTCGCTGCGGTCCGCGACCTCCATCACGAACGGGATCTCCTCGCTGGCGATCCAGCCGAGGATGTCCACGTCGAGGACCGCGCCGAGGTTGTCGGAATTGGAGACGAACGCCCAGCGCATGCCGCGAGCCAGCAGCGCGTCCAGCAGCCCCGAGCTGACCAGCGCCGGATAGAGGTCGCCGTGGCCGGGGGGACACCACTCGTGCTCCGGATTGCCCGGCCACGCCGCGGGCGCGCCGGCGTCCTTCGTGATGCGCGGCACCTTGTGCTGCAGGAAGTCCGCGGGCAGCTCGCCCGCGAGCTCCGGGTACCGCGCCAGCACCTTCTGCGAGTCGGCGCGGGTGCGAAAGCTGTTCATGAGCACGAGCGGCAGCGGGCACCCGTACACCCGTCGCAGGTGCAGTACCTGCCGGACGATGATGTCGAGGAACGAGAGCCCGTCCTTCGCCGGCAGGAGGGACTTGGCGGCCGAGAGGCCCATGCTCGTGCCGAGGCCGCCGTTCAGCTTGACCACGACGGCGCGCTCGACGGCGCGGCGCCCCGCGTCCCGGTAGCGCGCGAGCTCGGTGGCGTCGGCCACGTCTTCGAGCGGCGTGATGCTCGATTCCGGCACAGTGCCGGTGTCGCCCCGCAGATAGCGCTCGAAGTAGTAGCGAAAGCAATCGACGGCGATGGCGGGCAGCCCGGCATCGCGCATCTTGTCGGCGAAGGGGGCGAAGCGATCGACGGGGGCGGCGCTCATGCGGGCGCGATCGTATGGGCCCGACCGCCGCGGCTCAAGCCGCGCCGGTCGGCCACGTGGGCGTGTAGACGTACTCGAGCTTGATGCCGTCCGGATCGGCGAAGAACAGCGCGTAGTATCCGGGAGCATACCGCGGGTACTCGGCGGGCGGATCGAGAATGGGCACGCCCTCGGCGACCAGCGTCCGGTGCAGCTCGTCGACGGCGGCGCGCGTGGGTGCGTGGAACGCCAGATGATGGAGTCCGGGCGCGTAGCGATCGTGCGCCGGCGCGGCGGGATGGGCCTCCTGCAGCCCGATCTCGATCGCGGCGCCGGCCCAGATCGGCCCCTCGGGCACGTCGTGGCTGCGGCGAAATCCGATGCGGGGCAGGACCCGATCGTAGAATGCCGTCGACCGCGCCAGGTCGCGCACGGTGACGTCCAGGTGGTGGATCGCGCCGGACATCGCTTCAGCCGGCCGGACGCAGCGCCTCGAAGCGGGCGCGCGCGCGCTCCATGTCTTCGGGCTCGAAGAGCTCGATGGCCGCGATGTCGTCCCCGCGAACGACCATCAACCGCGCGAAGAGCATCTCGAACGGTCCGCCGCCGGGCAGCGTGCCGTAGGTGCGGCCCATCCCGACGGATCCGTGGGGTTCCGCCGCGACGACGTAGAGCGTCTCGATCATCCCGTCGGGGGATTGCTCCCAGAGCGAGGTGAGCCACCAGCCGTAGCTGTCCAGCCCCTCCTGCTTCCCTGGACCCGTACGACGGTGGTCATGGAACGTGAAGTCCTCGGGCAACGCCGCCCGGCACCGGGCGACGTCGCGTGCCCGCAGCCCCCGGAAGAAGTCGCGCGCGCGCGCCGGCATCCAGGCCGCGCCCTCGCCTCGCGCGTATCGCTCGGCGAGCTCCGCGCCCGCGGCGCGACGCTCGTCGGGATCGAACGAGGTCACGGCGAGCAAGCGGCCTTGGCCGTCGACCTCGACGACGACGAGATGCTCCATGTCGAAGACGCTGCTGCCGTCGAGCGACGCCGTCCAGCGTGTGCGCTCGAGCGCGAGACGATCGCCGCTGGTCGCGAGCAGCGTCCGCGTGATCGAGGGAACCGCGGCGCCGATCAGCGTGGCGTTCCGGATGTACGTCTCCCGATCCAGCGTGGCCGAGGCGACGCGGCGGCGGTCGTCCAGGAGGAATTCCGGCGCGCACAAGGCTTCGAGGGCGGCACGGTCGTTCGTTTCGACGGCCCGCTGCCAGCGGTCGCGGGCGCGCGTCGCGGCATTCGGCGGAATGACCAGCGGATCGCCCGGCGCACGGGCCGCCACCACGGTGAGGCGCGCCAGCGCGGCGGCGAGGTCGTCCATGTCGTACTGATCGAAGCGGCGGATCCGCTTGGCGCCGTCGAGCTCGGCCACCATGAGGCTCGGCGTCTCGAAGGCGCCTCCCTCACGCGTGCCCACCCAGGTGGTGATGACGAGATAGCCGTACTCGGTCATCGTCACGTGGTCGAGCCGCAAGTGGACGTCGGGAGCGAGCTCGACGAGCGAGCGGAGTGCCTGCACGTACGCGCCCGGGCCGTGCAGGGTTTCCCAGCCGATCAGGCGACGATCGTACACCACGAGATCCGGGCTGAGCCGCGCCGTCAATCGATCCCAGTCGCGACTCGCAAAGGCACGCGCAAACGCATCCATTCCTGCCCAGACACCCGCGTGCACCGCCCCCTCTCCGCTCGCGAACAGCGCATCCAACGCCGCATAGGCCGGGGCAGCATCGGCCGAGTCGAAGACCTCGCCCCGTCTGCCCACCCCCGACTCGTCGACCTCGAAGATCGCGAGCGGCGCGCGCGCCATCGGATCAGTGGCGCCGTCTTCGGGTCCCTCGGTCCCGCAGCGCGCGAGAACCAGCCGTTCTCCGCGCGTACCCAGCACCCGATGGTGGTGGTCGGTCGCGTGGGTTTCGAGCCAGCGCGTCGCCGCCGTGTCGATGCCGTGATGCGCCGCCGTGCTCGTGAGCTCGTCGTAGCGCGCCAGCGCGCGGTCGGTCTGATCCAGGTCGAACACTTCCCAGGAGCGGAACCGTTTACCGTCGTGGACGTGGACGACGACCATGTCGTGCTCGAAGGCGCCGCCCTGGATCGTGCCTCGCGAGCTCAACACCACGACGCCCGCGCCGCTCGAAAGCCGCGGCATGTGATCGACCCGCACGTCGACGCGAACGTCCAGGTCGTCAAAGGCGTGAAGGCTCGCAACGAACGCGCCGCGGTCGAGGCGGGTTTCCGTGCTCGCGAACCGCCGGTGGCTCAGCACCGTGAAATCCGCCGGAAACAGCTCGAGGAGCGCGTCCGGTTCGGCCCTGCCAAATTCTTGGAGCTGCGCGATCAGATCGGCGTACGCTCTCCCCTCGCCGGAGGCATACCGTCGGTCGAGCTCCGCGTACGCGGCCGCGACGTCAGCGAGGTCGAAGGTGACGAGGCCGACGACGCGGCCGTCGGCACCCCGCTCAACCACGGCGAGGTGTTGTTCTTCGAAGCGGCCGCCCTCGCCGGCTTCGCCCGAGATTCGCACGTGCAGCAGCACCAGGCGCTCACCTCGCGTGGCCAGGACCTCGCTCTCCAAGCGGCTCCGTGAAGCCGAGAAGAGAAGTCCGAGGTTGGCGAGAAACTGCTCGCCGCCGAGGTCGACCCCGACGAGCGTACGCCGGTCCTCCAGCAGAAACGTGGGGGCGAAAGACGCGACCACCCCGTCCCAGTCGCGTCCACGCCAGCGGCGCTCGTCCTCCACCTGGGCCCGTGCCGCTGCGTTCGAGAAGCGCGCTTTCGCGGCGCTTTTGCCGAGCGCCTCGTAGCGTGCCAGCGCCGTGTCGAGCTGGTCGAGATCGTACAGCTCGATGGCGTGGGGTCGTTCGCCGTCGTGGAGATAGAACGAGACGAACGAATCCTCGAAGAGCCCACCGCTGATGGTGCCGAACCAGGTCACCACCTGCACGCTCGCCGTGTCGGAAACGCGCAGGACATGGTCGAGACGCAGGTCGCCTTCGAGCCCGAGGTCGTCGACCGCGCCCCGCGTCGCCAGGTATTCGTCGCGACCGATCGCGACACTGCCGACGACGCGGCGATGGCTCGTGAGCGTGAAGTCCGCCGGCAGCAGGCCGGCGACCGTGTCCCAATCACGCGCCGCCGACGCGCGACGAAAGAGCGCGTTGGTGGCGAGCAGGGCCGCATGGGGTGCACCTTCGCCCGCCGCGTAGCGGGCGTCGAGCGCCTCGTAGGCTTCGTCGAGGAGGTCGGCATCGAATGCGAGGTTCACCACGGCACGGCCCGTGGCGTCGACTTCGTTGACGCCGAGATACTCCACCACCACCGGCCCGGTGGAGGGATCGTCGGCTTCTGCGTGCCAGCGATAGAGCGCCAGACGATCGCCGCGCGTCGCGAGCAGATCGCCTTGCCAACGGCTGAAGGTCATGTCGAACACGACGCGGAGGCTGGCGAGGAAGTCCGTGCCCTCCACGTCCACGCCCGTCAGCGACCGGCGATCGACCAGGAGCGCCGTCGGAGCGCACACGGCAACGACCCCCTCCCAGTCGCGTGCCTGCCAGCAGCGCATGAACTCGTCGAACGTTCGTGTCGCGGTGTTCGCGAACGGCGACGGCGAGCGACCCTCACGCGCTGGTCCCTCCTGCTCGTCGCGCCACCGAACCCCGAGGGAGCGTGGCTGTCCTGACGGCTCGGCCGCCGATGCGCCCTGACCGCGCGCCCGGTCGGCGAGGAGCGTCGCACCCTTGGTCTCCCACAGGTCGATGGCGCGTGCAGCCTCCAGGTCGGCGTCCTCGGATCGTCCCGCCGCGCGCAGCGCCACCGCGAGCGCCAGCCGGGCGTCGGCGTGGTCGAGCAGCGCATCGGTCGCCGCCGCGATCTCGACCGCGGCGCGAGCGCAGTCGACCGCTGCCGTGGCCTGCCCGCGACGGGCGAGCGCTTCCGCGCGCACGCCGCGCCAGGCGCTCGCGGCCTTCAGATCGTCGCCGGCGAGCGCTTCGCTCTCGTGGCTCAATGCCTCGGCTTCGGCTCCCCGATCGAGCGCCAGCAACGCGCGTCCCAAGAGCGCCGCGGCCTGCGCGGCATCGACGCCGAGGCCCTGCGCCTTCAGCCCCTCGTAGGCGCTCCGCAACCGGCGTTCCGCCCCGACGGCGTCGTCCTGGAGCAGCTCGATCAAGCCGGCGAACACGTCGACTTCGAGCACGCGATGCGTGATCCCCAGCTCCTCCACCATCTGCCGCGACGCCGCGATCATGCGTTGCGCCGCGTCGGCGCGCCCGCGCAACGCCTCCAGGACGGCCTGGCAACGTAGCGCCACCGCCTCGACGGCGGGTGCGCCTTGCGTGATGCGCAACACGCGCACGACGTCGAGACAGCGGCCGCTGGCACGCATGACGGGACTCGGTCCCCAGAGCGCCGCGACCGGCGCGCCGGCGAGCACGGTGTTGGCACGCCGGCGGTCGCCGGCGCGCCGCGCAGCCGCCAGCGCCCGGTCGAGGGCCGCCTCGCACGCCCCGACCTTGCCGAGGCGAACCAGCGCGAGCGCGTGCACCGAATGCGCCTTGGCTTCGCCTGCCGCGTCATCGAGCGCCGCCAGCGTATCGGCGGCCGACGCGACGCCGTCCATGGTGGTCCGCAACGCTTGCGGGTTGGTGAGGGCCGCGAGCTGCCCGACAAAACACGTATGCCACGCCCCCAGGCGTGCCGAGGTTCCTGCGTGCCGTCCGAGCTCGTCGACGGCGACCGCGCCCGCCGTCACGTTGCCCGCGGCGAGCAAGGCCTCGCACGAGTCGAGGGCGAGCTCGGCACGCGCCGGATCGTCCGGGTCGAGGCGCTCGAGCGCGCGCCCGAGCAAGCTCGCGGCCACGGCGAGCTCGTCGCGCGCGAGCGCGCGCCGGCCCGCGGCCGCGAGATGGCGCACCGCACGCGCGCCGACCGCCCGGCCCCGCGCGTCGAGCGGACCGAGCTCCCGGAGATGCTGATGGGCTTGCTCGAGATGCCACCCGATCGTCTCGTCGTGCTCGACCGTGCTGCCCACACGCGCTTCCAGCCACTCGGCGAGCTGGCCGTGAAGCTCCGCGCGCGTGCCCTTCAGGATGCGCCGGTAGGCCGCGTCGCGGATGAGCACGTGATGGAAGCGCAGCGCTGGCTCCCCGAGGAACCACCCGGCGTCGTGCTCGATCAGCTCGCTGCGGCGCAGCCCGTCGAGACGCGCATCGAGGCCCCCCCGCGTCTCGACCGGCAGCAACGCGGCCACCGCGGCGCGCGAGAATTGCCGGCCCACCACGGCGGCACGCTCGAGCACGGCGCGATCGGCGGCGTCGAGACGCTCCAGGCGGGCCGCCAGCAAGGCGTGGATCGTCGGTGGCATCTCCAGCTCGGCCAGCTCGACACCCGCCGTCCAGCGGTCGCCCTCCCGCTTGAGTGCCCCATCCTGGACGAGCATGCGCACCAGCTCGCCGACGAACAGCGGGTTGCCTTCGCTGGTGGCGAGCACACGCCCGGCGACGGCGGCGGGCAATGCGTCGGCGCCGATCACGCTGGCGGCGAGTCGCGTCGCCGCCGCCGCGTCGAGCCCACCGAGCGTCACGACGTCGTGCGCGCAGCCGCGGGGAGTTGCGAGCGACGGACGCATGTCCCGTAGCTCGGGCCGGGCGGCTACCAGCACCATCACCGCCGCATCGCCGGTCCACTGGACGAAGTGCTCGGTGAGGTCGAGCAGCAGGGACTCGCCCCATTGGAGGTCGTCGATCGCCAGCAGGACGGGCCGAATGACGGCGAGCGCGGCGAGAAACCGGCGCACGACGAAGAAGGTCTCGTCGGGCGCGGCGGGTGTTCCGGTGAGGAGCGCCACCATCCCATCGACCAGGCGCGGCTGCTCGACGATGCCGGGTGGTAGAACCGCCCCGATCGCGATCCGCACGATCTCGGGGTCGGCCGCTGCGTCGAGGCCGAGCAGCCTCCGGAACGCGTCGACCAGTGGCGCGAACGTCGGTCCCCCGGCCGCGTCGCAGTGCGCGGTGAGGACCGTGGCGTCGTCGCCCACGCGACGCACCACCTCGGCGACGAGGCGCGACTTGCCGAGGCCGGGGGACCCCAGCACGACCGCCAGCCGCGCGGCGCGCGCCGTCACGGCGACGTCGTAGACGGCAATGAGCCGGCGAAGCTCCTCGTCGCGGCCGACGAACGGCGTGGCCGCGGCACCGGAGGGGCGTTCGAGCGAGACCACGCGATGCGCCGCCACGGACTCGGACCGCCCCTTCAGCACCAGCGGACCGGCCGGCGCCAGCGTGACGAGCTCGCCGACCAGCCGCCGCGTCGACTCGCCGATCAGGACGTCGCCGTCGCTCGCCCCTTCCTGCAGGCGCGCGGCAACGTTCACGGGGTCACCCACGACGTCGGTGTTGTCCTCGCTCACGACGACCTCGCCGGTGTTGACCGCGACCCGCAGCCCGACGCCGTCCAGCACACCGCGCTGCTCGCGAACGAGCATGCGCACGGCGTCCTGCATGCCGACGGCGGCCCGCACCGCCCGCACGGCGTCGTCCTCACGGACCCGGGGCACCCCGAAGGCCGCCATGACACCATCGCCGAGCAGCTTCACCACCCGCCCGCCGTGCGCGTCGACCACGTCCCGCAGCGCGCGGTAGTAGCGGTCCATCACGCGGCGGACGGACTCCGCGTCGAGGCGTTCGTGCAGCGACGTCGAGCCGATCAGATCGGCGAAGACGATCGTGACGACCTTGCGGGCGATGCCCGAGTCGCCGCTCGGCGCGGCGAGTGCGGCGCCGCACGCATCGCAGAAGCGCGCGGACGGCCGGTTCGCCCTGCCGCAGCTCGTGCAGTTCATGGGGCTTCGCCGCTATCCCGCCCGGAGCAGCTGCACCAACAGCGTCGCCCACATCGCCACCAGCACGAAGCCGCTCGCGAAGTAGAGGCTGAGCCGCGTGAGGATGTGATTCGACGTGAGGTGCACGTAGCTGTGCGCGTAGCGGAAGGCCACGTAGACCCATGCGCACCCGACCAGCCACCACGTCACCTGGTGGGTCACGTAGATCATGAGCGCGCCCACGTAGAAGAGGACCGGCACCTCGAAGAGATTGCGGAAGTGGTTGGCGATCACCCGCAACGCTTCGGGCTCGTCGCCGTCGTAGGCCTTGTAGTGGCTGACGTGGACTTCCTTGCGCGCCACCGCCCCGAACCGCATCGACCGCATGCGGAGCAGCACGGTCGCGACCAGCAGGAACATCGCGAACACCGGGTACAGGATGTGATTCGGCGCGGCCGTAGCGGTCATGTCGACGGTCAGCCTCCTCGATCCGGGCCCGCGTCAGTCGAGCGGAGGGATGGGCGCTCCCGGCACCCCGCCGGCCGATCGCAGGACCTCGATGACGGCGGTATCGCCCGCGAGAATCGCATAGTCCAGCGGGGTGTGTCCTTCGGCGTCCCG
>Ga0187893_10014137_pt1 | contig 10958 bp, 10 predicted proteins | sample MA1701074metaG_FD_139574 | JGI IMG/M metagenome (GOLD analysis project Ga0187893, IMG submission 139574) | White microbial mat communities from a basaltic lava cave in the Kipuka Kanohina Cave System on the Island of Hawaii, USA - MA170107-4 metaG ...
CCCGTCGGCGTCGAGGACGAGGAGCCCGGGGCGCGTCGCCCCGTAGGGCTCGAGGAGCGCGTAGGCCTCCGGCACGCGGACCAGCACGCGCAGGAAGGGCGCGGCGGCCTCGCGGACCTCCCCCGCGTCCAGGATCGGGGAGAGCGGACCGCTCTCCAGCCGGAACGAGGGTCATCAGGTCGGGCTGCCGGAGAGGCCGAGCAGGAGGCGCTTCCCCGCGGGCTTGGCCCGCGCGGCGGCGTCGAGGATCGACGCCTGCCCCTCGCGGTCCCAGCGGAGCCGCTCCCCGTCGCCGGCGGCGAGCGCGGCGAGCAGGGCGGCGGCGGCGATCGTGCGCACGGGGCCTCCTCCGTCGGGCGGCCCCGATGATACTCGCGCCGGGGCGGGTCAGGAGAGCGACCGCGCGCAACGGAAGCCGCCGGCGGAGTCGCGGAGCGAGGGGGCGTTGCCGACCCGGAACGCGCAGCGGAGGTTCGGGGGAGTGTTGATCCAGCCGCCCCCGCGGAGGACGCGGGCCCGCCGGGAGTCGTCCTTCCAGGAGGCGGTCCAGTCCCACGAGTTGCCCGCGGCGTCCCCCATCCCGTAGACGCTCTCCGCCGCCGGGAACGCGCCGACGGGCTCCGGCTGGGGCATCTCGTCGCGGGAGTCGCGGCACTTGCCGAGCGCGGCGTGCTCGAGGTCCCCCCAGGGGAATCGCCGCCCGTCGACGCCCCGCGCCGCCTTCTCCCGCTCCTCCTCCGTGGGCAGGCGCCACTCGCGCCCCGTCGTCCGCGATCTCCACGCGCAGTACGCGACCGCGTCGAACCAGGAGACGCCGGAGACCGGGAGCAGCATCTCGAACCCCTCGCCGTGCTCGCGGAGGCAGCGGTCGCGGGCCGGCCCCTCGACGTTGTTCGGGAGGCAGCGGTAGAGGCCGTCCGGCGTCCGCTCCATGTAGGGCCCGTCGGCCGGCGTGCCCGGCACCAGCGCCGCCGCCGCCCCGGGCCCCTGCTCCGCCTCGACCGCGATCAGGAACTCCGCCCACTCGCGGAAGGTGACGGGGAAGCGGCCGATGGCGAAGTCCCCGAGGTCCCGCTCGCGCGCCTCCTCCCCCTCGCCGAAGACGAAGGGCCCCGCGGGGACGAGCACGAACCCCTCCCCGATCTCCTCCGCGGTGCGCAGCCGCACGCAGCCCTCCCAGCGCCGGTTGCGCGTGATGTGGACCGGGTAGCGGACCTCCCGGCGGCCGGGGAGGCGGAGCCGGCAGAGGTACGAGCCGATGGGGAGCGCGGCGACCTCGACGGGCGTCCGCCCCAGGGACTCCGAGGGGCCCTCGGAGAGGATCCCGTGGCGGCCCTCGAGCCGGTGGAGGAGCACCTCGGCGCCCGGCGGCTCCGACTCGAGGCGGAGGGAGCCCTCGCCCGAGACGACCCGCGCGAGCCGGCCGTCGTCGTAGCGCGCGATCCGGTCGAGCGCGAGGACCGCGTCCTCCGGCTCCCCCAGCCGCTCCGCCTCGGCGAGCCGCTCGCGCCAGAGGTCCGAGAGCGCCTCGCGCGCGGGCGCGTGGTCCTCCTCGGCGAGGAGCGCGGCCTCGAGGAGCCGCGTCGCCTCGGCGAACGCCCGCACCATCGCGGGGCGCGCCTCCGCGGCGCGGCGGCGCGCCTCGAGGAGCGGGAGGCACTCCTCGACCGCCTGCCAGGGCCGGAACCGCGTCGCCGCGGCGTCGGCCTCGCGCCGCGCGGCCGCCGCCTCCTCGCGCGCCGCGCGGTACCGCGCGGCGGCGGCCCGGCCCCGCGCGGCGAGGTCGTCGGCCTCGCGGTGGCTCCGCTCCCGCTCCGCGGTGCCGTCGAGCCACGCCCGGAGCGCGGCCGCGATCTCCGCCGCCGAGCCGGGGCGCTCGTCCGGGTCCACGCGGAGGCAGCGGTCGCAGAGCGCCGCGAGGTCCTCGGGCACGGCGCGCCGCGGGTTGCGGGCGCGCACGGGGGGGAACTCCCCGCGGCGCACGGCGGAGAGCACCCGGTCGCCGCCGAAGGCCCGGTGCAGCGTCAGGACCTCGTAGAGGACGCAGCCGAGCGCCCACACGTCGCTCCGGCGGTCGAGGCCGGCCACGCGCCCCTCGGCCTGCTCGGGGCTCATGTAGGGAACGGTCCCCTGCAGGACGCCGTCGGCGGTCTCGAGGCCGGCGTCGGTGCGGGCGGTCCCGACGCGGCTCTCGCCGTCGGCGTCCTCGCCGCGGACCCGGGCGATGCCCCAGTCCATGACGTGCACCTCGCCGAAGTCCCCGAGCATCACGTTCTCGGGCTTGAGGTCCCGGTGGAGGACCCCCTTCTCGTGGGCGAAGTGCATCGCCTCGCAGATCCGCTCGAGGATCGTGACCAGGCGGTGGAGGTTGAACTCCTCGCGGTAGTCCTTGCGCCCGAGGAGCAGGTTGTGGAGCACCTGGCGGAGGGTCTGGCCGCGGACCAGCTTCATCGTGAAGTAGGGCGCCCCGTCGGCGGTGACGCCGAGGTCGTGGATCGGGGGGATGCCGGGGTGCTCGAGCTGGGCCGTCGCCTGCGCCTCGGCGAGGAACTTGAGCCGGTGGGCGTCGTCCGCGGCGAGGCCCCGCTTCATCACCTTCATCGCGACCGAGCGTCGGAGGTCCCGGTCCTGCACGAGCAGGACCTCCCCCATGCCGCCCTCGCCGATGGTGGCCTCGACGGAGTACTTCGCGGCGTCCGGGCGGGCGGTCCCGGGCGCCTCGCCGCGCGCCGGCGGCCCGGCGGCGGTCCGCGTGTCGCCGCCCGCGCACCGGACGACGCTCTCCCGGTCGAGGCGGAGCGGGTCGGGGTCCGGACGCGGCGTCACTGGGTGCCGAGGCCGCTCGCGAGGAGCCGGTACCGCTCCCCCTTCGACCGCGCCTGGACCTCCCCCTTGCCGATGCCGTACCACTTGGTCTCCGCCCCGGTCTCGACGGACGAGCGCACGAGGACGCGGAGGGGCGTGGGGATCAGTCCGCCGGGGACGCGGAGGGACGTCTCGATGCGGACCACCTCCACCGTCTCCGTCTCGTCGCCGGGGACGTCCTTGGCGATCCAGAGGTCCCCCGCCTGCGGGTTGGCCGGCATGAAAAGCGTCGGGTTCGGGATGGAGACCGTCTCGACGGGGTCGCCCGGCCCGACGGCCCCGACGACCCAGGAGCTCGGCGGGTCGAAGTCGCCGGGCTCGGCGTCCGGGATCAGGATCCCCGAGGAGATCTCCCCGAAGGCGTACACGCTCCCGTCGTCGGCCTGCGCGTACCAGGCGATGGAGGTCTCGAAGAGCCTCCCCCGGATGAAGGCCGAGTCCCGGACGGCGCGGCAGGGGACGGGCTGCGCGTTCCAGGTGAAATCCCTCGTCTCGGCGGTGTGCCGCACGACCGTGATCACGGGCTCCCTCCCGTCGCGCCCGCCGTAGACCCGGAGCATGCCGGGCTCCACGGGGTGGTAGGCGTTGTCCACCAGGAGGGGGTTCGAGAAGACGGGCGTGCCCGACGGGAGCGCGGCGCGGGCCTCGGGGAGGAGGCGGAGCGACGGCGACGGGCCTGCGGCCAGCCAGGCCCCGAGAACGGCGGCGGCGACGGCCGCGGCAAGCCTCCGCGGCGCGGGCTTCGGCTCTTCCTTCTGCATGGGTCACCTCGGGTTGCGTCGGACCGCGGGCATTCTGCCGGGCCCCCCTGAACCGTTCATGAACGACGCCCCCCCGGGGGGGTCGGGGCCCGGCCGCGTAGGATCCGGGGCGCGATCCGGCCCTCCGCCCGAGGAGACTCCGATGCCCCCTCCCCGCCTCCCCTCCCGCCTCCCGGTGGCCCTCCTGGCCGCGGTCGGCGCCCTCGCCGCCGCCGCCGGGGCGTGGGCGTCGGCGTCGACCTCGGAGCGGCCCGACTCCGCCCTCCCCCCGGGCGCGGCCGAGGCCGACCGCGTCAACCTCGAGCGGAACCTCCGCTGGGTGATCGAGCGGGAGCGCGCGCCGCGCCCCGCGGGCGCCGCCGCGGCGGCTCGGGTGGGCGTCCTCGCCGACGCGGGCGCCTGGCACGAGGGCGCCCGCGCGACCGTCGCGGCGCTGGAGGCGGAGGGCGTCCCGGTCCGCGTCCTCGACCGATCCCTCCTCGAGCCGCGGACCCTCGCGGGTCTCGACGCGATCGTCCTGCCCGGCGGCTGGGCGGCCCACCAGTCGGGCGCGCTCGGCGGGCCGGGCCTCGAGGCGCTCCGGGCCCGCGTCGAGGGGGGCGCCACCTGCCTCGGGGTCTGCGCGGGGGCGTTCCTCCTCTCCGCGCGCGTGCGCTGGGAGGGGGAGACCTTCCCCTACCCGCTCGGGCTGTTCGACGGCGACGCCGAGGGGCCCCTCGCCGACCTCGCGCCGTGGCCGCGCCGCGCGGCGGTGCGGCTCGAGGTGACCGGCGAGGGGCGGCGGCGCGGGCTCGGGCCGGCGGCCGGCCGGCCGCTCCTCTACTTCGGCGGCCCGCGGTTCACGGGGGGCACGGAGGTCGAGGTCTGGGCCCGCTACCCCGACGGGAGCGCGGCCGTCGTGACCCGCCGCGTCGGCCGCGGCCGCGTCGTCCTCTCGGGCGTCCATCCCGAGATCGCCCCTCCGGAGGCGGACGGAACCTCTCCCCCGGAGGCACCGCGCCCCGCCGACGCCGGCGCGATCCTGAAGGCGCTGCTGCTGGGGAAGTGACCCCGACGGCGACGCCCTCCTAGAGGTCGAAGGACTCCCCCTCGCGGGCGACGCGGAAGCCGCGGGCCTCCGACGGGGAGGGGTCCTCCAGCAGCGGGTTCGTGTGGTTGAGGTGGATCCAGCGGACGCGCTCCCCGAGGCCCTCGAGGAGCTCGATGCTCTCCACCACCGGCGGGTGCGGGACCTCCCCCTGCACGCGGTTCCCCAGCTCCTCCGCGGACCAGAAGCAGGCGTCGAGGAAGGCGAGGTCCACGGACGCGACGACCTCGCGCACGGGGCGCTCCCACTTCGCCCAGGAGTCGATGTCCGGGAGCCAGAGCACGCGGCGCCTCGGCCCCTCGACGAGGTAGGCGACGGTGTCGCTCAGCTCGTCGCGGTGCGGGACCGGGATCGCGGAGACGCGCACGCCGCCGAGGTCGACCGAGGCGTTGTCCCGGAGGTCGACGCGGGCCTCCTGCACGAGCCGCCGCCAGGGCTCGTTCGCCGAGAGGAAGGCGCGCATGCGCTCCGTGGCGTACAGCGGGACGCCCTTCGCGCCGAGGACCTCCTTCCCGAGGAAGACGAGGCCGGCGTAGTGCCCCACGTGCGCGTGGGTGAGGAAGACCCCCTCGGGCCGGCGCACCCCGAGGGCGTGGACCTGGGCCGGGAGGTCGGGCGTCGCGTCCACGATCCAGCCGCGCGTCCCGTCGGTGATGCCGAGGCAGGCGACCCTCTCGGCGCGGCGCTCGCCGCGGCGCGCGGCGGAGCAGGGCCCGCGCTCGCAGCCGAGGTGCGGCATCCCCCCGTCCTGCGCGATCCCCAGGACGACGACGCGCCAGCGGTCGGGCACCGGTCCCTCCTCCGCGCCCGTCGGCGCGTCCCCCGGCGCCGCGCACGCCGCCGCCGCGAGCGCCGCAACCGCAACCGCCGCGTACCGAACCCGACCCGAACTACCACACTTCGCCGGGGCCGCGGCATCGGCGCGCGAACCGCGGTATTTCGGGTCGGGTTCCGTACGAGTCACTTCTCGCGGCGGCGGAGCTCCTCCTCGAGCTCGGCGGCGCGGCGGCGGGCGCGCTCCAGCTCCTCGCGGAGGTGGTCGATCTCACGGCGGTTCGCGTCGCTCCGGCCCTCGAGCTCCCGCTCGGCGTCGGCGGCCTGGTTCTCCAGGGCGTCCGCCCGGTCGGGCATGTCGGCCTCGCGGAGGAGCCGCGCGGCGTCGCGGAGCGCGACGATGCGGCGGCGGGCCTCGTCGGGCGTGCCGCGGAGAATCCCCCCGAGGTCGGGACGGCGCTTCTTCTCCCCGCCGGACGCCGCTCCCAGCAGCTCGTCGGACTGCCGCCACGCGCGCCCGCTCGCCTCCATCAGCTCCCGCGCCTCCCCCTCGTTCCCGGCGGCCCTGGCCTCCTTGCCGCGCCGCTCGAGGTCGTTCGATTCGCGGCGCAGTTCGAGGGCGCGCTCGACGCGGCCGGCCTTCTCCTCGAGGTGCTCGGCGTCCTCCACGCTCCCCCGCTGGCGGAGGGCCCGGGCCTTCTCGCGGATCTCCTCCGCGTGGCGGCGGAGCTCGTCCTCCCTGCCGCCCGGGTGCCCCTTCGGCTGGAGGCTCCGCGCGATCTCCTCGGCCTCCTGCCACGCGGCGCGGGCGTCGTCCATGCGGCCGTCGGCCTTCGCCTGCGCGGCCTTCTCGCGGAGCTCCGCGATGCGCGCCTTCGCCCGGGCGCGCTCCTCCTCCGCGGCGCGGACCTCGGCGACCCTCGCCTCGATCGCGGCCGCCTTCTTCTCGAGGTGCTCCGCGTCGTCGGCGTTCCCGGCGGCGCGGACCTCCCCGGCCTTCCTCCGGAGATCCCTCGCCTGCTGCTCGAGCCGGGCCGCGTCGTCGCCGGGCGCGGCGGTCGCCGCCACCGGAGCGGCCGCGAGGGCCGCGAGCGCCAGCGCCAGAGAGAAGAACCGCGTCCGCGCCATGGTCGCCTCCTCCCGGGGGCCCCGCGGCGCACCCCGTTCCCGATCAGCCTAGCGCGTCCGGGGTCTGCGGTCCATGGCCGGCCCCCGCGGTCGCGGACGGGGCGGGTCCCGCGGGATTCCGTCCCGTTCACGAGCGGTTCAGGGGCGACCCGGAGGATGCGCGCGGACGTTCACTTCGCCGCTCGGAAAGGAGGCGCACATGTCGCCCGCAAGGTCGTGGACGGTCGCCGCCGTCGTTCCCCTCGCCGCGGGGGCGTTCCTCGCCCTCGGGGGGCACCTCTCCCCGGTCGCCCGCGCGTCGGTGCCGGCCGGGCCGCCGGTGTTCTCGAACCCGACGTCGTTCTCCAACGCGTTCTTCCCCTTCGAGGCCGGGGCGTTCCGGGTCTTCACGGGGAAGAGCGACGGGGCGCCGATCGTGGTGATCGACGTCTTCACCTCCGACACCCGGGACTTCTCCTGGGGCGGGGGGACGGTGACCTGCCGCGTCCTCCAGGAGACGGAGTTCGAGGACGGGGAGCTCGTGGAGATCTCGCTGAACTACTTCGCGCAGGCGAACGACGGCTCCGTGTACTACTTCGGCGAGGTCGTGGACGACTACGAGGACGGGGTCGTCGTCGATCACGACGGCTCCTGGCTCGTCGGCGGCCCGACGGGCGGCGACCCGCCGGAGACCGACTCGGTCGACGACCCGGCCCTCTTCATGCCGGCGAACCCCGAGGTCGGCGACGAGTGGATGCCGGAGGACGTGCCCGACGGTCCGCAGGAACTCGATCGCCTGACCCGGACCGACGTCCGGGTGAAGTGCCCCACCGGCCGCTACGAGGGCTGCATCGAGGTCCTCGAGACCGACGTCGCCGACGGCGCCACCGAGAAGAAGTGGTACGCCCCGGGCGTCGGCGTCTGCAAGGGGAAGGCGCAGGGGGAGAACTTCAAGCTCGTCGCCACGACCTTCCGGCCAGTCGAGGCCGACTAGGTCCGATCGCGGGACTGGGCGGTTCGGGGAGGCCGCCTGACGCAAGCCCTGTGCGGTGGCCGACTTGGGCCGCCCTACCCCCCGCGACTGGACCCCCGGGCTGCGGGGCGGGCCCCGTTCAGGTATCGTTCATGAAGTTCCTGCCAGAATGGGCCCCGTTCCTCCGGCCGGCGCAGGCCGCGCCGGGGGTGCCGGCTCGGAGGAGGTCACGATGAACGCAACCAGCAGCAGGCTCGCCCGCGGGCTCGCAGGTACCGGACTGCTCGCCGCCCTCGCGGCCGCCGGGGCCGGGCCCGACGGGATCCCCGCGCGGACCGCGATCGCCTCGGTCCCCGCCGGCATGCCGACCTTCGGCGCTCCCCTCGACATCGACCACCCGTACCTGCCGTTCCGCGCCGGCGGCGTGAACGTCTACCGGGGCACGGAGGGCCGCGCCCGGATCACCGTCGTGGAGCAGCAGCTCCCCGAGATCCGCGACTTCGACTGGCAGGGCGTCCCCGTGTCCTGCCGGATCGTCCGCGAGTCGAAGTTCAAGAACGGCGCCGCCACGGAGATCTCGCGGTCCTACTTCGCCCAGGCCGACGACGGCAGCGTCTGGTACTTCGGCGAGATCGCCGAGCCGATCCCGGTCGTCCCCGACGAGGAGCCGGACGAGCCGGCGGACAGCGAGTCGAACGGATGGGTCGTGGGCGCCGTCGGTCCCGACGACCCGCCCGACACCGCCTCGGCGCCGGGACCGTTCCTGTTCCTCCCGGCGAACCCGGAGGTGGGCGACCTCTGGAAGCCGGAGGACCTCTTCCCGGTCGTGGACGAGACGGACGTCGTGGTCCGCTCCGGCGTCACGCTGCGGGTGCCGGCGGGCCGGTTCCGGAACTGCATCGTCATCCGGGAGACGACGCTGCTCGATCCCGGCTCGGAGACCAAGTGGTACGCCCCGGGCGTGGGGCTCGTGCAGGAGCGCGGGCGGAGGGAGGGCCTGGTGCTCCAGGCGACCACCCTCCGGCGCCGCTGAGGACGGGAGGACGCGTTGCGGATCCTGGTGGTCGAGGACAGCCGGGAGCTCGCGGAGACGGTCCGCGACTTCCTCGTCGAGGAGGGCTACGCGGTGGACCTCTCCCTCGACGGGGAGGACGGGCTCTGGCGCGCGACCACGGTGGACTACGACGCCGCCGTCCTCGACATCCTCCTCCCCGGCGTGGACGGCCTCGAGATCCTCCGGCGCATGCGCGCCGAGGGGCGGCGCGCCCCGGTCCTCCTCCTCACCGCGAAGGACTCCACCGAGGACCGCGTCCGGGGGCTCGACACCGGCGCCGACGACTACCTCGTCAAGCCCTTCTCCCTCGACGAGCTCCTCGCGCGCCTGCGCGCGCTCCTGCGCCGCGGACCGCGCGGGAGCGAGGGGGTCCTCCGCCACGGGGACCTGAGCCTCGACCCGGCCCGCCGCGAGGTGCGGCTCGACGGCGAGCCGGTGCGGCTGACCGCGAAGGAGTACCAGATCCTCCACCTCTTCATGAGCGAGCCCGGCAAGGTCTTCAGCCGGACCGAGATCATCGACCGCGTGTACGACGACGAGTTCGAGGGCATGAGCAACGTGGTGGACGTCTTCCTGAGCCGCCTGCGGCGGAAGCTGTCCCGCAACGGCGACGGGCCGCCGCTGCTGCGGACCGTGCGCGGCATGGGCTACGCCCTCGCGGAGGACGGGTCGTGAGGAGCCTCCGCACCACGCTCGTCCTCGGCCTGACCGCGATCGCGGTCCTCGTGGTCGCCGGCTTCGCGGGCGCGGTCTACGCCCGGGCCCGAAGCGTCGCCCACGAGGAGACCGCCGGCCGCCTGCGCCTCCACGCCGGGACCCTGGCGGGCCTGCTGGAGATCGGCCGCGACGGGATCGAGTTCGAGGCCGGCGACGGGATGCTGCCCGAGTACCGCGACGAGGAGTCCGGCTTCTACGCGGCGATCCACGCCCCCTCGGGGAAGACCGTCGTGCGCTCCCCCTCCCTCGGAAAGCGCTCCCTCCCGGCCCCGCCCCCCTGGGTGCCACACGGGACGGAGGGGTGGGAGTCCATCGACGAGATCGAGGCCGGCCCCGACGGCCACCCCTGCGCGGTCATCACGCGCTCCTTCGTCGCCCGCGTCGAGCCCCCCGAGGGGAAGGAGGCCGACGGCTGGAGCCCCCCCGCGCCCGAGGCCCTCCGCTACCGGATCCAGGTCGCGCACGACGTGCGCGAGCGCGACCGGGGCCTCACCTCCCTCGCGTGGTTCCTGGGGCTCGCCGGCGCGGGAGTGCTGGCGACCACGATCGGCTGCGGGTTCCTTCTGGCCCGGCTGGTCCTCCGGCCCATCCACCGCATGACCCGCGAGGCGGCCACTCTGACCCCGGGCGACGCGACGCGGCGGCTCCACCCGTCCACGGTCGTCCGGGAGCTCCACAGCCTGGCCGAGACCCTCAACTCCGCGCTCGACCGCCTCGGCGAGGCGCTGGAGCGCCAGCGTCGGTTCACCTCCGACGCGAGCCACGAGCTGCGCACCCCCGTCTCGGTCCTCCTCGCCGGGAACGAGCTCCTCCTCCGGCGCCCCCGCTCGGCGGCGGAGTACCGGGAGGGCCTCGAGCGCCAGGCGCGGACGATCCGCCGCATGAAGGAGATCATCGAGAACCTCCTCGCGCTGGCGCGTGCCGACGCCGCGGGGCAGCCCGTCGCGCGGGAGCGCGTGGACCTCGTCGACACGATCTCCGCCGCCGTCGACGAGCTGCGGCCGCTGGCGGAGGAGAAGGGGCTCGTCCTCGGGCTCGACGCGGACGGGCGCGTCCCGGTCCGCGGGGACCCGAAGGCGCTCGCCCAGCTGGCGGGGAACCTCCTCTCGAACGCGATCAAGTTCACGCCCCCGGGCGGGCGCGTCACGGCTCGGGTCTCGGCCGCGGACGGGGACGCGGTGCTCGTCGTCGAGGACACGGGCCCCGGCATCCCCCCCGAGCACCTTCCCCACGTGTTCGAGCGCTTCTACCGGGTGAATGAGGGGCGGGACGGGGCGGAGGGGGCCGGGCTCGGTCTGGCGATCGCGGAGTGGATCGTGAAGGCCCACGGAGGGACGATCTCCGCGGGCGGACTGCCGGGCGGCGGCGCGGCGTTCCGCGCCCGTCTGCCCCTGGACGCCGACGCGGCGGAGTTCGCGCCCGCGGCGGTGGCCTCCTCCCCGGCGGTCGGGGGGGCGGTGGTGGCGGCGGCGGCGGCGTCGGGAAAGGAGCTGGGGCCATGAGGCATGGCATGGCGGTGGCGTTGGCGTGCGGCGCGGGGGTCCTCGCGGCCGGGGGGCTGGCGTCGGCCCCCGCGGGCGCGGCGCCGGGGGGGGACGCGAAGGACCGCCGGCACCACCG
>Ga0187893_10014138_pt1 | contig 10957 bp, 8 predicted proteins | sample MA1701074metaG_FD_139574 | JGI IMG/M metagenome (GOLD analysis project Ga0187893, IMG submission 139574) | White microbial mat communities from a basaltic lava cave in the Kipuka Kanohina Cave System on the Island of Hawaii, USA - MA170107-4 metaG ...
ATCGACGCCCACGGTGTTGCCGACGCGTGGGGGGACGGCATCGGCGCTCGGAACGACCCCCGATTACGCGGCTCAATCGCCTGGCTTGCACGTACCCCTGTCAACACTTCACCCGCTCCCTTGCGAGCTCGGGTACATGACTCGGGGCCAAGATGGTTCGCTACTCCTTTCTTGCCTGGGACTTTCACCCAAACACCTTGCCGGTTTATCCCGGCGAATCCCCCCTTCAGGGGGCTCCCCTCTTTGTCGCAGGTAATCGACAGCGGAGCAGCGTCCGTCACCGCGCTTGCATCGATTGTTCGTGTTCCATCCTGTTCGATTCGAGCAAGCGCGTCGCCGGCCGGTGAACACCGAAGGTGAGCGTCGTCTCGAGTTCAACGACAGCGGTCGGCTGTGGAGGCGTGGCCGACATCCAGAAACTGAGAAGCATGGGCTGAGTCGTTTTCTTTGATGGAATGCCAGGCACGTCCCCCGAGCGGTACTCGAGGAACTCGGTCTTTGCTTTATTCAAGAGCCACGTTTCTCCGCGCCGGCACAGCTTCGCCACCCATCTGCTGAAAAACGGCGCTCCGCTCCCAGCCGTCCAGGCTCTCCTCGGGCATGCTTCCCTCTCCTCGACGCAAATCTACCTGTCCCTCGATACCAGCGATCTCGCCCGAATGATCGAGAAAAGCCATCCTCGAGGAAGGACGTTATAATGGACTCAGCCATGGCAACGACCGCAGCGAAAACCGTCTTCTCCCACATCACGAAGAACCCTAAGGTCCGTGGTGGCAAGGCGTGCATCGACGGTACCCGAATCAGCGTCAAGGACATCGTCTGCTTGCACGAAGAAGGCTACACTCCGGAGCGAATGCTTAACGTCTTCGGCACCCCTCTCACGCTCAGTCAAGTCCATGCCGCTTTGGCCTACTACTACGACCACAAGGAAGAGATCGAGGCTTCCTTTGCCCACGATGAGAAGGTCGCTGCCGAGCTCGATCGAGAACGAGCCGAATACCTGAGCCGCCGTCGCTAGTGGCCGGTCGCTTTCCCATCTTCTTCGACGCCTGCGTGCGTCGGCAGATCATCGATGGACTCGCTCGAAGGCACTGGGACGTCCAGCGGGCGATCGACTTCTTCCCCGAAGGAACCGACGACGACATCCTCTTCGAGTACGCGGCCACCAACAATCGAGCTTTCGTGACGACCGACGAGGACGTCCCGGGTATCGGCAAGCAGTGGCTTCGAAAAGAACGCCCTTTCGCGGGACTTATCTGCTGGCCTCCCAAACACCACAGGCGCATGAGCGACGGAGACATCATCCGCAAAATCGAGGTGCTCGCCGAGCAAGACAATCCCTTCGCCTACCCCATCGTCTACATCAAACCCGACAAGTAGCGCTCCGACCTCCTCCCGAGGCGTCTCATCTCTTAACTGACCGCTAGGCGGATAGTTACGCCTAGCTCCTCCCCCTCTAGATCCCATAGATTGGTGAATCTGGCGGACCCCGCGCATCCGCTGTTTGCGGGCACCATCGACATGGTGGGTGGGGTTCTGGCGCTGACGGATTCCGGGCTGCTGCTCTCGACTGCTCGTAGTCCTTTCGGTGGCGACTCCGAGCTCGGCGGGGTGCGCACGGCAGCACTGCGCTCGATCGTCTACATCAATAGCGTCGTCCCGGATCCCATCGAAGTGACCCGCGACGATCTTGTCCGCCGAAATGTCCTGGTGACCTTCCGCGCCCTGGTCGACCCAAAGACGATCCAGTCTGCGGTCGTCGACCTCGAGGCCCCGAATCGTACCCCGCTTCGCCTTTCGGCGACGATGAACGGCGATAACGGCGAGGTAACTCTTGCCGAAGGGACCGACCTTGGCTCGGTGCGTTCCTTGCGGGCGAAGGCAATCATCAATCCGGGAACCGACGAGACGAAAGCGTCGACCCCCCGCGAAATCGAGGTGTTTAAGCCTCGCATCGCGGAGATCTCCTTCGAGTACGACCATGCTCCGACCTTCCGCGACGCGGGGCGAACGGAGCCGGTTTTCGACGGCGCGGGAAATGTGATCCGCGATCCCGACGATGGGCCATTCAGCCCCAACGAGCGCGCGAACAAGCTCGACCCGCTTGCAGCCTCTTTCCGGCTCATTCTCAAGGATCAGCGTGGAACTGCATTCGCGGAGGAGGATGTCCTCATCTTGGCCGAGAACGATGAGCTCGAACTCGACGTTCCGGGTCCAAAAACCACGGATGAGCTTGGACGGGTGGGAAGCCGCATCACAGTCAATCTTCAGAAGGTCACTGAAAACGGAAAGACGAGGCTCACCATCCTATCGGGGCAAACGCTGAGGGACTACAACGAAAGGAAAATCAGTCCGGCACAGCTCAAAGCTCTCAGCGATGAAGCGTTGACGTCAAAGCACCATAACACGGGGCATTCACTTCGGTACGAACGGACGATAGAAGAGCAAAAGGCGGAGGTGATCTCCCTGGAGATGCCGCGCCTCCGGCAGACCGACTTCATCGCCGCTCTCAATTCGCTCGCATCGTGCAGGGCTACGACATGCCGACGGTCCGTCGCGTCTTCCAAGAGCCCGGCCCTCCGGAAGCGCGAATGCAGAACCGAGATCCATAGAAGGACTCGGTCCTCGCGCAAGGGTGGGTTATTCAGAGCTTCTCCACCGCCCCGCAGCAGTATTACCCGGGACGCTCCGACATCGAGTTTCATGACGAGCCCATCGATCCGATCCGCGGACCTCCCGGCATCGAGAACGCCCAGACCTTCGGCGACACCGCTCTGAACGGAGCCACTCTTCTCACAGAAGTCGGAATCGGTCTTTTCCCCGGCGGGGACTTCTACGAAATCGCGAAACAGACTATCTGGAAGCCCCTCGTCGAGAACGAACCGGCTGATACGGCCATCACCCTAATCTCCTTCGCCGGCCTCTTAGCCGATGGTGGCTATCTCGCTGGGCCGCTCGGTGCCATCGGGAACGCAGGGATGGCCATCCTGAAGGCCGTCCTCGAGGCGCTTCCCGCCGGATTCGTGCACCTCCTCATCCGGGGTTTCAGTACCGCGATCGCGGCGATGCCGCGGAGCACGGCTTCATCGTGAGCGCGGACCACACCCCGCCCGCGCGGCCGAACCTGCACTTTCACGCGGGCATCGACATGGGCATCACCACCGCGGCGCCGAATCGCCGCTTGTTCTTCGGTTTCCTGGCGCGTTTTTGACGCGGGCGACGGGCTGGATCTGCTGCTGTCTGGCCGGGTCTCAGCTGGGCTATCCTGATCTGTTTGGGCGGCTCGAGGAGCTCAAGAGCGCCACCGGGGAAAGCCGAGCTACATCGGCGGGTTTCTCGAGATGTTGAACGGCCGGCTCTGCCGGTTCTGGGGTGATTTGACCGAGGGTCTGAAGACGGGAAAGCCGCAGAACGAGGTGAAGCACACGGGCAGCTCGATCTTCGAGGCCCTCTATCAAGACCCCGCCGGGCTCGAAGGCTTCATGAACGCGATGCAGGGCATCTCGCTTCCCAATTTCGAGGCGTTCGCGGAGAAGTTCGACTTTTCGAAGTACAAGACCCTTTGCGACGTGGGCGGGGCGAACGGACTCCTCTCCCGGACGGTAGCGAAGCGTCACCCGCACCTGAAGTGTACGTCGTGGGACCTTCCTCCCGTCGAACCGATCGCCCGAAAAGCCATCGATGCCGCGGGGCTCGGCGATCGCGTTCTCACGGCGAGCGGCGACTTCTTCAAGGATGCGCTTCCGAAAGCGGACGTGGGCATGATCCTCCACGACTGGAATCTCGAGAACGAAAAGATGCTCATCGGAAAGGCCTACGAAGCCGTTCCCGACGGCGGTGCTTTCGTCGTCATCGAGAACCTCATCGACGACGACCGAAGGGAGAACGTCGTCGGTCTCATGATGTCTCTCAATATGCTCATCGAGTTCGGAGACGCGTTCGATTTCACCGGCGAGGACTTCGCCTCCTGGTGCAAGGACGCGAGGTTCCGAAGGACGGAAGTGATCCACCTGCGCGGCCCGGCAAGCGCCGGAGTCGCGTACAAGTAGCAGCTTCTCCCGTCCGGCGTCCAGGGACGAACAACCCAAGAGTGCCTCTACCGGTTGCCCTCGATCCTGACTCCTTTTATACTCACTGCCGCCGGAGTTCTTGCAGCGTTCGTGGCGGGAGCCTGGCTCTTCTGGCCGTCGGTGGAAGTCCCGCGTCCGGTGGTGCGCACCAGCATCGTCCTGCCGGTGGGGGGGAGACGCTCTCTCGCAATTTCGCCAGATGGAACTACCCTGGTGTATGGGACGCGCCCAAAAGCAGCTTACGTGAGACGACTGGACGAGCAGGAGTCGAAACCCATCCCGGGAACCAAGCAAGCCGACACTCCTTTCTTCTTCCCGGACGGCGAGTGGGTCGGCTCCACGAGAACACCGGAATCTTCGGGCGTGGACGGTCCCTCGACGCGATCCCTCTGTCTCGAGAACCATGAAACCCCTCCGCCGAGCGCCACCCCAGTCACGACAGCCGCCTGCCACCCGCTTCCTCCGCGAGACGTACTCCACCGCAGTCGTGAATCCGCACTGCGCCTCGCTTCGTCCACTCCCATGCTATTCTTCGCCGAAGCGGTCGAGGGTACTCATGTCCTTGCGGTTCGCAACGACGAGCTGGACGCAGGTGCTTGCTGCCCGGGAAGCTCCATCGAGCGAGTCGCGCCAGGCCCTCGAGTCGCTGTGTAAAGCGTACTGGTATCCACTCTACGTCTTCGTTCGCCGTCAGGGCTACGGTCCGGAAGAATCGCGGGACCTGACCCAGGCTTACTTCGCCGAGCTTCTGGAGAAAGACTACCTCGAGGACTTCGACCCGTCCCTGGGGCGGTTCCGCGTCTTCCTGAAAGCCTCGGTCAAGAACTTCCTGTCCAAGGAGCGCGATAAAGCCAGGGCGTTGAAGAGAGGGGGGGGCGTCCCCGTCCTCTCCTTGAGCGCGGATGAGGGGGAAGGCCGGTATCGCTACGAGCCGGTAGACCGGCTGACGCCGGAAGAGCTTTTCGAGAGACGCTGGGCGCTCACGCTCCTCGAGCGGGTCATGGCGAGGCTCGAGCAGGAGATGACGGACGCGGGCCGCGGCGAGGAGCTGGAAAAGCTCAAGGGGTACCTGACGGGAGATACGCCCAAGGTGCCCTACCGTCAGGTCGCGCTCGAGCTGCGGACTTCGGAGGAAGCGGTGAAGACCTCGGTGCACCGTCTGCGGCGGAGATTCGGGGCCGCTCTCCGGCGCGAGATCGGGGAGACGGTCTCGAGCCCGGACGAGATCGATGACGAAGTGCGGCACCTTCTCAGGAAACTGGGCTCTCGCTCGTAACCTTCTTGTCCCGATCCGTCATCACCCGTGAGGCGGAGAGACCATCATGGACAAATCGGCCGCCTGCCCGTATTGCGGGGGCGAGCTGTCGTCGGATCCCCCGATCGAGGGCCTGTGCCCGCAGTGCCTTCTGAGCCTGGCGCTCGAGGAGTCGGAGCTCGAGGGTCAAGAGACGCGGGACGGGGCGTCCCTGAGCCGAGTGGTCGCCGACCGCTACCAGATGCGGGAGCTTCTCGGCCGTGGAGGCATGGGGGAGGTGTGGCGGGCGTTCGACCTGAAGCTGCGGCTCGACGTGGCGCTGAAGGCCCTTCGCTCCGAGCAGCTTTCGAGCGAGAAGGCCCGGGAGCTCCTGAGACAGGAGGTGCGCTCGGCCCGGGAGGTGGTCTCACCGAACGTGTGCCGCATCTTCGACCTGGTGGTGGAGGACGACCGGGAGCTGGTGTCGATGGAGTTCATCGACGGAGTCACCCTGGCCGAGACCCTCCGCGATCGAGGGCCTCTCGGGATCGAGGAGGCGCGGGAGATCGCATCGCAGTTTCTCTCCGGGCTCGAAGCGATCCATCAGGCGGGGCTGGTCCACCGCGACTTCAAGCCAGAGAACGTGATGGTGACGCGCTCGGGGCGGGTCGTGGTGATGGATTTCGGTCTCGCGAAGGGACGAGACGTCGCCCGGACGGGAACGATCGCGGGGACTCCCGCCTACATGGCGCCGGAGCAGGCGCGAGGCAACGCAGTGGATGCGCGGGCCGACATCTTTTCCGCGGGGGTCGTGCTCGCCGAGATGACGGCCGCCGGAAGCGCCCGCGAACGACGGGAACTGTGGAGCGCGGTGCGCGAGGTTCCGCCTCGTTTACCCGACGGACCCTGGAGTCCGGTTCTCGAGAGAGCTCTCGCGCCCGAGCCCGACTCCCGTTACCCGACGGTTACGGCTCTCGCCCGCGCTCTCGAAGAGGCGACGCTGCGGCTTCCGGGCTTCGAGGACCAGCACCCCTACCCCGGCCTCGCGTCTTTCACCGCGGAGGACAGGGAGTACTTCTTCGGGCGCGAAGTCGACGTGGAAGCGGTCTGGAAGAAGCTGAAGAGGCCGCGGCTTCTCGCTCTCATCGGCCCCTCGGGAGCGGGGAAGAGCTCGTTTCTGAGAGCGGGTCTCCTCCCGACGGTACCTCGAGGATGGAGCGCCCTTCTGTCGACGCCGGGACGCCATCCCCTGTCCGCTCTGGCGGAGACGTTGCTTCCTTCGTTCGCAGGCGACATGCCGGCGATCCAGTCGTTTCTGCATTTTCACCAGCCGGAGACGGCGGTGTCCCTGTTCTCCACGTGGCGAAAGAGGAGCGAGCATGCTCTGGTGATCGTCGACCAGTTCGAGGAGCTCTTTACTCTGAATCCGCCCGAGGTGCAGGCGGCGTTCGCGAACCTCCTCGGGCGGCTGGTGGTCGAGGCGGACGTCCACGTTCTGCTCTCGCTGCGGGACGACTTCCTGTTCCACTGCCAGAAGCACGAATCTCTGGCTCCGGTCTTCTCGGAGCTGACCCCTCTGGGAACGTTGAGCCCGAGCGCGCTTCGGAGGGCTCTGGTCGAGCCCGCCCTCGCCTGCGGCTACCGCTTCGAAGACGAAGCGCTGGTGGAAGAGATGATCTCCGAGGTGCGCCGGGAGCGCGGCGCTCTTCCGCTTCTCGCCTTCGCCGCCTCACGGCTCTGGGACAGACGCGACCGGGACCAAGGGCTCCTCACGAGAGAAGCCTATCGGGAGATCGGGGGAGTCTCGGGAGCGCTGGCGCAGCACGCGGAGGAGACCCTCGACAGAATCGGAGCCGCGCGAGCGCCTCTGGTGCGAGAGCTCTTCCGGAACCTGGTGACGGCGCAGGGGACGAGGGCGAGCCGGGAAGTGAAGGAGCTTCTCTCGGTCTTTTCCACGGAAGAAGACCGCCTGGCGGCGGAAGAGGTGATGCGCGAGCTCGTGGCGGCGCGCCTTCTCACCTTGTACGAATCCTCGGTCGAGATCATCCACGAATCACTCCTGAATGCCTGGCCCCGTCTCGTGCAGTGGAGAAACCAGGACGAGGGCGGAGCCCTTCTTCGCGATCAGCTCCGGCAGGCGGCGCACCTCTGGGAAGAGCGCGGGCGGACCGACGATCTGTTGTGGACGGGAAGCTCCTATCGCGAGTTCGCTCTCTGGCGCGAGCGATACTCTGGCGGCCTCTCGACGACCGAGGAGGAGTTTGCGAACGCGATGGCCCGCCGCGCGGACCGGCAGCGGCGGAGAAGGCGCATTGCCGTGAGCGCGGTCGTGGCCGGTCTCGCCATCGGCCTCGGAATCGTCGGCGCCCTCTGGCAGAGAAGCGAGACCCAGGCGCTTCGAGCCGAGGCGTCGAGGCTTCTCGCTCTCGGTCAGCTCCAGGTGGAGCGGCATCCCACCGGAGCGCTCGCCTACGCCATCAGGAGCCTCGAGCTCGCCGACACCGAGGAAGCGCGCGTCTTCGCTCTGCGGGTGATCCAGGCGGGACCGATCGGTCGCCGCACCGGTGACGAGCTCGGGAGCCAACGGGTGGCCGTGAGCCCGAACGGAGAGTGGGCCGCGATCGGAGCGTATACCCGAGTCCACTTGCGCCATCGGGACGGCCGCGCGCCCGTGCTGCTCGAGCCCGAGAATACCGCCGCGGGTTATCGCCCTACCGAGGTTGGCTTCAGCCCGGACGGCCGGACACTGGTCGCGAACCGCTGGGGCGACGTCCGCCTCTGGTCCGTTCCCGAGGGACGCTTGATGCGCGAGACGAAGCTCGAGGACGGCCGATCGCGCCTCTTCGTCCGAGACAACGGCTTCTTCACCTCGACGACGGTGGGGGACAAGGAATTCGTCCGATTCTGGCCTTTCGGAGACGGTGAGCCGCAGCTCCTGGGCTCCGTCGACGCGCTCGGCGCCCGCGACGTCGATCCGAAGGGAACGTCGATGGCGTACGCGATCGGAAGGAGGATCTATACGCGATCCCTCCTTGACTGGGACTCGGGCCCGAAGCTCTTCGCCGAGCATTCCGCGGACGTCGTGAGCGTTGCCTTTCACCCGGAGGGAAGCCTTCTCGCGGCGAGCGATGCATCGGGAGAGATCCGCCTCTATTCGAACGACGCCCCGGCGCGCGTTCTCCAGGGGACGGCGGCGACGAACGAGATTCGGTTCAGTCCGCGGGGGAGGTGGCTCGCCGGACGCGGAGAAGAGAAGGGACTCTGGGTCGTCTGGCTCTGGGATTTGACCGCCCCTCCCGGGAGCGCTCCGCTCCAGCTGCGAAACGACTCTGTGCACCTCGACGATATCGGATTCGAGCCTGATGAGCGGTGGCTCGTCACCATGCACGCCACTCACGCTTTTTTCTGGCCGCTCGGGCAAGACCATGAGGTGGTCCTCGAGGGGCATTCCGATCGGGTGGTGGACGTCGCCTTCACCCCGGACGGGACGACGCTCCTCTCCTCGTCCGCCGACGGCACGCTGCGCGCCTGGCCCCTCGATCCGGCAAGCAGTCTCGAGCCTCGCGTTCTCTTGAGTGCTCCGATGACGAATTCTAATATCGCCATGGACCCGGGCGGCGCGCGAGCCGTCCTCACCGCGACTTCTGGCCGCGTGCTTGTGGTTCCCCTCGACGGAGGCCCGGCGCGCGAGCTCGAGGGATTTTCGAAAGAAGCGAACATGAGGGGGGTGGCCGTTTCGCCGGACGGTCGCCTCGTGGCCGCGGCTCCCGACGCCGCTCCCGCGGCGGACCAAGTCATTCGCGTCTGGGACATCGAGAGCGGCGAGCAACAGACCGTGGTGCCGGGCCGCGGCGATGACGACAACCTCGTGTTCACCGACCCGCATCATCTGCTGGCCGGTCTCGATGAAGGAATCGTTCTCTTCGACGTGCGGAACGGTGGAAAAAAAAGCCTCGCCGCACTCAACGCTTTTTCGCTTGCTCTTTGCCGCTCCGGGCGGTTCGGATTCGCTCATGGCGATCGGCTGATGCGATTCACCCTGGATGGAGATGAGCCGACGCCGGTTCTTTCCCACAGCCCGGCACACAAGATGGCGATCGATCCGGAGGAGCGCCTTCTCGCGAGCGGAACGTTCGACGGCGTCGTGCGCATCGGACCCATCTCGGGAGACGACCCCCACCTCTTCTTCGGACACGAGGGCCTCGTCCGGGCGCTCGCGTTCTCCCCGGACGGACGACGGCTGGCCTCGTCCGGCCAGGACCGAAGCGTCCGCCTCTGGCCCGTGCCCGATGTTACGAAGACTCCTCCTCACAAGCGAAGCCGCGACGAGTTCCTCGCCGTGCTCCGGAGCTGGACGAACCTGCGCCTCGTGGACGATGCGAATGCACCCGGCCGCGTTCGCCTCGAGCCCGAGCCCTTCCCCGGCTGGGAGCCGCCTCCGAACCGGTGATGGTCAAGAATCAGAACTGCCAGCGCGCGCCGACCTTCACCGTCCGGGGCGGGAGGGCGGCGAGGACGGTCTCGAACGTCCTCCCCGTTCTCTGGACGAAGCTCGTCACCGGATTCGCGTTGAGAACGTTGTAAAGATCGACCATCCCGCTGACGCGATGCCGCTCGTTGACGGCGAAGGTCTTCTCCAGACGGAGGTCGACGATGGTGACGTCGTCCGAGCGTTCGTTCGAGAGGTCGTCGAGAAGAATCGGCTGGGTTCCCGAGCCGGGGATGGAAACGCGGTGGATGGGAGCCCAGGGGAATCCGCTCTGGTGCCGGAGGTTGCCCGAGACGGTGATCTCGCGGGGGAAGACGTAGCGCCCCAGGAGCTTCGCGACCCAGCCGGTGTTGGGCTGTCGGTAGAAAACGTCCAGGCTGTGGTTCTGCCACAAACTCCTTCCCGTCCTCGCTTGCTCGATCGAGAACGAATTGATGGTCGTCCGATTGTCCAGGTTCGCGCTCCGCAGCTCGTCCCGCCACTGGTAGTTGAAGCTCCCCTGTAAGAAAAATCTACCCGCGAAGCGGCGGGTGAACGCGAGCTCGAGCGTGTCCCAGGACATGCCGGAATCGGGAAAGGTGTCGTACGCGACGTCGAACTGGAACGCGGCGTCGTCCGGCACGCGGGCGATGCTGAGGGGGGCACCGGTGAACGGATCGAGCGGACAAGGGAACGAATCGGCGCCGCAGGGAATGCCTCGCTCGCGCAGCGGAAGTTCCTGGGCGCGGTTCCAGACTCCATAGAGGTTCTCGAGGTTCTTGTGAACGTAGGACACACGGAGGGACGTATCGGCGGCCAGCTCGTGCTCGACGGAGAAGCTGATCTCGTCGGCATAGGCCGGGGCGAGGTCGGTGCGACGGGAGTTCCCTCCCCCTCGCTCGTTCGGAACACGAGAGGCCCGAGCTCGTGCCTGCCGTCGTAAACGGCGTTCTGGTTCGGATCGAGAAACTTGTACCGCTGGAACGCGCTCGCGTTCGGGTTGGCGAGAGACAGTAGCGTTCCGATATTCACGTAGTAGCGGCCGAAGTGAGCTTTGACGGCGGTCGTGCCGTCCCCGGTGGCGTCGAACGTCACCCCCAGGCGGGGGGCGAAGTTGCTCCAGGTCACGAGCGTCTTCCCTTCGCGGAATCCGCTCGCGAAGAACTCCGGGAGCTCCGGGTTCAG
>Ga0187893_10014139_pt1 | contig 10957 bp, 11 predicted proteins | sample MA1701074metaG_FD_139574 | JGI IMG/M metagenome (GOLD analysis project Ga0187893, IMG submission 139574) | White microbial mat communities from a basaltic lava cave in the Kipuka Kanohina Cave System on the Island of Hawaii, USA - MA170107-4 metaG ...
CTCCATGGACGACGACGTTCCCCCCGGCGATCGACGCGAACGCGTACCCGCGCTACATGGCGCCGCGGTTCATGCACTTTCGCGCGCAGCGCTCGGCGCGGATGCTCGCCGAGGACGATCGGATAACGTTCGACGAGGCCGTCGCCTACAAACATTCCACGCGCATGGAGCTGGCGGACCGCATCCTCGACGATCTGCTTCCGCCCGCGAAGCAGGCCGGCGGCGCCGCCGCGCGCGCCGCCGCGGTCCTCGACGCGTGGGACCGCTCGGCGGACGCGTCCAGCCGTGGAGCCGTGCTGTTCGAGCGGTTCAACGGCGAGCTGACGAAAGCGAGCGGCCGGAGCGGACCGTTCAGCGTGAAGTGGAGCGAGCGCGATCCGCGGACGACGCCGGACGGGTTTGCCGATCCGGCGGCGGCGGTCGCGGCGCTCGAGCGCGCCGCCGCCTCGCTGGAAAAGGAGGGGCTGGCGCTCGACGTGCCCTGGGGAGACGTCTACCGGCTGCGCCGCGCCGACGTCGATCTGCCGGGCAACGGCGGACCGAGCGAGCTCGGCATCTTCCGGGTCGTCGGCTATCGCAAGGCGCAGGACGGCAAGTATGAGGCGGCCGGGGGTGACTCGTTCATGGTCGTCGCCGAGTTCGCCACGCCGGTGCGCGCGGTGACGAGCGTCGCGCCAGGCAACTCTTCGCAGCCCGGGTCACCGCACGCCGCCGATCAGCTCGCGCTGTTCGCGGAGAAGCGGCTCAAGCCAGCCTGGCGGACGCGCGCCGACATCGAAGCGCATCTCGAAAGGCGCGAGACGGTTCCATCCGCAAAGTAAGGTTCAGTCGGCGCCGGTCCGTTCCTCGGTGATGGCCTCCAGCCAGAGGCGCAGCGTGAGGTCTTCCCTCTCCGGATGAAACACCGAGGAGCGCTGCTCGGTCTCGTACCGGCGCCGCAGGATCTCGAGGTCGAGCAGCACCGTACGGGCCAGATGCTTCACGTCCTCGAAATCCTGGTCGCTGTTTCGTTCCAGCTTGCTCAACGCAAGATCGTACGCATCCGGCGCCAGCAGCCGCAGGCGCGGGTAGGCGCGTGGGAACATCTCGATCAGACGTTCGTCGTATCGCGCGGGAAGGTGGACTACCGAGACTTTCTGAATGTGCACACGATACTTCTGCGCGAGCGGGGTTCCCGCCTGGGCCAGATGGAGCAGTTCTTCTACACGGGTGCCCGGAAACACTTCAACGACATCGATGTCGCCGGTCGGCCGTGCCAGGCCGTAGCACATGGCTGCCGCGAACCCGCCGATGCAATGCAAGTCCATCGGCGCGGTGAGCTGCGCGTTCAGATCTCTGAGAAACGACCGCCACGGTTCCGGGACCGCATCAGGCGGCATCGAGCACCTGCTCCGCCGACAGCCGGGTCAGCAGGTTCCAGTGCTGGGCGGCGGGCGGCCGAGTCTCCCGCAGCCATCGACGCTCGGTCGGCGTCAGCGAGGTGCGACCGAAGACATCTTCGCGGACGAGGCGCGCGCGCTCGAGCTGGCGCTCGACATCTCTGAGCCTGGCGGCGCCGGCGTCGTCCTTCCCCCGCTCCGCAACCTCCCGGGCCAGCGAGACCACAAACCCGAGACGATTCTGGAGGTCCTGGACCTTGGCCTGTTCCATGAGCCAGGCCCATGGCATGTCCGGGTACCGCAAGGCCAACCACGGCAACGCGGCGGCAAGGCGGGGCTCGAGATCCTGTTTCAGACCCGCCAGGAGCACGACCGCAGGATTCAGCGTCGGCTTGTCAGCCGACAGGTATCGATAACCCGGATATCCCAGGGTTCCCAACGCGACCGCCAGACGCTGGAAATCGAGCGGCTTCTCGTCGGAGACCGGCCGAACCGTCGGCGCGAGTTCATACACACGGAGGACGCGCGTCAGGAGCCGGCGGCTCACGGGGCGCGAACCCGATTCGAGCATCGACAGATAACTCTGCGACACCCTCAGCCGTTTCGCGGCCTCCACCTGCGTCAGCCGCGCCCCGAGCCGTGCGGCCCGCAGCGTGTCTCCCGTCATGGCGGCCATGATATCACAAATTTTGTGATATCTGCAGTGAATACACCCCCCAAACCCGCTACTCCGCTACACGCCGGGCACCTGCCGTATAGTCGTAGGCCCACATGCACCCCCTCGACTGGACGCTCGCGGTTGCCTTCATCGGCTGGCTGATCTGGGACGGCGTCAAACGTACCCGCCTCCAACGCACGACCGAGTCCTACTTCCTGGCGAACCGCAGCCTGCCGTGGTGGGCGGTCGGGCTCTCCGTGATGGCGACCCAGCTGAGCGCCATCACGCTCGTCGGGACGACCGGACAGGGCTACGCCGACGGCCTGCGCTTCATCCAGTTCTACTTCGGCCTGCCGCTGGCCATGATCATCCTGTCGGTCACGGTCGTCCCCTTCTTCTACCGCGCGCGCGTGTACACCGCCTACGAGTATCTCGAGCGCCGGTTCGACGTGAAAACGCGCACGCTGACCAGCCTGCTCTTCCTGCTGTCGCGCGGGCTGTCGTGCGCGACGATCGTCGCCGCGCCTGCCGTCGTCCTGTCCGTCATGCTGGGCTGGGACATCACGCTCACGACGCTGGCCATCGCGGGACCGGCCGTCGTGTACACGATTCTCGGCGGCGTCCAGGCCGTGACGTGGACCGACGTGAAGGTCATGGCCCTCACCATGTTCGTCCTCGTTGCCGCGGTTGTCGTGCTCGTCATGAGCTTCCCCGACACCGTGTCGCTGGACGACGCGCTCGGCATCGCGGGGGCCGCAGGCCGGCTCGACGCGTTCAATTTTGACCTGACGCTCACCGATCAGTACACCTTCTGGTCCGGAATGATCGGCGGTCTGTTCCTGATGCTCTCCTACTTCGGCTGCGATCAGAGCCAGGTGCAGCGATATCTGACGGCGAAATCGGTCGAGGAGGGGCGCTCCTCGCTGCTCATGAGCGCGTACTGGAAGATCCCGCTGCAGTTCCTCGTGCTGATTGTCGGCGTGCTCACGTTTGTCTTCTACCTGTTCGTTCCTCCTCCGATGCTCTTCAACCCGGTCCACGACGCGCGGGTCCGCGCGAGCGGACAGGCGATGCAGTATCTGGCGCTCGAAGGAGAGTACAAGACGGCGTTCGAGGCGCGGCAACGGGAGGCCCGAGCCATCGCGGAGGCCCGCCGGGCCGGCAACAAGGCGGGGCGAGCGACCGCAGCGACGGAGCTGCGGCGGCACGACGCCTCGATGCGGGACATCCGCGCGCGCGCGACGGCTCTCGTGCGGACCGCCACCGGGGACACCGGCTACACCGACGTCAACTACGTCTTTCCGACGTTCATCCGGACGGCGCTGCCGATCGGCCTCGTGGGGCTGTGGATCGTGGCGATCATCACGGCCGCCACCGATTCGATCGCCGCGGAGCTGAACTCGCTGGCGACGGCGACGGTCATCGACTTCTACAAGCGCCTGTTCACGCCTGCCGCGTCCGACGAACACTATCTGCGGGTTTCCAAGTTCGCGACCGCCGGCTGGGGCGCCTTCGCGTGCATCGTCGCCGTCTATGCCAGCACGCTCGGTTCGCTGATTGAGGTGGTCAATCGCTTCGGGTCGTTCTTCTACGGATCGATTCTGGGCGTGTTCATGCTCGCGATTCTGACGCGGCGGGCAACGGGCGCCGGCGCGAGCATCGGGTTGGCGGCCGGGATGAGCGCCGTCGCGCTGGTCGCCTTCGGCCGGCCGGACATCGCCTTCCTGTGGCACAACGTCGTCGGCGCGGTCGTCGTGTTTGTCGTCGGGATGGTCGTCAGCGGCTTTACGAGTAGTACCGCTCGAACGCCCAGAGCGCGGTCAGCACAACACCCTGGAACAGAATGACGCGCAGGAAAACCGTGCGCATCCCCGAAGTATGGAGATCCTCAGTCATTCTCGCCTACGCGATCGGCGACCCCAGACCCACGACCCGCGGCGCGGCGGGACGCCAGGACAGCGGCCGCGGCGGGGAGACATGCCGAAGCTGGCGGCCGACGGCCGGACGGTCCGGAATCGGTTCGGCCGTCCTTCTCTGCGTCCTCTGCGACGCTGGTGTGTGGCACGACGTCGCCACCAGCGCCGCGCAAAGGGTCAATAACAGCCGCGCTCTCATGCCGAAGAACGAGTTTGCAAGAATGGGACCGACGCGGTCATATCGAGCCGCCAGTAGTCGAGGGTCAGCGGCGGATCATCGCGGACCGCCTCGGCCGAAAGCTGCGTCGTAAAAGCGGCCTGCAGCTCAGGCGGAAGCCGCGCGACGTGATGGCGGACGCAGACCGTTTTCAGAAAGGCGCGATACGTCTCGGCCGACTCGAACGACACCGGGCTTGGATACAGCGCCGTCACGACCCCGGCGAACCCGGCTGCCTCCAGCCGCCGGCGCGTCGTGTCGCCGTCGGCGAAGTTCCAGGGCGCGCGCCATCCGGCGAAGTACGGCGCGAAGTCGCGACTATGCATCAGCGTGTCGGCGCGTTCGAGCAGCCGCTGAAGGTTGGGGCCGCCGCCGCATTGGGCGACTAGTCGGCCGCCGGGCCTGAGCGCACCGGACAGGCTCGAGAAAAGCCGGTCGTGGTCGTGGACCCAGTGGAAGGTGGCGGTGCTGAAGATGAGGTCCAGCGCGCGGCTGAACGGCAGCGCCGCCGCATCGGCGCGGACGAGAGTGGTAGTACGAGGCTTAAGCCTCGTACCACGTTCACCTCGAAGATACACGCGCGCCTGGTCGAGCATCGCCTCGGACGAGTCGACCGCGATGACCCGCCCTCGGGGGAGTCGGTCTCGCAACTGGGCCGTCAGCCGTCCGGTACCGCAGCCGACGTCCACGGCCGTTTCATCCCCGCGCAGCTCGAGGCGCGCGAGCACGTCCAGGCCCCAGGCGAGCTGCGGCTCGGACAGCCGGTGATACGCGTCCGCATCCCAGTCGGCCATCTGCAGAGGCATTCTCCGCTGCCCCGACTTGCGCATTCTGCAACGGTCCCGATAGAATCCCTCGAAAGTTCGACGAAGCTCGTTTCCCTTCGGTGAGCGGGGTCCCACCCGCGGAGGGTTTGACCGTTGGATCACCCGTCGACGGTCCACCATGTGGACCACGGCCACAAGCCACACGAGCACGCGCACGACCTTCCGTTCTGGCGTAAGTACATCTTCTCGGTCGACCACAAAGTCATCGGGATCCAGTACGCGATCACGGCGCTGCTGTTCCTGTTCTTCGGTTTCAGCCTGATGATGCTGATGCGGTGGCAGCTGGCCTATCCGGGCCAGCCGATCCCGCTCATCGGCAACCTGCTGGGTATGGCGAACGCGCCGGGCGGCATCATGCTGCCGGAGTTCTACAACCAGCTCGGCGCGATGCACGGCACGATCATGGTCTTCCTCGGGGTCGTGCCGCTGGCCGTCGGCGGCTTCGGCAACTTCGTGGTCCCGCTTCAGACCGGCGCTCCCGACATGGCGTTCCCCAGGCTCAACATGGCGAGCTACTGGGTGTTCTTCATCGGCGGCGTCGTCATGCTGGCGAGCTTCTTCGTCCCCGGCGGCGCGGCCAACTCGGGCTGGACCTCCTACGTGCCGCTCGCCGCCATCGCGACGACCGGGCAGACCTGGTGGCTGTTCGGGATGGTGTTCCTGATTACTTCGTCGCTGCTCGGATCGGTCAACTTCATCACGACGATCGTCCAGCTGCGTGCACCCGGGATGACCTGGCTGCGGCTCCCGTTCTTCGTGTGGGCACAGCTCGTGACCGCGTTCCTGCTGCTGCTCGCGTTCCCGCCGCTCGAAGCGGCGGCGGTGCTGCAGGTGATGGACCGGGTTGCCGGCACGAGCTTCTTCCTGCCGTCCGGGCTCGTGGTGAGCGGACAGGCGCTCACGAATACCGGCGGCGGGAGCCCCCTGCTCTGGCAACATCTCTTCTGGTTCCTGGCGCATCCGGAGGTGTACGTCCTGATCCTGCCGGCGATGGGCATCGTCGCCGAGATCCTCCCGAACGTCATCCGGAAGCCGCTCTGGGGTTACCGGTTCCTCGTCTATTCGATCGTCTTCCTCGGCTTCATGTCGTTCGTCGTCTGGGCGCACCACATGTTCATGACGGGCATGGGCACGACGATGAGCGCGTTCTTCCAGACGACGACGATGATCATCTCGATTCCATCGGTGGTCATTCTGTCGGCGTTCTTCGTGTCGCTGTATGGCGGGTCGATACGGTTCACGACGCCGGCGCTCTTCGCGATTGCCTTCCTGCCGATGTTCGGCATCGGCGGGTTGACGGGGCTGCCGCTCGGTCTGGCGGCCACCGACATCCACCTGCACGACACCTACTACGTCATCGGCCACTTCCACTACGTCGTCGCGCCCGGAACGATCTTCGCGCTCTTCGCGGGCATCTACTACTGGTTCCCGAAGGCGACGGGGCGGCAGATGAACCGCGTGCTCGGCGTCCTGCACTTCTGGGGCTCGTTCATCTGCATCAATCTCGTGTTCTTCCCGATGTTCATCCAGGGGCTGGCGGGGATCAACCGGCGGTTGTACGACGGCGGGATCCAGTATCAGCACGCCGCGCCGCTGCAGCACTGGAACGTCATCCAGGGATGGGCCGCGTGGGGCCTTGGGGCGTTTCAGATCTTCTTCATCATCAATTTCTTCTGGAGCATGAAGCGCGGCAGGCCGGTGACGGCCAACGCGTGGGACGCGACCACGCTCGAGTGGGTCGCGGCGCCGTCTCCGCCCGGACACGGCAACTTCCCGACGCCGCCGCGCGTCTATCGCGGGCCGTACGAATACAGCGTCCCGGGCGCGCCGACGGACTTCACGCCGCAGAACCAGCCCGACACCGGGCCCAACGCGGTGCGCGATTTCCACGCGGAGACGCTGGCCCACGATAAGTTCAAGCTATTGGAGAAATAGATGTAGGCCCGACCTTGAGGTCGGGCGTGCAGCGGAAAGCCCAGATCGGGCGTGCGGAGACAACGACACCGATGGAAGAGATCATTCCTTACACCGTCGAGACCCGGCCCGATACCGGGCTGAACAACGTCAAGCTCGGCATCTGGCTGTTTCTCGCGTCCGAGGTCATGCTCTTCGGTGCCCTCTTCTCGTCCTACATCATCCTCCGGACCGGCGCCGACACGTGGCCGCTCGGCGCGACGATCCTGAACGTGCCGCTCGCGACGCTCAACACGGTCGTGCTGATCGCCTCGTCGGTCACGATGGTGATGTCGTGGGCGTCGCTGAAGATGGACGACGTCTCGAAGTACCGCCTGTACATGGGCGCGACCGTCGCGCTGGCGTTCGTGTTCCTCATCGTGAAGTACTTCGAGTACACGGCGAAGTTCGAGCACGGCCTGTGGCCGCGGACGAGCACGTTTCTGGCGATCTACTTCACGATGACGGGGCTGCACGGCCTGCACGTGGTCGGCGGGATCATCGTCAACACGTTTCTGCTGCTGCCGGGCGCGAAGATGTGGAAGACGCAGCGCGAGCGATTCACCAACCGCGTCGAGGCGGCCGGGCTGTACTGGCACTTCGTCGATCTTGTTTGGATTTTCCTGTTCCCGGTTCTTTACTTGCTTTAGAACCGGTTCCAGGGGTTCCATGGGTTCCATCGGTTCCAGGGGTTCATGGTTCCGACGGGAGAACCTGGAGAACCTAGAACCCACGGAACCTTTGGAACCTTTGGAACCTTTGGAACCAACCGTTTAGAGAGGATGAGATGGCCCACGGCCACGAAGACATCCGCAAGCACGTTCGGGTCTACATCGGCGTGTTCGCCGCCCTGATGGCGCTGACCGTCATCACCGTCGGCGTCGCGCAGCTGCATCTCCCGACCGGGCTTGCCATCACCGTCGCGCTCTTGGTCGCGATCATCAAGGGGTCGCTCGTGGCGCTGTTCTTCATGCACCTGAGCAACGAGCGAAGGGCCATCTACGCGACGCTCGCTCTGACCGTCGCGTTCTTCGTCTTGCTGATGGCCATTCCGAAGTTCACGGAGAAGGACCAGTTCGGCGAGAAGGTCCAGCACAAGGCGCCGGCGGCTGCTGAGCATGCGCACTAGGACGTGGGGCTTAGGGCCTGGGGCTTGGGGCCTTGGGTTAAAGAAGCGATGTCCCTGAAATACATTCACCTCGTTTTCATGTCGGCCGCGATCGTGGTGACCGTCATCTTCGCGCTGTGGGCGCTCCAGTCGTCGGTCCCGCTGGCCGTCGTCGGGTTCGCCGTCAGCGTGATCGAGGCGGAGTACGCGCGGCGGTTCTTCCGGAAGGCCAAGGCCCTATGACGCTCCTCGCGATGGCCTGCCCGGTCTGTTTCAGCCAGGGGGCCGGCGGGTCGCCGCTCGTGGACGCGGCGCTCCTGGGCGTGGTCGCGCTGCTCGCCGTCACGGTGGCGGTGCTCGGCGGGTTCGCCGCGTTCATCCGGCATCTGATGAAGTTGTCCGCGAATCAGGAGGAAACGCCTTGATGGCCCGTTGGCTCGGACTGCCGGTCTCGGCGGCGGAACACGCGCAGCAGCTCGACTTCATGAACGAGGTCGTGCACTGGATGATGCTGGTCCTGTTCATCGGATGGGGCGCGTTCTTCCTGTATACGCTGTTCCGATTCCGGCGGGGCCGCAACCCGAAGGCGGACTACCACGGGGTGCGCAGCCATTTTTCGACCTGGACCGAGGTCGCGGTCGGCGTGGCGGAAGTCGTCCTGCTCGTGGCGTTCGCCATCCCGGCCTGGGCGACCCGCGTCGCCGACTTCCCACCCGAATCCGAGGCCACGATCGTCCGCGTGATCGGCGAGCAGTTCGCGTGGAACGTCCACTACCCAGGTCCGGACGGCGAATTCGGGTCGACCGACATCAAGCTCATCACCCCGGACAATCCGCTCGGGCTCGATCGCAAGTCGATGCACGCCGCGGACGACATCACGACGGTCAACCTGCTGCATCTGCCGATCAACAAGCCGGCGATCGTCCATCTGGGGACCAAGGACGTCATCCACAGCTTCGGCCTCCCCAACTTCAGGGTGAAACAGGACGCGATTCCCGGCCTCATGACGCCCGTCTGGTTCACGCCCAACCGCGCCGGCGACTACGAGATCGCCTGCTCGCAGCTGTGCGGGCTGGGCCACTACCGCATGCGCGGGTTCATCACGATCGGGTCGGACGAGGACTTCAAAAAGTTCCTGGCGGAGAACGGCACTCAACAATAGATGTTGCGCGTCGCCCTGCTCCTTGCGCTCCTTCAGTCGTCCCCGGACCACGCGCAGCTCGCCCGGGACATCTTCAAAGAGCTGATCGAGATCAACACGACCGACTCGGTCGGCGACAACACGAAGGCGGCGGAGGCGATGGGCGCGCGCCTGCGCGCCGCCGGATTCCCGGCCGACGACCTCAAGGTCCTCACGCCCGCGCCGCGCAAGGGTAATCTCGTGGCACGGTTCCGCGGCGCCGGCAAACAGAAGCCGATCCTCCTCCTCGCCCACCTCGACGTCGTCGAGGCGCGTCGCGAGGACTGGTCGATGGATCCGTTCACGTTCAACGAGAAGGACGGCTATTTCTACGGTCGGGGCACGAGCGACGACAAGGCGATGGCGGCGATCTTCGTCGCCAACCTGATTCGCTTCAAGCAGGAGGGATTCGTCCCGCAGCGCGACATCATCCTCGCGCTGACGGCCGACGAAGAGGGGGGCGACCACAATGGCGTGGACTGGCTGCTCCAGAACCATCGCGCGCTCGTCGAGGCCGAGTTCACGATCAACGAAGGGGGCGGCGGCCATCTGAAGCAGGGGCGCCCCCTCCTCAACGAAGTCCAGGCGAGCGAGAAGGTCTACCTCGATTTCACGCTCGAGGTGAAGAACCCCGGCGGCCACAGCTCGCTACCCGTGAAGGAAAACGCGATCTATCGGCTCGCGCAGGGCCTGACGCGCCTTGGAGCGTTTCAGTTTCCGGTCAAGCTGAACGAGGTCACCCGCGCCTTCTTCAGCAGGTCGGCGGCGTTCGAAAAGGGACAGACCGCGGCCGACATGAAGGCCGTCTCTGCCGCCACGCCAGACCAGCAGGCCGCGGCGCGGCTTTCCGCCGCGTCGGCGGTGTACAACTCGATGCTGCGCACGACGTGCGTGGCGACGATGCTGAGCGGCGGGCACGCGCCGAACGCGCTGCCGCAGATGGCGCGCGCGAACGTCAATTGCCGCATCCTGCCGGGAGAGGATCCCGCGGAGGTCCGCAAGACGCTTGGCAAGGCGCTGGCGGACGACGAGATCACCATCGCGCCCGTGGGCACGCCCCGTCCAAGCGCGCCGTCGCCCCTCCGGCCCGAGGTCGTCGGTCCGATCGAGATGCTGACGAACGAGATGTGGCCCGGCGTGCCGGTCGTGCCGTCGATGTCCACCGGGGCGACCGACGGCTTGTATCTTCGCAACGCCGGGATCCCGTCCTACGGCGTGTCGGGCCTTTTCGAGGATGTCGATGACGTGCGCGCGCACGGGCGCGACGAGCGGATAGGGGTCAAGGAGTTCCACGAAGGACGGGAGTTTCTGTACAGATTGGTCAAAGAGTACACGAAGCAGCCCTGACCGCGTGACAGCCTCCGGCCTCCGCTAACGCCACCGCAATCCGTCTTCAAGGTATCACGTTGACGCCCGCCGGGCAGGAGGCACGCGCCTTTAGCTGGAAGGCGGCGGCGCAGTGCCATTCACGCTGCTGGGCAAACAGAAAATCCAACGTGTGGATTCTGCACGCTGGCACCCACACGATCTCCACGTTGGCTTCGTGCGGAGGCCCCTTGTCCCACCCGTTCACAGCGTTCACGAGTCCGATGGAGGCAGGAACGTCGAGCGTGTCGAGCGCACATGCTGAATTCACCCGGACCCGGAAGTGCGTTGACGTTGGCGGCGCTCCGCCGGATTTCGTGGCCATGTACATGACGGAGTCATTGGGAGGAACGA
>Ga0187893_10014140_pt1 | contig 10956 bp, 8 predicted proteins | sample MA1701074metaG_FD_139574 | JGI IMG/M metagenome (GOLD analysis project Ga0187893, IMG submission 139574) | White microbial mat communities from a basaltic lava cave in the Kipuka Kanohina Cave System on the Island of Hawaii, USA - MA170107-4 metaG ...
CCACGCCAAAGAGGGCCTGCCAGAATCGATTCACAGTGACGCGCGACGTCAGCGGATTGGATGGATCCACCAGCCACCGAGCCAGCCCGAGGCGGTTGTTGGGAAACTGCTTCGTCATTGCCGGTAGCACCGCCGGCACACCCGGGTTCACCCGCTCGCCGGGCGCATCGTAGGCGCCTCGCTTCAGCAGAAAAGTATCTCGGGGAGTTGGGCTATCCTGCATCACCATCACCGTGGGGATGGTGGCGAAATAGTCATCGCGGTCTCGCTGTGCGTCGAGCCACTCGCAATGGGCTTCCTTGATTGCCTTTGGCGCAAACTGATCGATGAAGCAGAATGCCAGCTTGTTACTCTGCGCCGCGCTTCGGCGCTCGGGAGGTAAGGCTGCGATCTCGCTGACTGTGTCCAAGAGCGGTAGCGTCGCAGCTTCCTCGGCAGACAGCGCCTTTCGATAGACTCGAACTTCGTCGATGGTCCCGCGAAAACGTTTGTCAGGCCCCTCCCCCGCGCCGATGCGGAATGGGTCTTTCGGATCAATGGGCCAGGTGAGTTCATCGAACAGAACGTTGATCTTTTGCGATTCGCCGTTCAGGTAGATCTGAACGCCTTGGGCTTTGCGTTTTCCGTCATAGCTCATTACCACGTGGTGCCATCGGTTGAGTTCCAGCGGCTGGGCTGTTTCCAGTCTCATCCCGATATCGGTCCAGCGCATGGTGATGTGGAGTCGCACCTTGCCATCTTTCAAATAGAGCCCGTATCCATGGCCTTGATCGTTGTCTTCGATGCGCGACATGATGGCGCCGTCGGGACTGGTGGGATAAATCCACGCAGCCAGGCTGAAAGGATCCTGGTAGTTGAACTTTCCAACATCCCCGGCATCGATGAATCGCTTGCCATCGAACGCCGCACCCTTGCCCACCTTGGCCGGCACCAGCGGAAGGTTACAGTCCGGACTGCCGCTGACCACGGGCCGTCCTTCATGACATCCCGACGCGAGAAATCCATCCAGCGGATAGTGTGCTACCAGACCATCGCGAATCGACCACTCGAACGGCTCGGCTTTAGCCAACGATTGTTCCCACTCTCGCTGAGCTCTGGCAATCTCGGGTTGCAGGCTCAGATATCGTTTCATTGCTGCCTCTGCGCGAACATCCAGCGTATTCAGCCGGGCTTCCTGTTTGGGTGTTGGTGCTTTGATGTAGGGCTCTTCGTTTCCAAAATTGTAGACCAAGCCCTTTTCAGGAACGTTATTGAAGTAGGCGAAGAGCTGATAGAACTCCTTCTGTTTGATCGGATCGTACTTGTGGTCGTGACAGCGCGCACAACCTACAGTCAAGCCCAGCCACACCGTCGAAGTGGTCTCCGCGCGATCGGCCACGTACTCCACGCGAAATTCTTCGGGCACAATGCCGCCTTCGGCATTCGTTCGATGGTTCCGATTGAAGCCCGAGGCAATCCGCTGGTCTACTCTGGCGTTGGGCAGCATGTCGCCCGCGAGTTGTTCGATGGTGAACTGATCGAACGGCAAGTTGCGGTTGAACGCATCGATGACCCAATCCCGCCACCTCCACATGCTTCGCACACCATCGCTCTGATAACCGTTCGTGTCGGCATAGCGGGCCGCATCCAACCAACGGGCCGCCATACGCTCTCCGTACCGGTTTGACTGCAGAAGCCGATCCACGACTCTTTCGTAAGCCTTGGGAGAACCGTCGTTCAGAAAAGCCTCAACTTCGGATGGAGTTGGAGGCAAGCCGGTAAGATCCAGTGACAGCCTGCGAATGAGGGTCACCTTGTCGGCTTCCGGAGCCGGCGTCAGTCCTTCTCGCTCAAGGCGATGGAGGACCAGCGTGTCAATCGGACTACGGGGCCACTTCTTGTTCTTCACTGGTGGAAGCTCGGGGCGCTTCGGAGGGATGAACGACCAGTGTCCTTGCCACTTGGCTCCCTGCTCAATCCAGCGTCGTATGAGATCGATCTCTACCTCCGATAGCTTGGCGTGCCCCATCGCTGCTGGTGGCATGCGCACAGCTTCGTCGTTCGAGGCGATACGGCGAAACAGTTCGCTCTTATCGGGATCTCCAGGTACGACTGATTTGCGCTCTTCATTCAAGGCAATTTTGGCTCCGGCTTCGGTGTCAAAGTGTAACTCTGACACACGGTTTGCTTTGTCTGGGCCGTGGCAAGTGAAGCACTTGTCCGAAAAGATGGGACGGATGTCACGGTTGAACTCGACCCTTGCGGGAGCAGAGATCAGCTTGCAGGGAAGCGCAAGCGCCAAGAGCAGCGCAGCCTTCAAAACAACTGCTTGCAGTGAGAATGTCAGGAGCGGAAATCGCATAGCATCCTAAGAGAATCGCTGAGGCCAGGAGACTCGATTCAGGGACTTGCGTCAGGTTGAGATGAAGCTCAATGCTGCCGTGTAATTTACAGAATAACCCGAGAATCGCCGACGCGGCGGGTTACTCGCTCACGGTCAAGGAACTCGAGCAGCGGTATCGCATATTTTCTGGAGATGTCGGTGAGATCCTTGAACTTTCCTATGTCAATCTGTGGACTTTGCTTTTTGTAGTCAGTCAATAGCCCTTTGAGTCGCGCAATCGATTCAGCATGGTACAGCAGGTTCTCTGAGATCTTCACAAGACGTTTTTCTTTGGCCAGCAAACTGACAAGTTTTCTGGCCTGATCGGGAGGCACCGTCACCGTGGTTAGTACTTCATCCAAAACAGGGACCTTCCAGCCGGCTCGCAAGAATGCTTCTTCGATTTTGGCTTTCGCTGCTGATTCTTCCCCGTTCAGTACTACCTTTCTGCCCGAGAGACTTACCAGTTCATTCTCAATCAAGATTGTCTTCGTTTCAACCAATTGGCTCAAAGCCGCCTTCAACGCCAATGCGTGGCAGGTCCTTCCTAGCCCAGAAGTCAGTTGTTCCTTCGACATCCCTGTCGAAAGCGGATTCTTATTGTGAAAGACATCGAGATAACTGACCACTTGCTCTATGAGTTGAGCGAAGCTGGTTGGCTCGATGACAAGGAAGGGCTCCTCTGAGACAACCCGCAGGCGACCCTCTTTGATGAGCGAACCAACTAGCTCACGAACCGCCAGTTTATCCAGGACGACTTGAGAGAGTATTTGCGCCTCAGTCATTCCGAAGAAAGCGTTTCGCCTGACGTAACAGTACAAAAGTTCTCGCAAGTCGAGTGGCTGCAGAGACTCCAACCACTCGACGGGGTTCCGTGCCGAACGCTTCCGCGTCCTCAAAGGTTCGATATCAAGAATGGTTCCTCCTCCCAAGGTAATCGCGGGCGAGAGTTGTCTGACGATGAATCTGTCGCCGGGCAAGGCGAGAACAGGATGATCCAAGGCAATTCGGACAAATCCGTGACTTCCGGGTTGGATCTGGCGTAACCCAATCGGCCTCAGAGCACAAACGATTTCCGACGTCCCATGGTGAAACCGCATCTTTGTCTTTCGACTAATGGAAATCGGCGAACAGTCCAGCAGTTCTATTCTTGCGTCGCAGGTTGAGACAAGAGAAAAACGCTCCGGCACGGAGATCTCCATGCCTCTATGAATTTGACTGACTTCCACATTCGGTAGATTAACCGCCGTCCGCTGACCCGCAACCGCTTCGTCCGTAGCTTTGGAATGGACCTGCAAACCTCGCACTCGCGCTTTCAGGCCCGCAGGATAGATGGCAACCTCGTCTTCTTTTTTGAGCGTACCGCTGAGTAAGGTGCCAGTCACCACAGTTCCGAATCCGTGAAGGGTAAAGCAACGGTCAATAGGAAGACGAAACGCAGCCTTTGAGTTCCGGTGAGGAGTGGCGTCAGCAAGTTTTCGCAACGCATCTGTCAAGTCAGTCAACCCCAAGCCCGACCGAGCGCTGACTGGGATGATGGGGGCTTGTTCCAAGAATGAACCCTTCACAAACTCTTGGACCTCCAATGTCACTAGTTCCGCCAACTCCGAGTCTACCAAGTCTGCTTTGGTGATCGCCACCAAGCCCGCCGAAACCATGAGAAGCTTGCAAATATCAAAGTGCTCCTTGGTTTGAGGTTTGATGGACTCATCAGCTGCCACAACCAAGAGAACTGCATCAATGCCGCCGACTCCGGCCAACATATTCTTGATAAACCGCTCATGGCCTGGCACATCAACGAACCCGATCTGGCTGCCATCCGGTAACCCTAGATTTGCAAATCCCAAATCGATCGTAATGCCACGCAGCTTCTCTTCCTTCAGGCGATCTGGGTGAAGACCCGTGAGAGCCTCGATTAGGGAACTCTTGCCGTGATCAATGTGGCCGGCAGTTCCAACAACGAGATTTCTTGCCATCGGTTTGAGACTCGTTGATCCGTTCACAGCTACAAATTTGAGTATTGCAAAGTGGATTATATACAATTTTGTGTATTTTACTAAGATTCACTACCATAAAATGTAGTTTTCGAATAGATTCGGGTAACCGAGCCTTACCTGAAATTGGCCCAACATCGATCATAACGGATCGGTAAGAGGAATCTAACTCAATATTTGTAAAATAGTTGACAAGGAACATTGATTTTTAATGGCTCTGCTGAGTGCTTATTTAACAAAAGTGATTTTTTTTACTTGACTCTTCGAAAAACTGTACTAGAATAGTTGTCAATTGGCTCGGTAGCTTAACAGCGCGGAAACAATACTTGGCTTTGGTCGGGTGCTGTCGTACTCGTTGTTAAATGAGCGCGATCTTTTGATACGCGTCTCTTAGTGTGAGCTCCCATCAACTAAAGGGTAGTTCATTCCACTAGATCTGCTACGAATTACGTAGCCAGCCAAATTTATTTAGTACTCTTCTTAAAAAAGTCACACCCCGAAAATTCCCCCTCTCAGGCAACTGAGAGGGGCGAATCCTACCTTCGTCTGTGCACCAGATACGAAGTTAAAACTTCAAATTGCGAAGATAGTCGGCGAAGTCGCTGCCTAAGTCTTCCCTCTTCAACGCAAATTCCACGGTAGCCTTGAGAAAGCCCAGCTTGTCCCCGGCATCGTACCTCTTACCTTCAAACCGATAAGCATGAACGGATTGCCTCTCCAGCAATAGCCGCAGTCCATTGGTCAATTGAATCTCTCCACCTGTGTCCGCTCTCGTCTGTTCCAGCACCTCGAAAATCTCTGGAGTAAGAATGTACCTTCCAATGATGGCAAGGTTTGAAGGTGCTTCTGCATAGGGTGGTTTCTCAACTAGATCTTCCACCCGATAAGTTCGACCTGAGCCAGAACCGTCCACTGGCTTACCCTTGATGACTCCGTAACGAGAGATATCTGGGCCTTCAACCATCTGCGTTGCCAGAACTGATGATCGATGCTTCTCGAAAACTGAAATCATCTGTTGGGTACACGGAACCTCCGCGTCGATGATGTCGTCACCCAGGAGCACAGCAAAGGGCTCGTCGCCAACGAGTGGCTTGGCGACCAATATTGCATGACCTAGCCCAAGTGCTTCTTTCTGGCGGACGTAGGAGATAGACACCATTTTCGAGATGGCTCGAACCTGCTCGAGAAGATCGGTCTTCCCCCGGCTCTCCAGTATCTTTTCCAGTTCGTAACTGACATCGAAATGGTCCTCAATGGCGTTTTTGCCACGTCCGGTGACGATGATGATGTTATCGATCCCCGATGCCATTGCCTCTTCGATCACGTACTGAATCACCGGTTTGTCTACCAGGGGCAACATCTCCTTCGGCTGAGATTTGGTCGCAGGTAAGAATCGAGTCCCCAGTCCTGCTGCAGGGAATACGGCTTTTCTGATTTTCATTCTTGGACCTTTCGTTCGCTCGGGAGTCAAGATCAGAGAGTTCAGTAGCTCGGCAACTCCAGGAACCTCACACCTAACTTAAGCCTAGCAGGCTTGTTGGCGCAGAGACCAGTCCCGTCGTTCAAATGCAATCCCAGACTGCAATTGCCGCCTTTTCCCAACGACATCAAGCCAGGCAGACCTTCCAATTGCTGCTTTGTTAAGACCGTAAGTTTGGATATCCCTCTGCTCTCTCTGAGGTCAAGCCAAGTGGTTTGGTCCATCAACCTCGGCTGGGAGCTCCATCATGGAAACGAAAAGGGACTGCAGTTTCCCCTGTCTCGTGTTTTTGACGGAACGATCTTCAGGACAAACCCACGAGCTCCCGAAAACATCTGAATCCGACTATGTATTCTGTGCTCCGAACATGAGTCTCAAACAGGACGATCCACATGATACCGCACGAGAGCGGGAGACGCGCCGTGGCGCATTTCCTAATACACGAACCAATTCTGCTCAGTCTGTCGGCGGTCTTGTTTCCCAAAGCCAGTACAGTGGGGATACTGATCCTCTGATCCGAGCACCGTCGGCCGGCCTTAATCTGTGAATTTGGAATCAAGCCGAACGACCGCGTTGCTGTTGTCGCACGTCGCGCTTAGGGGGAGAAAGAACGAATCAAGAGCGTGCACCCGTGCTCACTTTCGAGCTCGCTCTTCGAGCTGACTTGAACCTTCTGCAAATAGTCGCCAGCAGATAGTTCCGCCGAACCCAAGCGCGCGCCGCCTTCGAGAACATATGCTTCGGAGACGCTGAACTCTGAGGTGGCAAGCACAGCTCCCGCGCTCAATTGGTGAATACTCGTGGCTCCTACCAGTGATCTAGTGCCCGAAAAGAGAGTCTGAATGTTCAAGCCGGGCCGATCCGACTGCCACGCCCCGGACGTTGTACGCACGGTGACGAAGTGCTCAGGGCTGCTTTGCTCCTCACTATCTGAACAAAACTCGTATTCCGTTCCCGAAAAAAGCAGAAACACACATCCCTCCTTCGAACCGTAAGACGGATGAAGACTTCCGGAGGAAGCGCGATGATAATCGCCTGGACCGAATACAAAATCACCAAGTTCGCCAGTCCCTTCCAGTACTATGGACTCCTCGATTCCGTGATGTCGATGGGCTGGGATCTTTGCGCCCGGGTTGATCTTGATGAGTCGCGCCGACCGGTGGCGGGCTGAGTCGTGGAGCAGAGACTTTTCCCAAATGCCGTCGCGTCTTGTTGGCAGCCAAGGCAGCGCTGCTGTGTGCAGAATCCTCCACCCTTGTACTTCAGCTTCGCCTCGGCTGGCTGAATGCTCTTTCACCGCTCGCAGCAACAGCCCTCGCAATCGGGGTGGCGGGGCAACGGCCGTTGCACTCATGCCGACAGCTCCTGCTACCTCCGCAAAGCTCACTACCTCAGCCTCGCAGGCCGCGCAGCCGTTGCGCAGGTGTTCTTGCAGGCGAGCACTTTCCGAGGACTCTAGTAGCCCGAGTGAGAAGTTCAGCGCAGCCTCCGTTCGAGGTTCGACGGATTCATGTTCTTTCATAGCCATTCTCCTGAGTAGGGCTGCAGCAGCTCGCGAAGCTTCAGCATGCCGTTGCGGATTCTGGTTTTGATCGTTCCCAGAGGTTCGTTTACTTTCAACGCAATCTCGCTCTGGCTGAGCCCATTGAAGAAAGCAAGTTCGATCGCCTGACGTTGTTCAGCACTCAGTGTACTCAACGCTTTGCGTACTTGAGCCTGTTGCTGCGCCACAGTGGCGGATTGCTCAGGATCGAGGTTCTCGCTCTGGGTTTCTGCAACAGCGTCCAGGGTTTTGCCTTGCGAGAGTTCTTGAGCCCTGCCACGAAGCTTGTCAATCGCTCGACTACGCGCCATCGTCATCAGCCAGGTAGATACTCGACCACGAACCGAGTCGAAGCGATTGGCCTGCTTCCAGACTTGCAGGTAAACGTCAAGAGTCACTTCTTCAGCAGCACCGGCGTCTCCCAGGATTCTTAGTGCCAGCCCATAGACGAGAGGGCTGCTGGCATCATAGAGATGCGCCAATGCCAACTCGTCGCCCTGGACCACTTGGCCGACCCAATGCACCCAAGCGTCGCTTGAAGGCTGAGGTTGTAAGGACTCTCTAGACTTCGCCACGCGCATGTCTCTCAACCGAAAACCGTGGAAAATCCTGCGTCGTACGAGACTCCCACAGTTTAGCGTATCCGATCCTCGTCACAACCAAATTCCGTTTCCTACCACTCTGAAACCGCATCTACTCCCATGCCCGCGGAAGAGGCTGTCTTTTTGTTGAACTGAGTCTCTACCCAGTTCAGTGCTTGAAAGCGGTCAGAAATGACCTGATCCAGTTGCGCATCCTCGACCGCTTTGAGAATCTCCTTGAAGATCGGACCCGGCTTGTAGCCGAGTGCGATCAGATCATCCCCAGAGATCAGGGGCACAGGGCGAATTTCTTCCGGCTTCAGATGGGTCAGATGATCCTTAGATATTCGCCAGAGATCCAGGTTTCGATGACTACCCAGGCAATCCAGGCGGTGAAGCTCCAGATGTTCTTCAAACCCTTCCTGGCGGAGGAACCGCTTCAGCGTGGCAGGACGCATCTGCGGCAGGTCCTTGAACTTGAGATGGTCACGAACCAACTGAAGGACCCTTTCTGTGTGCTTCTGGGTGAATCGCAAGCGATCACAGATTCGCAGCGCCATTCGCGCGCCAACTTCGCAGTGATTGTTGAAACGGATTCGGTCCTTGATCTCAAAGGTGTGTGGCTTTCCAACGTCGTGCAACAGGACCCCTAAGGCGAGCGAGACCGATGGATAAACCCCGTTGTCGGGGATTGCAGCCCAATCTGTCGCTGTAGGATTGGAACCTTGAGACAGATGCTTTTTTGTTTCATCCATCAGCCGCAGCATCAGGAGCGTGTGCACCCAAACGTCACCCTCGGGGTGAAACTCAGCCGGTTGCTCAACACCCTGCAGGTCTGAAATCTCCGGCAGGATTGGGCGCAGCAACCCAAGGGTTTCCAGCAGCTGAATACCACGGCTCGCATATCCTTCGGTGAGGAACTTGATGAGCTCATCGCGAAGTCGCTCCTTGCTCACCTGCAGAACCTGATCCGCCAGGACTTGGATAGTATCGTGGGTTCCTGCCTCTAGTTCGAAACCAAAGCGAGCAGAGAAGCGGGCCGCACGCATCAGGCGCAACTTATCCTCTCTAAACCGGTGGCGCGGATCCCCGATCGTGCGAATGATGCGGCTGCGAATGTCTTCGCGCCCGCCAACGTAATCCAGCAGAGTCTCGGTTAGAGGATCCCAAAGTAATCCGTTGATGGTGAAGTCGCGACGCAAGACGTCGAGTCTGGCATCGTCTGTATACGTGACCTCATCGGGATGGCGTCCGTCCGCATAATCTCCGTCCGAGCGAAACGTTGCGACTTCCACTTGCTGACCATCAATCAGCACCAGAACGACGCCAAATTGGGCACCGACTGTCACGGTGTGGGGAAACAGGCGCGTCACTTGCTCGGGGCGTGCACTGGTGGCGATATCGTAGTCCTTCGGCGTGTTTCCCATTATCTGGTCACGCACGCAGCCGCCCGCGAAGTAGGCAGAATAGCCCTCCTGCCGGAGTCTCTTGATAATGCTGATGGCAGTCTCTTTCACTTTAACGTCCGCGCGGAACGAATCGAGTCATATCCGAACTTGCCGCGAATCTTGTCGGCAATCGCGTAAAGGCGCGTTTTCTTGTCCCGCGTTTGCTTCTGAAACAGATGCTCCTGCAGCGGGCTGTAACCAAGGCCGCTGAGCCCGACACCAACGAGTCGGATCTTGACTTGTTGCACCCAGCTTTTTCTGAAAAGCTCAAGAGTCCTTTCTAGGATCTCGCAATCCAACTGTGTCGGTTCTTCAAGTGAAACCGCACAGGTGATGGTCCGGAAGTTGAGATCGCGCAGCTTAAGGGTGATGATGCTCGCGAACATGTGGTGCTCCCGCAGCCGGTGAGCAGTCCTTTCGACGAGCTGGGCCAGCGTTGCGTGTACTTCCTCTGCATGGCCAGTATCCTGAGCAAACGTGTGCTCGTTACTGATAGATTTTGGTTCTTCGTGAAAGTCAAAATGGGCAGTGTTTAGTCCCTGGGCCTTGCGATGGAGCGATTCCCCCCACTGACCAAACAACTCATTCAGAGTTCGGCGGCCAAGCGCAGCGAGTTCAGCGACGGTAGTCACCCCGAGGTCATGAAGCCGCCTCTCCGTGACCTTGCCGATACCCGGGAGCTTGCCGACTCTCAGCGGAGCCAGTAGCTTGGCCTCGTGGCCGGGCAGCACGCAAAGAATGCCGCGCGGTTTGGCCAGATCGGAAGCCACCTTAGAAACCAGCTTGGTCCGGGAGACCCCAATGGAAACACTCAGTCCCGTCTGTTGCTCGACCTCACTGCGCAACCGACTGGCGAGCGGAAGTGGATCGCCGTGCAAGCGTGCTGAGCCGGTAAAGTCGAGATAGGCCTCATCGATTGATACCATCTCGACAACAGGCGTGAAGCCCTGGAAGATGCGCTCCACCTTGCGGGAATATTCCACGTACTTGTCGCGACGGCCGGAGAGGAAGATGGCGTGCGGGCAAAGCAGCCCAGCGGTCACGAGCGGCATCGCAGAGTGAACGCCAAACTTCCGGGCCTCGTAGGATGCGGCGGAAACAACGCCGCGCTGGTCCGGCGATCCACCCACTACGACGGCCTTGCCTTTAAGGCTCGGGTCAAACAGCTCTTCAACCGAGACAAAAAAGGCATCCATGTCAGCATGGAAAATGATCGGCTCCATAGTTGGCTGTTATCAGTTGTCCGTTGTCAGGTCCTGCGAACAACTGACAACCGACAACCATCAACGAAAACACGGACAATCGTCAACGAACCTAATACTTTCGCAATACCGCGATCACGCGCCCCTGAATGGTCAGGTCTTTCGCCTTGACTACGATCGGTTGCATTTCTGCGTTCGCCGGCTGAAGGCGGACATAGTCATTCTTCTCGCGGTAAAACTTCTTGAGGGTTGCCTCACCATTATCGATCAGGGCAACCACGGTATCGCCGTTCTCTGCGCTTTGCGTTTTTTCCACAACCACAAAATCGCCGTCGCAGATATGATC
>Ga0187893_10014141_pt1 | contig 10956 bp, 15 predicted proteins | sample MA1701074metaG_FD_139574 | JGI IMG/M metagenome (GOLD analysis project Ga0187893, IMG submission 139574) | White microbial mat communities from a basaltic lava cave in the Kipuka Kanohina Cave System on the Island of Hawaii, USA - MA170107-4 metaG ...
TGAAGTTGAGCAGGTACTCGGCCTTGTCGCCGAGGTGCTTGTGGATGGTGGCAATCATCGTCACGTCCCTCCGCGTGCAGTCCCAGCTACGTACGCAAGACCATTGTACGCCAGCCGGCGCCGTCTGACAATCCAACGGGTTTCTTCGGCCAGCGCTGTCGGTGGTGCTCCCGCGCCAGGGGGAGTTGGGCAAGAGCGGCAGTCAGTGGCACGGACACTGCAACGTTCAAGCCGCGAGCCCTACGGCGCGGCTTCCTGCATGATCACGGCCAGATCGCTCTTGAAGTAGTGGTGGATGATCTCCTGCATCTCGTGGTGCGGGTCCGCGCCGGGGTCGGTGAGCGCATGGTAGAGGCTCGGCGCGATGCGCCGGAACACCTCCAGCAGCTCCGGGTCAAAGTGTGACCCGGATCCTTGCACCAACGTGTGCATCGTTTCGTCGTAGCCGAGCGGTTTCTTGTACGGGCGCTCCGAGGTCAGTGTGTCGAAGACATCGGCGATGGCGAAGATGCGGGCGTTCATGGGAATGTCCTCTCCCTGCAACCCGCGGTCGTACCCGCTGCCGTCGTATTTCTCGTGGTGATAGCCCACGACCTCCGCCGCGTCCTCGAGCCACCGGCAGGCACCGATGATATCCAGGCCGTGCTGGACGTGTTTCTTCATCTCTTCGAACTCTTCAGGAGTCAACCGGCTCAGCTTGAGCAGGATCTGGTCACGCACGCCGATCTTGCCGATGTCGTGGAGAAACGCGCCCTTGATCAGCCGGCGGATGGTCGCCGCGTCCGCTCCCACCGCCTCCGCGAGCCGGACGGCGTAGATGGTCACACGGTAGTTGTGCGCGTCCGTGTCGCTGTCGCGCTTGGCGATGGCGTTGCCGAGCAACTGGATGGTCTCCAGATTGGCGTCGAGCAACTGGATCGTCAGCCCTCCCAACTGCCCTAGCAGACGGCGGATCACCGGGTACAGCGCAGCCGTGACCAGGATGACGATCAAGACCGTGGCGCCCACGGACCATGCCGCCTCCTGCTCAAATCTGGCCACCGCCTCCGGCGAGGCCACAAAGACGCCGTGAATATAGACCGCGGCCGCGCCCGCGGCCGCGGCCAGCACCACCGCAGCGGCGAGCATGCTGAGCACCAGTCTTTTATGGACGGAGCGGGCTCGGTCATCCATGGGCCACTCCTTTCACGCGCGCGCCGCGGCTCGGGGGCGAATCGACGCGCGATCACGACGACGATTCGTCCGGCAGGTAGTCCTGCTCATAAATCTCAAGCGCGGTCAGCAGCAGACCAAGGATGACGGGACCGATGAAAAGCCCGATCAGCCCGTAGGCCGCCAGCCCGCCGAGCAGACTGAACAGCAGCAGCACAATCGGCAACTGGGCTTCCTTCCCGATGAGGATCGGTTTCAGAAAATTATCCACCATGGTGACGACGCCCACTCCCCAGACGATCATGGCCACACCTGTCCAGGCCGGCCCAACCCAGAACAGGTAGAGCGAGACCGGCAACCAGACCAGCGCCGCGCCGCCGATGGGGAACGGCGCGACGACGGCCGTCATCGCGGTCAAGAGCATCGCGAAGGGCACGCCCAGCACCCCGTAGGCGAGCCCGGCCAGCAGGCCCTGTGCGACGGCGGTAATCACGATACCCTTCACGACGGCCCGCACCGTCTTGTCCACCCGCGCGAAGATGCGGTTTTTGTGGGAGGGCTGGAGCGGAATGATCCGATGGAGCGTCTTGACGACGGCGCGCCCGTCCTTGAGCAGGACGAAGAGCACGATGATCATGATGAGAAAGTTCAGGACGAGCTCGAGCAGGTTCATCGCCAGCACAGCGCCCTGCTGGACCGCGAGGGTCTTCAGTGTCACGGCGGACTCGGCGAGCTTTTCCTCAATGTTCGTCTGCGAGACGCCGGCCCGGTGCAGGACATCGTGGATCGTTCCGCCCACCACCGGCAGGCCGGCGATCAGGTCGGGCAGGCGCTTGATCCCGCCGGACTCGATCCAGGCCGCGAGGGCCTTTTGAGCGTTGATGGCCTCATCCGCCAGCACAACGCTCAGGACGACCAACGGCAGCACGACGACCAGCATGATCCCCAGCGTCATGAGGGAAGCGGAGAGCGTCTCCCGTCCACGCAGCAGCTTGGCGAACCGGTCGTGAACCGGAAACATGAGATGCGCCAGAATCATGGCCCCGAGAATCGGCATCAGAAAGGGACGGAAGAACGTGTATACCTGGTACACGAGGACGAGCAGGATGGCCAGGAAACAGATGGCGAAGACCTGCTGGCGGGTCATGGCGAGGCGCTCCTTGCCGCTGGTCCGCGGCCGGCAAGTTCCCTGCCGAAGCGCTCCGCAGGCGTCGGGCCGAGGATGGAGGTGATCACGAGCAGCACAATTACCGTATTATCACCGGCTCGTCAATCAAACGGACACCCGCCGCAACCTCGTCCGGTCAGCCAGGGACCGGTCTCGTCAGATACAGGACAGTTGTGAAGAAGGATGTGGGGGTGAGTGACAGGGTTCGAAATGCGGGTGATCAAACCACGATAAATCACCGTGAGAGGGGGTTTGACACGCTGCTCTGTAGAGGATTTACCGGATGCATCGGCAGGAATTTCATTGAGTCGATCTCTTTGGCCAGGATCCCAGAGCGCCGTATGGCTTCGTATGAAGTTGAAATAGCTCGCATCGGTCCAAAGCTTCCCTGCCGAATGATCGAGGGGATCAGTTTAGTTTCTCGGGTCTCTTCCGCCGCCTATCCGTACTTTTGCCCGTGCAAATTGCAGGAACTACCAGATTGGCCCTTCAAACCATTTCTGTATACTTCGTGCTCGAACCTCCCCCGACTCAGCAAACTCGCTCTGCGCCTCGAGCGGAGGTAGAGGACTTGAAACAAGACGTACCGAGAAGCCTTGGCCAGATGTCACGAGATGATGTGACAGCGACCACCTTCGTTGCCCTCTTGTTGCTCGCTTCGTACGCCCTGCCCGGCTGTACAACGGGAAGCGGGACCTATTACGAGAAATATGAGATCCAGAAGCTCACGGTCGTCTTTCTGGATGAGAAAAGCCTGCGTGGCAAATGGGCGTTAGTGACGCGCAAGGCGCCTTTCATCGTGAGGCCTTCGAGCGCCGATCAGCCATCCTCCGTGAGCGCTATCAACGGTTTTTTCGACTTCAGCACCAACACCCTCTACTGCCCCAAGATGGATTTCGAGGTCTGCGGCCACGAACTGCATCATGCCATCCTCGGCCGCTTCCATCGCGATCCTTGGTAAGAGAGTTCAAGAACGAGCCGTTCGGAGTCGTCACCAGCCCCGCGAAGGCTACAGGCTTTCCGGTTATCTTGAGCGTAGAGGGGATTGCGGCGCATGACACGCATCTCCGGTGCAACCGCCTCAAGTCGATCCGGAGCTCGCTCCCTCAGGCCCGTCGAATTTTCCGGTAGCTACAAGGAAAGGAATTGGGGTGAGTGACGGGGATCGAACCGATCAGGACGATGACTCAACCCCGCGAAAGCCGCATGAATCCTGAACATCGCTTGTGCAGACGGCGGAAAATCGCGGCACATGATACGCGACTCCGCAACCCCCGCGCAACCGGCACGGGGCGTTCTCGATTCGAAGACACGACGAGGCCGCGCGGCGATCAGTTCGCCAGATAGGAATCATGCCGCAACGCATGGGGATGCGTTGCAGGCGACGATCAGCGCACCGTTCGGGGGAGCACAATGGAACAGCCGCAGACGTCCAATGCCGAGCTGATCTGCGAATACTGCCGGCGGTCGGTCCGGCGGATCAAGCGGTGGCAGCGATTCTGTTCCACCCGGTGTCGCTGGCTGGCGTGGGCGCAGGAGCATCGACCGGCGCGGGATGGTCCGGGGCAAGAAACGTCCACCGCGGGATGACGGACCGGGCGCCGGCGTGTTCCCGCTGCGGCGGTGCCGTGGTCCACTGTCAGTTGCGCGATGCGGAGGCGCGACTCGATGCGTGGCGCTGCCTGCTGTGCGGCTGGTACTTTGGGGAGCCCACGCTCGATTGGCATCACGGCCAGGCCCAGCCACCGGCACCGAGGCCAACTGTGACGCTCCCGAGGTGGAATCCGGAGCGCAACCGGCTACAGCAGCACGAACTCCGGCGCTATCGGGCCGGCCGGCCGGATCCAGACGCGGAATAGCACGGAAGCAGGATTTGACCACATGACCACTCGCACCCGCTTGGGGTGCGCTACCGAGCTGGGCGAAACCATTCCCCTTGCCCGGGCAGAGGGTTCTCCTAGGTGATGGGGTCCTTCCCCGCATAGGACTAATGCGGGTGGGAAAACCGCGTTTTCGGTCTAGGGATGAGCAATTTTAGTTGGTGGTGGTAGTAGTAGGTTGGGGGGATCGTTCAGCATCATCACTCCGTGGCTTGAGTGAAGGAGGGTCCTATGAAAACAGGCGTGAAGACCACGCAGCAGGCGGCACCTACCGAGCGTCAAGCGATGCTGACGACAGCCGACGTTGCCCGGCAACTCAGTTGTTCGCGCCGCATGGTGCAGAAGCTGGTGCAGCTCCGGGAGCTGCCGGCGCGGCGCCTGGGGCGGCTGCTTCGATTCGAGCCGGCCGACGTCCAGGCCTACCGCGACCGGTTGCCGGTGGTGGGGGTGGCGGTGGACCGGCGCCGGCTGCGCTCGGTCACTGAATCCCAAGCCTGAGCGATTATGAAACACCGCACGGGGGGATGTCACAAATCTCAACGCGCGAATCGATCCGCGCGACGGGCGAGGGCGCTCACGATTCCGCTCTACCGGATCGCTGTCGTCCGATCGCGCACCGTCTCCGTCTCCTCCCGCCAGCGCGCGATCGGCGGAAGCGCAGACGCCAAGAAGTTACTCGGGCCGCTTTTTCACGCCCTCGATCGGGAGTGTTTCTACGTCGTGGCTCTCGACCAGCAGCACAAGATCATCGGGGCAAGCCTGGTGTCGGTTGGCTCGCTGAGCATGGCAATCGTGCACCCTCGAGAAGTTTTTAAGCCTGCCATTACCTTGAACGCCGCGGCCGTCATAGTGGCCCACAATCACCCATCCGGAAACCCTAAGCCCAGCCACGAAGACACAGCCCTCACACGCCGCCTCTGGGCGGCTGGTCGCGTGCTCGGGATCCAGGTCCTGGATCACCTGATCTTCGGGGACCGGCGCTGCCTGAGCTTTGCAGACCGAGGCTTGATGCCATCCAGATAATCTCCTCGCGCCACTTCCTTACTTTACCCCAGTAAAGTCTACTTTTTGACATCGTACTCAGTACAAGCGTATCGCGTGTCAATAGACTGCACTGAACGCCAGTACAGTGAACTTTTTGACATGGGGAATGCGTAGAGAGTACCGGTGTCGCAGGTAGCATCGTAAATCTTTTCCTGGGAGGGGGCCACGATGGAGCTCTTCACTGTCAGCGAGATTGCTGAACGCCTGAAGCTGTGTTCGGCAACGATCCGGCGCCTGGGTCATATCGGCGCGATCAGGACGTTCCGCGTCGGCCGCGCGATTCGGTACGACCTGGACGAAATTGTCAGGTGGATGAAGAAGCAAGGTGGCACCGTCAAGCCGGCCACCGCCAAGGAGCGAGGTACTGCACGAGTGGCAGCCAGCGCAAGGTGACCTCTTGCGCTGGTTTAAACACATGACCGCCACCCGACGGGACGAACGGATCTCGGCCTTACTCGAGGCAGCCGGCCTGGAAGCCTTCGGCGGGTACTGGGCCGTCCTAGAAACGATCGCTGAGCAAATGGGGCCGGGGTCACCGAGAACAGCGGTCACATATTCCCTAAAGGAGTGGGGCCGTCAGCTCGGTTGTCATCGCAACAAAGCTGAAAAATTGCTCCACACCCTCTCCTCTCATGGGCTGGTAAGCATTGAGTCGTCTGGAAATAAAGTCACAGTTAACGCCCCCAACCTCGCAAAATATCGTGATGAGTATTCTCGTAAGTCAGGAGTCACGCCGGACACTAGCCCGAGTGTGTCGCATCAGAATCAGAGTCAGATCGAGAAACAAAAAAAAGAACGAGAAGAAAGAGGGGGTCCGGGGGGGAATGATGGGAGGTTTGTACGGGGGGATGGAAATCGGAACAGGAGCGGATTTCAGAGCTTGGGATCAACACTGGGGCAGACGTTGGACGAGATCGGACGACGCGCCAGGGCCTGATAAATAGGACTGACCAAAACCAAAGAGGAGGGCTTCATGGAAAGACAACGAGAGAGGGACGACTATCGCAAGGAACCGGGGACGATGGCGACGCCACGAGAGCAGGAGGACGAGCACCTGTTCCACGTGCGGCAATTCAAAAATATCCGGCCTGGGCTCGATGTGATGTCGGCGTATACGATGACACCGAAGCGCTCGCTCAGCCGGTACGAGATGACGGGCCACAAGAAGACCGAGAGAGTGTTCCGTACAGAGGACGGGGCGCTGCTGGCTCCCGGGGCGCCCGTCATCCTGGGGGAGGACGGGAAGGTTCGGCATGCGCGCCCCTGGAATCTGCCGGGGAAGTTCCAAGGTTTCGTCCTGGCGCCTCGCGAGGATTCGCGGGTGCACGTCCTAACCACCGGGTGTTTTGTGCTCGTCGTGCGCGGTGGTGAAACAGCCAGGCCAGGGGCGCGCGGGTCCTTCCCCGCATAGGACTAATGCGGGTGGGAAAACCGCATTTTTTCGCTAGCGACAGGGCTGAAAAGGGGGGTTGACGTTGTTGCGGTCACGTTATGAAACGCGCTCCAGTCCTGGCGATTCGCATTTTTCGACCGTCAACCCCCCTGACGCTTTTGGATGGAGCGTGAGGAGTGGACGATGACGCAACCACGGAAGGGCGGGCCGACTGGCACGCTTGGACTCGATGAGCTGGATCAGGAGGCCTGCTGCCGGTTTCTGGTCGAGGTTTTCACGCGGACCGGGATCCTCGTTCCCCTCTGCCTCATGGAGGAAACGGGTTGCTCGGCGGAGCGCGCTGTCAGCATCGCGTTCAGCATCTGGTGCCTGCTCGCCGGCACCGCCAAAGAAGCGCTGGCGCTGCCGGCTGCCGGATCCGCTGAGGAGTTGGGTGTTCTGGGGAAAGGGAATCTGATGCCGCCCCTGTTCGCGCAGTACGCTGAATCTCCGCGCGCCTTGCACCGATGGCTGGAGAAAACCGCCCAGCAGGATCCTGAGGGCCTCGACGTCCCGGTGGGCCGGTCTATGAAGGCGTCAGGACCAGGGAGTGCGTGAGATGGGAAACGACGCCATCACGCTCGAGGCGTTCAACCTCGAAGAGTTTCAGCAGGTGCTGGAGGCCGTGCCCCGCGAGGCGTTTTCGTTCATTCGGCGCGAGCACAAGCTGTTGGCCCGCCGCGCCCGCAAGGGCTTTATCCGCGAACGGATGAGCGGCCCCCCAGGGATCAACTGGGGCCATGGTCGCAATGCCAAGAAGGTCGGGGGCAACGTCCTGGCCGTGCAGAAGGACAAGGGGACAATCGACTCGATGCTGATCTGGTTCCGGATCTCGTCCTTCCTTGCCGCGCACGAGCACGGGCACACGTTCACGGCGAAGTCCGGGGGGAATCTTGCCATTCCCTTGTCGGGCACGAGAACCCGGGACGGCCGGCTGCCGTACAAGCCCAGCGGGGTGCGGGGAATTTATGAGTACGGACAGCGCCCTTTCCGGATCCCGAACACGAATATTCTGGCCGTCTCCGTCAACGGCAAGCTGATCCCGCTCTACTCACTGCACCGCTCTATCCGGATCCCGGCGCGGTTGGGGTTCCTGGCCTTCATGCGCGGCCAGCTGCCGGAGTTCAAGGCCCGCACCGAAGACGCGCTTCGGCGGGCCTTCAAGGTGGCGATCGAGCGGCGGGTGAAGTCGATCGCCCGCAGTGTGTCCACGTTCTCGGCATGAACTCAGGGCTTTACTTTTCCCAGGAGGTGCTGTGATGGAACACTCGGTGGTTGCCGGCGGGGGCGATACCTGCCGTCTGATCGCCTGCCCGCGCCCGTTTTCTGTGGACCGCATCGACAAGAAAGTCCACGCCGGGGCGACGATCGCCGAGCTGCTGGGCGGGATCGGTCTGGACCCGGACCGGATCTTCGCCCGCGTGTTCATTGATGATCGCCTAATTCCTTCGGCTGAGTGGCAGAGCACGAAGCCCTCCGCCGGGCAGACCTTGACCGTCCGCGTGGTGCCGACAGGCGGTCAGGGCGGAGGGAAGGATGCCCTGCGGATCGTGGCGATGATCGCGGTGGTCGCACTGGCCGTCTACACGGCTGGGACGAGTTTGCCGGGGTCGCTGGCTGCGTTCACCGGGCTCTCCCCGGCCGTCTCCCAGGCCATCGTCCTTAGCAGTATCGCGATCGTTGGTCAGCTCGCGATCACCGCCCTCATCCCGCCGGCACCGCGGCAGCTCGTCCATCACACAGGAGACTGCCATGCCGAGTGAACTTCCCTACCGGAGCCCATTCGCCCCGCAGCTCCAGCCGGACGGAACCTACGTTGCCAAAACCAACGAGGGAGTCCCGTTCGCGTATGCCGATGTGATCGAGGATCCGGATCCGATCATCGACTGGCAGGCGGAGCTGGGCCTGCCGCATGATCTCGAAGAGCTGGCGGTATTGGCCAGGCCGCGCGGCCTCAGCTCGAGGCGGCTGCGGGCCGTCTGCGGGGATGAATCGGTCACCCGTCGGAGTGCCGGCCGGCCGCTGCGACCCCAGGAGTGGCTCTATCGATTCTCCGGAACCCCGTTTTCCATGGAACACCTGGGGCTGATCATCGGGGTGTGTTATCGCATGGAGAACTTTCCCAACGATCCGGTCGTGCGTTCGATCATGATGGACCTCCCGGAGGCGGCAGGAAATTTCCTCGTCGTCGAGGTGCAGCTCTACGATTCCATGCTTGCCGAAGCCGCATGGCTCGGGATCCAGCGCCGCCGATTTACCCATGTCTGCCCCGTGCTCCTTCGTCCACTGGATGCTCCGCCCGACTCTGGAGAGCTCGTCGAAGTGTGCCTGACGCACCGGCCCGTCTGCCCGGGCGCGAGAATTTTAAAGCACTGGACGGAGGGCTCGTGACGCCGCTGCGGGCGATCAAGGGAAAATGCCTCGGAAGCGTGGCGGTCTGAGTGGCCGGGGCACTCCAAGAGAGCCGTGTGCAGGGGGTGGGGTATCTGAACCTCAAGGCGCTCGCCCACTATTCCTCCTGCTCCGTCCGGTGGCTCCGGGCCAGGCTCACCGATCCCGTCGCTCCTCTCCCCTGTTATCGGGTCGGGGGCAAGCTGCTCGTGAAGCTCGAGGAGTTCGACGCCTGGATGATCCACTATCGGGCCACGGCACGCACGGACCTGGAGCAGTTGATCGAGGACCTGGCCGCCCCGTTCGTGGCCCAGAACCGTCCCTCTTGACATTTTCTCTGAAATGATGCCTTATGGGGCATCATGAAGCTTAGGGCGATCCGCAAACAGCGCGGGCTGTCTCAGCGAGCCCTCGCCGGCAAGGCCAGGATGAGCCAGCGGTTTCTTTGCAACATCGAGAACGGCCTGGCGGATCCGTCGCTCAGCACGCTCCGCCGCCTGGCAAAAGCGTTGGGCGTGACCGTGGGAGCACTCGTGGACGAGCCGCAGCGCAAGAGGTAACGATGGCGGTCAAAGTCCGAGAGCGGAAGGGGGCCTGGTGGGTGCTCATCGATCACCACGGCCAGCGCAAGGCTAAGCGGATCGGCACGGGGCCGGACGGGAAGAAGGCCGCGCACCAGGTCGCGCAGCAGATTCAAGCCCGGCTCGCGCTCGGCCGGCCGGCCTTTGAGAGCCACCGGGCCGGCATCACCCTCGAGGCCTATGCCGAGACGTTCCTCCAGCGCATCCAGCAGACCCGCAAGCCGACAACATGTGAGGGATACCGGGGGACGCTGGACCGGGACATCAAGCCGATGCTGGGGAAGCTGGATCTGCGCGCGGTGAGCCGGGAGCGGGTCAAGGCCCTGGCGATGGCCTGCCTCGAGAAGGGGCAATCTCCGAAGACTGTACAAAACACGATCCTCTGCCTCAGCAGCCTGCTCGGCCATGCGGTGGAAGATGGGCTGCTCACGCTCAACCCGGCGCTCAGGCCTGGGAAGTTCCTGCCGAAGATCAGCAAGCGGCGCAAGATCAACCCTCTGACCCGCGAGGAAGTCGCCGTATTGCTCGCAGCGGCCAAGGAGAAGGCGCCGCGCTACTACCCCCTGTTCCTGTGCGCGGTCCGGACGGGACTCAGGGAAGGCGAGCTCTTCGCCCTGCGATGGGAAGACATGGACTTCCACGGCCGGTTCATCGACGTCTGCCGGAACTACACGCATTTTGAGATCACCACGCCGAAGAGCGGCGAGAGCCGGCGGGTGGACATGTCGCAGGAGCTCGCCCGGGTGCTGCAGGAGCTGCGGCTCGATCGACAACTGGACGCGTCGGCCGCCGGCCGGCCGGAGATCTCGCCCTGGGTGTTTCCAAACGAGGACGGGGGGCTTCTACACCCCAACAACCTGCGCGATCGCGTCTTCTACGGGCTACTCAAGAAAGTGGGGCTCCGGAAGGTCCGGTTTCACGATCTCCGGCACACCTTCGCCTCGCTCCTACTGCAGCAGGGGGAGAGCCCGGTCTACGTCAAGGAGCAGATGGGCCACTCGTCGATTCAGATCACGGTGGACTGCTACGGGCACCTGATTCCCGGGGGGAACAAACAAGCGGTAGACCGGCTCGATACTCCCTTGGTCGAGACCCAATCCGCAACCCAGCCGCAACCCGTTACTCCCCAGCAGGTGGGGCGTGACGAAGAATCGCTGGAACGTCCGAGAGTTCGGCGGAGAAAAATTGGGGTGAGTGACGGGGATCGAACCCGCAGCCTCCTGGGCCACAGCCAGGCGCTCTAACCATTGAGCTACACCCACCGCCCGGATTGGCTGTGGAGGGAACCGTGGCAGGCGTTCATCCTAA
>Ga0187893_10014142_pt1 | contig 10956 bp, 5 predicted proteins | sample MA1701074metaG_FD_139574 | JGI IMG/M metagenome (GOLD analysis project Ga0187893, IMG submission 139574) | White microbial mat communities from a basaltic lava cave in the Kipuka Kanohina Cave System on the Island of Hawaii, USA - MA170107-4 metaG ...
GAGGCGAGCTGGGTTTCGAGGGACAAGCCACGCAAAATCCGGCCTCCCCATCAGGCACGGGCTACGGCTTCGCCGACTACATGCTCGGTCTGAATCGCCGGGCGCAGGGCGTGGTGGGGATGGGGTTCGTCCAATTCCGGGCTACGGGGCAGTACTACTACATCGATGACACCTGGAAAGTCCGACCGAACCTGACCCTAAGTATCGGGCTGCGCTACGAGAACAGCCCGCCCTGGTTTGACCGCAGCGGCAAGCTGGTGAACCTGCATCTGCCGTTCATCGACGCTATTCCGAACGTGACGGACCGCAGCCGCCATCCGACCCTGGTTCGCATCGGCAGCGGCGATTTCTACGAGGGCCTGCTGCTGCGCTTCAACCCCGCGATCAACGTGGCGCGAGACGGGCGGCTGGGACCGCGCCTGGTGGAGAGCGACAACAACGATTTCGCGCCGCGCCTGGGGATCGCCTGGAGTCCGACCAGCCGCTGGACGGTGCGCACGGGAGCTGGCGTATTCTACTCGCAGGACACCGGGAATCCCCGTTTTGACATGTCCCGCAACCTGGCGGGCCGGCGGAATGACACTTCTAACACGGACTTCCCCGACCTGCGCCTGGACCAGCCCTTCCGCAATCTGGGTACCACAGTGCAGATCAACAATCCTTCCGGCCTAGGCAACAATCACAAGCGGCGCACTCCATACTCCATACAGTTCATGTTCAATGTGCAGCGAGAGCTGGACCGGCAGACGGTCCTGGAAGCGGGTTACCTGGGGAGCGTCAGCCGCAAGCTGGAGTCTTATCGGGACTACAACATCCCGAGACCCGCCCCGACAGGCGCGGTTGCCGCCCGCCTTCCCTATCCCGAGTTTTCGCGGGTTTGGCTGGTGGACGGGCACAATAAGGCGAACTATCACTCTCTCGGGTTGAAAGCGCAGCGCCGTTTCAGCGACGGCCTGACTTATCTGGTGGGCTACACGTGGTCGAAATCGATCGATACGGGAAGCGCTATCCGGGTACATGACGGAGACACGCTGTTTGCTCAGGACAGCTTCTGCACGCAATGCGAACGGGCGCTGTCGAGTTTCCACACTTCGCACCGGATGGTGACGTCGCTCCTGTACGAGCTGCCGTTCGGAAAGGGCAAGCGCTTATGGAACAGCCGTATCGCAGACGTGGTGATCGGGGGGTGGCAGCTTGGCTCGATCGTGACTCTACAAACCGGCTTTCCCCTTACTGTCGTCTCGGGAACGGATGTCTCGAACACGGCGATTGGCACCGACCGCCCAAACGCAACAGGGGCTAAGGTCCCCTTGCCCCGCGGGGAGCAGGACCCCGAAAGATTTTTCAACACGGACGGATTTGTAATGCAGCCGGCCGGCACGCACGGCAATACCGGGCGCAATACACTTATCGGGCCGGGAATCATTAACTGGGATTTCTCCACTCTCAAGAACTTTCGGATTCGTGAACGCCATGAGCTGCAATTTCGCTTCGAGGCTTTCAATCTTCCCAATCACCCTAACTGGGGGCTTCCGAACGCCTCCCGGCTGAGCCCTGGGTTCGGCACAATTCGGAGCACCCGCACAGACATGCGCGACCTGCAGTTCGGGTTGAAGTACGTGTTCTGATTATGATCCGGCACGGCTCGAGGCTTCCTAACCCTCCATAGCCTTCCCTTAAGCATCACACGGACCGCCTGTTACTTCCTCTCTGCCGGCCTCCGGGACGCCTCCGCCTCCTTCCGAGCCTGCTCCGGCCTGCCTAGTTTCGAGTAGAGCTGCGACAGCGCGAGACGGATGCGCGGATTTTCGGGCGCCATCTCTTTGGCACGCTGCAGCTCGAAGAGAGCTTCTTCGGCTCGACCCGTCTCCATTAGCGCCCGGCTCAGGCCGATTCGGGCCTCGATATCCCGCGCCTCCCGTTCCAGCACGGCGCGAAACAGCGGCGCCGCCTCTGCGTGCTTGCCCTCTCGATTCAGCACATCCGCCAGCCACGCCCGCGCCCGGAGTGACCCGGGGTCCAGCCGTAGAACCTGTTGCAGCAATTTCCGGGCCTCCTCCAGTCGCCCTCTGTCCCGCAGCGCAGCCCCCTTCCAAAGGATCAATTCCGCCGATCCTGGATACTTGGCCAGCGCCTGGTCCGCCAGTTGCAGCGCCTCTTCGGCGTCACCGGCGTCGCCACGGTCCTGGTAGACCTGAATCAGGAGCAGATAGGTTTCTTCGTCCACCGGCGGTTGGCCGAGCAGCGGTTTCAAGACCCCTATCGCCTCCGCGAAGCGGCGGTCCCCTACGTACTCGGCCGCCAAAAGCTTGGCCGCGTCCCTGTGCCGGGGATCCAACTGGTTCGCTTTCCGTAGTTCCGCAATCGCCTCCGTGTTGCGATGCAGTCTCAGCAGCGTCGCGCCCAGCAGAAAGTAAGCCGGCGCCGAGTGTGGATTCCGTCGCACTACCTGCCGCAAAGTCTGCTCGGCTTGCTCAAACTGTTCTTGGGAGTAGAGACGGGCAGCGCGCTCATACAGATCTGTCGCCTGCGCAACTGCCATCACGGCGTACAACCAGAGGGCCGGCGCAATGCGGATCACTTGCCCAAGCATAATACAACGCCGACCGCTGGTAGCTGACCGCGGATAGCTTCTTGTATAATACGCACACTGTGGGCGTAGAGCATATATGAAGCTGCTGCACGTCGGGTTGCTCTTAGGCGCCGCGACTTCTGGTCTGGCGGCTGGGTCTAACGCGGACGAGTTCTTCGAGATGCGTGTCCGGCCCGTGCTGGCGGCGCGATGCTTCGCCTGTCACTCCGCGTCCCGCATGGGTGGCCTGGATGTGACCTCACGCCAGGCGTTGCTCAAGGGCGGACAATCCGGGCCCGCGGTTGTCCCTGGTGAGCCAGAACGCAGCTTGCTGATCCAGGCCATCCAGCACACCCACGAACGCCTCAAGATGCCGCTCCAGCAGCCCCGGTTAAGCGATCAGGAAGTGTCCGACCTGGCGGCCTGGGTAAAGGCCGGCGCTGTGTGGCCGGAGAATCCCGCCGTTTCGGTTCCCAAGAGCCCGGATTACAAGATCACGCCGGAGCAACGATCCTTTTGGGCATTCCGGCCGATTCGTCAGCCCGCTCTGCCCCAGGTGAAAAACCGCACCTGGGTCCGCTCCCCCATCGACCAATTTCTGCTCGCCAGAATGGAAGCGCAACACGTTAGCCCGGTCCGGCCGGCGGACCGCCGCACGCTCATCCGCCGCGCCTATTTCGATCTCATCGGACTGCCGCCGGCCGCGGCCGAAGTCGAGGCCTTCCTCGCGGACCGTGCGCCCGGCGCGTTCGCGAAAGTGGTGGATCGTCTGCTCGCCTCCCCGCATTACGGCGAGCGCTGGGGCCGGTACTGGCTTGACCTTGCACGCTACTCCGACGACCGTTTGGAATCTGAAGTCGAGGCGCCTTATCCCAACTCCTTCCGCTACCGCGACTGGGTGGTCAAGGCTTGGAACGAAGACATGCCCTATGACGTCTTCGTCAAGGCGCAGGTCGCCGGCGACCTGATGGACCCGGCTAACGTGAAAAAGTACGCCCCCGGTCTCGGCTTCTATGCGCTCAGCCCCGACACCCAGGAGGACCGCGTCGACGTCACCGGTCGCGCCTTCCTGGCGCTCACCGCGGGCTGCGCCCAGTGTCATGACCACAAGTTCGATCCCATTCCCACCAAGGACTACTACGCACTACTCGGCGTCTTCACCAGCACCAAGCCCTCCGAGCTGCGCCTGGTGTCCGACGACGTGGTGAAGCGCTACAAGGACCACGAAAAGAGGGTCGAAGAAAAGAAAGCTCAGATCCGCGACTTCCTTTATGCTCAGGCGGGCCAGTTACAGGAGGTCCTGGCAGGCCAGACGGCCCGTTATCTCCGCGCTGCGCGGAAGGTGCTCGCGGAACAGAGCCCCCGCGAGTTGGCCGAACGCGAGAACCTCGACGGCGAGACGCTCCAGCGCTGGGTCCGCTACCTCCGGCGTAGCTCGTTCGATCATCCCTACCTTAAGGACTGGAAGGATGAGTCCAAGTTCGACCCCGAGGCCTTTCAGGCCGGGGTGCTTGCCGTGCTCAAAGAGCGCAAGCAGGTCGACGAAACCAACCTGGTCCGCAGGGCCGAAGCCAAGAAGCGGGGGCCCAAGGCGCAGGCCGAAGTCGTGGCGCTCGAAAACAATTCCTATTACCTCTGGCGCGACCTGTTCTTCAACGACTTTTACGGTAACGTCTTCAAGCAGGAAGACGATGGGCTCCTCTACTACGGTCCCAATCGCGGCTTCTATGAATCAGACGGCACGGTAGAGCGTTTCCTGAACGGCGTGTGGAAGTCTCACCTCGACACGCTGCGCGCCGAGCTTACCCGTCTCAAGTCGGAGCTGCCCTCGAACTATCCGTTTGCGCACATCATCCAGGATGCCGACAAGCCAAAGAACGAGCGCGTCCGCATCAGCGGCAGCGCCGAAAACCTGGGTGATGAGGTGCCGCGCCGCTTCCTGTCCATCCTCTCGGACGGCGAGCCGCCGGCTTTTGATAAAGGTAGCGGACGGCTGGAGCTGGCCGAAGCTATCGCTAACCCCGCCAATCCGCTGACCGCGCGCGTGATCATGAACCGCGTATGGCTCCACCATTTCGGGGCCGGTATCGTGCGGACTCCCAGCGACTTCGGCCGGATGGGCGACCGGCCGAGCCACCCCGAGCTACTCGACTATCTGGCTGCGCGCCTGATCGAGAACAGGTGGTCGCTTAAGGCCATGCACCGCGAGATCATGCTCTCGGCTGCCTACGCCCTCAGCTCCGAGCAGGTAGAGAAAAATTTCTCCGTAGACCCGGAGAATCGCCTGCTGTGGCGAGCCAACCTACGCCGCCTCGACGGCGAGGCGTTGCGGGATTCGCTTCTGGCCGTGTCGGGCGAGCTGGATCCGGCGGTCGGTGGACCGCCGCTGCGGCTGAACGATGTGAAGAACGCACGGCGCACCGTGTACGGGTTCGTGAGCCGTTGGAAGCTGGATAGCACCCTGTCGCTGTTCGACTTTCCCAATCCCAACACGACCGCCGAGAAGCGCTTGGCGACCATCACGCCTCCGCAGCAGCTTTATTTTCTGAATGGCGATTTCGTCTGGGACCGTGCCCGTGCGCTGGCTGGCCGGGTCGCCGGCGAAGGACCGGACGACGACGCTAAAGTTCGCGCCGCCTATCGCCGCATCTTTGCGCGCGACCCGCTGCCGGCCGAGTTGAAGCTCGGTCTGAAGTTCGTGCAGGCGGGGACGGACCTCTGGACACAGTACGCCCGCGCGCTGCTAAACTCTAACGAGTTCCTCTTTGTGAACTGAAGGACACAGTTATGACCCGCCGCGAACTTCTCCGCAAGACCGGCAATGGTTTCGGCATGCTGGGATTGGCCCATCTGCTGGCCAAGCCCGGCGACGCCGCTGGGGACATGGCAGTGCGCGCAACGCACTTCCCGCCCAAAGCCAGGCACGTCATCTTTCTGTTCCTCAACGGCGGCCCATCCCACGTGGACACCTTCGACCCCAAGCCGGCCCTGGCCAAATACCATGGCCAGCTCATGCCCGGCGGCGATACCAAGGGCGAGCCGAAGAAGCTGCTGGCCTCTCCGTTCACTTTCAAGAAGTATGGACACAGCGGCCTCGAGGTAAGCGATCTGTTCCCGCACGTGGGAAACGTGATCGATGACGTCTGTGTAATCCGGTCCATGCATACGGATCTGCCGGGGCACCCGCAGGCCATCACTCAGATGAACACCGGCCATATCTTTCCCGGCTTTCCGTCCATGGGTTCCTGGCTCACCTATGGCCTGGGGAGCGAGAATCAGAACCTGCCGGGGTTTGTCGCCCTCTGCCCGGGCGTGCCGAACGTCGGTCCTCAGTTGTGGAGCTCAGGGTTTTTGCCCGCAGCGTACCAAGGGACCTATGTGCCCTGTGACCATGCCGACGCGGAGAAAATGATTCAGTTCCTCACCAGCAAACAGGTGACGCAAGCCGGGCAGCGCCGCGAATTGGACCTGCTCAGCGCGCTCAACCGGCTGGATCTCGAGCGCCGCGGTCAGGATTCGCAGCTCGAGGGCCGGATACAGGCCATGGAAATGGCCTACCGGATGCAAGCTGAGGCGCTGGACGCCTTTGATGTTTTCAAAGAAAGCGCTGCCACGCTGGCTGCCTACGGCGTGCCCGCCAGGATCACCGAGATGAGCTCGAAGATGCGGTCTGCCACCCGGGATGGCGATTTCGCCCGCGGCTGTCTGATCGCGCGGCGCCTGGTCGAACGCGGCGTACGGGTTGTCCAGGTCTACTTCGGCGAGGACATCCCCTGGGACAGCCATCACGATATCCTGGTGCACCGCAAGCTGGCTCTTCAAGCCGACCAGCCCATCGCGGCGCTGATCCAGGATCTGAAGTCTCGCGGCTTGCTCCAGGAAACGCTTATTATCGTGAGTGGCGAGTTCGGCCGCACCCCATGGGTGGAATCGACAGGCCGGATCAACGTCCAGAACGGCCGCAACCACAATAACCTGGCGTTTAGCGTTTTGTTAGCAGGTGGCGGCGTTAAGGGCGGTCTCGCCTACGGCTCGAGTGACGAGTTCGGCCACAAGGCTGTCGAGAAGAAGGTCCATGTGCACGACCTGCATGCCACCGCGCTGCACCTGATGGGTCTCGACCACACGCGCCTCACGTACCGGCATAGCGGACGCGACTTCCGGCTGACCGACGTGGCCGGCAACGTCGTGAAGGACATTCTTGCCTGAGCCCGCCTTCCAGGTGGGCATCACTCCCGACTTCCTCACGCGTGCCACGGGTCTGCTCGAACCCGCGCTTGCCCAGGTGTTCGATCCCGTGCCGGGCCTTGCCTGGGAAATCATGCCGGACACGGCCGGCGTCGGTGTGCCCGAAGTGCTGGACCGCTACGACGGGGTGATCGGCCTTGAGTACCGTTTCCCAGCCGAGAGCTTTCGCGGGATCCGCCGCTTGGCGGTGCTCGCGCGCTGGGGCGTCGGTTACGACACCGTCGACTCGGCTGCCTGCACGGCGGCCGATGTGGCCATCGCCATCACTCCCGATTCGGTCCGCCGCCCGATGGCCGAGGCCAACATCGCCCTGATCCTGGCACTGGCCAAAGGCCTGCCCATGCTCGAGCGTGAGTGCCGCGCGGGACGATGGAAGAACTCTTTGCCGCGCAACGGCGCCTGCATCGCCGGTCGGACGCTGGGCTCGGTCGGCCTGGGCAACATCGCCAGCGAGATGTTCGGCATCGCGCGCGGGATGGGGTTCGGCCGCCTGCTGGCTCATTCGCCCAACGCCACGCCGAAGGAGGCTGCCGCCCTCGGCGTCGAGCTCGCTGATTTTGAGACGCTGCTGCGGGAGAGCGACTACCTCACCATTAACTGCCCGCTCAATCCGCGGACGCGAGGCCTGATCGGCGCGCGTGAGCTGGCGCTGATGAAACCGTCGGCCTACCTCGTCAACTGCGCGCGAGGGGCCATCGTCGACGAAGCGGCGCTCGCTGATGCGCTTGCCCGGCGAGGCATCGCCGGCGCCGGACTGGACGTCTTCGCCACCGAGCCCATCCCCAACCATCACCCGTTTTTCTCTCTCGATAACGTGATCCTGACGCCGCACGCCGCCGGGCGCACCGAGGAATCCATCCGCGACACCAGCCTCAGCGCCTGCCGCGCCGTTCTTGCGGTGTTCCGCGGCGAGCCACCGCCCTATGTCGCTAACCGCGCGGTGCTGGATCGGCCTGGTTGGCGCGCCAAGCTTCGCCGCGCAAGCTCGTGACTACCGCCCGCAACCGGGTTCTGCTGCTGGTGCTGCTGGCCACCGGCATTACCTATCTGGATCGTGTCTGCATCGCGGCGGCAGCCCCCTCCATGTCCAGCGACCTGGGCCTCTCCACCATGCAAATGGGACTGGTCTTCAGTGCGTTCGCGCTGTCCTATGGGTTGTTCGAAGTGCCCATGGGCTGGCTGAGCGACCTCTGGGGACAGCGCCAGACGGCCACTCGGATCGTCGCCTGCTGGTCAGCCTTCACCGTTCTCACCGGTCTGGTGCGAGGCTACGCGGCCTTGGTAGCGGTCCGGTTCCTGTTCGGCGCCGCTGAGGCCGGAGCGTTTCCAACGCTGGCCCGGGTGCTGGCGCGCTGGTTCCCGCTCGCCGAGCGCGGCCGCGTCATCGGGTTGATGTGGATGGGTGCGCGCATCGGTGGATCGCTGGCCCCACCGCTGGCTGTGCTGCTCATCTCCGCCGCGGGATGGCGGGCGACCTTCGTTCTTTTCGGGCTGGTCGGCATGGTGTGGAGCGCGGTCTTCTGGATCTGGTTTCGCGACGACCCGGCCGAACACCGCTCGGTGAACGCGGCCGAGTTGGCCTACATCCGCGGTAAGGCGTCCAGCCACGACTCCGCCCCTGCCGGCAGCACCCCTTGGCGCAGGATCTTTTCGAGCGGCAGTCTCTGGGCGCTGTTCGGGATGTACTTCGCGACCTCCTACGGATTCTACTTTCTGGTGACCTGGCTGCCGACCTACCTGATCCGCGAGCACGGACTGAGCCTTCAGCAGGCCGGTTTCTACTCAGGCATTCCGCTGGCCGTGGGCGCCCTGGCGTGTCTCGCGGGCGGCCTGCTTTCAGACTGGCTCGTCAGGCGCACCGGAAGCGTCAAGTGGGGACGCAGGCTTGTGGGCATCGGCGGCTACACTCTCGCTGCACTTGGCTACGCACTTGCCGCCATGGTCGAGGGCCCTCTGCCTTCGGTGATCTCTCTCTCGCTCGCTTCCGGCGCCATGGACATGGCAGTGCCCGTCGCCTGGGCCACCAGCGTAGAGCTCGGCGGCCGCTTCGGCGGAACCACCAGCGGTTTCATGAACATGGCCTCCAGCATCTCCGCCATGATCTCTCCCCTGGCCGCCGCCTGGCTCTTCCAGCGCTTCGGCTCGTTCGGCCCCATGTTCGCTAGCGCGGCGGCCGTGTACTTCCTCGCAGGACTACTCTGGTTCTGGATCAATCCGAGCACGCCGGTAACGGACTAAGACCGGTCTCTTGCCACAGCGAGGTGGGTCTTGACAAACCGCGACTTTTTGGGGTAATGTAATTATGGTGTTTTGTACGCAGCCGATCCCAAAAACGCCGTTTGTTTCGGAAGGCTTCCGAAACAGGCCTTCCGGCATCACCCGCAAACCACTGAAAACAAGTCACGTTTCCGTGTTTCGGAAGTTTCGATGTTTTCTTATGCCCCTTTTCTCCAAGCCACCACATTACGGTGGTGCTTCTGCTCGCTCTTTACCGATAGTCGCCCGCTGAGCTGACACCCCGGCCTCCGGCGATTGACATGGGGGGCGGACGGGCATATACTGCACTGCCTCGGGGTCTAGAGAGAGGAGAGGTTATGGCGTTCAAAGCTTCCGCACTTGCTCTTGCAGTTCTTGCGGTGCCCGGCTTGTGGGCTCAGTTGAACCGCGGCACCATCACCGGCTTGGTCACCGATCCTTCGGGAGCTGCCGTTGTCGAAGCCAAGGTGAATGCCGTTCACCTCGAAACGAGCGCTCGCGCCAGCACCACTTCGACAACCAACGGCAACTACACGCTGGCAGCGCTTACGATCGGGACTTACCGGCTGGAGATCGAAGCTCCAGGCTTCAAGAAGGCGGCGCGCGATAATATAACGGTCAACGCTGGCTCAACGCTCAGCCTCGACGTTCAACTGGAAGTCGGGTCGGTAACCGAGACAGTTGAGGTGCAGGCGCAGGCGGTCCCCATCGAGGCTGAGAGCACGCGTGTGGGCACGAACATTACCAACAAGCTCGTCCAGGGTCTTCCGCTCGTCGTGGCAGGCAGGATCCGCAACGTGTTCAACCTGACCGTCATCGCCCCCGAAGCCAAGCAGGTGGCCGGTGGTGTCCGTATCGGCGGCGGGCAGCTCGCGGGCTGGGACCTGCTTATGGACGGTATCAGCACCTCCTCTGGCTCCAATGCCTATCAAACAGAGCGCGCGCCGATCAGTAGCGTGGCCGTCGACGCCATCAGCGAGTTCACCGTCGAAACTACCGGTATGAAAGCTGAGTTCGGCCGCGCCATGGGCGTCATCAACTTCGAGACCAAGTCCGGCACCAATGAATTTCACGGCAGTGTTTTCGAATTCTTGCGGAACGACGCACTGGACGCGCGCGGCTTCTTCGCCGCGCGCTCCCCTGTCCTCAAGCAGAGCGACTTCGGCGGCACCTTGGGCGGTCCGGTCCGTATCCCCAAGATCTACAATGGAGCCAACCGGACGTTCTTCTTCTTTAATTACGAAGGTTTCCGCAATCGCGCCGGCAATCAGCCCAGCTTCAACACGATTCCGCTGCCGGAGATGTACACCGGCGATTTCCGGGGTTGGACGACCGCCAGCGGTGCCATGATTCCCATCTACGATCCGGCCACCACAACCCCGCGAGCCAGCGGCGGGTACGACAGAACTCCCTTCCCGAACAACCAGATTTCTCCCTCGCGCTTCAGCAGCGTGGCCACTAAGTACGCCGCCTTCCGCCCGGCCAGCATGGTTCCAAACCGGCCTGGTCCACGAAATAACTATTTCCGCGATGAGGGGTCAGTTCAGGAGCCTTGGAACAAGTACAGTATCAAGGTCGACCACAATCTGAGCGGCAAAGACAAACTGTCCGGCCTCTATCACCACGGCATCTGGGAGATCCAGGGTGCGGGTGGCAACACCAACCCGCCCGGGTTGCCGCTGCCCTTCAACTCGCTGACCGTTTGGGCTCGCAAGAACACCTCTGGCCGCGTTTCCTGGGACCGCACCATCAGCGCCCGCATCCTTAACAGCCTGCGTGTCGGCTACCAGAGAGAGCGCGGGGATCTCAACGCCATCAACGCCCTCGATCCCAGCCCGCGCTACGCCGCGGCCATCGGCTGGAAGGGAGCTCCCGGACCA
>Ga0187893_10014143_pt1 | contig 10956 bp, 15 predicted proteins | sample MA1701074metaG_FD_139574 | JGI IMG/M metagenome (GOLD analysis project Ga0187893, IMG submission 139574) | White microbial mat communities from a basaltic lava cave in the Kipuka Kanohina Cave System on the Island of Hawaii, USA - MA170107-4 metaG ...
AGTTTACCGCCTTCCGCATCAAGCGCGAGACCGAACGGCTCTACCCCCATCGCGATAGACTCGATACAACACCCTGGGCAATGGCAGCGTAAATCGGCGCGCTCGATCGATCACGCCCGTTTCAATTACGATAGTCCTCAGTGCGGTGCGCATCAGCCGTTTGTTCAACGTTTGCATCGCACTCCTCCTTCGGATGATTGGTTCACGGTTATCGATGGCGCCGCCCGTAATGGCCACCAACGTGAAAGTACGGGCGAAAGATCATCGGGGCATCACGGGACTATTACGTATTCATTACGGGGGCCGGCTTGTGCGTTGGCCCCGCTTCCCGAAGCCACAGGCGCGGCGAGAGATTTTTTAGGGTTCTGTGATAGCTACTTGATACTTGCCGCGTAGCATGCAAAAGTCCTTCGTAGAAATGAGAAGATCGTACCCTGCCTTACCCTTCCGTTGCGGTGCCTCCGCCAGCGCCTGCGGGGCTGCCGACGTGATAGGCATGATAAGCTCGTGATATGCAGCGCCGCATCTTGGTTATAGAGGACGAAGAAGACCTCGCTGATCTCCTCGCGCTCCATCTGCGCGATGTCTGCCAAGAGGTCAAGGTGACCGGTGACGGCGCGCAGGGCCTCGCGCTCGCCGAGTCGGGTGATTACGACCTCATCATCCTGGACCTGATGCTGCCCGGGATTCCGGGCCTCGACATCTGCCGGCGCCTGCGGGCCCAGCCCCGCTACACCCCGATCCTGATGCTGACCGCCCGCTCCTCGGAGATCGACCGGGTGCTCGGTCTGGAGCTCGGGGCCGATGATTATCTCACCAAGCCCTTCAGCCTCATGGAGCTGAACGCCCGCGTCAAGGCCATCTTCCGCCGCCTGGAGGCGCTGGCGGCAGACAGCGCGCCCGCTTTCGGCAGCGTGGGCGTCGGGGAGCTTCACATCGAGGTGGAGAAACGCCGCGTGACCTTCAAGGGCCGGCCCATCGAGCTGACGCGTCGCGAGTTCGAGCTGCTGCTCCATTTCTGCCTGCATCCTGGGCGGGTGTACACGCGCGCCCAGTTGCTCGATGCCGTCTGGGGCTACGGGCACACGGGCTACGAGCATACGGTCAACTCCCATATCAACCGCCTGCGCGCCAAGATCGAAGAGGATCCCGCCCACCCCTACTACATCCTTACGGTCTGGGGCGTCGGTTACCGGTTTACCGATAGCGCGGGTGAGGCAGAGAGATGTTGATCACCCTCTACGCCCGGCTCGCACTGGTCCTGCTGGTGCTGTTCTTCGGCCTCGGCGTCGGGTTCCTGCTGATCACGCGCTTCGTCAGCACTACCTATCAGCAGGAGGTCTCCCAGAAAGTGAATCGGGACCTCGCCGCCCATATCGTCGCCGAACACCGGCTGATCGGGAACGACGGCGTTAATCGGCCCGCGCTCGAAGAGATCTTTCATTATATGATGGTCGTCAATCCCGCCATCGAGGTCTATCTACTCGATCCAGAGGGCCTGATCCTCGCCGACGCCGCGCCACCCGGGAAGGTCAAACGCCCGGATGTGTCGCTGGCACCCGTAGGGGCGTTGTTGAACCCCAACGCCCGGCTGCCCATCCTCGGCGATGACCCGCGAAACCCCGAGGGCCGCAAGGTGTTTTCAGTGGCTCCCGTGGAGGACGCGGGCCAGCTTCGGGGCTACGTCTATGTGATTCTGAGCGGTGAGACCCAGGAGAGCACCGCCGAACTTCTTCGCGGCAGCTACATCTTGCAGCTCGGGCCACACGGCACGCTCGCGCTCTTGGCCCAGGCCGACACCGATTTGGACGCGCTTGCAGCGCGTCTCCAAGGCGCCATCGTATCCGCCTAAACCGCTCATCAATTCCAATCTGGAGGGTACGCAATGACAAACTATGGATGTACGGCCGGGCAAGGCAGCTGCGGCGGCGGCGCGCTCCAGGCCACCTACTAGACCCGCAAGCTCACCTACCGTAGGAGACTCATATGAACACCATTGCAAGCGTCCTGGCTCGTTACTCGGAGGCGGCGAAACAGCGCGAGCCCGCATTGTGCTGCCCGGTCGCCTATAACGCTGAGCTCCTCAAGCTCTTGCCGAACGAGATCTTGGAGCGCGACTATGGCTGTGGCGACCCCACCGCCTACGTGCGGCCAGGAGATGTCGTGTTAGACCTCGGTTCTGGCTCGGGCAAACATTGCTACATGGCGGCGCAACGTGTCGGCACAGAGGGTCTTGTCATAGGCGTCGATATGAATGACGACATGCTTGCGCTCGCGCGTAAATATCAGCCCGAGATGGCAGAGAAGCTGGGCGGCGACCATGTGCGCTTCGTCAAGGGCCACATCCACGATCTGGCCCTCGATTTGGAAGCGATGGGGGACTTCCTCCGACAACATCCCGGGCGCACCGCGGACGACTTGGCAGCGCTTGAGTCCTGGCAGGCCGATAATCGAACACGGCGCCCGCTGATCGCCGACAATTCGGTAGACCTCGTCATTTCCAACTGTGTCCTCAACCTGGTCGTCGACGGTCACAAGTCCACGCTTGCGCGTGAGATCTACCGAGTGCTCAAGCCGGGCGGGCGTTTGGCGATCTCTGATATCGTGTCCGATGAGCCGGTCCCGCCACATCTGAAGCGCGATCCCCTGCTGTGGAGCGGCTGCCTCTCCGGCGCCTTCCAGGAGCAGGAGTTTCTCCGCAGCTTCGTCGAGGCGGGTTTCGTCGCGGTAACGATCGAGAAGTGGGGGGCGGAGCCCTGGCAGGTGATCGAGGGGATCGAGTTTCGATCGGTCACCTTGACCGCAGTGACGGCCGATGGCCAAGAATGCCTGGACTACAGTCATGCTGTCATCTACCGCGGGCCCTACGCCGAGGTGCGTGACGAGGAGGGTCACATTTACCCGCGTGGTGAGCGCATTGCGGTATGCGCGCGTTCCTACCGGCTACTAACCGAAGGTCCTTACCGGGACGACTTCATCGGTATCGCCCCCACCGTGCTCGGCGACGCCACGCCTTGGTGCAGCCCGCCCGCGACGCGACGCGATCCGGCGGTCACCAAGGGCACACGCCACGATGCTGGAGCTTGCACCGCTGGTCCCAGTTGCTGCTAAGTAAGGACAAGCCGCGTCTTGACCATGCCAGGAATTAGAGCCTTTGCAAAGACCAGCAGGGTCGCAGGTAGAGGTGCATGGGATCTCTAAGGCCTTAGGTCGGCCGATTCCGATGTTTTGTACATGCCCTATCCCTACAAGGGTGATTAGGAGCGCCTCTTGAGAGCATACGGTCCACTCTTGATCATGGCCGCGATGATAGGGTTGGCGCACGCGGAGTCGACGCGCGTCAGCATACTTTCATCGGGCCGATTGGACGGCTGGGAGACGAACAGATTCAAGGGTGAAACACGCTATGAAATAGTCAGCTTGAATGGTCAGTGGGTATTGCGCGCCGAGAGCAACGGGAGCGCCTCTGGTCGGGTGCGGAAGATCCGCATAGACCTTTTTAAAACGCCCTACCTCAACTGGTCATGGCGCATAGAAAACACTCTTGGCAACCTCAACGAACAGCGCAAAATGGGGGATGACTATCCTGCCCGTGTCTATGTCATCGTACAGGATGGGCTGGCGTTCTGGCGCCCGCGCACGATCAATTATGTCTGGGCAACCAGCCCGCAAGGACATATGTGGCCGAATGCGTTCGCGGGAAACTCCGTCGTCATGATTGCGCAACGCTCGGGCCCGAGCGGGATCGGTAGCTGGCATCAAGAGAAGCGCAATATACGCGAGGATCTGCAGCGCTACTTCAGCGAAGACATCAGATATATCGATTCGGTCGCCCTGATGACTGACACCGACAATGCTGGGGGGCTGGCGGTCGCTTATTACGGCGATATCTACTTCTCTGCCGACTAGCAAATTTCCGAACAAGACGCACATGTTCGAGCTAGCCAAGCTCGACTCCCGCGCAGTGCGAACCATTCGCTGGGCGAGGTCATGCAGGACGTGGCTCAGAAATACCAGCTCTACGCGCGCGAGCGGGGCGTGCGGATCAAAACCGAGCTGCAGCACGACGCCCCCTTCGTGAATGCCGACATCGCCATGATCGAGCGTGTGTTCGAGAACCTTTCGAGAATGCGCTGCGTTACACCCAGGAAGGCGGCATGGTGCGGCTGGCCCTCGGTACCGATCGCCGCCGGGTGCAGGTGGCGGTCTCGGACACAGGCTCGGGTATCCCCCCCGAGCGACTGCCTTACATCTTCGACCGCTTCTATCACAGCGAGGACACCCCGCCCGAGCAGAGTCGCTCCGCAGGGCTCGGCCTCGCCATCGTCAAGCGCATCCTGGAGCTGCACGGCAGCGCGATCAGCGTGGTGAGCAAGCCCGCGGCCGGGACCACCTTCAGCTTCGACCTTCCGGCAACCCGCTAAGCTCACCGTGTCTCAGTGGCGGCGACCGAACCCATGATGCCCGCCGAACCCATGATGCCCGCCGAACCCATGATGTCCACCGAACCCATGATGTCCACCGAACCCATGATGTCCACCGAATCCGTAATGCCCACCGAATCCATGATGCCCGCGGAACCCATGGAACCCATGTCGGAATGCGCGCGGGTGATGGAATCCCCGATGAAATCCTCGGTGGCGAAACCCATGGAAACCGTGGCCGAAATGCCCATAGAAGGGATAGCCGCGAAACCCGAAGCCGCCATGGAAACCGTGGCCGTGGAATCCGTGCCCAAAATGGAACGAGAAGCCCCCGGCCTGGGTGGGGGAGACCATGGTGAGTAGCGCTACGAAGACCAGCGGCGCTACCACGCTGGATAATTTGATCGCCATAACCTAACCTCTCGCCTCGCAGCGCCGCCCAAGCAAATTCTTACTTCATCGAGCGACGCAACGCCGAACGTACTCCTCTCCTGCCCTGAGGAATCCGGGCAACGTCTGTTAGACACAGCGCTTTGGTACGAGTTGCGCGCTCCGCCAGCAACCTGCCGGGGTCTTCACCGAACTGGCTAAGCGGCGATGCTGTAGCGCGCCGCGTCACAGGGCTCTAAGGCGGGTTCACACCCAACCTTTGCTTGCTAAGGCTTGATTCGCTCCGTATAGTGGCCTGCGCGTCCCACAACGAGAAAGGAACACGCGATGCGCTTACCCTATCTTGCACTGCCGGTGTTTTTGTTGCTTTCCGGCTGCGGCTACAACGCCCTTCAGTCTCAGGACGAGCAGATTAAATCCGGTTGGTCGGAGGTGGTCAATCAGTATCAGCGCCGCGCCGATCTGATCCCGAATCTGGTCAATACGGTCAAAGGGTTCGCGGCGCAAGAGAAAGACGTGTTGCTGGGGGTGACCCAGGCGCGAGCGAAGGTCGGCGCCATTCAGGCCACACCTGAGTTACTCAATGATCAGCAGGCCTTCGCCAAGTTCCAGGCCGCCCAAGGTGATCTGTCCAGCGCGCTTTCTCGTTTGCTCGTGGTGGCCGAAAATTATCCGCAGCTCAAATCCGATGCCGTGTTCCGCGACCTACAGGCGCAGTTAGAGGGAACGGAAAACCGCGTCGCGGTCGCTCGCAATCGCTACATCAAGGCGGTGCAAGATTTCAACGTAACGGTGCGATCGTTTCCTAGCAATCTCACCGCCAAGCTGTTCGGCTTTGCGGTGAAACCGAACTTCGCGGTGGAGGATGAGGCGGCCATCTCCAAAGCACCGACGGTGGATTTTTCCGCGCCGGCCGCGAGCCAAGCGGCGCCTGGTGGCGTGCCCGAAGAAGAACAAGAGAAAGGGTCCGGTAACGTCGTTCCGTTGGAGAAATACCGCTGACACAGTCTTTAAGAACTTGATGCACACGCGGTCGCTCCCTGTGATCTCCTGGGGCGTATTGTGCCTCATGTTCTGTTCGCCGCTATGGGCGGAGGTGCCGGTACCGCCGCTGACAGCCAGGATCATCGACCAGACCGGTACCCTCAGCGCGGCGCAACGCTTGGATCTGGAGAATAGGCTGCAGGCCTTTGAGAACGCCAAAGGCAGCCAGATCGCGGTTTTGATTGTCCCCACTACCCAACCGCAGGCAATCGAGCAATATTCCATGCGAGTGGTGGAACAATGGGGGCTTGGGCGCAAGGGCGTCGATGATGGTGCGCTGTTATTGATGGCGAAAGATGATCGCAAGCTTCGCATCGAAGTGGGCTACGGGCTGGAAGGCGTCCTAACCGACGCTACCTCAAAGCGGATCATCAGCGAGGTGATCACCCCGCTTTTTAAGACAGGTGATTTCCACGCTGGCATAGCGGCTGGCGTCGACCGCATGATTAGGGTCATCGAGGGCGAACCATTGCCACCGCCTGAGCGATCCGGCAGCTCGCCCGATGATCTGATTGGAGGCGCGGTGTTTGCCCTCCTTATGGCATTCACCGTCGGCTCGGTCATACTCGGCATCACTTCGGTCTTGTTACCCCGTGCCACGGCCCGTTTGGGGGCGCCGCTTTGAATGGTGGCATCACGGGCGCCGTTGCCTGGTCGTTGACCAAGATCCTTAGCTTCGCTCTGATCGTAGCGGCGCTCGGCTTTGTGATCGCCCTAGTCATCGGATCGCTACCCACGCGCCGCGCGGGGCGCTGGAGCAGTGGCAACTGGCGCGGCGGTGGCTTTGGCGGGAACGGCGGTGGATCCGGCGGTGGCGGTGGGTTCAGCGGCGGCGGAGGCAGCTTCGGAGGAGGCGGTGCTTCCGGAAGTTGGTAGCCATGGATCTGAAACGCATATTCCGGCATCTCAACACCTCGCCTAGGCTACTGAAACGTGCATTTCCACAGGCGGCCTTAGAGGCCATCGAACAACTGACCCGAGAATGTGAACAACACCATCTCGGAGAGATCCGCTTTGCGGTTGAGGCCGCCCTGGACACCCTGCCCTTGTTAGGGGGTCAGTCGGCGCGTGAGCGCGCGATCCAAGTGTTTGCTGAGCTAGGCGTGTGGGACACGGAGCACAATAACGGCGTATTGATCTATCTTTTGCTCGCCGATCACGATGTCGAGGTCGTCGCCGACCGTGGCATCGATCGCCTACTAGCGCATGAAGAATGGGAGAGGATCTGTCGCGAAATGGAAAAGGCGTTTGCCGCCGGTGATTATCAGGGCGGTGCGCTCACCGGGATCCGCCTGGTTTCCAACGTGCTGGAGCGTTCTTTCCCGGCGCAAGGCGCGAACCCGAACGAGCTACCGGACCAACCTGTCCTGCGCTGATCTCGTCCCCGCATGACCCTCTATTATGTCCACGACCCCATGTGTAGCTGGTGCTGGGCCTTCCGACCAACCTGGGCCGAGATCGTGCGCGCCCTGCCATCGGCGATCCCTACCCAGTGGGTGTTGGGCGGGTTGGCCCCGGATAGCGATGACCCCATGCCCGAAGCGACGCGCGTATACGTCCAGAAGAACTGGCGAAAGATTCAGCAGGTAGTCCCGGAAACAGCGTTTAACTTTGACTTTTGGACCCAATGTCAACCGCGCCGCTCCACCTATCCCGCATGCCGAGCGGTCATCGCCGCGATGAAGCAAGGCCCTGAATACGAAGAAGCGATGATCCTTGCGATCCAACAGGCTTATTATCTTCAAGCGCGCAATCCCTCTGACGACGATACCTTGACCGCGCTTGCCGCGGAAATCGGCTTGAACCAGCGGCGCTTTGCCCAAGATCTGAATCACCCCGCAACACACGAGGCCTTGCTACGCCAGATCGCATTCAGCCAACGCCTGGGAGCGAGCGCGTTCCCGAGCCTTATCCTGGAACACGACAGAGGGTATGAAAAGATAGCATTCGACTATAACAACGCCTCGGTCGTTCTCGATGTCCTCAATAAAGCATGAATGGTGGGCACCGCCTTCATCGACAAGACACTCGACTCCATGATGCGGCCGGATGCTTGGGGGTAGTTCGCCGCCAATGCCGCAATGGCCGATCACGAAACGCGCGGACCGATACCATACGGTTCATTTGATGTAAGCGCAATCAGGGCTCCTATTGTCGCGCCCTAATGACATGAGCTCCCCCTACTCTTCCGGCATCGGATGTGCCAGAGTGGAGCCAGTCATAGAGAGAGTGGCCATCATGAAGATGACACGAATTAGCCTTGATACGGCGAAGCATGTATTCCAGGCGCATGGGGTCGATGAGCGATATAGCTGTTAGGGTCGATACCGAGACGGGCTGGCTGCGCGCTGTGCGGCGAGTAATATCGCCTAACTGCGATGATCGCCCGCCGGGCGCTGCGATCGAGCTCATCGTGGTGCACGGGATCAGCTTGCCGCCGGGACATTACGGCGGGGACTATATCGATCAGCTCTTTACCAACCGCCTGCGGCCGGAGGCAGATCCCTATTTCCGCGACATTAGCCACCTGCGCGTGTCGGCGCATGTGTTGATTCACCGCGATGGCTCGCTTACACAATACGTTCCGTTCCACAAGCGTGCGTGGCATGCCGGCGAGTCCTGCTTTGAGGGTAGACCGTGCTGCAATGATTTTTCCATAGGGATCGAGCTGCAGGGTAGCGACGATGAACCATACTCAGCCGTCCAATATCAGGAGCTTGCTCGCCTGGCAGTCGAGTTGATGGCGCATTGGCCGCTGATAACGGCAGAGCGTATTGTAGGTCACTGCCATGTCGCGTTCGGGCGCAAGACAGACCCAGGCCCCAGCTTCGATTGGTGCGGTTTGCGGGAGTCGATCGAAAACTACAAAAGCGCTAGGGATTAACCAACCGATGGTCAAAAACACAGCTTTGCCATCGAAGGCGTGGCCCCCTGGGCCTTCATATTGCGCCTAAGTGTGGAAGTTGGCATCGAGCAGGATGGCATGGCACACTTTGGACGTCTCCAGCGTCTTGGTCGACACGGAGACAACCCCCTCGTAGCGTGTTGGTCAAGTTGCTTGAGGGGGTTTTGTCGTTTACATCAAGCAGTGTGATCAAAAAACGGTGAGAAAGCCTCAAATTCCGTGTCAGGCTGACACAGAGCCTTAGGCGTAGGGGAAGCAATAAGGGACACTCGGGCGACCTTACCGGTTAGTCCTAGGACCTACTCAGAGATTTCCAAACGCCGCTCCATGCGCGTGAGTCGCTTTTCTAGCTGGTCTATGCGATCGGCGTAACCCGGCAAAGCCGTGACGAGAGCAGCTAAAGGTTGTTCCATTGCAGGCATTCGCGCCGCAAGAAATTGATAATCTTCATGGGTCTGCTGTTTCAGCGTGGCGATATCACTGCGGATCACGCGCAGTTGTTCGAGGACTAAATCGGCATTCATGGTGACCGTCTCCGTACTGACACTCGGGCCAATCCTAAGCGTTCTATTGTGCATAGAGTGGGGCATAAATGGCCTCATATCAAGAAACGGTGCGTTCAAGTGGTTGAGCGACCTACGGTGCATACCAAATCAGTCCCGAAAGGCCATGACATCTCCGACCGAAAACAACCCGAGCCTGGACGAGCCTGGGAACTTGCCCCCCCACAGCAATCTGGACCTAAACGCCGAAGCGTGCCGGGGAAATCGCAATGGACGAAATGTTATGTCGTCCTTAGATCTCTTGCGACCGGCGCGCTCGACAAAGAACTACATTAATGGAAAAAGATTTTCTCTCGCTTCCGCGTCTTGTCGGCAAATTGCTGTGGAGCGTCGGATCGGGGGCAGACGCAAAAAATGTAATCGTGCCACATAAACTTTTTACGGCGCATGAACACTTGCGCGCCACTTAATGTGGCGCGATAATGCGAATCGCGCCACGAGATTAAGCTCATATGCCGAAAGTCGTACCCGCGGAGGAACTGGATACCGTTCTGGCCGCCGTCTCCCAGTATCCAGATGGAATTGGCGTTGAACTGCTACACAGCGCAATTGCGGTAATGCCGCGCCGGACCCTGCAGCGCCGGCTCGCGGAGCTTGTCGCGGCCAAACGCCTGCTCGCTGAGGGCCAAGGCCGCGGGCGCAAATATCGCCTCCCTGCGCCCCCGACAACGCAGTTCATTCGACCCGCGAGCATTCAAAGCGGCACTGTCTTCGGCACGCCCACGGTGGAGCATTACGTGCCGTTGTCGCCTGGCGGCGCCGAGCTCCGCGATCTCATCTGTCAGCCGCTCTCCGCGCGTACGCCCGTGGGCTACAAGCGCGCTTTCTTGGACAAATACATCCCCAACGCCGGTGCCTATCTGCCGGAAATGGGGCGGCGGCGCTTGCACGAACTTGGTCGCTCACCGCTTGCTGAGCGGCCCGCAGGCACCTATGCCCGCCACATCATGAACCGGCTGCTGGTGGATTTGTCTTGGGCATCCAGCCGCCTTGAAGGCAACACCTACACGCGACTCGACACTCAGAACCTCATCGAGTTTGGGATGGCAGCGGAGGGCAAGGATCTGCTCGAAGCGCAGATGATCTTGAACCACAAGGCTGCCATCGAAATGCTCGTGGAGAACGCCGAAGAGATCGGCTTCAACGGCTATACGTTTTGCAACCTGCACGCCCTCCTTTCGGAAAACTTGCTCGCTGACCCCGGAGGCTCCGGCCGCGTCCGCAAGGTTCCGGTGGACATCTCCGGGACTGTTTATCAACCGCTGGCGATACCGCAGCAGGTCGAGGAATATTTTCACCGTATTCTGGCCAAAGCCGACGACATCGTCGATCCCTTAGAGCAAGCCTTCTTTATCATGGTCCACATCCCCTATCTGCAACCATTCGAGGATGTGAACAAACGTGTCGCGCGGCTCGCCGCGAATATCCCGCTCATCCGGAAAAACCTCGCACCGCTGTCATTCGTTGACGTTCCCGAGCGCGCCTATGTTGACGCCATGCTCGCTGTGTACGAATTGGGCGTAATCGGTCGAGCGCGCTGGTAACAGGCTGAACATGCTTGAATTATTTTTTGAAAATGGGAAGATGGGCTCCGTCCATTAGCGCTGCGATTGACGAGATCGCAGATGTA
>Ga0187893_10014144_pt1 | contig 10955 bp, 9 predicted proteins | sample MA1701074metaG_FD_139574 | JGI IMG/M metagenome (GOLD analysis project Ga0187893, IMG submission 139574) | White microbial mat communities from a basaltic lava cave in the Kipuka Kanohina Cave System on the Island of Hawaii, USA - MA170107-4 metaG ...
ATCACCGCCGACAGCGGAGGCTTCGGACCGGGGTTCTGCGCCGGCCAGATCCGGTGCCGCCAGTACACTTCCTCGATCGCGCGCTGAGCCTCGACACGCTCCTCGAAGGTGAGCGGGCCGGCCACAGCCGGGAGTGCCGCGCCGGCGAGCAACACGAGGAAGCAGCTGGCTGCGCAGAATTGCGGCCGCGAAGGGCACCACGGAACCAGAGCTGGCACGTCCCCTCCCGCTTGTCCCCAGATACCACGGCCGGGTTCAGCGGTCAATGCCGGCGACGACATCCCGTGGTCCGGGAGGAGCACCGAGGCCGAAACCCCCGTTTCTGAGCACCGACCACTCTTGCCTTGACCAGGACTGCCGGCGTAGGCTCAGCGCACAATGGAGGGTCTGCCATGCGCATTCCCGGTGTTCGCCGTCGCCGTCGTCCTCCAGACCTACACCCCTGATGCCGGCCCCATCTCCTTCCGCGTCCCCCACATGCCCGAGGGCCTCCCCGCCGCCGACTTCTTCGACACCTACTACGGCGACTTGGCGACCGTCGGCGACTGGAGCCAGGCTCAGCCGCTGCAGTGCGGGTATCCGGCGACGGTGCCGAGCGTGGGGGACTACCTTGAGGTTGCCGATCCGCTGCCGAATCCCGAGCCGGGGCACGGGCGGTACTATGTGACCGCGGTGAGCTACCAAGGGCATCGGCGGTACGGGAGGAAGGCGAGCGGCGGGGTGCTGAGCGGGAGGGATCCGGCGGTGTTGCCGGCGTGCGCGGAACCGAACTGACCCACAAATGATGGCTCGCTACGCGCACTCACGGTGACACCTGGCGGCAACGCATGGCACTCGCTGAATGTCCAGACTGCCACCAGGGAGTCTCAGACCTCGCATCGAGCTGCCCTCACTGCGGTCGCCCGGTGCCCAAGCTGCCCGTGCCGAAAAAGCCGTCTTCGTTGTTGCGGTGGATGCTCATCGTCGCAGTCGTGCTGCTGCTGCTTTTCATCGTCGCGTTGGTCACAGTTCCTCCGGCACCCGCATTGCTGAAGACCGAAGAGGGGAAGAAGATGGCCCATGAATGTATCATGCAGTCGTTGGACAGCATGGTCCACCTCGACGACTCGACCGCATTCATACCTACAAGCGCGTTGGAGCGCCTTCGTGCTTGTATGGTCGACAGGGGTTTCACTCAAGCCGAGGCGGAGCTTGCGGTGGAGAGCCTCAAGAACGTCGGGAGGTAACCCTCCGGCCACTCGCCCGGATCACCCCGTCTGGTAGGTCACGCCGCCGCCCCCCTCGGACAGCACCTCCGCCTGCTCCAACACCTTCTCCGGCTTGTTTCGTCAGAGCAGCCGCCCTTGCTTGTCTTTCTCGTACTTGGCTTTTCGCTCCGCAGCCTGGAAGGTCTGCGGTGGCGCGACCCTTGGGTACTCCACGGCCTTGCCGCCGAGGGCCTCTTCGATCGTAAGGATCTGGAGCCGCGGGCACCTCATGTCCGGGAATATCGGCGGCTCGTAGAATCCCGCCGAGGCCGCCTCTCTCATCATCGGGCCAGTGGGTTTTTCTAGCGTCACGAAGACCCCGATAGCCGCTTTCTCCCGCTCAATGACCCCTTTGAGGTCACGGATCTGGGACGCAGTGACGTGACCACTCTTCACCTGGATGACGATCTTCTTGTACTGTCCGCTCTTATCGTCGGCGAAGAACATGTGACCGTCGACCCCGGTGTCCGCGCCCTTCTTCCGATCCTGCGCAGGGCGCGCGTCGACTAGGCCGAGGGCCCACCATTTGACGGTTCCCCGTCCGGAGACACGGTCGCACGCCCGGCTTGAACAGCAGGCTGTGCAGTTCCCGCGCGAATGTCTCCACGCGCCATCGCTCCGAACTACCCGACGCACTTGCCTCGGCTACAACAGGAGGCTGCGCGAGCACCATCGGCGATGGCGCCGAACGGAACAGGATGTAGTTCGACGCGACCCGCAGCGGTCGGTGGCCGATTCGCAGGCCAAGCTCGAAGTGCCCGCGGCTGCTCGCCGTCACGATCTCTGGCTTCCGGAAGCCGTCCGTGTCGACGATGCGCCAGAGCCAATCCCTGTGCCACTGCTTCCGCAGCGTTCCTGGCTCGTGGTGCTCGAAGCCGCCGTCGGTGGCACGGATCAGCAGATTCCGATAACCCCGGTAGACTTCCAGTGACCGGGTCGTCCAGACGTCTGCCTGCGACACCTTGTGGTCAACGATCCCGAAACGCAACGAACGAGTACCGAGCCGGTTTGCGGTCGCGGATCCGGTCGGCGGCGAAGAACACCACCAAGTCACCGGGCTGCAACGCGTTCCGCACATCCTGCCGGCAGACGCCCCACGTCAGGACTCCGCCACGCAGTCGAGCCCCTGCACTTGCAGCGAACGGCCACTCCGTGAAGGCTGCCCTCAGGTAGGTGGCGAGGTAGAGGGTCTGGCTCACACCCACGGATCGTAGCAGCGTAGGGAAGGGACGATATACCGGCCAACCGGGTCTTTCCGGGCGACCGGGTGTTCTCGTAGAATGCGGCCGTTACCCGCTTGGCGCGAAAGGTAGCGATGAACACAGGCCATCTCGAACAAATCGGCCGCCGCTACACGGGGGAGGTGCGGCTGCTCGCGCGGTCAGAGACAACGACCGAGGAGTCCTTCTACCCAGCGGTCCGGGCGTTGCTCGCCGAGCTGCTACAGGAAGGGGGCCTCCCGTTCCATGCGCGGGTCGGAACCAGCGAGGACCGGGTCGGCGGAGGCACCGACCGTCCCGATGTCGCTATCTACGACGACGCAGGCGCGTATCTCGCGGTCGGCTGCGAGGTCAAGCTGCCTGACGCCGACCTCCGCGAACTGGCCCGGTCGACCTCCCGGAACAACCAGATCGGCCGCTATCTGGCTCAGACGGGGGTCATTCTCCTCGTCAATGTCCGCGCTGTGGGCCTGCTGTCCGTGCGCCCGGGCGTTAGGCGAGATCCCCGGCGGGCGGTGATGCCCGAAGACCGCGATCTGCTCAGTGTTGTGGAGCTGTGGTCCGAGGACGAGGACCTGCGGAAAGCCCGCCCGGTTCGGGGGAACCGACTGCAGGAGCTGGCTGTCCTCTTGGAGAGCGCGGTCACCGAGTTCGCGCCGATCGCCGACCCGGCGACGCTTGCCAGGATCCTCGCGGTGCAGGCGCGCCGTGCCAAGGCGGATCTCCCGGCGCGATTCGACGCCGTCCAAGGCCTGCTCGAGGACTACGGCGTCGCGTTGGGGCTGACCTTCGAGGGAGAGGAGGGGCTGGAGTTCTTCCGCTCCTCTTTGATTCAGACGGCCTTCTACGGCCTGTTCGCCGGGTGGGCCTTGTGGCATCGTGAGAACGATGGGACGCAATTCGCATGGGACCGACTCGATCGTTACCTGAAGATCCCCTTCCTCGGGAAGCTCTTCTACGAGTTCCGCCATCCTGACCGTCTGGAAGAGCTACACCTGGCTAAACACCTCGACCGTGCCACGCTGACGCTGAGCCGTGTGGACCGGGTGGCGTTCTTCGATCGCTTTCATCCGCCAAGCCTCCGCCAGGAGATGGACCTCTCGGCCACTGCTATCACCTACTTCTATGAGCCGTTCCTCGAGGCGTTCGACCCGCAGCTCCGCAAGGAACTGGGCGTCTGGTATACGCCGCCGGAGATTGTGCGATATCAGGTGCGGAAGATCGACCGCCTGCTCCGCGAAGAGCTTGGCTGTTCCCGAGGCTTTGCTGATGGCGACGTGGTCGTACTCGACCCGTGCTGCGGCACCGGGGCCTATTTGATTGAGGCGATCCGCTGCGTGGCCGAGCAGCTACATGCGGAGGGTGAGAATGGAATGCTCGGGGCTCAGATCCTAGAGGCCGTCTGCGGCCGGGTCATCGGCTTCGAGATCCTGACAGCTCCCTTTGTGATCGCCCAGCTCCAGCTGTACCTCTTGCTGGCAGACCTGGGCGCCTTTCCAGGCAGAGAACACCGGCCGGCGGTCTTTCTCACGAACGCCCTCACGGGTTGGGAGGGCCCAGAGCAGGTCAAGTGGAACTTCCCGGAACTGCAGCAGGAACACGATGCTGCCCGAAGCGTCAAGCGCGGGGCAAGGATCATCGTGATGCTGGGCAACCCACCCTACAACCGGTTTGCTGGTGCGGCGATAAAGCAGGAGGCCGATCTTGTCGACCATTACAAGGGGATCGTCCGCGACGAGAAGGACCGCCAGAAAGGCCAAAGCCTCCTCTTCAAGCGCTGGGGTGTCCGCAAGCATCTGCTCGATGATCTCTACATTCGATTCTTCCGGCTGGCGGAGAAACGCATTGGCGAAGTGGCGGAACACGGCATAATCTCATTCATTTCTAACTCGTCGTTCCTGACCGGGCGGTCGCACCCGCTTATGCGGGAGTCCCTGCTCAGGAACTTCCACGCGATCTGGGTGGATAACCTGCACGGGAACCGGTTGGCGAGCGAGCGTACTCCGTGGGGCGAGTCCTGCGAGACGATGTTCAGCACTACCGAGGGTGCCGGCATCAAGGTGGGCACGTGCGTCACGACCTATCTGAAGAGAAGAGCTGATCCGACGCCAGCCGCCCAGACCGAAATCCACCATCGAGACTTCTGGGGCCGTGCGGTCGACAAGCGACGGGCTTTGCTGGAATCGTTGGACCTCATGCGGTGGCCTCCGTCGCAGCGGGCTGCTGCTATGGAACGTCCCGAGGGGCCTCGACCGTACGAGGCCGTCGTGCCCACGGACGCCAACCGCTGGATGCTGTCGCCACGCGACGTGAACGCAGGCTTCGAGGCCTGGCCTGCGTTGGACGAACTCTTCCCTGCGTCCTTCCAGGGCGTGAACCCGAATCGAGGCCTCGATGGCAGCGTGGTCGACGTGGACAGGGTGACGCTACGGGATCGGATGAACGATTACTTTTCTTTTGACCGATTCAGCAAGGTCAAGGACAAGTATCCTGTGCTGTGCGAGCCTAGGGCGGGCTACGAGCCAGAGGAGGTTTGGAGCGCGCTCCGCGAAGGTCGAGGGTTTCAGGAAGCGTCGATCGTCCCGTACTTGTTGTTTCCCTTGGATCAGCGCTGGGTTTTCTACGACGAATCGGAGCGCCTCCTCAACCGTCGCCGTCCCGAGTTCTGGGAGAATCTCCGGGACAACGAGTTCCTTGTCACAGTGCCGCAGCCGCGCCGCGCCAGCGAAACGAGGCCACTTCTTGCAGCAACGCTCGTCGACCTTCACGTGCACGACCGCGGATCGGTTTGTTTTCCTGCGAGGTTTAAGCCGCCGCCCCGCCGAGATGAACGCACCTTCCTGACCGGCGGTGCGAATCTCGCTCCGAAGACCTGGGAGATGCTGCGGAGAACTCTGGATCTCCGCGGCGATCTCGAGGGGCCTGCGGCTCGCCAACTCGTGGGACGTTTGTTCCGCCTGGCGTTGGCAATCCTGCATGCACCGCAGTACGAGCAGGATCATCAGGATGGTCTGGCTCAGGACTGGGCTCACATTCCAATCCCCAAGGACGGGGCGATGCTACAGCGCGCGGTTGATCTGGGCGCCAGGGTTGGTGCCCTACTCGATGCCACCGCTGGCGTCAACCACATCCTGCGTGAGATGCTCGGGGCCACGGCACGCTCTCTCGGCGTCGTCACCACGTCGGGCGGCGGCCCTGTCCATGGCGACGATCTCGTGGTGACCGTCAGCTACTACGGCGCGGCAAAAGGCAAGTGGCGTGAACGTGACTACGAAAAAGCTGAGGCCGGACCCGCATCGTGGGGCCCCACCACCGGCGACCTATTCATCAACGACCACGTCTTCGTCCGAAACGTTCCGTCAGGGGTATGGCGATACGAGCTCGGCGGCTACCCCGTGCTCAAGAAGTGGCTCGGCTACCGGCAGCAATCCCGCCGCGATGGAAGGCCTCTGACCGACGGCGAAGCGCGGCACTTGCGCTCCATGGTCCAGCGGATCGCCGCGCTACTGGCCCTTCACCCACAACTCGACGCTTCGTACACGGCGACGGTGGACGGGGCTTGGAATGCAGAGGAGCTCGGACTCCGGTGACTGGGCGATCCTCCGAGCAGATGCAGATCTTCCTCGACCAGGTCGTGGAGCACACCTCTACTCCTGGCGCGCAGCTCGATAGCGCTACGGGGATCTGAATAGCACCCAGTGGCTCTCTGGGATGTCACGGAGATCGGGAGAGCCGCTATTGGACATTCCTCGCGGATTCTGCGAATCGGTCGACAGAGAACGGGCTGGATCTCGACGGAATGCGCAGTCGCGCGAGCCACGTTGCGATGTTTGATCCGTCTGGCTCCCCGACCGTATCCACTCCCGCAACAAGGTGGCGTTGTGGTTGACAGTCGGAGGGACGGGATTCGCGGGAGACCCCTGGTGGACCTGGGGAGTCCCCTCCGACGTGGAGGCCCGGCCCTCCAGCTGGGACTCGGTCTCGGATGATCGTATAATCCCGCTGGACCCCGATGCCAGGATGCCAGGTGGCACGAGGCACTTGCCTGCCGAGGGATGCAACGATGACCGACCCGGACCCCGACATTCTCATTCGCGAGCATCTGATGGCCGATCCCGCCATCTGTAGTGGCCAGGTCTGCGTCAAGGGTACGCGCATTCCGGCGTCGCTCATCCTCGGAGCCATGGCTGGTGGCGACACGATCGACGACCTGCTGCGCGGCTACCCAGGCTTGACCCGCGAGGACATCGCCGCGGTACTGGCCTACGGTGCGCGGCTCGCCACCGAGCGGATCCTGCCTCTCGTCACCGGACCGTGAGGATCAAGCTCGACGAAAACGTCCACGGCGACGCGCGCGACGCTCTCGCCGGCTGGGGCCACGACGTGGCCACGGTGCACGAGGAGAAGCTCGCCGGCCGCCCCGACGCCGACGTCGCCGCGGCGGTGAAAGCCGAGGGACGCTGTCTCGTCACCCTCGACCTCGACTTCGCCGACCCGCGGAAGTTTCCGCCGGCGGAGTTTGCAGGGCTCGTGGTGCTGCGCCTGCGCGTGCCGACCTCGAAGCTCCAGGTCCGGCGGATCGTGAGCTTCTTCGCCGCGCAGTCCGAGGTCGCCGGCCGGCTGTGGATCGTCGACGAGACCCGAGCCCGCGACTGGACGGCCTGACCGTTTCTTTCCTTAGCTGTCGGCGCCGTCGTCGCGGCCTGGGCGGGGCCGGGCGGGCCGGAGGCGGCGCGCCAGCGCCGCCGCAGGCCGGCACGGGTCCGCGATCAACGGTGGCGGTTCAGCACAGCGCGCAAGACCGGAAACCACGTTGATCGAAGACGACGAGAGAGCCCCGGCGACCGGCCCCTCACCTGCGGTAGGGGCCGGGCGACGGGGATCGCGGGGTTGGATTCCATGCAGAGCGCGGCGAGAGCATGCCGCGGTCTCCTACGAGCACGGCGGCGATCACGAGCACGGCGTAGCGCCGAGCCCCCCAGCGGCCCCGCTGGGGGGCGGCCCGCAGCGAAGCGGAGGGCGGCGCAAGGGGGGCAGTGCACATGCGCTGCTGTCCCCCCGTGCACGGCGCGTGACGGACGCCGAGCGCGATGCACCGATTCGCTGACGACGATCATCGGCGGCCGGCGCGCGGCGTGCCCCGGGGGTCCGCGTCAGGCTAATCGCCCCTTCGGCTGCGTGGTCCCGGAGCGCGCCGTAGCGCGCGGAGGGCCACGTCGGCCGAAGACCCGATTAGCCTGCACGGATTCGACAGCAGCTTCCTTTGTTCTCTCAACGCCACAGTCGCTGATTCCGGTCGCCCCACACCTTCTCGGCGACAGCAGTTCCACGATCGACCGAGAGTTGAAAGAGGCCCCGCTTGCCGTGGGACCACGCGTCAAGCACAAACGACTGCGGAGCAAGTTCAGTCAGAGTTCGGGGCACGAGATCGTTGCTCGTCCACAGAGTCTCGAAGGAGAGGTCTCCTTGAAGCCTCCCGACCGTAAACGACCACTCTTGCTCGGCTTCGTCATAGCTGCTTGTCGCAAGAAACACCACGTTGTCGCGTACTACCATCCAGGACGGCGGTGGGGCATCGATTCTCGTGGACGTGCCGTCAAGTTTCCAGAGGTGCAGCGAATCCGTTGTGGCTATCAAAAAGCCGTCAGAGTAGGGCTGGATGTCAACAAGACGTGACGATCGTGGTAGATCATAGGCAGCTTCGAATGTCGATTCCGTCGCCCGCCGCACGAAGATCCTGGTCAGTGACGAGAGTTCGGCGCAAGCCAGGTCCCCGTTGGACAAGAATCGCGGATACAAGCAACCCACTGGAAACGATGGTTCGTCCAGAGAACTGCCTGAACTCGATGGATCTAGGTACGTATCGCACGCAGAAAGCTCCGGCGTTGCTTGACAGATCAGCAGTGCACCAGAGGGTGTCTCAGTTGTCACTGCCACGAGTGGGAGCGCATTCTCGAGCTCTCTATCGAACATCATCTTGTATTCTGGGCTGAGCACGTAGATCCGTCCGGGATCCTGGTGGCCTCTCGCAAGTGTGACAACGTAACCGTCGCGTGTGGTCCAGTATGAGTTGACAAACACGTCTCGGACTTTCCAGACCGGACGCCAACCGGAGACATGGTCCCACAAGCAGAGACCTACTCCGTCTGGACACGATAGAGGACCTGCCCACGATATCGCTGGCGCGATAGTGAGGCTTGCCAAGGTGAGAAAGCCGCAGATTGCGTGTCTAGCCTTGTTCATGGCTCCCTCAGTCGCTCTTTGCGCTTTTCTTCTTTCTTCTCCTTCTTCTCTTGCTTCTTCTTCTCTTTTTCCTTCTTCCGGTGCTCCTTCAGCTCCCCTCTGATCGTCTTCTCCGAGTCGATCGCCCTCTGGGATTCGTACCCCCGCTCGGTCTTCCATACGCCCGACTCGCCCTCAGCAACGCGACGTTTCAGCGTCTTGCCAGTATCGAGCGTCTCCTCAACGTGTTCGAGCTCGTGTCCGACAAGCGCAGGGTCCCCGCCCTCGCCAGCAGGCACGTTGACGGTGGCATCGATGCTCCCATCCGGATTCAGCGTGATGTCCGTGTCCATCTTCGCGCCCGGTGCTGGGCTATCAACAAGCTTGAAGTCAACGTGTACGCTGGATTCGCCGTCGAGACGGCTGAAAGTGCTGCTGAATTCGGCCGAAGGCATTCCTCTGTCGATGGAGCCCTGCATCCACGTCGGGACCTCGACATCAAGACCATCCGGGTCGATGTACCGAAGCGGATTGTTGAGGGTGTACGAGTAGCGATTGAACGATTGCGGATTCGACTGTCGCCCAAATACCGGATCAACGCTCAGGAACCGGGCGAGATTGCTTCCATAGTACCTCGCCAACATGTAATCCAGCCCCGTCTCCTCGTCCCTCTCGTGCCCGGTGAAGAGCTTGGTGTTGTAGTCGAAGAAGTTCGCGATCTCCTCGCCGAACGGGTAGAAGTCGTGGTAGGAGACGGGCGTGCCGGTCTCGTTCGTTACGACCCGCGTGGATCCGAGGTGGTCCCAGTGCAGGTCGTAGATCGCATACGGCGGGCTCGGCGCTCCCTGGCCAAGGGTCAAGAGCGGCGCGGCCGACAGCTCCCGAGTGGCTGGCGCCGGCAGTCCGGCCGCCGCCGCCGTCAGCGTTCCCGGTGTTGACTGGGGCGCATCGCTGAACGGCGCGATGACTTCGGGTGCCCCCGTGCAGATCGGCGCCTGGCCGGTATCGTGCCGACTCTCGGGGTATGCCGCCGCAATCGCCTCCATCAGCTCCGCTTCGTCCCCGGCCTCGAGCCGCGCGTAGCCCGGGACCTGGCTGCAGTCCCAGAACACGATCTTCGACGGCGGCGACTCGGCCTCGTACCCGCTCGCGTCCGCGTTCTGTGCCGCCGTGACGTAGAACGCCTGCAGGAACGCATTGATGCACGACGGCAACAGCGGGTTGTTGGTCTGATTCCACGGGCACGCGCAGTCGGCGCCGGGGTTGTCGGCGCAGTCCGCGAGGTGGTCGCCGCTCAGCGGGTCTCCCGACTCCACGTACTCGCAGTGATCGCCGCAATCCACGTCGAACCGGGTGTGTGTCCGATAGAAGTTGATGGACTCGTTCCTCAGCATGAACCGATACACGTGGTACTTGTCCGCTCCCGCAACCCGCGGCCACCGCAGCTTGGTCTGGCAGGCGCCACCCAGACCGCCGTTCGTCGATGCAGTGCTCGCGAGCAGGTTTGCCGGCGCCAGCGCTGCCGGTACGGATCGCGAGCAGCCCGCCGGGATCTCCTGCGGTGCGCTCGGAGCAGACTCGAGACCTTCCTCGTCGACTGCTACTACGCGTAGCACGACGCAGTCCGGGCCGACATTGCCGAGATAGATCAACTGTTGCTCGTCGTCGATCGTCCACTCCTCGACCAGCACGCCCTTCAAATCGTACCTCGTCTCCCACCAGGCGATCGGGTCCTTCGTGACCCGTTCCCACGGTCCCATCACGGATCCTGCACGCTCCACGTGATAGCCGGCGAGGTCGCTCTCCAGACTCTGCCCCCATTTGATCCAGGCGTAGGTCGAATCACTCCCCCAATCAGGGTACTCCATGTGCTCTTGCACCGCCGAGCCCGACGACAGGCCGGTGGGCGGATCGGGTGGACCAACTGACGGCTCCGATCCTCGCGGGATGCCGTTGATCCGCGTGACCTCGGAGAATGAGTCCTCCTTCGTGTCGATGTGGTTGTCCGCAAGATCCTCGTCGCAGTGATATGGGGTCGTTGGGTACCCATCGGCCTCATCGAAGTTCGCCTTCGTCACCGTGGTCAACGGGCCTTCCTCCCCCGCTGGGCCCACGGCTCGCACCGCGTACTGATAGCATCCGCCAACATCGGTGATCGGTTAAGGGTAAGTCCCTCCTTTGATTGATCGGATCAACATGGGCTGCTCTCCGTCGACAACGGTCGAGCGTACCACGGTGCGACGAGTTGTGGGAAGACTTGAAATGG
>Ga0187893_10014145_pt1 | contig 10953 bp, 11 predicted proteins | sample MA1701074metaG_FD_139574 | JGI IMG/M metagenome (GOLD analysis project Ga0187893, IMG submission 139574) | White microbial mat communities from a basaltic lava cave in the Kipuka Kanohina Cave System on the Island of Hawaii, USA - MA170107-4 metaG ...
GAATAGGAGTCGACAAGCGTGTGCGTTAGGGACAGGAACAAAACTACTTGCGCGGCATCGACAACTCCACCGTTGCCGCAGAAGGCCTTTCGGCGTCCCGCCGCGCAAGTAGTTTTGTTCCAGGCCCTTAACTGCCTTTCCTCGGCCGACGCCCTGGCCTGGGGCTCCGCCGGCATCGCGGCTGGTGCCGATGCCGCCTATCAACGCCTGTCCTGTGCATGGTCCGAGGCGGCCCGCCGGCGCCAGGTGGCCGCGCGTGAGGTATGCCGAGCGCTTCCTGCGGGGTGGACCACCCGTCCGCGGTCGCGGCCCGTCGGCTGCGCTGTGCACTGCTGGGCGGCAGCGCTCCCTGCTCGCGCTGACGCGTGAAGGACGCTCAGGGACTGCGGGTGGCCACTTTCAACATCCGCAACGGACGGGCATTTGACCGGGCCAACTCCTGGCCATTCCGCCGAGGAGCGACGCTGGCGACCCTGCGCCAGCTCGACGCCGACGTCATCGGGTTGCAGGAGGTCTACGGATTCCAGCTCCGCTGGCTGCTGCGCCACCTCCCCGGCTATGTCGCCGTCGGTGACGGGCGCAACGGCGAAGGCCGGGGCGAGCGTTCGCCCCTCCTGGTGCGGCGTTCAGCGGCGGCCGTCCTCAAGGCAGACACCCACTGGTACGGCGGATACGGCCCGGGCAGCCGTCTGGCCGGTGCCCGCTTCCCCCGCATCGCCACCGTCGCCTACCTCGCCGTCGAACCGGCTGGTCCGACTGTTCAGGTGGTCAACACCCACCTCGATGAGGCCAGCGCACCGAACCGTCTGAGCAGCGCCGAGGAACTGGTTACCCTTATCGATCCCCAAGTGCCGCACCTGGTTCTGGGCGATCTCAACGCCCGCCCGGGTAGTCCCGTGCTCGCCACCCTGCTCGACGCCCGCCTCGAAGCGGCCACGCCCGCCGGCGGCGCCGGCACCGCCCACCGGTTCCGCGGCGGCACCGACGGCCCCCAGCTCGACCACATCCTGGTGAGCCGGCACTGGAGGATCGACGGCTGCACCGTCGCCACCCGCCGGACCGGCAGTCGTCTCCCGTCCGATCACTGGCCGTTGGTGGCCGACCTCTCACTTTCGAGGACATAGCCCACCGAAACGGGTGGGCTATGTCCTCGAACCCACGGAGGGACTGCTCGGAGCCGTCCCCGTGCCGGTCATCCCGACACCGCCCGTAGAAGGGCCTCGACGGGGCCTCGCTGGAATCGGGCCCTCCAGGCGGTGGCCAACGCGGCCAGCGCCACGAAGACCGCTGCCGTCGCCGCCACCTGCGCCGCCAGGGACGGCTGCGAACGGTCGACCCAGTCCCACACCAGCACTCCCCCGACCACCAGATGGAGAAGATAGGCGCTGAGGGCGAGCTGACCGAGGTGGACAAGTGGTTGCTGGAGGCGCCGGCCGACCCCGGCGACGAGCAGACAGCCCGCGATCACCGCGACTGCACTGGCGGCGGACAACACGTACCAGGCCGTACGGTTGCTGTGGGCGGAGCTGTCGAGGAAGTCCGCTGCCCACGACGCGTCGATCGACGCAAGCACCGGCTGGGTGGCCGCCACAGCCGCGCCCACCACGAGCAGCCGCCACTGCAGCGCGGCGTCGCCCAAACGCTGGCGGGACAACCACAGCCCGATCAGCACGAAACCGATCCAGCCCACCAGCGGATAGCCCCCCGTCCACACGAGGTTCCAGACCGTGGGCCCGATGTCGAGGACCTCGTCGTAGCTGTCGGGCTGCAGGGCCGAGCGCAGACCGTGGGCGTCACCGGTCGCCGCCACCACCGAGGGAATGAGGAACGCCACCGCGGCCAGGGGCAACAAGGCCCGGGTGTCGAGCCGACGCAGCAGGACCACGGCGGCCAGCAGCAGGCCGTAATGAGGCAGGATCAGATAGACCCGATCGGTGTATGGCCAGATCAAGGCCCCCAACGCCAACAGCGCCACGCCCCGGGCCACGAAGACACGGTTGGCCACCCTCTTGGCAGCCAGGATACCGGCGCCCACGCCGAGCAGCGTGGCGAACACCGGAGCGGCCCGGCCGTCGGCGGCGTTGTCGAGGGCTTGCAGCCAACCCGGGTCACTTCGACGGGTGGCTCCGGCGTAGTGGGCCAGCATCATGCCCCCGAGGGCCAGCGCCCGGGCCACGTCGATCCCGGTCAGCCGCCCGGTGCGGGTGGCGCGAGTTGGTGCCGCTACTCCCACTCGATCGTGCCCGGAGGCTTGGAGGTGATGTCCAGCGCCACCCGGTTGACCCCGGGCACCTCGTTGATGATCCGGGTCGAGAGCCGCTCCAGCACCTCCACCGGCAGTCGCGCCCAGTCCGCTGTCATGGCGTCCTCAGAGGTGACGGCGCGAATGACGATGGGATAGGCGTAGGTGCGCTCGTCGCCCATGACGCCCACACTGCGTACGGCCACCAGCACGGCGAAGCTCTGCCACAGCTCCCGATAGAGCCCGGCCCGCTTGACCTCCTCGGTCACGATGGCGTCGGCCGCCCGGAGGATCTCCAGGCGCTCGGTCGTGATGTCGCCCACGATGCGCACGGCCAGGCCGGGACCGGGAAATGGTTGGCGCCACACGATTTCCTCGGGTAACCCGAGTTCCTCGCCCACCGTGCGCACCTCGTCCTTGAAGAGGTTGCGCAAGGGCTCGACCAGCTCGAAGTTCATGTCGTCGGGAAGGCCGCCGACGTTGTGGTGGCTCTTGATCTTGGCCGCGTCCTTGGTGCCCGACTCGATGATGTCGGGATACAGCGTGCCCTGCACCAGGAACCGGGCGTCCTGGAGATCGCGGGCCACCTCCTCGAACACTCGGATGAAGGTGGCGCCGATGATCTTGCGCTTGGCCTCGGGATCGGTCACGTCGGCCAGCGCCTCGACGAATCGGTCGGCCGCCTTCACGTGCACGAGATCGACCTGGAACCGGCGGCGGAAGGTGTCCTCCACCTGCTCGGCCTCGCCGGCCCGCATCAGCCCGGTGTCGACGAACACACAGGTGAGTTGGTCGCCGACGGCCTTGTGGACCAGGGCCGCCGCCACCGCCGAGTCGACCCCGCCCGACAGCCCGCAGATCACCTTGGCGCCGCCGACCTGGGTCCGAATGGCCTGCACCGACTGGTCGATCACCGACGTCATGGTCCAGCTCGGCCGGCATCCGGCCACGTCGTAGAGGAAGTTCTTGAGCAGCTCCTGGCCCCGGGGGGTATGCGCCACCTCGGGATGGAACTGCACGCCATAGATGCGCCGGGCCGGGTCCTCGAGGGCGGCCACGGGCGCGTCGGCGGTGGAGGCCACCACCCGAAAGCCGTCGGGCACGGCCACGATGGAGTCGGCGTGGCTCATCCACACCTCCTGCTCCAGCGGCAGCTCGGCGAAGAGGCTGGATGACGACGAGACCGCCAGTTCGGTCCGCCCGTACTCGCTGCGCCCGGTCTTGGCCACTTCGCCGCCGAGCTGCTGGGCCACCAGCTGGGCGCCGTAACAAATTCCGAGGATGGCCGGTCCGGCCGTGTACAGCGAAGGGTCGAGCACCGGCGCCCCGGTGGCGTGTACCGACTTCGGGCCGCCGGAGAGGATGATGGCGGCAGGGCGGCGGGCCATCATCTCGGCCACCGGCATGGTATGAGCCACGATCTCGGAGAAGACGTGCGCCTCCCGCACCCGCCGGGCGATCAGCTGGGCGTACTGGGCCCCGAAGTCGACCACGAGAACGGTGTCGTACGCAGCCCCGTGCGGGGTGGCGTTGGCCGGGGCGCCGTTCACTCAGTTGCCCATGCCGACCTTCTGCGAGCGCTGGAGAGCCTTGCCCTCGGTTTGCAGCGCCGGCGCCACCATCACCTCGGCCTTCTGGAACTCCTTGACGGTGACGTAGCCACAGGTCGCCATCGACGTGCGCAGGGCACCGAACAGGTTCATGCGTCCGTCGTTCTCGTGCGCCGGACCGGCCACGATCTCGGCCAGGCTGCCACGGATCTCGGTACGCACCCGGGCGCCGCGAGGCAGGGTGGGATGGAACGTCGCCATGCCCCAGTGGTACCCGCGGCCGGGAGCCTCGTGGGCCGATGTGAAAGGCGAGCCGATCATCACTGCGTCGGCGCCGCAGGCGATGGCCTTGGCAATGTCGCCGCCCTTGCTCATGCCCCCATCGGCGATGACCTGGACGTAGACACCCGTCTCGTCGAGATGTCGCATACGGGCACCGGCAGCATCGGCGATGGCCGTCGCCTGGGGCACACCGATGCCGAGCACGCCCCGGGTGGTACAGGCGTTGCCCGGACCGACGCCGACCAGCACCCCGACCGCCCCCGTACGCATCAGTTGCAGGGCCGCCCGGTAGGAGGCGCAGCCGCCCACGATGACGGGAATCTCGAACTCCCGTATGAACTTCTTGAGGTTCAACGGCTCGCTGGTCTTCGAGACGTGCTCGGCCGAGACGACCGTGCCCTGGATGACGAACAGGTCCAGGTCGGCAGCCAGCAGCGCAGAGGCGAACTGCTCGACCCGCTGAGGGGTGAGCGAAGCGCACGAAACTACGCCGGCCTCGCGGATCTCCCGGACGCGCTGGGTGACCAGCTCGGCCTTCACGGGCTCGGCGTAGATCTGCTGCATCCGGGCCGTGGCCTTGTCGTTGTCGAGCTGGCTGATCTCCTCGAGCAGGGGCTCGGGGTCCTCGTAGCGGGTCCACAGACCTTCGAGGTTCAACACGCCGACGCCGCCCAGGCGGCCGATCTCGATGGCGGTGGCCGGGCTGACCACGCCGTCCATGGCCGCCGCCATCAGGGGGAGTTCGAAACGAAAGGCGTCGATCTCCCAGGAGATGTCCACGTCCTCGGGGTCTCGCGTCCGTCTGCTCGGGACGATGGCGATGTCGTCGAACCCGTAGGCCCGCCGGCCCGACTTCCCGATGCCGATCTCGACCTCAGCCACAGCCGCTCCCCTTTGGGCGTTGGGGACCGGAACAAAACTACTTGCGCGGCATCGACAACTCCACCGTTGCCGCAGAGGGCCTTCGGCGTCCCGCCGCGCAAGTAGTTTGTTCCGGGCCCGTTGGGTTGGAAGCAGCGATCCTACCGTCCGACGCCGTGGGTTGGGCCCTCCCTCAACCCCGCCGGTACAGCCGCGTGGTGATGGGGGCGAACACCGCCGTGAGTCCGGCCGCCACCGCCAGGACGATGGCGATCTCGCCCGCATCGGCCTCGCCCTCCATCAAACCTCGCGCGGCCGAGGCCAGGATGGAGATGGGGTTGACGTCGACGAAGGCCTCGAGCGGTCCCGGCAGCGTGGTGGGGTCGACGAAGACGTTGGACAGGAACGTGAGCGGGAAGATGGCCATGAACCCGGCGTTCATCACCGCGTTCGGCGACCGCAGGCTGAGACCGACGGCGGTGAAGACCCACGACAGGCCAAAGGCGAAGACGACGACCAGCGCCAGCGCAGCCACCACCCCGGGCAGGCCGGCCCCCGGGCGGTATCCGAGGAGCACGCCGACCAGCACGATGACGGTTCCGGAGAGCAGGTAGCGCACGCTGTCGCCGAGCATCGATCCCACGAGGGGGGCCGGGCGCCAGATGGGCATGGAACGGAACCGGTCGACGACTCCCTTGGTCAGGTCGGTGTTGAGCGCCACCCCGGAGTACACGGTGGTGAACAGCACCGACATCACCAGGATCCCGGGCAGGATGTAGTCGAGGTATTCGGCCGTGGAGCCGGCGATGGCGCCGCCGAAGATGTAGGTGAACATCAGCACGAACATCACCGGGGTGATCGTCACGTCGAGGAGTTGCTCGGGGACGTGCTTGACCTTGAGCATGCCCCGCCACCCAAAGGTCAGCGCGGCTGACAGCGCGCCCGGCGGCTCGGGCCGGGGCGTCGTCGAGATGGCCTTGCGGACAGCCGCCTCGTCGGCTGCGCTGGGAGCTGCAGGTGTCGTGGATTTCGGACTCATGACGCCTGCTCCTCCTGCGATCCTTCGGGTTCGGCTGTGTCGGCGGCGTGGCCCGTCAGGGCCAGAAACACTTCGTCCAGGCTGGGCTGGCCGAGCGAGAAGTCGGCGATGCGAACGCCGGAACGGGCCAACCCGGCGACGGCCTCGGCCCCTCGGTCTGCGTCGGAGCAGACGACGGAGAGCGCCGCCGGATCCGGCTGCAGGGTGACCGCGCCGAGATCACCGCTGAGCAATTGCTCGGCCTGGGGCCGCTGGGCGGGATCGAGCAACCGGACGTGCAGCGAGCCCGAACCCACCGACGCCTTGAGCTGGGCCGGCGTGCCCTCGGCGATGACCTTGCCCCGATCGATCACGGCAATTCCCTCGGCGAGCTGATCGGCCTCCTCGAGGTACTGGGTGCAGAGCAGGATCGTCGTCCCCTCGGCCACCAGCACGCGAATGATGTCCCACACCTGGTTGCGAGAGCGCGGGTCCAGGCCGGTCGTCGGCTCGTCGAGGAACATCAGCGCCGGCGTCACCACGATGCTGGCTGAGATGTCGAGGCGGCGGCGCATCCCGCCCGAGTAATGCTTGACCAGGCGATCGGCGGCCTCGGTGATGCCGAAGGCTTCGAGCAGTTCGTCGGCCCGATCCTTGGCCCGGGCGTGTCTGAGCCCGACCAGGCGACCGATGAGGATGAGGTTTTCCCGTCCAGTGAGGTCCTCGTCGACCGATGCCAGCTGGCCGGTGAGACTGACCGCAGCGCGCACCGCGTCGGCGTCGGTGACCACGTCGTGCCCGAACACCTGCGCCATTCCGCCGTCGGGACGGATCAGGGTGGCGAGCATGCGGATGGTGGTGGTCTTGCCGGCACCGTTCGGGCCGAGGACGCCGTAGACCGAGCCTGCTCGAACCGCCAGGTCCACCCCGTCCACGGCTCGCGTCTCACCGAAGGACTTCACGAGACCGGTGGCCTCCACCGCCAGCGTGGCGTTGGTCATCTCAGCTCCTTCGTCGACGTCGACATCGACGTCCCGTCGAACCTCGCACATGAGATGGACAGGCGCAACCGGTTTGCCTGTGGTACCCGGCACCCGGGACTGGATCAGACGTGATTGGCCAGCGAGCCCGTGCAGGCGGCCGCGAAGCTGGGGTGGACGCCCCGCAGGGTCACCCATCGGCGGGAGGCGTCAAGGCTGACGTCCACCGACGTCTGGCCCATCCGCCACTCGGCGATCAGCACCGCCACCACCGTGATGGCGCCGACGACGAGCAGCAGCAGGATGCCGGCCGGACCCAAATCGGCCGCGAACATCAGGACCAGGAGGCCGATGCCACTCAACAGCCCGCCTACGGCAGCGGCGTTGCGACTACGGCGGGCTGCGACGAACCGGTCGTAGGCGGCATCGGAGTACGGCAGCTCAACGGTGAGGTACTCACCGCGTTCTCGACCGGAGAGAAAGGCGAGTGCGATCCATCCGAGGGGGCCAGTGAAGATCAACAGCCAGAGGATGCCGAGCCGGTTCGACTGGCCCACCTCTTCGACGACCTTCAACCGAGAACCGGTGGCCACGCCATCCTTGGCACACACGCCGGGGAGGTGCCCGCGTACAGCGTCGTCGACGAACACAGTGACCTCGGCCATCGGTTGCCTCCTCGGGCAGCGTCGCTGTCCGATAGTACGACCCAGGAAAGCAGCCGGGCGCGTAGCCTCGGTGGCCGTGACCGATCCCCCGGCCGACCCCCAGGAATGGACCGACGAGCAGTGGCTCGACTGGTTGGCCGAGGGCGACGCCGAGTCGGCCGCAGCCACCGGCGACGAACCGCCATCGCCTAGCCCGCGCCGCGAGCGCGGCGCAGTCGCCACCGTCATGGGCGCAGCCATGATCGGCATGGCCGAGGCCATCTACGGCCCCCGGGACGAAGCCGCCGAGGTCGTCCAGGCGTCGGGCGGTCCGCCCGACGACGACTGGCTCGACCTCACGCTCGACCCTGACCATCCTGAGGACAGCGTGGCCGTCGTCCGTCCCGACCGCCGGCCCGACGCGGACGGCTCAGGCCCTTAAAAATCAGTCGTCTGCGCCTGCGAAGACCTAGGCGCCGGCGATGTCCCGGCGGGCCTCGATGGTGGACTCCAAGAGGTCGCGAAGGCCACCCCGCTTCAGTTCCGACATCACCTTGCCGGGGGTGAGGTCACCCTTCTCCCAACGCAACCACGACGCCAGCAGCGTCTCGGGGTCCGTCGGTGGGCGCTCGTCCATGACCATCGTCGGGACCCTACCTACTGCCTGGTGCACGACGGTGGCCACAGACGGCGCCTACCAGGAACACGATTACATCATCCCCATTCCACCCATACCACCCATGCCACCCATACCGCCCATCATGCCGGCGGCGCTGGCGGAGGACTGCTGACGGTAACGGTTCATGGCTGCGGCCCCGGCGACGTTGGTCTCCGGCTCGCCCTCGGGCTTGTCGGCCACGAGCGCCTTGGTGGTGAGGAGCATGGCGGCGATCGAGGCCGCGTTCTGCAACGCCGACCGGGTCACCTTGGCCGGGTCGATCACGCCGGCCTTGAGCAGGTCCTCGAACTGACCGGTCAGCGCGTTGAGGCCGATACCGCCGGTCTCGCGCTCGGTCTGCTGAACCATGAGGTTGCCCTCGAGTCCGGCGTTGTACGCGATCCAGGTAAGGGGCGCGGCGAGGGCCTTGTAGACGGCGCGGGCGCCCGTGGCCTCGTCACCCTCGAGGGTGGCAATGAGTTCCTCGATGGCGGGCCGAGCCCGTACGAGGGCGGTGCCACCTCCGGGAACGATGCCTTCCTCGATAGCGGCCCGGGTGGCGGAGAGAGCATCTTCAATACGGTGCTTCTTCTCTTTCAGTTCCACCTCGGTGGCCGCCCCGACCTTGACCACGGCCACGCCGCCGGCCAGCTTGGCCAACCGCTCCTGCAGCTTTTCGCGGTCCCAGTCCGAGGTGGCGTCCTCCAGCTCCTTGCGGATCTGGTTGGTGCGGCCCTTGATGTCGGCGGGAGCGCCCTTGCCCTCGATGATGGTCGTGGTGTCCTTGGTCACGATCACCTTGCGGGCGCCGCCCAGCAGGTCGAGGGTGACGTTCTCGAGCTTGAGGCCGACCTCCTCGGCGATGACCTGGCCGCCGGTGAGGACGGCGCTGTCCTGCATCATCGACTTGCGGCGCTCGCCGAAGGCGGGTGCCTTGACGGCCACGGAGTTGAAGGTGCCCCGCAGCTTGTTGACCACCAGGGTGGCGAGGGCTTCACCCTCGACGTCCTCGGCGATGATCAGCAGGGGCTTGGCGGCCTCCATGACCTTTTCCAGCACGGGCAGGATCTCATGCACGGCGGAGACCTTGGAGTTGACGAACAGGATGAACGGGTCATCGAGAATGGCTTCCTGGCGCTCGGCGTCGGTCACCAGGTGGGGGGAGAGATAGCCCTTGTCGAACTGAAGGCCCTCCACAACTTCCAGCTCCATACCGAAGGTGTTGGACTCCTCGACAGTGACGCTGCCGTCCTTGCCCACCTTGTCGATGGCGTCGGCCAGGATGTCGCCGATGGTGGTGTCGGCGGCTGAGATCGAGGCGACCTGAGCGATCTCGCTGCGGTCGTCGATGTCCCTGGACTGGGACTTGATCGACGCCACGGCCACGGCCACGGCCTTCTCGATCCCGGCCTTGAGGCTGAGCGGGTTGGCACCCGCAGCGACGTTGCGCAGGCCCTCGTGGACGAGTGCCTGGGCCAGGACCGTGGCGGTCGTGGTGCCGTCGCCGGCCACGTCGTTGGTCTTGATCGCCACTTCCTTGACGAGCTGGGCGCCCATGTTCTCGAAGGGATCCGAGAGCTCGATCTCCCGAGCGATGGTCACGCCGTCATTGGTGACGGTCGGCGCACCGAACTTCTTCTCGATGACCACGTTGCGACCCTTGGGCCCGAGGGTCACCTTGACAGTGTCGGCCAGCCGGTTGACACCGGCCTCCAATCCACGCCGAGCCGCCTCATCGAAGCGGAGCAGCTTGGGCACTACTTCTTGCCCACCTTGGCCAGGACGTCGCGGCCATTGAGGATCAGCAGGTCTTCACCGTCGATGGTGATCTCGGTGCCGCCATACTTGGAGTAGACGACGACGTCGCCCTTGGAGACGTCGAAGGGGATGAGCTCGCCGGAGGTGTCCGACCGACGGCCGGGGCCGACAGCCAGGACGACGCCCTGCTGGGGCTTCTCCTTAGCGGTGTCGGGGATGACCAGGCCCGAGGCCGTCTTCTCCTCCGACTCATTCGGGCGGACCACGATACGGTCCTCGAGTGGCTGCAGTTTCATGGTGTCGGCCTCCAGGTCATTGAGCTGCGTGTCATTGAGCTGCGTGTCATTGAGCTGCGTGTCATTCGCAGTGCGTTGCCGGTTCAGGACGGATCGTCAGAACGGTCGTTAGCACTCTCGACTGTCGAGTGCTAATGGTACGCACGCCCCGCCTCGCCCGCAAACGGACGGGCTGACGATCAGGCGATATTTGCGACTACAACACCGGCAGGCGGAGATTGGGGTCGGCGCCTGCGTCGAGGGCGGTGGGGCCGTCGCTGTGCAGGCGCCACCAGGCGGCGGCAGCGATCATCGCCGCGTTGTCGGTACACATGGATCTGCTGGGCAGGTAGGCGCGCAGGCCGTCGGCGATGCAGGCGTCGAGTACCCGCTCGCGCAGCGCGGAGTTTGCGGCCACGCCGCCGCCCAGCACCAGCCCGCCGGCCCCCACTTCGGCAGCGGCCCGGCGGGCCTTGGTGACCAACACGTCGACCACGGCCTCCTGGAACGACGCCGCCAGGTCGGCCACGCTCGCTTCGGGGTGCGTGCGGGCGTAGGTCACCACGGAGGTCTTGAGGCCGCTGAAGGAGAAGTCGAAGCCTTCGTTGCGCAGGCCCCGGGGGAAGGCGATGGCGTGGGGGTCGCCCTGCATGGCGACGCGGTCGATGGCCGGGCCGCCCGGGTA
>Ga0187893_10014146_pt1 | contig 10953 bp, 10 predicted proteins | sample MA1701074metaG_FD_139574 | JGI IMG/M metagenome (GOLD analysis project Ga0187893, IMG submission 139574) | White microbial mat communities from a basaltic lava cave in the Kipuka Kanohina Cave System on the Island of Hawaii, USA - MA170107-4 metaG ...
ATTCATTACAAAGGAGAAAGTACCCGGAAGAGCAGTGCAAATTATGTGTTGGTTTTTTACAAAGCTATGATGGTATTTGCACAAAAACATTTTTCATATAGCAATGCAGCATTGTTTTCTTTTATAATAAGAATTGCCATTTATTTCAGAGCAGCCGCAGCGCTTCTTTTCCGTTTTTTTCAAAGAATATTTCTTCCGCTTACAGATGGCATACTCGTTTATGCAGGAATGATTTTTATCAAGAGTTACTGGGAAACATCCGTTAAGGCGCTCCACTATCCTCCAATATTTATGAATCTGGTGGTGCCTGCTTATATCCTGATCTGGATATTGTCCGCTTTCCTGAGTGGTGGCTATGACAAGCCCATTCGCATCGGTTCACTGATAAGGGGGATCATTTCCGGTACCATTTTCATTCTGGTGATCTATGCTTTGCTTCCGGAACATTACCGGTTTTCACGCGCTCTGATTCTGATTGGCACTGCCTGGGCTGCTGTTGCCATTTCCGGATTACGGATTTTTTTGAATGTTACGGGAATGAAAAAGTTCGCTCTCAAAAGCAATGATAAGAAAAAGGTGGTGATTGTTGCCGGCAGGGAGGAGGGCAAAAGAATTTTGTCTGTGCTTCAGTTATCTGAAGCTCCGATTAGCTTTATCGGGTTTGTGCATCCTGATAGCGAAGTCCATCACGATGACTTTTCCATCGGTACTCCCGGACAGCTTCAGGAGGTAACAGAGGTTTATCAGCCCGATGAAATTATTTTCTCATCAAAAGATATTCCTGCCCAACAAATCATCAGCATGATGCAGCAGATGAATAAAAAAAATATTGAATACAAGATTGCTCCGCCCGAAAGCGCTTACATTATCGGCAGTAATTCTATCCATGAACAGGGAAGTCTTTACCTGGTGGATATTAATTCCATGAGCAGCATCGCGAACAGGCGAAGGAAGAGGGTTTTCGATGTTGCTGTATGTCTGGGGCTGTTGGCTGCATTTCCTGTTTTGATATTTTTTCTGAAAAATATCAGCGGGTTTTTGAAAAACTGGATTAACGTGCTTTCAGGAAAATATTCGTGGGTGAGCATTTCGACAAAGCATTACCAAACCATAAATTCAGCCATCCGCAAAGGCATCCTCAGCCCGGCTGATGTCATTCAAAATTCCATTGCTGATGAAACCACCGTAAGCCGGCTCAATGTGCTTTATACAAAGGATTATTCCGTTTACAACGATTTGCGGATTTTGCTGAAAGCTTTCCGGCTGCTGGGGCGGACAGTGTGAGTAGTGAAATGAGAATGGTGCAATAATGTATTTTTGAAACGACAAACACGGATGACTGGCATCATAATAATTCCGCTGATGGAAATTTATGCAACAGCATTTCAAGAGTAGGCAATTATTTTTCGAATAAAAATTCAATGTGCAATATGATGACAGGTATTTGTTTGAATGGATTGAATAGTACGATGCCTCCGGCATCGAATCCATTGGTGTGTGCGTTTCTATAAACGTTGAATCCCTTCGGGATAAAAAATTTTCTGACAGCAGGATTGCTTTTGCGTAAGGAAGGTTTGTCCGGAATGAAATTCATTCAGCAATATGCTTATTGATGTGTTTGCATTTTCAATCCGTACAGAGTCGCCACAGTCCGCATTTGAAAAATAATTTGGTTCTGCTGCAAAATCCGGGTTGAATTATTTGTGGTTTATTTGCGGATTGAATTTTTTGCTTAAACCTGTTTATGGAAGAATTGCATGGAAATAGTACTGCTCATAAAGTAAAATCACTTAAAGATTTATCTGAAATAATTTCATCCTTTCACCGTCAGGGCAAAAAAGTAGCGCATTGCCACGGCTGTTTCGATTTATTGCACATCGGGCATATCAAACACTTTGAATCGGCAAGAAAAATCGCTGATGCGCTAGTTGTGACAGTAACACCCGATCGCTATGTGAGCAAAGGTCCCGGGCGGCCTGCATTCAATGAAAATCTCCGTCTCGAAGCCATTGCCGCTTTGCAGGCAGTGGATTATGTGGCAATGAATGAATGGGCAACGGCAGTGGAAACCATCCGCCTGCTCAAACCCGATTTTTACGTAAAAGGACCCGACTACAAAAACCGCGAAGACGATGTTACCAATAATATTTCACTCGAAGAGGATGCTGTAAAATCAACAGGCGGGCAAATGTATATTACTGATGATGTTCAGTTTTCATCAACCAAACTGATCAGCGCCCACCTGAGTTCCCTGAATGAATCCATTCAGGAATATATTTCAAACCTTAAAAAAAGTTTTTCGGGCGATAAGGTATTGAATGTAATTGAAAAGACAAAGCATGTTAAGGCGCTCATCATCGGTGATACCATCATTGATGAATATCATCATTGCACTCCGTTGGGCAAGGCATCCAAATCACCTATTATTTCCACCATTTACAGATATGGCGATGCTTATGCAGGGGGAGTGCTCGCTGTTGCCAATCACATTGCACAATACTGTGACGAAGTTCACCTGGTGACCTGCCTCGGGCATGAAAATCCGCAACAGGAAATTGTGGATCATAAAGTGGACAAAAAAATAAAATCAAAATATTTTCTCAGAACAGACGGACCCACTCCTACCAAAAGGCGCTATCTCGACACTTTTCTCGACAACAAGCTGTTTGAGGTGACCTATATGAATGACAAACGGATTGATGCAAAGCTTGAAGCTGAAATCATTTCACATCTTGGCTCTGTCATTAAGAATTATGAACTGATAATCGTCACCGATTTCGGTCATGGGCTGATTACTCCCGCCATCATCGAATTCCTCGAATCATCCGGAAAATTTCTTGCCGTCAATGCACAGACCAACAGCAACAATTACGGATTCAATTATATCACGAAGTATAAAAAAGCGGATTACATTTCCATTGATGAAAAAGAACTGCGACTGCCGTTCGGGGATAATTACGGCTCGCTCGAAGAGCTGATTCAAAAGCTGAGCGCCATGACTCAATGCAATAAAATCCAGATCACGCTCGGGCAATCGGGAAGTATTTATTATGAGAACGGAAAATTTTACCGTGTGCCCGCATTTGCCACGCTCGTGAAAGATTCTGTGGGAGCCGGTGATGCAGTGCTTTCGGTTACTTCACTTCTTGCATTTCAAAGCGCAAATCCTGAATTGATTCCGTTCATCGGAAATTGCGTGGGAGCCATGGCAGTTGAAATCATCGGAAATGAGCAACCTGTTTACAAGGATAAATTGAAAAAATATGTGAGTTATTTTTTGAAATAATCGCTATTAAAAATAATTCTGGATTCCGGAACAGATACCGGAATTTTATAAGTGTGCGCAAAAAATAACTTTCTTGTTGAAAATAAAATCGCGATAAAGCAAACCAGCAAAGAATTTAAAAGCTACTCCGAATTATGAATAATAACGAAGATTTTGCAATCACCCTTAAATATATCGTTAAATTTGCAGCCCGATTAAACGGAATTTTATTTTTCGTGTTTACTCTTGAATTAACAAATTATTTATGAGAGGTTTTTTGTGTAAAAAGCTGCACTTAGCAGTTTTTTTCGCAGTTGTATTTATCCCTTCCGTTGCTTTTTCACAGCAGATGACCAAGATCAGGGGGAAAATAACCGACTCGGAAACGAATGAACCGCTTCCGTTTGTAAATGTAAGCTTTATAGGAAAGCCCATTGGCACCACCACTGATTTTGACGGCTACTATTCCCTCGAATCGCAATGGGGATCCGATAAAATCCAGGCCTCGTATGTCGGTTATGAAACCCAGATCAAACCGGTGCAATCCGGAAAATCACAGACCATCAATTTTAAGCTTGTTTCCAAAACCACCCAGTTGAAGGAAGTAACCATCGTGGGCACCAAAAAATACCGCAATAAAGACAACCCTGCTGTTGATCTGATTAAAAATGTTATTGATCATAAAGACAAAAACCGAAAGGAGGGCTTCGATTACTACAGTTATGACAAATACGAAAAGGTAGAATTTGATTTAAATAACATTACCGAAAAGTTCAAGAACCGGAGAATCATGCGTAAATTTCAGTTCGTATTTAATTATGTGGATACTTCGGAGCTGAACGGCAAACCTTATCTCCCTCTTTGGTTCAAAGAATCGAAATCAAAAGTATTTTACCGGAAAGAACCGCAAAATCAGAAAGAGTTCATTTCGGGAACCAAGCAGGTTGGATTTGAAGGGTATGTGGACGACCAGGGACTGAGCAGCTACATTGACAATCTGTATCAGGAAATCAATATTTATGATAATAATATTGACCTGCTTGCCAACCAGTTTGTAAGCCCCCTCAGCACCATTGCACCGGTGTATTATAAATTTTTTATTGTGGATACGGTGGATGTAAGCGGGGTGGAATGCATCAAGCTTGCCTTCATCACCCGGAATAAATCCGACTGGGGTTTTACAGGAAACCTTTATGTGGTAAGGGATTCCACCTATGCCGTAAAAAAAATAGAAATGGGTGTTCCGGACGATATTAATTTAAACTGGGTGCAGGGCATGCGCATCGTACAGGAGTATGATACGGTTTATGAGTCAGGGCTTATGCTTACCCGCGATGAAATTACCATTGATTTCAATATCACCAAAAAAGGTAAAGGATTGCAGGGAAAAAAAACTACCACCTACCAGAATTACTCCATCAATGAACCGCTCCCTGACAGCTTATTTTCAGGATTTACGAAAGCGGTTCTGCTTGACAGTGCGCGCGAGCGCAGCGAAGAATATTGGGAAAATGAACGTCCCGAAAAGCTTACCGAAACCGAAAGGGGAATTTATGAAATGATTGACAGCGTGCAGCATGTTCCGGCATTTAAGAACATCATGAATGCTATTTTTCTTCTCATCACCGGTTATACTGATGCGGGTCCCGTTTCCATCGGACCGGTCGGCTCGTTTTACAGCTTCAATGACATTGAAGGATTCAGAGGCAGGTTCGGATTCAAAACACTGCCGGCTTTCAGCAAAAAGTTTTTGTGGGAAACTTATATTGTGTACAGCTTTGCCGAAAAATATAAAGATCATGTATTCACTCAAAACGAGCGATGGAAGCATTTTAATGCACTCACCTACACATTCAACAAGGATAACGTGACCTACCCGTATCATTTTATCCGCGGGTCATACCAGCACGATTCGAAAATTCCGGGACAGGAACTGCAGTTTGTGGCGGAAGATAATTTCCTTTTATCGTTTAAACGGGGGGTAAATGACAAAATGTTTTTTAATGACCTGGCAAGATTTGAATACCAGAAGGAAAGGAATAGCGGTTTTACCACTACATTTGAGTTGAAGCATCTCCGGCAACAGCCCCTGGGTGAACTCCGGTTCCAGTATTCCGATGCGCTGCAGCAAACCGGTTATGCCGATAAGATTACCACCAGCGAGGCGGTGATAGACCTGCGGTTTGCTCCCAACGAACGATTTTATCAGGGCAAGGTTTACCGCATTCCCATCTTTACCAAATATCCCATTTTCCGGTTGGTTTCAACCTTTGGATTTAAAGATATTCTGAAAAGCGATTATACTTATCAGACATTTCAGTTTGGATTTTTCAAACGCATTTATGTTTCACCGTTCGGATTCGGTGATTTGAATATCGAAGCAGGGAAAATTTTCGGACGGGTTCCTTATCCCCTTCTTGTTTTTCCAAAAGCCAACCAGACCTATTCTTACCAGCTTGAATCCTACAACCTGATGAATTTTCTTGAGTTCATCAATGACCAGTATGTTGCAGTAAACTATCAGCATTTTTTCAATGGATTTTTCTTTAATAAAATTCCGCTGTTCAAAAAGCTTGAATTGCGCGAAGCATGCTCTGTGAAAGTCTTATACGGATCAGTAACACCAAACAACCGTCCGGAAAACCATCCGGAAGAATTATTCCTTTTCCCCAAAGATGCCAACGGAAATCCAATTACCTATACGCTCGAAAAAAAGCCATACATAGAAGTAAGTGCCGGCATTATGAATGTTTTTAAGATTATCAGGGTGGAAGTTATTAAACGGATTACTTACCTCAACAATCCGAATGTATCGGAAATAGGATTCCGTGCGCGGGCAAAATTTGATTTCTGAACAAAATTTTCACCAACATGCCATGTGGTCCTCTCACCACTTTCAAATTTGTAATTTCGTACTTCATTTGATTCAGGTCTATGCTTAAGGAAATTGGTCAATCTGCTGCGTACCGCGTTTTGCAGCCGTTAGTAAGCGCATTGATTCGACTGCATGTGACACCGAATACCATCACAACCATCGGGCTTTCACTGAATATTTTAGGAGCGGTTTTTTTTATTATAGGAGCGGAATTCGGAGTTCGTGGCGATCTGAGCTATGTCGGCTGGGGAGGTTTCATCATCCTTTTTGCAGGATTGTTTGATATGCTGGACGGACAAGTAGCGCGTCAGGGAAAAATGGCTTCGCGGTTTGGCGCATTATACGATTCGGTGCTTGACCGGTACAGCGAATTGATAATGTTTCTCGGAATCTGTTATTACCTGGTATCGCATCATTATTTTATGAGTTCCATTTTTGCATTTCTTGCGCTTACCGGCTCCATGATGGTGAGTTATACGCGTGCCCGTGCTGAAGGGCTTGGCATTCAGTGTTCGGTGGGATTGATGCAGCGTCCCGAACGGATTGTCATCATCGGAACTACGGCACTGTTATGCGGAATAATTTCCATTTTCATTGGTGGTGATTATAAACTAAATGTCAGTTTTCTGCCGTTTCATATTTTTGAAACCATCACCATTTTTACTTTCCCGGTGCTGATTGTAGCGGTTCTTGCCAATTATACGGCAATTGACCGTTTGATCCATTGCCGGAGAGAACTTATGAAAATGGAAAATAAACAATCCTGATTAAATCATTTTATGCTTTTAGTCCGCTTTTTATGCTCACTGTTTTTGTTCGGGTTTGCAGTCAACATTTATTTATTGCCGGCTCAGGGACCGCAGCCGGAATCGGAATTAAATGATCAGGTGCAGCGGGCTTTGAAAGCATATCCTGTTCCACCGGTAAAAAGCAATTCGCTTTTTTATCTGCAGCGAAATAAAAATTCCAATACGGTGATGTATGAAGCCAATCTGACACCTGATGGCAAGCTCGATCCGAAAAAACCCGTAAGTGTTTATTGGATCCGTTATACAGAAGGGGGAGTGATTAAAGAGCTTAACTGGATTCAGCGATGGCTGGCGTATGGAGTGGATTTTGAACCTGCAAAGGACGGCTCCGGCAACTTTGTAATTACCCCGGTAGCTCTTAAACACAGAAGAATAACTGTTACGGTTGATAAAGACGGAAAGGCGAATGCTTTTATGATGATGAACGGAAAATATGCACGGCTCAATCGTATCTATGCACAGGCGCTTGAAACAAGCTGGCTTCCAACAGTAAAGTTTGTTCAAATGAAAGGAGAGGAAATAAAAACAAAACAGGAAGTTTATGAATATATTTTTCCGAAAAACTGAATTTTCCCCTACATGCTGTTGCTTCGGATACTCTCTATTATTCCGCCTGAATTCAGAAGCTAATTTGACTGATGTGATTTCTGACCGTTAACAACCGTTTCGTTCCTATTGAATTCTGATTTTATTGTGCCATAATAATGGTACTGCCATTCATGTGTGAATTCCATTGATTTACATTAATGAATCACACTCCACCTTCGGTTGCTAAAAAAATTACCGATGCAATTGCGGGAAACTCAGTTTCACTTGGAAATGTTTTCCAGTATTACCGCCCGCGCCTGATGGCACATGCGCTGAGAATTTGCGGCAATACCCCTTTAGCGCAGGATGCCGTACAGGATACATTTATTTCTGCATTTACGAATTTGCACACCCTTCGAAATCCGTCAATGTTTTATCCCTGGCTGAAAAAAATTCTTGTGAACAATTGTTATTTATTGATGAGACGAGAAAAATCAACTGGAATTTCAGAAATGCATTTTCTTAATGATGCCATGCTGAATAATTCCATTGAAAAAAAATTTGAAGACATCTCGAACCGCCAGCGAATCTATGATGTCATGCAGCTTCTTTCGGATGAATTGCGCATTTGCATCATGCTCCGGTATTTCAGTGCATACAGCAGCTATGATGAGATGGCAGAAATATTAAATATCCCTGTCGGGACAATAAGAAGCCGATTGTCCGCAGCCAGAGAAAAACTGAAGCTTCTTTTCAATCAGCATGAGGATACGGACGATTCAGCATTGCTGGAATCGAAACAGTGGTCCGATTATTATTTTGACAAGTGGAAAGGCATGTATGATGATTTGGAAGCAAGAAATGAATTATTCGAGCATCATCACCCAATGGTAACTGTACGGTTCACCAGCGGAAAGACAAGCAAGGGGCGCGGACTACTTGAATCGGAAATCAATAATGACCTTCTTTTTGGTACGCGTTTCAAACCCGAAGAAATTATCAGCAGCGGAAACCTGACCCTCATAGAAGGACCAAACATTAATCACAAAAATTCACCGGACCGATGTGCTCCGTCCTCGGCCATGGTATTGTTCAGAAATAATAACAGAGTGGAAACCCTCCATATTTTTGATTCTCAACGGAAATTAAAAGTCGCATTGCAACCTGTTGAATTATAACCGATTTTCATCCGGTTAAAAAAATTTTAAAATCATCCGAACTTTTGGCAGGTTCATGTATCTATGAATTGATTTATCAAACAAATAACAGTTAAACAATTTAAAAATTAAACAAAATGAAAAATCAATTCAAAAAAGGCATTATTGCCGCACTCATTGCCCTGACTTCAGGCGCAGCACATGCACAGGTTCCTGTTCAATGGTCTCGCACACTTCAGCTCCAAGGTCTTTGGTCCGGAAATGCTAATCTTGATTTAGGAGGACAGGTTTTTCTCCTCAATTATTCCATGGACTTTAAAACGGCAGTTGACGGAAACGCCATGACAATGGATGAATGGTTCAGCGACCCGAATCTGGGTGATTTCAAAGGCGCGAACCTGATCGGACTCAGCGCTTCTGATGGAAAAATCCATTGGTTTTCTGCCGATAATTTCGGGACAGCGCATGAACATATCGGGATGTGGCTCAATCCGAAACATTTTTACATGGAGTACCGCAGCATGCAGGGGGGACAGAAATTTGTTGAAAAAATAAATTTCAGATTGAAAGGAAAAAATCAGCGTATTGAAGCAAAGCTGATTGCAACATTGGATGGCGATGTGGTTCAAATTTTGGAAGGAACGCTGTATAAACAAAATGCAAGACTGTCTGCTTCGCTTCCGGAATCTGAATTAGCAATAAATATTTTTCCCAATCCTTCCACCGGAATAGTTAAAATAGAAAGCAGCGAAATTATAGATGAAATTATAATCACGAATGAATCCGGTCAGAAAGTTTTTGAAGCAAAACCGGACAAAACAGAAATTGAAGCTGAACTCAAGGAAGGTGGGATTTTTTTTGCAACCATTACTATTGACGGAAAAGCAGAAACGAAAAAAATTATAGTGGCAAAATAAAATTTGTAATCCGTTAAATCAGCCCGGTTGATTGTTCTGAATTAACCGGGCAGATTTTTTTGATGTGAAGCAGCTTTAAAACCACAAGCGGTTTGTATGTAAATATTTCAATGATAAAAGGGAGGTAGTTGAAAAACAAAGCTAACATTTCAAATCTGTAAATTCTTATTTGTTCGATCTTTGTATGAGCGAAAAATCAAAAATATGAAACAAGTCATTTTGCAAATACCTGAGAAAAAATTTTCTTTTTTTATGGAACTGATAAAAAATTTGGGATTTGTAAAAAAAGCCCCGGAAAAGGATTCTTCCAAAGAACACTTGATTCTCGAACTTAAAGAGGCAATAAAAGAGTTGAAGATGGTTGAACAAGGCAAGCTGAAAGCAAGGGATGCAAAGGACCGGTTGAATAAGTTATAAAGTTCTTACGATACCGCTTTTCAACAAACAATCAAAACGAATAGGTAAAAAGTATTAGTCGCTCCAACATGATTTGGCGACTCTGATTGAATCTCTCAGCAAATATCCTTTTCAGGGGGTAGCGTTGGGAAACAATTTTTTAAAAATCAGAATGGTGATTTCGTCAAAAGGAAAAGGCAATTCCGGTGGAGCAAGAGTTATAACTTTTGTAAAAGTAATTGCCGGAATTGTTTATTCAGTTTCAATATACGATAAATCGGAAAAGTCAAATATTTCAGATAAGGAGTTGAAGGATATTTTTAAAAGTTTGTGAGCAGTAATAATTTTCAATTCCGGCAGTTTTATTTTTTCGAATCAATCACCACCCCTTTATCATTAATCTTAATATCCACATCCTTCCCGCGATACGAAATCGTGTCGCGACCGTCTGTGGCTTTGATATGTATGGTTCCTTTTCTGTCAATGCGAACATGTGCATCGCCCTCGTTATCCTCATCACCATAGTGCCAGCTATCGGGAAGGTTACAGCCGATACATTCAAGCCCTCTGTTGGTCATGGTCCAGGTTTTTCCGACCATGTTTCCATCGTAGGTGTTGGTTACATTATCAATATCATAAATTATCCAATCGCTTCGCTCACCAAGGTAAACACTTTTGCCGACCGGAACTTTTAAAATCAGCTTTACTTTCTGATTACGGTATTTTGCATCCTTTGGCAGGGGGAAGTAGCGGCTGAATAAAATCAGCGAATCTTTTTGCTCAAGATTATAATTAATCATTGACGCATTATCATAAGCTGTCTTGTCATCCGGTCCGCGTGAAGTTTTTATCTGAACAAGTTCGAATTCATTTCCTTCGGCTTTCTGAACATCGAGAGTTACGTTGTCGGGCAGCATCTGAAATTCTTCTCCGGTAGTGACAGTCATTCTTCGCCCGAACCAGAAGCCAAAATGGCGGCTGTGCTTGTCTTCGTCTTCATAACGCG
>Ga0187893_10014147_pt1 | contig 10951 bp, 12 predicted proteins | sample MA1701074metaG_FD_139574 | JGI IMG/M metagenome (GOLD analysis project Ga0187893, IMG submission 139574) | White microbial mat communities from a basaltic lava cave in the Kipuka Kanohina Cave System on the Island of Hawaii, USA - MA170107-4 metaG ...
TCAAAATTCCGCGCATCAATTTCAAAGAGCGAATGCTTGCAAACGGATTACGTGTAATCTCCGTTCGTGACACTTCAAGCCCAACAGTAGCGATTCACGTCTGGTACAAGGTCGGAGCAAAAGATGACCCGCAAGGGCGAAGCGGTTTCGCGCATCTTTTTGAACACATGATGTTCAAGAGCACAAAGAACATGGCATCGGAGCAGATGGACAGATTGACCGAAGACGTGGGCGGTTTCAACAACGCTTCAACAGCAGACGATTTCACAAACTACTACGAAGTCGTTCCTTCAAACTATCTTGAGACTTTGCTCTGGGCTGAAGCGGAACGCATGTCAAATTTGAATGTGGATGAAGCGAATTTCAAGAGCGAGCGCGATGTCGTAAAAGAGGAATTTCGTCAACGCATCTTAGCCGCCCCTTACGGAATGTTCTTTTACTCGGTCGAACCGAATGTTTACACAAAACATCCTTATAAACGCCCCGCAATTGGAAATATTGAAGATTTAGACGCCGCTTCGATTGAAGATGTCAGAGCGTTTCACAAAACTTTTTATCGCTCTGACAATGCGACTCTTGTCGTTGTCGGAGATTTCGAGCAGGCACAATTTGATGCTTGGGTTGATAAGTATTTCGGACGACTTCAAAAACCGAGCGCAACAATTCCGCGCGTGACTGATGTTGAACCCGAACGCACGGAAGAAAAGCGCGTGACAGTAAAGCGTCCGAATGTTCCGTTTCCTGCAATCGCTTTGATATATCTTGCGCCGCCTGCGAACTCTTCTGACGTAGCGGCATTGAAAGTGGCAGAAGCGATTTTGAGCAGTGGCGAATCATCGCGCCTTTATCAATCCTTGGTTTATGAGCAACAAGTCGCACAGGAAGCTTTTTTCAGCACAGATATACGCGAGCAGAAAGGCTTGTTATATTTCGGCGCGATTCTCGCGGGCGGTAACAAACCCGAAGACGTAGAACGCGCACTGCTAGACCAACTCGACAGAATGCAGGATATGCTGGTTTCACCCGCCGAACTTTCAAAAGCAAAAAACAAATTGATAACAGAACAGCTTGGTCAGCGCGAAACAAATATGGGCAAGGCTTTCGCCCTCGCATATTCGGCTACGATTCTGAACAACGCAGACGAGGCAAATAAAGGCATAGAACAAATTCAAAAAGTGACAGCGCAAGATATTCAAAGAGTTATGAAAAAGTATTTCACAAACACTAACAGGACTGTACTTTACTACTTGCCCGCAGAAACCAAAGGAGAAAAACAGTGATGAAATCAAAAGGCAAAAAAAATGTTGTGTTTGCGGTTTTAATTTTAGTTTGTTTTGTTCTGCTGATGAATGTCATCAATGTATTCGGACAGAGCGAAACGCCGCCGCCACCTTCCGCACCGCGACCTGTAACAATTCCTAAGCCTGTTGAAAAGAAACTCGCAAACGGAATGCGTGTGATTGTTATCGAACGTCCGAATGTTCCGCTTGTGACTGCTGAAATAATTATCAAGAGTGGCGCAGAGCAAGACCCCGAAGAACTCTGGGGGCTTGCTAACATGACGGCGGGACTTTTGACAAAAGGAACAAAAACCCGCGCGGCAACTCAAATCGCGGAACAGATTGAAGCACTCGGCGGTTCAATCTCTTCAAATTCCGCTTGGGATGCTTCAAGCGTTAGCGTGTCGGTTCTCTCAAATAACTTCACGCAAGCTTTAACCGTCGCCGCCGATGTCGTTCGCAACCCGACTTTCAAAGAGGATGAAATCGAAAGATTGAAAGAACAGACATTGGATGAAATAAAATTTGGGATGAGCGACCCCCCCACAATCGCAAGAGCAGTAACGGCGCGTGTTGTGTTTGGTGAAGCAGATGACTTTGGTAAAAAATATGCACACCCGTTAAACGGAACAGTTGAGAGCGTAGAACGAATAAAACGTCAAAACATCGTCTCAATGCACGATGTTTTCTACCGCCCTGAAACCTCAATCTTGGTTATTGCGGGAGACATCAAAGCTGTCCAAGCTTTTTCATTGGCACAAAAGCTTTTCGGAACTTGGAGAAACAAAAAAATCAATGCCAAGCCGATGAAGGTGGTTTTTAGAATTGGAGAGATGAATTTACCATCTGATGATTCAAAATCAAATCAAGTAAAAAAAATAATAGTTGTTGATATGCCAAACGCCGGACAGTCTGCTGTAACAATTGCGGGTTTGAGCATTCACCGCAATAGTCAAGATTTCATCACAAGCGAGGTTGCAAACTCGATTTTTGGCGGCGGCTATTCTTCAAGGCTCAATCAAGAAATTCGCATCAAACGCGGGCTTAGTTACGGTGCGGGAAGCGCGATTGACGCTAGATTGAGAGGCGGAATTTTTGTTGCAAGAACACAGACGAAAAATGAATCAGCAACAGAAGTTGCAGAATTATTAGTTAGCGAACTAAACCGCTTGGGCGAAGAAGCCATTCAAGAAAAAGAAATGACGCCGCGCAAGGCTGTCTTGATTGGTGATTTCGGACGCGAGTTAGAAACAAACGCCGGACTCGTCGGTCAAATCGGAGAACTTGCGCTTTACGGTTTGAGTTTGAATGAAATCAATTCTTACATCCAAAGAGTCCAAGCTGTTAAAGAATCCGAAGTTCGCCTTTTTGCAAAAACATTTCTAAACCCCAAGAACTCAAACATCATCATTGTCGGGGACGCGAAATTCTTTCTTGAAGAGCTAAAAAAGAAACTCAAGAACATTGAAGTTATTCCGATTGATGAACTTGATTTGAACAGCGCGTCATTGCGTAAGACGAAAACAAACGCAACAAAATAAAGACAAATCAAAAGAGGTCGGCATACGCTTTATATAACCGTCCTCTTTTTATAATTCAAATCTTTACAAAAAAGTAAGGTATTAAACTTGATAAAAAAGTAAGGTATTGTTACGATTCATTTTGCTTAAACGGCAAATAAAAGTTTAGGAAGTTTCGATGAAAGTTTCGGCACAAGAAGAATATGGTCTTCGTTGTTTGGTTCAGCTCGCTACGTTGCGTGACGGCGAAACTCTGACACTTACGCAATTGGCGGAACGCGAAGGAATTTCAACAGCGAACGCTGGAAAACTGATGTGGATTTTGAATCGTGCGGGTTTGGTTCAATCAACACGCGGCATAAAAGGTGGTTATTCGTTGGCGCGTCCGGCACGCGAAATTCATTTGAGCGATGTCATAAAAATTTTGGACGAAGATGTGATTGAACATCATTGTCAGAGTTACACGGGGTTGATGGATGTTTGTGTTCACACGGGCGACTGCGGCATTCGCCCTGTGATTGTGGGTTTGCATGAAATTGTACAAAACGCTCTGGCAAACATCACTCTGGCACAGTTAGTCGGAACAGAAAAAAAGGTTGATAAAACGATACATTCAATTCAAGGATTAAAGAGAAAACAAGCAGTCAATTAACAAATGAGCACAGTAGAACTTTTAGCAAACAGAGAATACAAATATGGTTTCGTCACTGACATTGAGTCCGACACCATTCCGCGCGGTCTGTCAGAAGACACAATTCGTTTGATTTCAGAAAAGAAGAACGAACCCGAATGGATGTTGGAATTTCGCCTCAAGGCTTATCGCCAATGGTTGACGATGGACGAGCCAAATTATTGGGCGAACTTTGAATATCCTGAGATTGATTTTCAGGACATCATCTATTACAGCGCGCCAAAACAGAGAGATAAAAAGAAAAGTCTTGATGAGGTTGACCCGGAACTGCTCGATACATTTGAAAAACTCGGTATCCCTTTGAGCGAGCAAAAGCTGCTTGCAAACGTTGCGGTTGATGCTGTGTTTGATTCGGTGTCTGTTGCCACGACCTACAAAGAGAAGTTGAAAAAAGCAGGGGTTATTTTCTGTTCATTTTCAGAAGCATTACAAGAATATCCCGAGCTTGTAAAAAAATATCTGGGTTCGGTTGTTCCAATCGGCGATAACTATTACGCGGCTTTGAATAGTGCGGTCTTTTCGGATGGTTCATTTGTTTTTATTCCAAAGGGTGTTCGTTGCCCGATGGACCTTTCGACGTATTTCCGCATTAACACACAGGAATCAGGACAGTTTGAACGCACTCTTATTGTCGCAGAAGAAGGCGGATACGTTGCATATAACGAAGGCTGTACTGCGCCGAAATTTGATACAAATCAGCTTCATGCGGCGGTTGTTGAATTGGTTGCGCTTGATAATGCTGAAATCAAATACTCAACCGTGCAGAATTGGTATGCAGGTGACGAATCAGGCAAAGGCGGAATTTATAATTTCGTAACGAAACGCGGTGCTTGTCGCGGAAAGAATTCAAAAATTTCTTGGACTCAGGTTGAGACGGGTTCCGCAATCACTTGGAAATATCCTTCCGTTATCTTGCAAGGTGACAATTCCATCGGCGAGTTTTATTCAGTAGCCCTTACAAACAACGCGCAGATTGCCGATACGGGAACAAAGATGATTCACATAGGCAAGAACACAAAATCAACAATCGTTTCTAAAGGCATTTCGGCGGGTCGTTCAAACAACAGTTATCGCGGGCTTGTGAAGGTCATGCCGAAAGCCGAAGGCGCACGCAATTACACGCAATGCGATTCGATGTTGATAGGCGGAAAGAGTGAAGCGAATACATTTCCGTATATTGAAGTGATGAACAACACGGCGCGAGTTGAGCATGAAGCGTCAACCTCAAAAATTAGCGAGGAACAACTTTTCTATTTACAACAGCGCGGGCTTTCACAAGAAGATGCTGTCAGCTTAATCATCAATGGTTTCTGCAAAGAAGTTTTCCGCGAATTGCCAATGGAATATGCGGTCGAGGCGCAAAAACTTTTAGGATTGAAACTTGAAGGAAGCGTCGGTTAGCAATTTGTTTGTTGACGAAAATATGGCAAACGAAGAAAACACAAAAGAAATGGACGGGGCAAAGCCAATCCTTGAGCGAATTCTCGCAAGGCTTGATTCAATGGATGAACGTCTGAAAACGCTGGAAGAACAGAACGAACGACGTGCGATTGAAACAAAGCCGATGTGGGAACGTGCTTTGACTGAAATTGCAGAGACGCGACAAGAAATGAAAGATGGCTTTACGAAACTTGAAAGAAAGTTCGATTTAGAGATGCGTGTCGTGCATGAAGATTCGCGCCGCGCAAGGATTGAGATTGAAGATTTGAGAGACCGTATAGAACAAATTGAAAAAAGTCCGTCTTAATTGGCGAATTCAATCAACGTATTGATTAAAAAAACCGTCAGTCTTTGATTGAACTAAAATTCAAAACTGACGGTTGATTCTTGAAGGAAAACAAAATGAAAATTTCGATTGTAGCTTTCGATGATTTCACGGACATAGATGTCTGGTTGATGTGGGATTTATTAAACCGCGTAGAACGCGAAGATTGGCAGGTAAGAATTTTAGCCGACAAGGAAGAAGTCGTTTCTTCGACGGGAATAAAATTTCGTGTTCACGGTTCTTTAAGTGAAGCGAAAGAATCGGATGCTGTTCTTTTTGCAAGCGGCAAAGGGACGAGGCGAGCGATTCAAGACGAAGAGTTTTTGAAAGCTCTGACTCTCAATCCCGAAAAACAACTTATCGGTTCGATGTGTTCGGGGGCGTTGATTCTTGCGGCGTTGAATTTGTTAGAGGGAAAGAAAGCGACGACATATCCGACTGCGAAGAAAGAGCTTGAATCGTTTGGTGTTGAGGTCATCGAAAGACCTTTTGTTCAAGAGGGAAATGTGACGACGGCGGCAGGTTGTTTGTCAGCTCAATATCTTTGCGGATGGGTGATTGAAACATTGGCTGGCAAAGACGAAAAGGAAAAAGTTTTGTCTTACATTCAGCCCGTTGGTGAAGGCTTATTTTTTGCAGATTACGAAACGAAAGCTGCAACGAAGGGTAATTAGACAAAGCGGAGAATTGGCAGATGCTGGAAGTTATACTAAAGCGATTCGACAATCCCGACGAGGTACGTGAGTTTGAAAAGGGAAAGTTTGAAATTATCAAAATCGGTGGCATGACTATTGGTCGGGCTACTTACGAACCCGGCTGGAAATGGTCTGAACACGTTGCGCCGAATGCGGGAACGGCGTTGTGCGAAGTTGAGCATGTCGGGATGGTTATTTCGGGAACGGCAACAGCCGCATTCGCGGATGGCAATATAACTGAATTGACAGCGGGAACAGTTTTTTATATTCCGCCTACGCCGCGCGACAGTTGGGTTGTGGGAGACGAACCATATATTTCGTTACATTTTTTAGGTGCAGAAAGTTACACAAAATAAACTATTAAGGGAAAACATGGCTTTATTAGAGATTAAAAATTTACACGCGAAAGTTGTTGGCGAAGAGAAAGATATTTTGAAGGGGTTGTCTTTGACTGTAAATAAAGGCGAAGTCCACGCCATCATGGGACCAAACGGTTCTGGCAAATCTACTCTGGCGAAGGTTTTGGCGGGACATCCGCAGTACGAAGTAACAAAGGGAGACGTAATTTACGAAGGAAAAAATCTACTTGAACTAGACCCCGATGCGCGCGCGCGTGAAGGCATCTTCTTGGCATTTCAATATCCCGTAGAAATTCCGGGCGTTTCAAATTCACAATTCTTGCGCCTCGCTTACAACGAAAAGATGAAGCATCTCGGACAGGAAGAATTAGACCCGCTTGAGTTCAAAGACTACTTAACGGAGAGAGCAAAGATAGTCGAAATGGACAAATCCTTTATGAATCGTTCTGTGAACGAAGGCTTTTCCGGCGGCGAGAAAAAACGCAATGAAATTTTGCAGATGGCTGTGCTTGAGCCAACGGTTGCTGTGTTGGATGAAACAGATTCCGGCTTGGATATTGACGCATTGAGGATAGTGGCTGAGGGCGTAAACAAACTGCGAAACAGCGAGAATGCAATCGTGCTCGTAACACATTATCAACGTCTTTTGAACTACATTGTGCCCGATTACGTCCATGTTTTGGCTGATGGAAAAATCGTGAAAGAAGGCGGCAAAGAATTGGCGTTAGAGCTTGAAGAAAAGGGCTACGATTGGATAAAGACTGCGACAGTCTCAGGATAAAAACAATGGACGTTAACTTTATCCATGCGGAGTTAAGTAATGCTGAAACTCTTTTGGTTTTGATGCGTGAATTTTATGAGTATGAAGAGTTGCCTTTTAATGAATCTGCCGCACGAAAAGCATTGACACAAATCCTGACAGATGAATCGTTAGGTAAGGTTTGGTTGATTCAACGCGATAAAGAAATCGCAGGATATGTTGTTTTGACTTTGGGTTTCAGCTTGGAGTTTCAAGGGCGCGACGCTTTTATTGATGAGATTTATTTGCGCGCGGATTTTCGCGGACAGGGAATAGGCAAATATGCGTTGCAGTTTTTAGAAGATGAATGCAGGCGGTTGGATGTTAAGGCTTTGCATTTGGAAGTTGAACGGAAAAACGAAATTGCACAGGCCGTTTATCGCAAAAACGGTTTCGCTGACCATGACCGCTATTTGATGACCAAAAGGATTAATAATTGAACAAGGTTTTATGAAAACAGTATCACAACAAGAGATTAGAGAAAGCAATTATTTTGTGAATGAATTCAAAGGATTGCAAGAGCAACTAAACAAAGATTTACCGAATTGGCTAAAACAACTTCGTGAAATCGCCATAGACAGATTTGAGCAGTTAGATTTTCCGACTGTTGAAGCAGAAGATTGGAAATATACAAATGTCGCACCGATTGCAAAAACACAGTTTGAAGTTTCGTTAGTGACAAACGAGATTGATGTTTCCGAATATGTTTACCAAGAGGCAAAGACGAGCCAACTCGTTTTTATCAACGGTATTTTTAACCCGGAGATTTCAAATCTTTCAGCATTACAGTCAAGTGTTGTAGTTCTGAATTTGGAAGTGGCTTTGAAAGACGAAAAACACTCTGAAGTTATTAAACAATCTCTTGCCCGAATTGTTGATTACAACGAAAACGGTTTCACGGCTTTGAATACTGCGTTTTTGAATGATGGTGTGTTTTTGTTTTTGCCAAAAGATGCAAAAGTTGAAACACCGATTCACTTGCTTTTTGTTTCAACCGAAGGCAGAGCATCTTTCCCTCGTGTGTTGTTAATCGCCGAACGCGGAAGCGAAGCAACAATAATCGAAAACTACGTTGGCGGCGATAAGTATTTTACGAATGCGGTTGTTGAAATAGTTTTGGCTGATGACGCAAAGCTGAATCATTACAGGGTGCAAAGAGAAAGCACATCAGCATTTCACGTTGGCACAACAAAAGCCGAGTTGGGGCGCGGAAGCGTTTACAATTCAACAAACATAAATCTTGGAGCAAACCTTTCGCGTCACGATATAAAAGTTCAATTCAAACAAACGGGCGCAGAGGCTTGGGTTGACGGGCTTTATTTTGTTGGCGACGGTCAACATTCGGACACGCATTCAGTAATTGACCACACCGAACCGCATTGCGTTTCGCATCAGCTTTACAAAGGCATTTTAGATGGAAAATCCCGCGCAGTTTTCAACGGCAAAGTCTTTGTGCGCGAGAACGCAAATGGAACAGACGCCGAGCAGACAAACCGAAATCTTTTGCTCTCAAACGACGCCCGCGTTGATACAAAACCACAGTTGGAAATTTTCAACGACGATGTGAAATGTTCGCACGGCGCAGCAGTCGGACAACTTGAAGACGAAGAGTTGTTTTATTTGCTTAGTCGCGGACTTCATCCCGATTTGGCAAAGAATCTTTTGACCTACGGTTTCGCAGAAGAAGTGATTGACAAGATTCAGATTGAATCAATCAAACGACAACTTGATGAGGTTGTGTTATCGAGTTTGCACGCAACTTTAGAGGCATAAACAGTATTAACAATGAGTGTTGCAAAGACAGTGATAGAAGACGCTATTAAAAAACAAGAAAATGTTTGGAATGTTGAAAGTATTCGCAAAGACTTTCCCGTTCTTCATCAGACGGTAAACGGCAAACCGCTTGTTTATCTTGATAACGGAGCGTCGTCGCAAGTGCCGCACTTGGTAATTGAGCGCGGTTCTAAATACTTGGAAGAAGAGCATTCAAACATTCATCGCGGCGTTCATTATTTAAGTCAGAAAGCCACGACTGCTTATGAAGGCGCGCGCGAAAAAGTAAAAAGATTTATCAATGCGCGTGAATCGGCGGAATGTATCTTTGTGCGCGGCGCAACCGAAGGTATTAATTTGGTAATGCACGGCTACGGGCGTAAATTCATAAAGGAAGGCGACGAAATCATCATCAGCGCGATGGAACATCACGCGAACATTGTCCCTTGGCAGATGTTGTGTGAAGAAAAAGGCGCGCGTCTTCGCGTTATTCCAATGAATGACGCTGGCGAATTGCTGATTGATGAGTACGAAGCGCTCTTTAATGACCGCACGCGATTTGTTTCCGTCACGCATATTTCAAACGCGCTTGGCACGGTAAACCCCGTCAAAGAAATGATTGCAACAGCACACAAACACGGTGTGCCTGTGATGATTGACGGGGCGCAAGCCGCACCGCATATAAAAATTGATGTTCAGGATTTGGACGCTGACTTTTATGCTTTCTCAGGTCATAAGATGTTTGCGCCAACCGGAAGCGGCATTGTTTACGGAAAGAAATCGCTTCTTGAAAAGATGAATCCATTCATGGGCGGCGGCGATATGATTCGCACCGTGACATTCGAGAAAACGACTTACGCCGCATTACCGAATAAGCTAGAAGCAGGAACGCCTGCAATCGCTTCGCAGATTGGATTGGGAGCGGCTATTGATTATTTGAACTCGATTGACAGAGACGCCGCAATCGTACACGAACGCGAACTTTTACGTTACGCAACAGAACGTATCTCTTCAATCGAAGGCGTTCGTGTTATTGGCACAGCCAAAGAAAAAGAGAGCGTGTTGTCGTTTGTGATTGACGAGATTCACCCGCACGACATTGGCACAATTTTAGACCAAGAGGGCATAGCCGTTCGCGCCGGTCATCATTGCGCTCAACCCGTGATGCAACGCTTCAATGTCCCCGCAACCGCACGCGCTTCGTTTGCCTTTTATAATAAGAAAGAAGAAGTTGATGCGCTGACAAAAGCAATTGAAAAAGTAATTGAGGTTTTTAGCTGATGAAATGAGTAAGTTCACAATAAAAGATTCATATAAACACGAATATGACAAAAGCATTTTCATAATGTTCAAAAGCAATAATGAAATCGTATGGAGTTTTTCGGGAAACGAATTAAGGCGCAGTTTTTTGGAGCATCCAAATGAGCTTTGCTCTGAACCTATTGAAGTCGCTTTGCCCGATTATGTTTATGAAAAGCTTTTGGATGATTTAGAAAATTTTTGAAAATGCCCGCGAAAGACATTTATCACGATACAGTTAGGAATGCGCTTATCAAAGACGGTTGGACAATTACGGACGACCCTTTGCGTTTGGTCTATGGAAAACAAGATGTTTTTGTTGACTTGGGGGCGGAAAAACTGCTTGCCGCTCAAAAGGGTGAGCGGAAAATTGCAGTTGAAATCAAAAGTTTCAGAGGTCGTTCGGAGGTTGAAGACTTAGAGAAGGCACTTGGTCAGTATATTCTGTATGAGGATGTGCTGTCGGAAAATGAACCTGAAAGAGAATTGTTCTTGGCAGTTATTCAAAGCACATTTGAAGTAATCTTCGCCGATTCATTTGGAAAATTGTTACTTGAGAAAAACGTCTTAAACTTTTGGTTGTTGAACGGAAAAAAGAGGAGATTGCGCAATGGATAAGTTAGAAAATTATCGAACAATAATTGAACGAATCTTAACGGAATATGCCGCAATTCCTTACGCTTATGGTGATATTAAAAGCGAGCCGATTTTTGACCGTCAGCGAGATAGCTATTTGTTGGTAAATGTCGGTTGGCATAAAGGGCGCAGAA
>Ga0187893_10014148_pt1 | contig 10950 bp, 9 predicted proteins | sample MA1701074metaG_FD_139574 | JGI IMG/M metagenome (GOLD analysis project Ga0187893, IMG submission 139574) | White microbial mat communities from a basaltic lava cave in the Kipuka Kanohina Cave System on the Island of Hawaii, USA - MA170107-4 metaG ...
AGAATGACCTTGACCTCGTGGACGTTATCGACCGTCTTCCCGTAAACGAGGGAGCGCGCCCCGGCGGAGTTGTTTCCGATCATCCCTCCGAGGTTCGCGCGGTTGCTGGTTGCTGTCTCGGGGCCGAAGCGCAGGCGGTGCGGCTTCAAATGAGCACCGAGAACGTCGTAGACGATCCCCGGCTGGATGCGGGCCCAGGACTCCCCGGGCGAGACCTCGAGGACCTCCCGCATGTATTTCGAGAAATCCATGACGATGGCCTCTCCCACCGCCTGCCCCGCGAGAGAAGTCCCCCCGCCGCGAGGGAGAACGGGCACGCGCTCGCGCGCCGCGAGACGAACGACTTCCTCGACGTCCCCCGCGTGCTTGGGGATCACGACGCCGATGGGCTCGATCTGATAGATGCTCGCGTCCGTCGAGTAGAGGATCCGGCTGTAGCGATCGAAGCGGACTTCCCCTTCGATGCGCGGACGGAGCTCCTCGGCGAGGCCCATCGCGCAGACTACTTCTTCCTCACCGTCGGGTACTCGATTCCGAGCTGCTCGAGGTAGGTGTCGTACTTCGTCGGGTCGTAATAGTACTTGCGGAGCTTCTCCCGATACTGGGCCATGATGCCCTCGTTCAGGTGGATCGCCGGCTGGTCCGTCTCTCGGAGGAAGGAGACGTACTTGACGTCCTTGGTCTGCTCCTCGTTGAAGTACTTCCACGCCGCCTCGACCTTCTTCGGGTCGAGGAAGAAATCGAGGGCGGTCGCCGCCATCACTTTCGCCCCCGCGACCGTGCCCTTGTGCGCGATGGGAGTCGCCATCGCGACCGCGCTCGACCAGTGGTGGCCGCCGCCGCTCTCGAAGTTGGCTGGAAAGGAGAGGGTCACCGTGGGCACATTCCACGCGATGTCCCCGATGTCGTCCGACCCTCCCCCCGTCCGCGGCTCGGGGGCGGGGCCCATGAGCTCGGAGAGATCGGTCCTGAGACCCCTCACCCCGCCCCACGGTCCTGCTTCTTCACCCTTCGGGTCGAACTCCCTCTCGTCCTGAAGGGCGATCGCGAGCTTTTGGTCGGCCTCGCTCCACTTCGGAAGCCCGACGGTCTTGATGTTCTCGTACATGGTCTCGGCGATGACCTTGTTGAAATGAAGGGGCCAGGCGGAGCCGAGGACTCGCGACGAGACCTCGGTATTGGTCATCATCGCCGCCGCTTTCGAAATCTGATCTCCGATGTCGAAGAGCTTCTTGATGTTCTCGTAGTCGAGCTCCCGGTAGTAGTACCAGACGGTGGCGACGGAGGGAACGACGTTGGGCTGATCCCCTCCGTTCGAGATGACGTAGTGGATGCGGTGGGACAGCCGCAGGTGCTCGCGCCTCATGTTCCACGCCATGTTCATGAGCTCCACGGCGTCGAGGGCGCTCCGTCCCTTCCAGGGAGCGCCCGCGCTGTGAGCGGACTCGCCCGCGAAGGTGTACTCGACCGAGACGAGGCCGCTTCCCCAGGACTGCCCCCAGCTCACGTTGAGGTCGCTCCCCACGTGGGTGAAGAAGACGAGGTCGACGTCCTTGAAGAGTCCCGCGCGCACGAGAAACGCTTTGGACGCGAGCTGCTCCTCGGCGACGCCGGGCCAGAGCATCAACGTGCCCGGGATACGCTCGCGCTCCATGATCTCTTTCAGGACCAGGGCCGCGACGACATTCACCGCCTGGCCGGAGTTGTGTCCCTCGCCGTGCCCGGGAGCGCCTTCGACGAGCGGGTCGTGGTAAGCGACCCCGGGCTTCTGAGAGGCTTTGGGGATGCCGTCGATGTCGCTCCCGAACGAGATCACGGGTTTGCCCGAGCCCCAGCGGGCCACCCAGCCGGTGGGAATCCCGGCGACGCCCCGTTCCACGCGAAAACCGTTCTCCTCGAGGATTCCCGTCACGTAGCGCGACGTCTCGATCTCCTGAAAGCCGAGCTCACCGAAGCTGAAGATGGAGTCGACCATCACCTGGGCGAGCTTCGCTCGGCCGTCGACCTTGGCGATCGCCTCCTTCTTGAGCGCCGGGAGCCGGTCCTGGGCCCGGGCGAACGAAACGACGGTCGAAAGCAGAATCGAGAGACAAAGGAGCGGACGGGCAAGCATTGATTCCTCCTGAGGCCGTAGAGTATGCCATGGCGGCCGGTTCCGGCCCTGTGCTAATTTCGCCGCTCACCATGCGCCACGCGGCGAAGGCGTTCGCGATCCTCTGGCTTCTCGCGTCCTGCGGCGCACGGGAAGGTGGTCCGCGGGTCATCCGGCTCGGGCACATCGGCTACCCCGACTCCCCCTACGAGCAGGGTGCGCGGAAGTTCAAAGAGCTTCTCGAGGCTCGCCTCCCCGGCCGCGTCGACGTCCGCATCTTCGGCTCGGCGCAGCTCGGCGAGGACAAGGAGATGCTCGAAGGACTGCGCCTTTCGACGCTCGAGATGCACGTGCCGTCCTCCGTGCTCCACTCGATCGAGCCGATGTTCGGCCTCTTCGATCTGCCGTTCCTGATCGAGGACCGCGGCCAGGTGGAGCGCATCGCCGAAGGCCCTCTCGGGGAGAAGCTGAAAGAGGCGCTCGAGGACGACGACCTCGTCCTCCTGGGCTTCTGGGAGAACGGGTTCCGCATGATCACCAACAACGTGCGGCCGGTGGTCCGTCCCGAGGATCTGAAAGGGATCCGGCTTCGTACCCCGAAGGACCCCGAGCGGATGAAGCTCTTCGCCGCGTTCGGAGCGACACCCACGGCGATGAGCTTCGGGGAAGTCTTCTCCGCCCTCAAGCAGGGAGTCATCGACGGCCAGGAGAACCCCCTCTCTCAGATCGTGCCCGGGCGTTTCTATGAAGTGCAGCGGTACCTCTCGCTCTCGAAGCACGTCTACTCGCCTGCCTACCCGGTCATGGGCCGTTCCTACTTCGAGGCTCTCGAGGAGGACCTCCGCCTCGCGATCCTGGAGTCGGCAGCGGAGGTGGGCCGGTTTCATCGGGAGCTGGGAGAGAGGGAGGACGAGCGCTTCCGGAAACTTCTCGAAGAGGAGATGACGGTGACGGAGATCGACCGGGCCGCTTTCGCCGCCGCCGCCGAGCCTCTCTACCGCGAGTTCGAGGAGAAGTTCGGGATGGAGATGGTGGAGGCGGTCCGGAGCTACCGCGAGAGCTCGGCCTCGCCGTGAGTCTCGATCGGATCGAGCTCACCCTCCGCTCGGTTCTCGGAGTCGTCGTCGCCCTCCTGCTCTCGGCGATCGCCGCCATTTGTTTTCTCGAGGTCATCCTTCGCTACCTCTTCGCCGCGAGCCTCTCCTGGTACGACGAGCTCGTGGGGTACATCCTCGTCTGGCTCACGTTTCTGGGCGCGGTCCTGGCTCAGTCCTGCGGGGAGCACATCGGGATCGGAGATCTCGTGGACCGTGCGCCTGCCTGGCTCCGGCGCGCTCTCGAGCTCGCGAGGCACGCCGTCCTCGTCGCCATCCACCTCGTTCTCCTGATCTACGGGACGGAGCTCGCCGTCCGCTTTCTCGGTGAGGGCGCGAGCTCGTTTCCCCTGCCCATGGGGGTGGTGTACGGAGTCATTCCCCTCTCCGCCGCCCTCATGCTCGTGGTGGAAACCGTTCGCATCGCACGGACGATCAGGGCGTAGCTCGTGGAAGTTCTGCTTCTCGTTCTTCTCGCGGTCTTCGTCGTCCTGGGCGTCCCGATCGGGTACGTCCTTCTCGCCGCGAGCGTCGCGGTCATCGCACTCGGAACCGAAACTCCCCTCGTGGTCGTGCCCCTGAGGCTCTTCAACGGGAGCGACAGTTTCCCCATGGTCGCCGTCCCCCTCTTCATCCTCTCGGGCGCGCTCATGAACCACGCCGGGATCTCGCGGAGGCTCGTGGATTTTGCCGCCAGCCTGGTGGGCTTCATCCGCGGCGGTCTCGCGATGACGACGACGCTCTCGAGCATGTTCTTCTCCGAGATCTCGGGCTCGGCGGTCGCCGACGCGGCCGCCCTCGGGACCATTCTCATCCCGGCGATGAAAGAGCGCGGCTATCCGCCGCGTTTCGCCGCCGCCGTGCTGTCCTCGTCCGCGACCATCGCCATCGTGATCCCGCCCTCGATTCCGATGATCCTCTTCGGCGCCATCACGGGAGCTTCCATCGGGAAGCTCTTCCTCGCCGGATTCGTTCCCGGTGTCATCTCCGGGCTCGCGATCATGCTCACGAGCCACTTCCTCGCGAAGCGCGGAGGATTCGCGGACTCCCAGCCTTTCGAATGGGGGCGGGTCTCGATGAGCGTCCGAAAGGCGCTTCTCGCGCTCACGCTTCCGCTCGTCATCCTGGGAGGCATCTTCGCCGGCGCCTTCACCGCGACCGAGGCCGCGGCCGTCGCCGTGTTCCTCGCGCTCTTCCTTGGATTGGCGGTCTACGGGGAGCTCCGCGTCCGAGAGATCTACCCGATCCTCGTGGACTCCGCGCGCCAGACGGGGGTCGTCATGATCCTCGTGGCTGCCTCGGCCGTCCTCGGCTGGTATCTCGCGAACCAGCAGGTGCCGGAACGGATCACGAGCTTCGTTCTTTCGAGAGTGGAAGGCCGCGCCGCCTCGCTTCTTCTCATCGACGCCGTGCTCCTGGTCGCCGGTATGTTTCTGCACAGTACGGCCGCCATCGTCCTCCTGGTGCCGATCCTGATGCCGCTCGCGACCTCGATCGGTCTCGACCCCGTTCACTTCGGGATCATCGTGACCGTGAGCCTTGCGATCGGCCAGCAGACTCCGCCCGTGGCCTCGGTGCTCATGACCGCCTGCTCTCTTGCCGGAGAGTCTATGTGGGCGGTGACGCGGGTGAACGTGTGGTTCATCGCCGCGCTCACCGCGGTGCTGCTCCTGGTGACGTTCTTCCCCGGGCTGAGCCTTGTCCTGCCGAACCTTCTCAGTCCCGGGCCTTGAGCTTCACCACCGTCGCTCCCCACCCGCCGCGCTCGGGAGTCGCCTCCTCGAAATGGAGGACCTGCTCGCTTCTGGCGAGCACCTGGCGCACGCGCTCCTTCTGGACTCCCTTCCCGCGCCCGTGGATGACGCGGACCTCCGCGAAGCCCGCCTCCCGCGCCGCCTCGAGGTAGGCGTCGACGACCGCGGGGATATCGGCGGGTGCGAACGTGTGGAGATCGATCGAATCCTCGATGGGAAGGTGGACGGGGTCCTCGTCGGTCATGGTCCCAGGGTAGATTCGAGCGCGAGGAGGTTCGGCGCCTGCGGGTCCAGCTCGCGAACGACGCTCATCGCAGACAGAAGGGCCGTATCCTGACCGTCGACTTCTCTCGTGTAGCTCCCCGCGAACCACACCCCGCCCTGCCCTTGAAGTTGGGCCAAGCGGCGCCCCGCCGACAGGAAGTCCGGAGTGACGAAAGGATGGAGAAAAGCCCGCCTCAGGATTTCCTGCTCCGGCGGCCGGGCCCGCGCCGTCGCCCAGCTCTTGAAGAGGGGGAGCGGGGACTCGCCGGGCTCTGCGGGATGAAGGGCGCCGTACCAGATGGACGCTTCGCTGTGGGGTTCATCGACGAGCGCGTTGTACGCCGACCAAACCCGGGGGTCTTCGGGCATGTACACGGAGTCGCGGTGGATCGCGATCTCCGCGTGAAAGAACTCGAACCGATCGAGCACCGAGATCGCCCGTCGATGACCGGGGAGCTCCCCAAGGAGAGCCCGGCTGACATAAGGCGGTGTCGCGAGAACGAGAACGTCGACCGTCTCCTTGACTCCGAGAGCGTTCTCGATGGTGAACCCCCCTTCGGGGATGCGCTCGACTCGTGTGACGGGAGAGCCGACGTGAGTCGCGAGGTTTCCGCTGATTCCCGCGAGAAAGCGAACGTTCCCGCCGAGTCCAAGCGCGCTGTGCCGGTAGAGAACGGGGGCGAGCAGGTTCTTCGGAAGCGCGAGCCCGATGAACACGAGGGCGCTTCGGGCCGATAGCGCGCGCGCCTCCTCGATGGAGCAGCCCACCGTGCCGGCCACGATCGGCAGGAGAAGTCGTTCGCGCTCCTCCTCGTTCACCGGAAGCGACCGAAGCCAGCGATCGAGGGGAAGGCGCCAGTCTCCGTTCCTCGTGAGTCTCTTGGCGGCGAGCGCGAAACGGAAATACGCCAGGAGCGCGCGGCGGTTCCAGGGAGCGAGTATGGGCCAGGAGCGACCGTCCGCGGGAGACACGAACCGAGGCCATGGCTCTCCGCTTCCCATGACGGTGAGCGTCATCTCGGATTCGAGCGTTTCGTCGTGGAGTGGATCCTCTGGCTTCGTGAGCCCGACGAGCTCCATCAGCTTCGAGTAGGCGGGATGCGGTCCCGAAGCAAAGAACTGCGCTCCCACGTCCACCAGGACGGTGCGATCGCCGACCTCGATGGGAACGGTGTGGGCGTGTCCCCCGAGGATTTCGCGGCTCTCGAACAGAATGGCATCGGCGACGCCGTCGAGGAGCCAGGCGCAGGAGACGCCGGCAAGGCCTCCGCCTACGATGCCTACCCTTGGGAGGTTCCCGGGGACGCGAGAGGCGCCGCGGCCGGCGACTCCGAGCCCTATCGCCGCGAGAGCGCCCTTCCCCAGGAATGACCTGCGGGAGGTCGTTGTCATCGGCGGGACGGTCTCACGAAGCTGGATTCGATTTCAATTGGCCTCGGGAGCGTCCGTTTGTCCGGCGTGAGCTCGTCGGTAGAGTCTCTCGTAGCGTTTCCAGAAAACCTCTTCCGGAGATTCTCCCGAGAGGGTGAACTTGTAGTTCTTGCTGCTGAGGAGACCAAGCATGTCGTTCTCGTAGGTCTCTACCGCGAGCTCCCGGTAGCTGCCGTGGACGCCTCGAACGTCATGGAAAGACGGACATCCGAACGACGATCCTCCTTCAGCCACAGATCAATATCGCGTCGAACTCGCAAATAATGGGTCATTCCGCCCGTATCCAATATGGACCCTGGCGAGAGGTATAGACACACCGTGCGCGTGTCCATACCTCAAACCGTGAGAGATGAGCGCAAAGAACCCTATTGACGAACGCTTCCTCGGTTTGACCCTCGACGACAAAGTGGAGCCGGATGCTCATCCCGGCTTTCCGCCGAAAACGTTCTTCTCCCACAGCTCGGCAATGGAGTACTCCGCAAGCCATTCTTCGAGCTGCTTGGGATCCAGACGGTGAAAACCCGACGCTCCGTCCAGTCGATCCACCACCACGATCTCCTCAGGTCCGAACTGGTTCACGAACGCCGTGGACTGAGATGCCGCCAGAACCTGGCAATTCCGTGACACCGCGCGCATCAAAGAGGCGACGATGTTAATTGCCGATGGATGCAGCCCCAGCTCAGGCTCGTCGAGGATGAGAACGCCCGGCAGGTCGCGCTCGGGCTGCAAAAGTAACGCCACCAAAGCCATCGTTCGAAGCATGCCGTCGGACGCTTGCGCGGCGCTGAAAACGACGTCGCTCCCGTGCTCGCGCCATTGCAGTATCGTTTTCCCGGCCCGATCCCGGCTGAGCTCGTAGTCTGCAAAGAAAGGAAGGAGAACCCTCAGGTTCTCTACGATTCTGTAAAAGTAAGGACGCTCCTCCTCACGAAGCCGCAGAAGAAAAGCGGCGAGGTTGGCGCCATCTTCCTTGAGCCAACGAGAGTCATCCGCATCCCACTTGCCGCGCATCCGCGCGGTCATCGACGTGTTGTGGAACTGGTATACGGCGCACTTTCGAACCAAACTCCAGATCACCCTCGCGGTCTCGTTGCCTTCCTCAGCGGCCTTGATCAGCTTCGCTTCGCGGTGTCCCGCACCGAGGTCTTTCCATGGCGCGTCCGAAGTCATGGTCGAACGCGAGAACCTGTACTTTTCCTCGGCAAAGACCAGCGTGTCACCGGCCGCATAGAACAGCCGAAACGCGTAGTCGTTTCGTCCTTTCTCCGTCGCGATCTGCAGCTCAGCCTCGATCTCCCGCGTGCGGGCGGCGCCGTAATGGAGGAGCGAATTCGCTCCGCCGCTAGTTGCGACGTGTCCTTGCAAGTTGCCCGGCGAGGCCATCATCCAGCTGAGTAACCTGAAGAAGGAGATCAGATTCGATTTGCCAGCGCCGTTGGCACCCACAAAGACGTTGATTGGAGAAGGTTCGAAATCAATCAACTCGCGGATACTCTTGAACCCGCGGAGAGTCAGCTTTTCTACCCGGATGGCCATTGACCCGACCTTGGTCCTCTGTATCAGCTTATCCCAGTGAGGTACCCGATATTAACGCCAAAGGGGGTAGCTAGAAACGTTGGGTACGCCGAGGAAAGAACTCGGAGCTCCAGCCGAGGACGGCAACGCGGCGGCCTCTCTGACTCTACGACGATTCGAAATTAAGCCAATGTGCTGGCGGAAGTGCGTGGGAATCGAACCCACCGCGCCCCCGATCAAGAGAGCGCCATCGGATTTGAAGTCCGTGGAGGCCACCAGACCCCAGTCACTTCCGGATGCATCGTATCAGAGGTCGGACCATCGCCCGCCCGCTCACGAAAATCGTTCTTAGAATCATTTCATATTTAGTTAGAGTAATCACACTAATATCTTAATATATAATAATTTACTTAGTATTATTATGCTCGAAAATCATTTCATATCATGAGCCTTCTCACCGATCAGCTCCGGCGCGGCGTGGTCTCGGCGCGCCAGCTCACCCGAACGCTCGAAATCTCTCCCGCAACGCTGATGCGTTGGATTCGCGCCGAGGGGGGAAGCGTCGTGGCTCTAGGCCGGGGCCGGGCGACCCGGTACGGGCTCCGGCGTGAGATTGAGGGGCTCGAGCCGGACCTCCCGATCCTTCGAATCGATACCTCGGGGACACCTCGGGCCGTTGGCCAGCTCGTCGCTCTCGCGGCGGAGGAAACGGCATGGAAGCCCGGTGGAATCGTGTTCAAGGGTCTGCCTCCGGAGATAGCCGACATGCAGCCATCGGGTTTCATGGGCCGTGCGTTCCCGCACCAGCACGCGGATCTGTCCCTGCCGCTTCGCATCCAGGATTGGTCGAAGGATCACGTCCTGGTCGCTCTCGCGCGGCGGGGCGACGACTTGCCCGGAAATCTGATCCTTGGGAGGGAATCCATCGATCGATGGTTCGCGCGCCGCCCGATTCCGGTAACGCGAGGCGACTACCAGACGCTTGCTTCCGCCGCCATTTCGGGTGAGCCTCCGGGTTCGTCGGCGGGAGGAGAACGGCCGAAGTTCGGAGCTTACGTCGACGGCCATTACTTGCTCGTCAAGTTCGCCGCCGGAGACGATCCCGCAACTCGCCGCTGGAAGGATCTTCTGAATCTCGAAGCGCTCGCGCTCGAGACTCTGAGGAAAGGTGGAGTTCCGGCCGTGGACGCGACGATCTTCGAAACGCCGACCCACACGTTCCTGGAGGTGCCCCGTTTCGATCGCGTCGAAGAGCGCGGCAGACGCGCCGTGATGAGCCTCGCCGCCGCCTATCGGGACGCGAGTGTCACCTGGGCTCGCGCGGCCTCAGGTCTCGAGGCGCAGGGTCTGCTATCGCACGAGGATGCTCGCTATCTGCGACTCTATGACGCCTTCGCCCGATTGATCGCGAACGGGGAACGGCATCACGACAACGTATGTCTCTTTCCCGACGACGAAGACGCGGTGGTACGCGCACGATACCGGCTCGCGCCCGCCTTCGATCAGCTTCCCACACTCTACGCGCCCGCGAGCGACGGGAGTCTCCCGGAGCGCACTTTTGTGCCGCCGACGCCGAGCGCCGACACCTGGGAGGTTTGGGACGAAGCCGCCTCGCTCGCGCGGAAGTACTGGGACGAAGCGCGGAGACACGACAAGCTCTCGCGCGAGATGAAGGGGATCGCGCGTCGCCACCTCGACGCGCAGAAAGGATCTGTCTAGGTTGGTGGAGCTGACGGGGATCGAACCCGTGACCTCCTGAATGCCATTCAGGCGCGCTCCCAGCTGCGCCACAGCCCCAAAATGATAGCGGTTCATCGTAGCGAACGGCGGTGGGCCCGTCAAGGACACACGGTGAGGGGAGCGAGGGGAGCGCGCGAGCAGGAGCTTTCGGCGCAGCAACGGGCCCGGAGGGCCCGTCCTCCCCGAGCGAAGAGCGAGGGGAGCGCGCGAGCCGAAGAGGCGAGCGCGCACTAAGAAAAGACGGGCGAGGGTGAATTTTAGGCGGGTTAAGACAAGGAGTGGTCTATGAAGTTGCCGCGCTCGTGAGAGCGCAGTGTGGTCCCAGTCTCATTCAGTAAGTATCCGGTGAGCCCTCGCCCATCCCGAAGTCATATTAGGCACGGGCATTCACGATTGGCAAATCTGCGATGCCTGGGAGAAAGTCTTGGACTTCCGGCGAAGAAACCGGACAACCCGCTGATAATCAACGGGTAGGCGGTCCCGGACTCACGATCCCGCGGCGGCGACGGCGTCGGTCGGGGGGACGAGGAGCCGCTCCAGGTCGTCCTTGGTCTCAGGGTCGACATCCACGAACTGGATGGCGGCGCGGTATTTCACCGCGGGAACGCCCTTCTCGTCCTTGTCGAAGCCGTGCACGTAGCTCCGGACGACCTCACCGGCGAGCTCGAGTGGCCGCCCGTCGGGTTTCTCGAGCCGGACCGTATAGCGGCTCTTCGTCTCGAGCGTGGCTCCCACTTCCAGGAGGGCTCCCGAAAGCGAGAGATCCACGATCGTGCTGGCGACGACGCGTGCCGGATTCTTGCGATCCTTGAGCGATACCCGGGGATGGGTGCGCCGCTCTTCTCCCTGCCACTCGTTCGACATCTAGATGGCCCTCGATTGTGAGATGGACGTTTCATGATAACGGGTGCTCGGGCGGGCGGCAAACGGTCGCTCTCTTAGCCCAACTTCCGCAGCTCGCACCTATTTTTCTCGAAAGATAGCGCGGTGGGGCGCGTAAGTGGTTGGGTTTTCGGGGTGGCGTTTGGAGAATGGCGTGTAGTGCCAACCTACCCTCTTG
>Ga0187893_10014150_pt1 | contig 10949 bp, 10 predicted proteins | sample MA1701074metaG_FD_139574 | JGI IMG/M metagenome (GOLD analysis project Ga0187893, IMG submission 139574) | White microbial mat communities from a basaltic lava cave in the Kipuka Kanohina Cave System on the Island of Hawaii, USA - MA170107-4 metaG ...
AACGAGGCGGGGACCCTCACCGACGACGTGTGCGCCGACGTCCACCAGCGGGTCCTCGACTACGTGAAGGAGCTGGCGCCCCCGGGGTTCCGCGGCGGCGGCCCCGATGCCCACGAGAAGTTCATCGCGAGCTTCACCGACCGGATGTTCGCGGCATGATTGCCCAGCCGGACCAGCTCATGCTCACTTTCGAGCCGGGCCCGCAGCCGGATACCCCTGCCCTGCTGCGGGTGTGCCGGAGCGAACACGATTATTTCCAGGGACCCAACTTCTCGCGCGAGGTCTTCCAGGTCGTCCTGCCGCGTGCCTTCGCGGAGACGGCGTTCATGGACGAGCCCAGCAGCTGGCGAGAACGTCAGCGCCCGGCCCAGGTCGCGCGCGATCTCGGCTATCGGATGTGGATGCAGCTGCCCAAGCCGATCCGCGCCGACATCCTCTCGGGCACCCCGGGTACGCCGCGGCGCGTATCCATCGTTAGCACCGCGACCGGCATGGACGACATCCCCTGGGAATGGCTGAACGCGGACGGCAGCGACGTGATCGCCATGTTGCCGAGCGTACGGTTCGTCCGCCAGGTGCCGGTGCTGTACGTGGCGCCGCCGCTGACCGTGCCGCTCCCGATGCGCGTGCTCATCGTCCTCACGAATCCGAAGGACGAGCGGCTCCTGGATGCCCACCGGGAGCTGACAATCATCAAGAGGGGACTGGAGGGCCGGACCGACTACCAGGTGCGCGAGCTGCTCGAGCCGAGGCTGGAGGCGCTACGCCATGCGCTCGAATGGGCGCCGCATATCATCCACTACGTCGGCCATGCCGGGATCAGCGGCAGCCGGGGCCACATCATCCTGCACGATGAGCGCGACGGCACGCGGTGGCTGTCGGCGGCCGAGATCGCGCGCGTGCTTCCCACCTCGGTTCGCCTGCTGTGCCTGAGCACCTGCGTCACCACGCGGAACTACCAGACCGGCGGGCTCGTCCGCTTCGCGCACTGTGGGAGCGATCTGCCGCTGCCCACAACGATCGTCAACCAGTACGCGCTGGACGAAGGGGCCGCGGTCGCCTTCTGGCGGCGGTTTTACCCCGCGCTGCTCACGCGCGACGGCGACGTCGTGGAAGCGTTTCACGAATCCCGGATGGAGGCGTCGACCACGTCCGACGGGACGTGGTCGTGGGCTAGCTTTTCCCTGGTCGTGCGCGACGGTACCGGGCATCCCTTCCGCATCGGCCAGACAGGCGAGCGCCGTCCCGAGCGCTTCGCCGCTGAGATCCAGGCGCAGTGGTCGGCGCGCCTCGCGAACAACCTCGCCAACCGTAAGCGATCGCTGGACCCGACGATCCAAGGACGGTTCGAGCGGCTCGACGAGACGATCGGCTCGGAAGAGGCCAGGATCGAGCGGTTCACCCGCGACATCGAGCGATCGTGAGGAGGACGGCGCCGTGACGTTCGAAGAGTTCTGGCTCCTCGTCCAACCCGACATCCAGAATCCGGGCAAGTGGTCTGTTCACGTCCAGAAGTGCCCGATGGCCGAACTCCGCGGGCCGCAGCCGCCGACGACCTGCCAGGTCACCCGCGAGGACATCAAACGGCTGCGGAACCCGACGGCGAATCCTGACCTCGCCAAGCTCCAAAACCTCGGGGAGCGGGTGTTGCAAAGCCTACTCCCGCCGGCGGTGCAATTCGGCCTGCGGTACCGCATCAACCAAGTCGATCCGAGCCAGGGTGTTCGTCTCGTTGTGACGGTGTTGGGAAACGTGCAACCCCTGGCAGCGCCTCCCGTCGCCGGTGCCAACGTCGACACTCTACCGATCGACACCGACGAGGTCCCAGTCGAGGCCGTGTTCAGCCCGCAACTCTCATTTCTCGCCACAAACGTCCGCACGCCGATCAGCCGGGGGGTGACGGTCGAGCCCGATCGGGCGCCGGTACGGCTGGCACCTCCAATGCGGATCCTAATCGTCATGAGTGAGCCCATGGGCATGCCGCCCGTGAACGGTGCGCAGGAGAAGCAAGCGATTCTCGAGGCGCTCGATCCGCTCATCGACGTCAGAGCCGTGGTGGTCGACTTTTGCGATCCGCCGACCAAGGCTCGGCTGGACACCATGCTCCAGAGTCAGCGCTACCATGTGGTCCACTTCATCGGGCACGGCGACTTCGAGATCGTGGGGTTGGATCCGAACCCCCAGCCCCATCTCTACTTCGAGGACGGCACGGCCGCGCGGCAGCGCCAAGCGGCCGACAGCGAGCAAATCTTCACGACCCTGCGCAACGGCAATGTGCCCCTGGTCGTGATGACCGCGTGCGCGACGGCGGCGACGTCGCCGAATGGGACCAAGTATCCGGCCATGGCGTTCGAAGCTCTGGCCCGCGCCCTCGTCGAGCGTGACGCCGGGCCGCTGGCTGCCGTCGGCATGCAGTTCGACCTCGAAACTGAGGCGGCGAAAGTCTTCAGCCGCGCGCTGTACGAGAAGCTGCTCGCCCCGGGTTGGAGCATCGACCAGGCCGTCTCGGCCGCCCGCGGGGCGCTCGTCACCAGATTCGGCGCCGGGCATCGCTCGTGGGTGAACCCGACAGTCTACTGGCGCTGCGTCGAGGGACGGGTCTTCGACCTGCTCGATGTGGGCGGTGATCTCACCCCGGAGCAGCGCAACGAGATTGCCCGGATCGATGGACTAATCGAGGTGTATGAGAGCACCCTCCGCGAGGTCGGCGGACAGCCGGCCGAGATCCGGGCAGCGATGGGGCCCACGATCGCCGACTGGCGAGCCAAAATCGAGGACCTGTTGACGAGTCGCGGGATGGTGCTCGGCGAAACGTTACGGCTGCGCGGAGGACAGGCCAAGGCGGACGGGACGATCGAATGCCACCTCACTCTCCAGCTCCGCGTGGCCGCTCGCATCGGTGACGTTCGCGTGACACTCGGGCACGATGCGGCTGACTCCGATGTCGTCAGCGGCGCGCACGGTCAACACGTGTCCCCGGGGGTGTTCTTCCTGCAGGCGAACGCGGGGCAGCCGCCCGTCGTTTGGATCCAGAACGCCTCGCAGAATGTCCAGTGGGCTCCCGGGGAATACGAGTTCGCCAAGATCGTCCTGCGCCTGCGCAATCCTGCGGCGAAGGCGATGTTCCGGGTCCCGCTCGTCAACGCGACGGTCTCGCGTAATGGCAGCGTGGCTCAGGATTTCCGGACGCTTCACGCGGTCGTCTTCGCTCCGTAAACGTCGAACGGCCGGCTGAAGGAGCCGGCCGTTCATGACCTGCCAACTCCTCCTGACCCCTGCGCTGCGCGCGCTCCTAGAGAAGCAGGCGAAGGCGACGGAGGCCGTCTGTGGCAACGGCTCCGGGGCGGCCAGCGTCCGAGTATGGCAGATTACGTCACGGTGAGGGGCCCCGCGGACGGGGTGCCCGCCGCCGGAGGGTGCTAATGTTGACTATCCTCCGGCTGGCGTGGCACCAGGCGCAGAGCGGGCCGCTGATGGCCCGGCTGCACGCCTGGCTCACCGACCAGATCGCGGCGCATCGTGTCGAGCCGAACTCAGGGCTCGGGCAGGCCATCGCCTACGTCCTCAAGCACTGGACGCCGCTGACCCTCTTTCTCCGCCAGCCGGGCGCCCCCTTGGACAACAACGTCGTCGAGCGCGCCCTCAAGAAGGCGATCGTGCATCGCAAGAACGCGCTCTTCTACAAGACGGCGAACGGCGCGCACGTCGGCGACCTGTTCATGAGCCTCATCCACACCTGCGAGCTCGAAGGCGTCAGTGCGTTCGAGTACCTCGTCGCGCTCCAGCAGCATGCCGACGCGGTGAAGCAGACGCCGGGCGCCTGGCTGCCATGGACCTACCGCACGACGCTCCAGCCGCTCGAAGCGTCCATCGATTCCGGATAGGGCCGGCACGTCAGCGTCCCGCTCAGGGCTTCCCCTCGGCGACTCGCTCGGGCAACATCGTCGCCGGGAGGTGTCCCGCGATGGGCCGGACGACCGCCAAGGCGAAGCCGCTGACCTGCACCAACTGCGCCGGGACCGCGCTCGTCCGACGCATCACGACGTACCCGGTCCGGCTGACCGCTCCCGCTCCGCTCATCGGCAAGGAGATCCACGTCCACCGCGTGGCCCTCCACGAATGCCAGTCGTGCGGCCACCTCATGCCGACGCCGGCCGGGCTAGCCAAGGTCGCGCGCTGCGTCCAGCAAGGCATTGACTTCTTCCTCGGCCGCCTGCCCTGATCGACCGCTGCCCCATCACCAACTCCTTACGCAAGCCTGCCGAAAGGACACGAAGAAGTCGGTGACGTCCCCGCCCTCACCAACCTCGTCGGGCAGGTCGATCACCTTGGCGTGCGGGATGAGCCGGGCGACTCGGTCGACGCCTCTCTGGCCGGCCTGGTCTCGATCGAAGCAGAGATACACGTTGGGGATGTCGTGGAAGAATTCCGCCCAGTCCGGGCGGAAGGAGTGTGCGCCCCCTGTCGAGGTCACCGCATGGAGGCCTTGGGCTTCCAGAACCAGGCGATCGAACTCGCCCTCGCAGACGATGATCTCGTCCGGTTTCCCCAGGATCTCTTCCCAGCCGTACAGCTCGAATCGAGCCCCGGGGGTGGCGAGCATCTTCGGACTGAGACTCTGGTCCTCCGGGTCCTTGGCCAGCTTGACGGAGCGAACGATGCCCTCGCGGTCCGGAATCGGGATTGTGATCCGAGAGCCGTTCCAGCCGAGCAGGTGGCGGTCGACCACGGAGTCGGGAATGCCACGGTCGTTCAGATAGTCGCGAATGCGATCTGGAAGAGCCAGGTGGTACTGGGTGGCAAGTGGGGTGAGGTCTTCGTAGGAAGTCATGTGAAGCACCGTAGCCGAGGGCCGACGACCCGGAAAGGCGCACGATCTTGCCTGCGACGGCAAGGCGGGACGCCTTCCTCGGGTTCGAGCCGTCGCCTACCCTCAAACCATGCAACTCAGTGACACGGCGCTCGATGAGCTTCAGGCACTCTATCGCGAGGAGTTTGGGGAGGATTTGAGCCCGGATGCTGCGGCGGAGATCGGCACACGCCTTCTCGACCTCTACGCGCTGCTCCTCAGACGCCTCCCGTAAGACCGTCATGGAGGTCAGTGGCCTTTGACCCATATCTGAAAGCGCTGCCGATCAAAGCCCGAGCCCCCCCCGGATCGGGGCGTCCGCGAAGCCCTGAAATGCTACGCGACCTGAAGATCCTTCGAGCTCCCCGCTCCCAAGTGCTGCCGGACGGTGTCGACGATGCGATCCAGGCTCGCCTCCTGCTTGCGGACGAGCGCGGCCATCCGGCGTTTGATGTAGGCCTTGTTCTCGAGTGACAGCTCCTTGCCCGTGACGATCAGCACGGGCAGATTGACGGCTCGCTTGTCCAGGCGGAGTCTGCGCAGGACCTCGAATCCGTCGATCTCGGGCATCAAGAGGTCGAGCAAGAGAAGGTCGGGCATTCGCTGCGCCATGCGTTCCAGTGCCTCTTTCCCGCTCACCGCCGTGACGACCTCGACGCGCGCGTCCGCCGTAAGGCATTCCCTCGTCTGGCGGCAGAATGCCTCGTCGTCGTCGACCACCAGGACGTGCTTGCCCGACAGCGAAGAGAGCTGGTCCCGCGCCGCCTGGAGGAGCCACTCGCAGGAGACGGGCTTCGGGATGTAGTCTGCTCCCGCCAAGGCGAGGCCGCGGCCGTTGATCGCTTCGCTGGCGGACACAACGAGGATCGGGACGGAGCGCAGAACCGGATCGCCTTTCAAGGCGGTCAACACGTCCCAGCCATCGAGTGTTCCTGCCAGGTGGATATCTAGGATCGCGAGCCGGGCCGGCGAACGACGCAAGTGCTCGAGCGCCTGTTCGCCTTTCGACGTCACGACCACCGACAGGCCTTCCTCTGCAAAGCGCTCAGAGAGCAATCTCGCGAATGCCTGGTCATCCTCGATCAGGATCACCTCCGTCGGCGCGGCGTGGAGAGGATTCGGCGCCACAATGGGCACCGAGGTTCGTTCTACCTCGGGCAAACTGAAGGAGAAGGTGCTGCCCTCCCCGGGCTTGCTCTCGACCCAGACCCACCCGCCGTGGGCCTCGACTATCTCCTTGACCAGGGCGAGGCCCAAGCCGGTTCCCCCGATGCCGCGCGTCTCCTTGTCGTCGGCGCGAAAGAACTTCGTGAAGAGTTTGGGCAGCGCGTCGGCCGAGATACCGAGCCCTTGGTCGGCGACCCAGGCTTCTACCTTGCCGTCCCCCACGCGCGCACCCAGGGTGACCTCGGAGCCCTCGGGGGAGAACTTGAGCGCGTTGGACACCAGGTTGGACAGCACCTGGCGGATCCGATCCGGGTCCGCTCTCACGCGTGGGAGGTCAGGCGGGAGCTCCAGCCGCAAGCGGTGCTTGCCCGCGCCGAAGAGGGCCTTGGTCGTCTCGAAGAGCGGCGCCAGGTCCACGGCCCTGAAGTCGTAGGCGTGGCGGCCCGATTCCATGCGCTGGATGTCCAGGAAGTCGTTGATCAGGTTGCCCAGCCGCACCGACTCGGTGTGGATGATGGTGAGGAACTCGCGCCGCTTCTCGACCGGGAACTCCCTCTGGAGCATCAGCTCGGCGAATCCGCGCAGGCTCGCCAGCGGCGTGCGAAGCTCGTGGCTCACCGTGGATACGAACGTGTCCTTCATCTGCTCGACTTCCTTGCGGCGTGTCACATCGCTCACGGAGGCGACTACACCGGTCACGGCTCCGGTCGCGTCCCGCATCGGAGCGGCGTTGACGCTGATCACGATGCGACTGCCATCGGGGCGGTCCAGGACCTGCTCGACCCCGTAGACTGGCTCGCCGGTCCGCATCACCTGGGCGACGGCGAACTCCGTCTCGGGGAAAGGCTTGCCATCGAGGGTGGTCACCTTCCAGGCGGGCGAGTTGTACCGGCGCTGGGTGATGACCTCGCGCGACAGCCCCACGAGCTTCTCGGCCGTCGCGTTGGCAAACGAGATCTGGCCGTCGCCATCGACGATGAAGACGCCGTCGACGATGGTCTCGACCACGCGCGCTAGACGCTCCTCGCTCTGTCGCAGGGCCTCTTCGGTGAGCCGCCGCTCGTGGACCTCGCGTTCGAGCGCACGGTTGATGATACGCGTCTCCGTCTCGCTCACCCGCGCTTGCAGGGCGAGGTGCACGGCCACGCCGATCAAGAGCGCCATCAAGAGGCCCGTGCTCAGGACCACCGAGGGGAGGATGGACTGCAACTCGTCGAGCAGGCCAGGCGTAGGCCAGATCCTGGCGCGCCAGGTGACCCCGGAGAGGGGAATGTCGATCGACACGTTCCAGTCGGACTCCCGGACACGGGGGTCACCGCCCTGGACATAGATGGCCTCGTTTCCATCCGAGATCGAGACCGCGTAGGCGGAGCGGCGCACTGTGCCGGGGAGCGAGTCGACCAACGCCTTCGCGTCGAAGACTCCGGAGATCCACCCCAGGAAGCCGTCCTCGGTGAAGATTGGGACGAAGGCGATGAAGCCCTTCCTGTCGTTCGTGCTAAGACGGACCGGTCGGGTGAGGATCGGTCCGCGCTCCCACCGGGAGCGCTCCAGCGCGATCCGCTGCCATTCCTCCAGGGCGAGAAGCACGCCCGCAGCGCCCTCGTTTCCCTTCAGGGGAACGATCCAGCGCAGTCGCGTCGAGGCCTCCATCCAGCCAATCGCCTGGTAGCCTGGAACCTGCTTGAGGTGCAGCGTGGCGTCCGCCTCCCACTCCTCTCGCGACTTGTCGGGCCGTATGGCGCTGCGATGCGCCATGCGGATGAGGGTCTGCAGGCGGTTTTCGATATGCGCGGTGATCTCCGATTGCAGCTGGGAGGCTTCCGCCGCCAGCAGCGCGGAGATGCGGGTTTGGTCCTGAACGATGGCAGCCTGCCACTGCCCCACCGTCAGGGTCGCGACGGACACGCCCACGAGGATCGGGAGCCATCGGGGGAAGCCTTGGTCCGGCACCGTGCCCTCGAGCCATGCTCGGGCCACGATGCCGGTCCCAAGCACGATGAACCCGGTCGCGGAGTGGACCGCCATAGGGACCATGGGCCCCCAGGCGTAGGCGGTTTTGATCCCGGTGAAGTAGCCCGAAAGTCCGTCCGCGCCCACCGCCGTCACGACCGCCCCCAGGACGCCGGCTGCCAGCGGTCCCCATCGTTGCCTCCTCGCCCAACCCATCACAGCCAGCGCTACCCCGGCCAGCGAGAAGCAGATGGCCGTGTTGGGCGCCATGCGGCCGGGATTCTGGGACTCGACCGTGATGTAGGGTTCCACTAGGAACCGGTCGATGCCGAAATCGAGACCCGACACGTACTGGATCGTGATCAGGGCTCCCATGGTCGCGACCACCGCGCCACCGGCCCCCGCGACATGGCGGCGGCCCAGCGCCAGCGACAAGAGCGCCGCGCCACCGATCACGAAGCACAGCGCCGTGTTGTAGGCCATCGGCGTGTACTGCGGCCGCACCTGGACCAGCGCCTCGTTGTGGGTGTGCCATCCGATTACGACGGAAAGGCCCAGCAGAACGCAGAGCGCTCCCACAAGGAGCGTCACCTTTCCCTGCCCGGAACGGGGCACGTCGTCTCGGACTCCTCCGAGAGCCGCCACCGGATCTTCGCTCGAGCGCGCCTTCATCACACCCTCGACTCGGCTGCGACGGAAGCGGCCGGGAGTTCGACGAGGAAGTTCGAACCCTTGCCCGGGCCCTCGCTCTCGGCCTGGATGCTGCCGCCGTGGGCCTCTACGATCACGCTCGCTAGGGCGAGACTCAGTCCGCTGCCGCTGGAGTGGTGGGCCAAGTCGCCGCTCGTAAAGGGCTGGAAGATCTCCTGCAGCATCTCCGACCGCAGTCCGACTCCTCGGTCCGACACGCACAGGAGCACGCGCTCCCCCTTCCTCCGCAGCTCCACGAGGACGCGCTTCCGACTGGGGGAGTACTTGAGGGCGTTCTCGAGCAGGACCTTCACCACGATCTCGAGATCCGATTCTCGACCCTGTACCAGAAGAGGGGAGTCTTCGTGGCGCACCTCGAAGTGGACCTCCGGCCTCCGGAGCTCCGGGATGGCGTTCACCGCGCGCTTCAGGGCCAGTGTCAGGTCCCCCGTCTTCGAGGTCGACACCCTCCCGGTCGCCACCCACTGGAAGTACTGGAGTCCCTTCTCGATGAACCGATGCAGGCGGTCGTAGCCGCCGCGGACGAGCTCGATCACCTCGGCCTGCTCGCGAGAGTTGCCGGCCGGATCGTAGAGGTCGAGCGCGGCCATGGCGTTGAGGGGCGTCCGCAGCTCGTGGCAGATGAAGGAGAGGAACTCCGTTTTGAGACGGCTCACGCTCTCGAGTCGGGCGTTGGCCTCGGCCAGGTCCCGGGATCGCGCCCGCTCCAGGTCGCAAGCGCGCTTGAGGTCGCGGGCATAGAGCGCGATCTGGCTGTCCACCTGCTCCAGCCTGGAGAACATCTCGGGTGTCAGGCCGGGGATCTCGTCCACCAGCGCCCGTGCATCCAAGGACGTGTTCCGGAGCACATCGCGCACAGTGTGCATGAGCTCGAGCGGACTGAACGGCTTCACGAGGAAGTGCTGGCAGCCCTTGGCCATGGCGAGCGTTCGATCCTTCTGTTGGCCTTTGGCCGTCAACATGATGACCGCGATATCCGCGGTGGCAGGGTCCGACCGCAGCATTTCGAGGATCTCGATGCCGCTCATCCCCGGCATCATCCAGTCCAGCAGCAGAATGTCGGGGCGTGAACGCTGGACCAGCTCGAGCACCTCCGTCCCGCTCGACGCCTCGAGGATGCGGTACCCAGGATCCTCGAGCGTCGTGCGTACGAGCGTCCGGAGGTTCGGTTCGTCATCGGCGAGCAGGATCGTCTTCATGGCTCTCCCTCGTCAGGGACTTTCTCCAAGCGATCGACCATTGCCGCCGATTCCTTGAGGGCGAGGTTCCGTGGTCTCGTCACGGCCTCGATCCGGAGACCCACTTCCTCTCAGATTTGACAACTCCGCCCGGCCCGCTAGGCTGAGAGTGTTCCACTCCTCGTATGTCGCGCTACTTCATCTATTCTAGGAAATCCACCGAAGCCGAAGATCGCCAGGTGCTCTCCATCGACTCCCAGCGGGTGGAGTTAGAGCGGCTGGCTGAGCGGCTCGGCCTCGTTGTGGTCGACGAGCTCACCGAGGCGAAGTCCGCCAAGGCACCCGGTCGGCCCGTGTTCGGGACGATGATGGAGCGAATCGCACGTGGCGAAGCCCAGGGCATCGTTGAACCAGACCCGCTCGCCCTCACAGAACAGGCACTGGCCGGGCCGCGCCGGGCGCCCGCGGCCGGGACCGATCTCCTCGCAGTACGTCTTGAAGTCGCACCACGTTGGCGCGATGCTCATGTCGCGTTCCTCCCGGATACCACCTGTCGCGAGTCGAGGGACGCACAGACGCCCCGGGTGCTGATGACACTCGGGGCGTCGCCCTGTGAGGGGCCGAGTCTATCGCGTCACGGACTGCAGGACTGCGTGGGTGGGAACGGTCAGCTTACTGCAACGGAACGTGCGCGGTTACACCTATGACGAATCCCGAATCAAGAGACTGGTTCCTGCCGGCGTTCAAATGGCGCCAGGAGCCACAGGCGTAATCATCATGTACACGGCTGGAGAGAGCTATGGTCTACCCCCGTACTCAAGCTCCTGGATGGGAGTTGACGTGGAGGGGTTCGACGCACCAGGGGGCGGCAAGGCGCGCTGGATGCTGACCGGCCTTTACAGTCCGGGGAGCGTCGCTGCGGCGCTGGCGAAGTACTTCAACTACCCAACGCGGGAGGGGTCAACCCGACTGGAACGAGATGGGCGTCGCGTGGTGATTGTTGGAAGCATGGGAGGACAGGAGATCATCCGTGCCGAGCTGGTGCTCAAGGCTGAGCCGTGCCAACGGGTTTCGGGAATGACCCACGAGGT
>Ga0187893_10014152_pt1 | contig 10948 bp, 8 predicted proteins | sample MA1701074metaG_FD_139574 | JGI IMG/M metagenome (GOLD analysis project Ga0187893, IMG submission 139574) | White microbial mat communities from a basaltic lava cave in the Kipuka Kanohina Cave System on the Island of Hawaii, USA - MA170107-4 metaG ...
CTCGGAGTTCCGCCATGAGATCGAGGCTGAACTGGAGCCGTTCAAGGGCCTGCTGCTCGGTCTTTTCTTCATCGCCGTCGGGATGTCGGTAAATCTCGGCCTTATCGGGGAGCAGGGGCTGCTGCTCATCGGCCTCGCTACGGTGCTCATTCTCATCAAGTTCACTGTCCTCTATCTCATCGGCAGGCTGGCCGGCGGCGGGCGCGATGCCGCCCGCAACCTCGGCATCGCGCTCGCAGCGGGCGGGGAGTTCGCCTTCGTGCTATTCAGCCTCGCTCGTGACCACCGCATCGTTGCCGCCGAGACGGCCGAGACGCTGGTGATGGTCATCACCTTGGCGATGGTGCTCGCCCCGGTACTGTTTCTGGTAAACGACAAGCTGCTCAAGCCTTGGGCCGCGCGACACGAGGAGCCCGAATACGACCGCATCGACGAGCCTGCCAACCCGGTGGTCATCGCCGGTTTCGGGCGCTTCGGCCAGATCATCGCCCGGATCTTGCGCATGCGCGGCATCGCGTTCACCGCGCTCGAGATCAGTCAGCCCCAGGTCGACTTCGTGCGCAAGTTCGGCAGCAAGATCTACTACGGCGATGCCTCGCGCCTGGAACTGCTGCGCGCGGCCAAGGTCGAGAACACGAAACTCTTCGTGCTCGCCATCGATAACATCGAGACCTCCGTCAAGATCGCGAGCGTGTTGCGCAAGCATTTCGCGCGTGTTCCCATCTATGCGCGGGCGCGCAACCGCTTTCACTGTCACAAGCTCATGGACCTCAAGGTCGAGGTGCTGTATCGCGACACCTATCTCTCCAGCCTGGAGATGGCGCGCGAGGTGCTTTACGGATTAGGTGTCGCGAGAGCGGAGGGGGAACGAACGGTGAGGATGTTCGCGACTACGACGAGGCGCTGCTGAAGCGGCAGCACGCGATCTACCACGATGAGACCGCCCTCATCCAGAGCGCGAAGCAGGCGGCGGACGAGCTGCACAGCCTGTTCGAGTCCGATGCCGTCGAGCCCATCCAGCAGGCCAACGCTCCGGCTACCGCCACCTGATGGCGAGCAAGCAGCCGCAGCACCGGTTGCACACGCGCCTCAGCACTGTCGGTCCATTTTTTTGTTATCTCAACCTCCGTCGCTTCCGGCTGAGCCCGGACGTGACGATCGCGATCGGGGCGCGCGTGAAGCGCTCCGGGGAGCCGATGGACCGAGCCCACGGAACTAAAGGTCCACCGTGCGGACGCGCAGGAGATGGACGCCTACGAGCGCCTGCTCGGCGATGCCATGGCGGGCGAGGCGACCTTCTTCGCGCGCGAGAATGCCGTCGAGGCCGCGTGGGCGGTGGTCCGGTCGTCGACGTCGGTGACCGTGCGGGCAAGCATCTCCGCTTGTTGTGCAGTCAGGTGATACTTTGTTGTCTCCCTTTCGGCGTCTTTCTGCAGGAAAGTCGTCTCGAGCCGTGGCGGCCTAGACTTGGATTTCGCCTAATACACGTGCTAAAAGACACGCCTCTCATCCGAGGTTATTAGAACTGCGAGGTGCCCATGTTTGACTACGTCATCATCGGCGCAGGATCGGCCGGTTGCGTGTTAGCAAACAGGTTGACGGAAGATCCCGCTTGTCGGGTGCTTTTACTCGAAGCCGGCGGCGAGGACGACTCGCTGTTGATCCGGACACCGGCATGCTACGGACAGCTGCAAGATGGCCCCTACGACTGGGCTGATCGAACGATTCCCCAAGCACATTTAAACGGACGCCGTATCTTTGTGCCTCAAGGCAGGGTGCTCGGAGGATCGAGCGCCATTAATTACATGATCTACATCCGCGGAAACCGCGGTGACTACGATCAATGGTGTCGCAGTGGAAACGAGCGCTGGGCGTACGATGACGTTTTACCGTACTTTGTGAAAGCCGAGAACAATCAAGCCATCTCCAATCGATATCACGGCACGGCGGGTCCGCTCGTGGTGGAAAGCCATCCTTCTTCTAACGCTCTCGTTGCGTGCTATCTAGCCGCCGCCCAAGAAATTGGAATTCCGTTCAACCCGGACTTCAACGGCGAGCTTCAGGAAGGATGCGGTCCCTTACAGGCAACGCTCGCGAACCGTGCCCGATGCAGCGCCGCTGTTGCCTACCTGCACCAGGCGCGCTCGCGTCCGAATCTGAGGGTCCTGACACACGCCTATGCGACGAGGCTACATTTCAGCGGAACCCGCGCAGTAGGAGTCGAATATTTTCGCTTCGGGGCCCTGGAGAAAGCGCACGCTGCTTGTGAGGTCATTGTTTCAGCCGGCGCTTTCCGTTCGCCGCAGTTGCTGATGCTTTCCGGTATCGGCCAAATACTGCCGTTCAGCGGCTGGGTATCGACGCTCGCCAGGATCTCCCGGGCGTGGGCAAGAATTTACAGGACCACCTCCACACCCGGGTGCGGTGCGGGATCACGCAACCGCTCACCTTTGCCCCACTCCCCGATGAGCTCAAGGCGGCCGCACTTCGGGAATACGAAGCGAATCGAAGCGGCGCGCTCGGCTCGAACTCCCTTGAGGCAGGAGCGTTCGTCAAAAGCGAGCCGCAAGAGGCGTATCCGGGACTACAGCTATTTTTTTTGATGACTCTCTCTCCTGATTATCCCGAAGCCGGGCCACCAAACCGGCATGGCGTTACGTTTACCTTCTACATTAATCGACCGCTAAGCCGTGGCGAAATCACACTCGCCTCGTCCGATCCTCTCGATCGGCCACTTATCAACCCCTACTACTTGAGCGTGCCTGACGACGTAAGATGTGCCGCTGCCGGCGTGCGCTGGAACCTCAGAATTCTGTTTATTCCAAAGCATTTGACGACATCCGCGGCGAGGAGATAGCGCCGGGCGGGAGCTTGAGAAGCGACGCGGACATCGAGTTCTTCGTTAGGCGTATCGCCTCTACCACTTGGCACCCGGTCGGCACGTGCAAGATGGGCAAGGACGAGATGGCGGTCGTCGATCACTATCTGCGAGTGCGCGGAATCGAGGCGTTGCGGGTCGTGGAAGCGTCGATCATCCGGACGATCCTGAGCGGTAACGCCGATGCGCCGAACGATCATGATCGCCGAAGAGGCTGCGGAACTGATTCGCGAAAGGTACGCATTCTTCCATGGCCCCGTAGTTCTACCTTTTGGCTGCTGGTGACCGGCCCCGAAACGTGATCACACTTCGAACCTACCACCCGAAGATCTTTTCTTCTTGACAAATAAAGTATAACTATGCTATATTATGAGTAAGATAATACTCACGAGATTGTGAGGGCCCGATCGTTGCGTTCTGAGAATGGGAACATAGTCGTCATCGGCGACTTGATCGCAAGAGCAAGAGGGGCTCAAGAGGCCATCGAGGGATACTCGCAAGAACAGGTGGATAACCTGACCGCGGCGGTGGCCTGGTCAGTGGTGCGCCAGGAGCGGGCCGAGGCCTTGGCAAGGCTCGCGGTCGACGAAGGCGGTTTCGGAAACTACAGTGACAAAGTGACCAAGATTCGAAATCGCGTCATGGGTACGCTGGCGGATATCGCCAACGTCAAGACGGTCGGCATCATCGAGGAGATCCCCGAGCGAGGACTGGTCAAGATCGCTAAACCGGTCGGGGTGGTTGCTGCCCTGATTCCCACAACTGGACCCGATGCAACGCCCCCCCTCAAAGCGTTGTTGGCCTTGAAAGGCCGCAACGCCATCGTCATCGCTGCCCACCCGCGCACCCAGAAGACCACGGCGCTGGTGGTCCAATATATGCGCGAAGCCTGCGAGCAAGTCGGCGCCCCGGCGGATCTGGTCCAGATCGTCGACATGCCATCGCTTGTCAAGACCCAAGAGCTTATGCGCCAGGCCGATCTGATCGTTGCGACCGGCGGGGAGGGGATGGTCAAGGCCGCCTACAGCTCTGGGACCCCGGCGTATGGGGTGGGTGTGGGGAACTCCGTCCATGTCGTGGATGAGACCGCAGACCTCGAGGACGCAGCGCGAACGATCGCGACGGCAAAGACCTTTGACTATGCGACTAGTTGCCTCGCCGACAACGCCGTAGTCGCTGCCACGAGCATCTATGACCCATTAATGACTGCCCTGAGCGGCAATGGCGCGTATGTCTGCAATGCGAGTGAGAAAGCCAAACTCCAAAAGATAATGTGGCCCGAGGCAGGTTCAGGGATCCCGTCGGTGGGTATCATCGCCAAGCCCGCGACCCAGATCGCAGCTATGGCGGAAATTACGATTCCGGATGACCGGCGTTTTCTGGTGGTGCAAGAGGATGGGGTGGGGCCGGATCACCCTTTTTCTGGCGAAAAACTATCGGTCGTGCTGGCGCTATACCGCTATGAAGGAGGGATCCAGAATGCGGTCAAACTGGTTAACACAATTACTAATTATCAGGGGCGCGGCCACACGTGCGGGATTCACACGCGCTCGGATGAGCATGTGATGGCGCTGGCTTTCGAAACCAAGACTGGGCGCGTCCTGGTCAATCAGAACCTCAATGAGGGCGCTGGCAGCCCAAGAAACGGGCTTCCCTACACCCTAAGCCTAAGCTGCGGCACATGGGGGGGCAATATCACCACCGAAAACGTCAATGCCAGACACCTTATTAACTTAACCTGGGTCTCGCGGCCGATCCCGGCACGCGTTATCAGCGAGCAAGCTCTCTTCCGGCGCCACTGGGACAAATACGGAAAGTGACCTACAAGAAAAAGCTGGTTTGACTATTGTATTTCTCAGCCTCAGCAGGAGATCGAAAGTCATCCTTTAACCGTTAGCGATTAAGGTTCTCTAGCTATATGCCAGATCCCCAAAAATTTCTAACTATTAACGAAGCAGCCGAATTATTAAAGGTCAGCAAAACCTCACTGCGTCGCTGGACCGCGAGCGGAAAACTGCCTTGCTATCGCGTCGGCCACCGCCATGAACGCCGCTTCAGGCTGGATCATCTGTTAGCGTTTGTCCGCTCCTCTCCTGGCGGGGAGATCCTGCACCCCAACCCGCTATCCACGCCGGCGGCGGAGTCGTCGACAACCGCAATGCGGGAGGAACTCCCACGGCATGTTTGCCTAATCTTCAAGACCGTTGAACAGCAGTGGCGGTTACTGGCGCCGTACCTGTTGTCGCATCTCCGTCCCGGGACCGCTGCGGTCTATCTCTACGACGGAGAAGATGGGGAGGCTCGGGTACACGCCTGGCTCCGTTCCGAAGGCTTGGACGCTGGGTCCTTGATCTCACAAGGATCACTGCGGTTAATTCCAGCGTCAAAGTCCTATCTGCGTTCAGGGTCTTTCAATACCGCCCGCATGCTCCGCTTTTGGGAAACTGAGATCGCTCAGCAGCAAAAAAGGAACGCCACGCAGATCTTGTTGACCGGTGAGATGTCATGGGCAACGCACGGTGCGCCGGGCTGCGAGCAGCTTCTCACCTACGAAGCGCAGCTCGATGCGCCGCTGCGCCGGCTTCCGGGAGTGACTACCGTCTGCCAGTATTCCCTGGAAGCGTTTCCGGCTGTGACCATCTTCGAATCCCTGTGCCTCCACCCCCGTATCCAGTTGCCGGACCGGCTGGTCGCTGGGCTTGGCAGTGTCGAAACTCTGGGGCCGTAGCTCGCTAAAGAAGAATAACAAAGATAAGCAACGATAAACAAAAACTAATCCTTGCAAATCCCTGCCGCTTGGATGACCATAGGCGAGCTGTCCGAGGTTTGCGAGGAGGAGACAACTATGAAAATACGCAATCAAGAAGTACTTATCCCGACCAGCATGGTTGGGAACTACCCGAATCCGAGATGGTGGGACGCCGAGTTCGCGAGGGACTTTACCGGCGACCAGGAACCACCCGATGCGCTGATGCGAGAGGCGTTAGAGGACGTGGTGACTGCCATCGCCAAGGACCAGGAAAACGCCGGACTTGATATCATCGCCGATGGGCGAGTCCACGGGGATAACTACGCGGACCAGGCGGTTTACTACTATTACCGCCGCTTGGGCTACAACCTCAAGGGCGGTTACCTCGGCTTTCCCATCTACAGTCGCCTACATGCGGGAACGTTAGACCAGGAGGTCAAGCGCCGCGGTGCGATTATGGTGGAACAAGCGCGGGCACTGAAGCGGGCTACGCGCAAGCCCATCAAGATCCAATATACAGGAGTCCAGGTCTTGGCGCAGGCGACCAACGACCTGCATTACAAATCCTCGCGCGAACGCGCCATGGCGATTGCCGCGGCGATTAATGAAGACCTGCAGGAAGTGGATGCCCTCGGCGTCGATTTTATTCAGGTAGACGAGTTTACCTGGCCCTACGGATTTGAAGATTGGGCCATCGATGCATTCAATCGCGCCGTGGAGGGCGTCAAGAATGCCCAGATCGTCGTTCATGTGTGTTGGGGAAACTGGGGAGGCACACCAGCTTATTTGCCGGACGATACCGCTAAGGCCGGTGAGATCTTCGACCTGAGCAAGCGACGCGGCAAGGAACCCGCGGCCACAGCCTCCGTGGTGCCCAAGGCCTACCAAGCGCGTATCAATGTCTTGAATCTCGAGAACTGTGGCCGGCGCAGCGACGACATGAGTGGCCTCGAGGTGATGAAGGCGCACTTACTGCCGGAGAATGTCTGCTTCTGGGCCGGAGTGATCGATGTCAAAAGCACAATCACGGAAACTGCAGAGCAGGTCGCGGATCGGATCCGGCGGCTCTTGCAGGTGGTCCCTGCTGAGCGTCTTGGGGTCACCACCGACTGCGGATTGATCCTGCTGCAGCGCTACATTGCCGTCGACAAGCTGCATGCCTTAGTGCAGGGAACCGAGCTGGTGCGCGCGGAGTTGGCCAAGAAAGCAGCAGCGTGAAACCACGCCATGCCGGTCTATCAATTCCTGTGTCCGGCCTGTGGCCATAGCTTTCCCGGTATGGTTTTCGTCGGTACCCGGCAACCGGAAAAGTGGGTCTGTTCACAGTGTGGCGGTGATCGGGCGCAACGGCGGGAAGACTGCGCCCCGGAACCGCATCCACTGGAACAGGCCCACGGGAGCGGCTGCCCCTGCTGCCGCTAGGCGATGGCGACAAATATCAGCCGCGCGGCCTGGTCCGTCAAACGCTGGGTGCGTGAGATCGAAGCACTGCTAGATGGCAGCGATGATGCTACCCCGATCATTAACATCAATGACGAAGATAAGCGCGAGTTTGATGCGATATTTCTAGGCGGTGGTGCAGCGGGACGATTCGGCTCGGCTTACCTGCGCGCGAAAGGCGGCCGCCAGCTCATGATCGACCGCTGGCCGTTCCTGGGGGGCAGCTGCCCACACCAGGCCTGCGTTCCGCACCACCTTTTCTCCGAGGCGGCGCGCGAGCTGGACCTCATGCGCTGGTTCTCGGGCCGGCTTTGGTTCCCCGATTTCAAGCACCAGCGCGCGTCGATCCTGGAGCTGATTCGGTTGTTCAAGGCCGGCCGCGGCACCGCCCACGCCTTCATGAATTGGCAGTCCAAAGAACAGCTCGACATGGAGTACATCCTGAACGCCCCGGCAAAGGTTGTCGACGAGCGTACCGTAGAGGTGGCCGGCGAACGCTTTCAAGCCGCCAACCTGGTCCTTGGCACCGGAGCGGCGACCGTGTTTCCCGACATCCCGGGCGTCAAGCTGCCCGGAGTCTATGACTTCGTAACCCTGATCGAGGACCTCGACTACGAGCCGAGCCGCTGCGTGATCATCGGCGGTTCAAAGGTCGCGATCGAGTACGGATCGTTCTTTCAGGCGGCGGGCTGCCCAACCACGATTGTCTCGCGCAGCCCGCTGATGCGCACTGCCAACCTCCACCATGTGGACGAGGATCTGCGCCAGTACGTGGTCGACGGGATGCGCAAGCGTTACATGGAAATCTTGGAGAACGCCGAGCCGCTGGCGATCAACGGCAACGGCTCGGCCCAGGAGGTCGTCATCTGTGACGCGCAGGGCGTCGAGCGGTCGCTGCCGTGTGATTTTGTCTTCATTGGCACCGGCGAGCGCCCTCAGTCCGATCACTACCGCCAGGTGCTCAACGTCGAAGTCGGTGATGAGAGCGAGATCCTCGTCGACAAGCACATGCGCACCAGCGTCCCAAACGTCTATGCGATCGGCGATCTGATCGGCCCGCCCATGGAGATGTTCAAGGCCCGCAGAAGCGGCGTGACCGCCGCCCGCAACATCATGGGCGAGGAGGCCGAGTTCGACTGGACCGATTACCCGGACTTCTTGCACTCCACCTACGAGATAACCTGGGTTGGCCTGTCGGAGCATGAGGCCCGCGAGCGCTACAACAACGTGATCGTTATCCAGATCCCTCCGAAGGGCATGCGGTTCGGCGATATCCCACTCCCCTGCGCGGAGGGAACCATGCTCTATGCCTTCCAATTTCCCGAGCTGTCGGGCTTCCAAAAGGCGGTCATCGATGGCGATACACGCCGGGTGCTCGGTTTTCACCACGTCGGCTTTGGAGCCAAGGATGCCTTCCAGTACCTCGACCACCTGATGCGCCGTCCGGGCGGGATTACGATCGACGAGATGGGCCAGATGAACGAGCTGTTCCTCAACCCTGAGCACTTCATCCAGCTCTGTCGCTTACGCGCAGGCAGTAAGGTGCTGCGGGGCCTCTGAGCTTACCGTTGATTCGTGAGGTGTGTAGCTAAAGGGGATTAACAATGGAGAGACTGAGCGTGGCAGGTAGATTAGCTAACAAGAATGCGATCATTACTGGGGGTGGCTCTGGGATGGGGCTTGAGATGGCACGCCTCTTCGGTCTCGAAGGCGCACGAGTGTCCATCATAGACCGCGACGGCGCAATGGCGAAAAATGCCGAAGCGGAGCTTCGCAAGGAGGGGATGGACGTCGCTGCCTTCCGCGTCGATGTGACTGACGCGCCGGGCATAGCCGAGGCGTTCGGGAGAATCGCCTATGGCTATGCCGGAGCCATCCACGTGCTTGTCAACAATGCCGGTATCGCGGAGTTTGGTAGCATTGAGGACACTACTCTCGATTCTTGGGAGCGGGTCATGGCGGTCAACGTCACGGGCACGTTTTTGTGCTCCCAAGCCGTGCTGTTACAGATGAAGCAACACGGTGGCGCCATCATAAACCTCGCCTCTGTCGCAGGTCTCGTTGGGATCCCGAAGATGGCCGCCTACTGTGCGGCCAAGGCGGCGATCATCGGGCTCACCAGGCAAATGGCGGCCGAGTACACCGCCATCGGGGTACGCGTGAATTGCTTGTGCCCGGGAACGGTGGCGGACACTGGACTCGGTCGACAGATCCTGGGGGGCGACACGACCCCAGAGATCCAGGCGAAGCGCTTGGCCAAATACCCTATCGGTCGTTTTGGCCGACCCGAGGAGATTGCACGCGCGGCACTCTTCCTCGCATCGGACGAGGCCAGCTTCGTGTCAGGCGCCGCTTTTTGCGTCGATGGCGGGATGACTGCGATCTGAACACAGCGATGTACACCCAAGCCGACAAACGCTGTGACCTTGGTAGCTTGGTCGCCCACGTGCGCGAGGGCGACTGCGTGGCCATCGGCGGCGGCCTGTCCTGGCGCGAGCCCATGGCAGCTCTGCGTGAGCTCGTGCGGCAGCGGGTTAAGGGCCTCAAGCTCGTGGGCTCGGCGCATGGAATCGATGTAGACCTGCTCTGCGGGGCGGGTGCCGTGGCCGCGAGTGCCGAATCCTACGTGGGATTCGAACAAGACTTCGGGATGGCTCCTAATTATCGGCGCGCCTGTGAGTCCGGCGCGGTCGAGGTGCGGGACAGCTGTTGTTATACCCTAGTGCAGCAACTGCGCGCCGCGATCGCCGGGCTGCCGTTCATGCCTATCCGCTCGGTGCGGGGTACAGGATTCATGCACATTGATCGGGACTACAAGACCATGCTCTGTCCGTTCACCGGGGAAGAGGTGGTCCTCGTGCCAGCGCTGCAGCCCGATGTCGCGATCCTGCATGCCCACTATGGCGACGCGCACGGCAATCTGCAGATCCAGGGGCCACCCGTCGCCGACGTCCTGTTCGCCAAGGCATCCAAAAAGGTGATCGCGACGGTTGAGAAAATCGTGCCCCTCGAGCAGCTCACGGAAGCGGGCACGACGATCCCCTATTTCTACGTCACGGCGTTGGCCGAGGTCCCGTACGGAGCACACCCGACCGCGTGTTATCCGTTCTATGCCTATGATCGCCAGCACACCGCCGAGTACTACCGCTTTGCGAGCGACGGTAGCGAGCCATTTCGGGATCTTTACCTGCAACCCTACGTCTATGGCTGTCCCTCGCACGCCGAATATCTGGAGGCCATCGGGGGCGCAGAAGCACTCGACCGCCTCGCCTCCTGGAAGGAGGGCTCGCGCCCTTGGATGGATCTGTATGCGTGACCGCTCCACACCCACAACCTGTACCTTCGGCGAGGTAATGATCTATCAGATCGCTCGGACGATCGAAGACAGGATCGTGGCCTTCCACGGCTTCGGCTCACCGCTTGTGCAACTCGCACTGCATCTCGCGAAAAAGACCCACGCCCCCGATCTGGTTCTCGTTGCTGGCGCCACCTATGGGGTGAATCCCACACCCCCGTTTCTCGCCCCAACCACCAACGACTGGGTGATGAACCGCGGAGCGGAATGCAACCTCGACATCGAAGAGCTGTTTGACCTTGCGGCGAGCGGGCGCGTCGGCCGAATGTTTCTCTCCGGTCTACAGATCGACCGCTGGGGAAACATGAATGTGACCCGCGTCGGGCGAGAGCAACTGCAGCTCAAGCTGCCGGGCGGGGGTGGCGGCTGCAATCTGTCCTGTGACGTGCAGCATGTGACCATTTGGACCGCCGCACACCGGGTGGCGCCCGACCCGAAAGGCCGACGCCGGTTTCGGCTGGTCGAAGGCTGTGATTTCATCACGAGCGTGGGGCATCGTACCGCCGAGGGAAAAACCCGGTTCGAA
>Ga0187893_10014153_pt1 | contig 10948 bp, 7 predicted proteins | sample MA1701074metaG_FD_139574 | JGI IMG/M metagenome (GOLD analysis project Ga0187893, IMG submission 139574) | White microbial mat communities from a basaltic lava cave in the Kipuka Kanohina Cave System on the Island of Hawaii, USA - MA170107-4 metaG ...
AGATCAAGCCCACGGCGACGATCGCCTGGCGCGAGATCGGCGCCGGCCCCGTGTGGCGCAAGGGCAGGCCGATTCCTCAGGTGGACTGCGTGGCGCCCGTCCCGCTGGCCGACGCGTTCGGCGACGGCGCCGTGGTGTGGCGCGACCTCGAGCGGCCCCTGGAAGGCGTGTACATCAATACCGGCGAGAACGGCCTGTTCGCCCGCGACGAATTCGCCACCGTCACCGCCCTCGGGCAGATGGAGTTCATCACTCCCGAGGAGGTCGCGGAGTACGTCCTGCTCGAGCTGGAGGGTCGCCCGACCGGTCGCGATGTCGTCGCGGCCCTGGACAGCGCCACCGCGGGCCCCACCTACCGGGCCGGGTTGCTGCGGGCGCACGCCCTGGGCCGCCTGGACGCTCTGGAGCGTTCCCGCGGCACCCGCTCCGTCGCCTACGAGATGCTGGGTCCCCCGCGGCTCAGCAAGATGCTGTACGAAGCGCATCTCTGCGGTTTGCTGGCCCCGACTGTGCGGGCGCTCGCTGCCGCGGACGCCGACGCGTTTTCCCGACAGGCCCACCAGCGCATCAAGGACGACGCGGCGCTGCGCAGCCAGATCGTCTCCGTGGGATTGCCGATCGTGACGCCGGACGGCCGCCACGTCTATCGGGGTGCGACGGTCATCGTCCCGCCGGAACCGGGGGACGCGCTGGCGGCCGCGCCGCGCGGCTGGGTGGACCTGCGCCCGGCGTACTTCGGGCACTGGATTCGCCGGGCCCAGGCGATGGTGCGGCAGGCCACGGAGCGCCAGGGACAGGCCCGGCGATCCGAATCAGGCAGCGACGTGGATTGGACCGCGATCGACCCCGATCAGCCGATCGACCCGGCGGCGTTCGCTACCTGGGTGTTCCGATTCGAGGATCGGGGGGAGCGCAACAAACGCTGACATGTCCGATCTCGCGACGCTGGAGCGGTGTCTGGGGGCGATCGGAACGGCGTTCCGGCTGGTGCGGTACTACCCCGGCACCCATCCGGCCGTTCAGGAAGCGCTGCGCAACCTGGCCACGCAGCTGCCCAGCGTGGCGGCGTTAGGCACCGTGGAATGGAAAGTCGGTGCGACCGGCATGCATTGGCACGGGCAGCATCTGCTGCCGCGGAACTCGCAGCTTTCCGAGCTGGCGTCACTGCTGTTCGCGCGGGGAGTGCGCGGCATTCAGCTGAATCCCGGCGCCACGCCGGAACACGTGCTGGCGTTGTACAGCGTCGCCACCGGCACCACGCCGGCGGACGATGCGACGCTCGGTCGGGTAACGGTGCAGACCAGTCGGCGCACGGCCACGCCGCGCACGACGAGCGCACAGCTGTTTCCGTCGCTGGCGGACCGCATCGCCCCCGCGCCGGAGCCCCCGCGCTGGCAGAAGGGTCGCGCACCCGAGGGGCGGCGCTCGAACGTCATGTTCCGGCCCGACGTGTTGCCGGCGGATGTGGAGAGCCGGCGCCTCGTGGCCGGGCTGCTCACCGCGGAGAGTGTGGAAGGACTGCGCGCCACCGCGGTGCGACTGCAGGCGTTGATCCCGGAGCTGCTCGAGCTGCGCGATGTCGCCCTCGTGGCGGAAATCATCGCCGGTTTGGACAAGGCCCTGTCGCGCATCGAGGATGCCACCACCGTGGAGACGCTGGGAGTGGTAGGGGGAACGCTCGCTCCCCCTCCATTGATCGAGCGCATGGTGTCGCGGCTGGGGGAACCGCGCATTCCACCCACGGAGCGCGGGTTCCTGGTCGGGGCGGTGGGCGCGCTGGCAGCGCTCTCGGTGGGACCCCTGCTGCGGGCGTATCGGACGGCGCCGGCGGAGCTGCGTGAGCCGTATCGCGCGGCGATCCGGGTGGCGGCCGATCGCGCCATGGAGCCGCTCGAGGCGGCGATCGCCGACCAGGACGCGACCGTCGTCGCTGCGGCGACGCACTTCCTCGGCCTGACGGGGAGTCCGGAGGCGATCCCGCTGCTCGCGGGGCTGATGCGGCATCCCGAGGACGGCGTGCGCGAGGCTGCGTTGTACGCGATGGCGGAGATCGGCGGCAAGGAGATCGCGCGGCCCGCGGTGGCGGCGCTGCGCGACCAGAGCGCCGCCGTGCGAGCGGCGGCCACGCGCGTGATCGGGGTCGGCGGCGATGCGTCGGCGTCGGCCGTGCTGGTGCGGCGGCTGGAGCACGAGGAGGACGAAGGGGTACTGGCGGGCATCCTGACGGCGGTGGGCCGCCTGGCGGCGCCGGAGGCGCTGGGTGTGCTGGCGAAGTATGCCGAGCCCGGGGGCTTTCTCAAGCGGCGCACCCCGCACCTGCGCGCGGCCGCGATTGAGGGGATTGGCCATATTCCCACCACGGAGGCGCGAGCGTTGTTGGAACTCTACAGCCACGACAAAGAGCCGACGGTGCGACGGGCGGCCGAGGCGGCGTTGCAATGACCACCCGAACGGCGGCCCCTGCGACCGACGCGGTGCTCACCACGGCGATCACCCGCGAGGTGGCCAAGCGGGTGGTCGGCCAGGAGACGATGGTCGAGCGATTGCTGATCGGCCTGCTCACCGGCGGTCACATCCTGCTCGAAGGCGTGCCCGGGCTGGCCAAGACGCTGGCCGTGCGGACCGTGGCCGAGGCGCTGCGGATCAACTACTCCCGCATTCAGTTCACCCCGGACCTGCTGCCGGCCGACGTGATCGGGACCATGGTGTTCGACCAACGCTCGCAGGAGTTCTACGCGCGCAAGGGTCCGCTGTTCTCGAATCTGGTCCTGGCCGATGAGATCAATCGCGCGCCGGCCAAGGTCCAGTCGGCCCTGCTCGAGGCGATGCAGGAAAAGCAGGTGACGATCGGCGGGGAGACGTTCTATCTGGGCGAGCCGTTCCTCGTGCTGGCGACCCAGAATCCGATCGAGCAGGAAGGCACCTATCCCCTGCCGGAGGCCCAGCTGGACCGCTTCATGTTGAAGGTCCGGGTGGGCTACCCGACGCGCGACGGGGAGAAGGAGATCGTGGCCCGTATGGCGTCGGGACGGCCGATCGAGGTCGCGCGCATCGCCGACGCCGACGAGATCCTGGCGGCGCGCAGCACCATTGCCGACCTGTTCATGGACCAGAAGGTCGTGGACTACATCGTCGACGTCGTGCGCAGCACCCGCGAACCGCAGGCCATCGGGCTCACCGAGTTGAAACCGATCATCGCGTTCGGCGCCAGCCCGCGCGCCTCGATCTACCTCGCGCAGGCGGCGCGCGCCCATGCGTACCTGCGGGGCCGTGCGTACGTGCTGCCCGAGGACGTGCAGGCGATGGCGTTCGACGTGCTGCGCCACCGTGTGCTGTTGAGCTTCGAAGCCGAAGCCGAGGATCTCGACGCGGATCGGGTCATCGCCAAGATCCTGGAAGCGGTGCGCGTGCCGTGAAGCCGGCTGCGCGGCCCGAGCGCCGGCGGGGAGATGTCCCGCCCACCCGCGTCCGCCGCCGGACCGTCTCGCCGGAAGTCCTGAAGCACGTGCAGGAGATCGAGCTCCGCACGCACGCGCTCGTCAACACGCTGTTCTCCGGCGAATACCGGTCCGTATTCCGCGGGCAGGGCATCGAGTTCGCCGAGGTGCGGGCCTATCAGGAGGGCGACGACTTCCGCGCCATCGACTGGAACGTGTCCGCGCGTTTCGGGCATCCGTTCGTCAAGAGCTTCGCCGAAGAGCGCGAGCTGACGTTGCTGTTGATCGTCGATCAGTCGGGCTCGCTGCACTTCGGGCATCCGGTGTCCAAGACCGCGGTGGCCGTGGAGGTCGCCGCCGTGCTGGCGCTGGCCGCCGCGCGACACCACGACCGCGTGGGCGCGTTGATGTTCGCCGACCGGGTCGAATACGTCGTGCGCCCCGCCAAAGGGCGGGCGCACGCGCTGCGCGTCATCCGCGACCTGTTGGCGTTCGCCCCGCGCGGGCGGGGCACCAACCTCGCCGAGGCCCTGCGCTACGCGGCGAAGCTGCTGCGCCATCGGGCGATCGTGGTGGTGATCTCCGACTTCCGCGCGGAGGGCTGGGAGGATCCTCTGGCGCAGCTCCGGGAGCACAACGATCTCGTGGCCGTCACGATCGACGACCCCCGCGAGCTGCGCGTCCCCGAGGCGGGGTGGGTCGATTTCACGGACGCCGAAACCGGGCAGCGGGTGCTGCTCGATACGAGTCATCCCGCGACGCGCACGCGCTTGCTCGTCGCCGCCGAGCGGCTCGCGCAGGAGCGCTCCCGGCGTCTCCATCAGGCGGGCGTGGATCGCGTGGCTTTGCGCACCGACGTGCCGTACGGACTGGCCCTGCGGCGGGCGTTTCACGCCCGGGCCCGCCGTCTCAAGCGCTGAGCCGTGCGGCGAGCGGGTTGGGTCGTCGCAGTGGTGCTGGCTGGCGGGCGGGAAGCCCCGGCGCAGAATCCCGCTCCGTGGCGACCTGCGCCGGCGCGCCCCACCGTCGGGGACACGGTTTGGCTCGAGCGCCGCTTCCCGCTCCCGGCGGGCTGGCGGGTGCGCCCCGGCCGGCTCGAGAGCCGTGAAGCCGTCACCGTGCTGAGCGATGCCGTGGTCGTTCGGGACGGTGCCGGCTGGTCGGTTCGCTATCCGGTGGCCGCGTGGACGCCGGGCGCGCACACGCTCGCCATGCCGCCAGTGTGGCGCCTGGGCCCGGATGCCCAGGCGGATTCCTTGCTTGGTGGTGAGGTCGCGTTCGTCGTCGTGTCGGTCCTCCCCGATTCCGCCGCAGCGCCCGCGCCACGTCCGGCGCTCGATCCGTTGCGCGCCGGGCGGCGCGATGCGCTTCCCGTCGTCCTGGCCGTCGTCGGGTCGCTGGCGACCCTCGTCGGGCTGGGGTGGTGGCGGCGCCGGCCACCCCGCGGCGGGCCTCCGGCGTCACCGGCCGGCGCGAAGCCGGAAACCGCCGACAGCCGCTGGTTGGAAGCCGGTGAAGCAGGCGCCGTGGCGGCCCGCGCGGCCGGGAGGTTGCGCGCGGCGCTCGCCAGCGCCGTGCCGGAGGCCCACCTCGGGCTGTCGACGGTCGATTGCCTGGCCGCCGCGCAACGCGCGCGACCGGGTGTCCACCAGGAGCTGGCTGACGTGCTGACCGGCCTCGATCAGGTGGCGTTCGCCAGCCGGCCCCAGGTCGACGTCGCCCGCCTGGCCGATCGCGCGCGCGCGTTGACAGGAGTGCTGGAGCGGTGAGCTTCGCGCGCCCGTGGCTGCTCCTGCTCCTCGCGGCGGTGCCGTGGTGGTGGTGGTGGCGGGTGCGGTGGCTCCGGCGCCAGCCCGGCACGGCGCTGTCCGACTCCCGTCCCGCCGCCGGACTACCGCAGCGGGCGTGGCTCGCGCGGGTGCCGGTGGCGCTGCGCAGCACGTGCCTGATCGCGTGGATCATCGCGGTGGCCGGCCCGCGCGTGGGAACCGCTCGCGCCGAATCGCGCAGCCAGGGCATTTCGATCGTCATCTCCATGGATCTCTCGAGCAGCATGCTGGCGGAGGATTTCAGCCCGCACAACCGGCTCGATGTGGCGAAGTCGACGGCGCTCGAATTCGTCCGCTCCCGGACCTCGGACCAGATCGGGCTGGTCGCCTTCGCCGGTCAGGCCCTGACCCAGGTACCCCTGACGAGCGACTACGCCGTCCTCGAGGCCGCGATCCGCGATCTGCACATCGGCTCGCTCGAGGACGGGACCGCGATCGGGACGGGTATCGCCACGGCGGCCAATCGCCTGAAGCGGGCGCCGGGCAAGAGCCGGGTGATGATCTTGTTGACCGACGGCGTCAACAATCGCGGCACCGTCGACCCGCGCACAGCGGCAAGCGCGGCCTTCGCGTTCGGCATCCGGATCTATACGATCGGCGTCGGGACCAAGGGGGAGGCCCCGGTGCCCACGGGCCAGGGGGGCGAAGGACTGCGCTACCAGATGCTTCCGGTGCAGATCGACGAACAGCTGATGACGGAAGTGGCGACGTCGACCGGTGGGCGCTACTTCCGGGCCACCGACTCGGAATCGTTGCGGCACATCTTTGCCGAGATCAACCAGCTCGAGCGGACCACCGTGCAGCGCGTCGTCTACCATCGCTTCGATGAAGCGCTGCGGTGGCCGCTGGCGTTCGGGCTGATCGCGTTGGCGTTCGAGCTCGTGGTTTCGGCGACCAAAGTGGTCCGGGTCCCCTGATGCAATTCGATGCGCCGCTCGTGTTGTTTCTGGCCCCGCTGATCGGCGGCGTCGTGTGGTTCATCGCCGCCTGGGCGCGCCGCACACGCCTGCGCCTCGCGGCCCGCTGGTCCGCCGACACCGCCCGGAGGGCGCGCGCGGCCGGGCGCTTCGGCCCCACTGCGGTCAGCTGCGCCGCCTTTCTCAGTGCGCTGGCGCTCGCCGGCCCGCGGTGGGGGCAGGAACAGATGGAAACTGAAACCCGCGGGCTCAATCTCGTCATGGCGGTCGACATCTCCCGGTCCATGCTGGCGGAGGACGCGGGAGGCGTGAGCCGGCTCATGCGGGCCCTCCGGGAAGCGCGCCGCCTCGCCCTGGACCTCGATGGTGATCGCCTCGGCCTCGTCGCGTTCGCGGGCGCCAGCTACATCCTGTCCCCACTGTCCGTCGACGCGTCCGCGTTGACGCTGTACCTCGACGCGCTGGATCCGGAAGTCGCGTCGGCTGGGGGCACCATCCTGGCGCCGGCGCTCGCAATGGGTGGCGAGCTGCTGAATGCGGAGACGCAGATCTCCGACCGTGTCCTCGTCGTCTTCACCGACGGAGAAGCGCACGACTCGCTGGTTGCTTCGCTGCGGGCGGCGCAACGGCTCCGCGATCTCGGCGTGCACGTAATTCTGGTGGCGCAGGGCGGGCGCGACGCGGCCCGCATCCCGCGGCGGGACGACCAGGGACAGCTCGTGTCGTGGCAGGTGGACGATCACGGGCACGTCATCGAGACGCGGCGCCGCGATGAGGTATTGCGCGCCGTGGCGGACGCCGCCCACGGAGCCGTCGTGGAGGCGGATCTTCCCGATCAGGCGGGCGCGGTGCGTGATCTCGTCGCGACCTATAAACGCGGACGCTCTACGGAAACGAGCACGCAGAGCGGACGTCCGCGCGGCTGGATTCCCCTCCTCGCGGCGGTGCTGGTATTGTTGGGACAGGTGTGGTCGCGCCGGACGGCATCCCTCGTGGGTCTCGTGAGCCTGGTCGCCGGTAGCGCCGAAACCGCGCGCGCCCAGGCGCCGACGTACCGCCGCAGCGCGGCGGAGCGGGCCTGGGATCGCGGGGACTCCGCGCTGGCGCGGGAGGCCTATCTCGCCGAGCTCACGCGGCGTACCGGGAACGACACGGCGTGGTTCAATGCCGGCACCGCGGCGCTCGCCGTGGGAGACTTCGAAGCCGCCCGCAGCGCCCTGGCGCATGCGGCCGCTTCCCTCGATCCGCACCTCCGCTTCCGCGCGCTCTACAACGAAGGGGTGCTGGCGTTGCGCATGGCGCAGGTCGACAGCCTGAACCGCGACGCGCACCTGGGTGAGGCGGAGCGGGCCTACCGCGAAGCGTTGCTGCTCCTGCCCCACGATCGTTCCGCCAAATGGAACCTCGAGCTGACGCAGCGACGGCGGAACCAGGGCGGCGGGCAGAGCCAGCAGCCCCCACCCAGCTCCGGGCAGAGCGGCACGCCGCCCCCCCAGGCGGCGCAGCCGCCCCCACCGACGCTCCAGGGCATGAGCCAGGCCCAGGCGGAGGAGATCCTGCGCTCGATCGGCCAGGAAGAGCTGCGCACGCGGCGGGAACGTATGGGCCGGTCGCGACGGGCCGACCCGCCGGGGGTGAAGGACTGGTGAGCGCCGCCTGGCTAGTCCTGCTGGTGCTCGCCCGTCCCCAGGACCCGAGGTCGCCCCTCGACGTCACCGCGTCGGTCGACCGAGCGCGGCTGCGCATCGGGGATCAGCTCACCCTGACGATCCAGGTCCGCGCGGAAACCGCCGACGTTCCGCGCTACGACCTTCCGTCGCTGGCCGGATTCGCGGTCCTCGGGACGCGGGACGCGACCCAGGTCATGCTGCAGGGGGGCGGGGGGGCGATCCAGGGAGGGGGAATCACTCGCGCCGCCGAGCGCTCGATCACGCTGCGCGCAGAGCGAGCGGGCATTCTGACGATCGGAGCCGTTCGCGTTACGGTCGGGCAGGAGGTCGCCGTGACCGACCCGCTCTCGGTTATCGTCGACAGCGCGGCGGCGTTTCCGGCTACGACCTTGAGCCCGATCGCACGCGCGCTGCTGCTCGACGCCCGTCTGCCCGCCCGGACCGACGTGGTCACCGCGTCGGTGATCGTTCCCGGCGATTCGGTGCCGATCGGGGCGCAAGTGGACGTGTTGCTCGCCGCGTGGTTTCCACGCGCGGTGCGCGCGCGGCTGCGGCGGCCGCCCCTGCTCACGCTGCAGACGCCGCAGCATGTGTGGGGCTATCCACCGTCCATGCCGAGCGGGGTCGTGTTGTCGCGTCAGGTCCGGGGACAATGGCTGGACCTCTTCGCCATTCACCAGGTGCTGTTTCCCCTCACGGCGGGCCGGCTCGTGGTTCCACCCGGGTCGGTCGAGTACGCCCTGCCCGTGAGTTTCTCCTTTTTCAGCACCGAGGAACGCTACACCCTGACCACGGATTCCACGGCGTTCACGGTGTATCCGCTGCCGAGCGCGGGGCGTCCCGCCGGCGAAGCGGGGGTGGTCGCCCAGGGTCTGCGACTCGAGGTGGGTGTGACGCCGGCGGAGGCGCGTGTGGGGGAGCCGCTGGTCGCGGCGATCACCTTGCAAGGGACCGGCAACGTGGCGCTCTGGCCCGCCCCCGCGCTGGGGTGGCCGGCGGGGTTTCGCACCTACCCGGAGGAGACCACGGTGCGGATCGCGGCCAGCGAAGGCGGCGGGCGCGTCGGCGGCACCAAGACGTTCCGATCGCTGGTGGTCCCGGATTCCGCGGGCACGTTTCTGCTTCCGGAGGTGCGCTACCCGTTCTTCGATCCGGTCGCGCGCGCCTATCGGGTGGTCGACGTCTCGCCACGCTCCCTGATCGTGGCGCCGGGCGCGGAGCCGCGCGCGGCCCGTGCGCTTCCGGTACTCCTCACCGCAGCCGGCTCGGCGTGGGCCGACCGCGTGGCCGCGGCGATGACTCCGTGGGGCTGGCTGATCGTCGCCGCGCTCCCGCCGCTCGTCCTGTGGTGGCGCACGCGCCGCCGGGTGGCCGCGCCGGCGCCGGCCGCGCCCGTGGTCGAGCACACGCGGCTCGGTCGTCTGGAGCGGGCGTTCACTGTGGTGGTGACCGCCTACGTGCCCGACGCGGCGCAGCGGGACGGCAAGAGCCTGTCGCAGGCGCTGCGCGCGGCCGGCGTGGATCGGGCCGTGGCGGAACACGTGAGCCAGCTGCGCGAACGGCTGCGGTCGGCGCGCTACGGTCCACGGCGCTCGGGCGATCCCCTGGAGCTGGCGGCCGAGTTGGAGCACGTGCTCAAGGCGCTGGAATTCGACGCTCGTCTCGGCCGCCGGCGCCGGTTCGCGATCGGCGCCGGTCTGACGCTGCTGCTGAATCTCGCCGCCGCATCGGTCGGCAGCACCCAGGGCACCAGCGCCGAAGCGCTGTATCAGGCGGGGGCGCTCCGTGCGGCGGCGGACTCCTTCGCCGCTCGCGCCGCGGCCGACACGCTCAACGCGGCGCACTGGTACAATCTGGGAGCGACGCTGTATCGCAGCGGCGCGGACGGGAAGGCGATCGCGGCGTGGATCCGCGCCGAGCGGCTGCAGCCCCGCAATGGCGTGATTCGCCGGGCCCGCGCGCTGCTGCCCGCCCCGGACGGCGCGAGCGAGCGCCTGGTCGCGGTCGGCCCGATGACGCCGGGGGAATGCTGGCTCGTGGCGGCGCTCGGTTGGCTCCTGGGCTGGATCGTGTGGTGGCAGTACCGCCTGCGCAGCGCGGCCACCGCGCTCGCGGCGCTGGTCGGCGTGGCGCTGCTCGTCGGGCGCATGGAGCGCGTGCGCCGGCTCCGGCCGGTCGCGGTGGTCGTGGAGTCGGGAACCGCGGTGCGCGCCGCGCCCTATGGAGGCGCAGGGGCGAGTGTGGTGCTCGAGCCGGGAGCGGCGGTGCTGATCGTGGACGAGTTCGCGGGCGGGCGCTGGGTGCGGGTGACGCGCCGCGACGGCATCAACGGCTGGATTCTGGCCGGCCAGGTCGCGCGGCTGTGAGCGCACCAATCGCGATTCTCCCTGGACCCGTCGCCGACCAGATCGCCGCGGGAGAAGTGGTGGAGCGACCCGCGTCGGTGGTGAAGGAGCTGGTGGAAAACGCGCTCGACGCCGGGGCGCGATCGGTCCGCGTGGAGCTCGAAGACGGCGGCAAGACGCTGATCCGCGTCTCGGACGACGGGGCCGGGATGGCGCCCGAGGAGGCGCGGCTGGCGCTGCAGCGGCACGCTACGAGCAAAATCCGCAGTGCCGCCGATCTCATCGGCGTGGACACGTTCGGGTTCCGGGGGGAGGCGCTGCCGGCAATCGCCTCGGTGTCCCGTTTCGAGCTGGTCACCTCGGCCGCCGGCGGCGGCATCCGGTTGCAGGTGGCGGGAGGCGCGCTGGAGGGCGAGGCGGAGATCGCGCGCCAGTCCGGCACGACCGTGACCGTACGCGGCCTGTTCTACAATACGCCCGCGCGCCGCAAGTTCCTGCGCGCATCCGGCTCCGAGACCCGGGCGGTGAGTGACGTGTTGACGGTACTCGCGCTTACGCGGCACGACGTCGCGTTCACACTCACGAGCGACGGCAAGGTCCTACTCGATGCGCCGGCGGCCCAGCGGCGGATCGATCGCGTGCATGCCCTGTGGGGTCACGACGTGGCCGACACGCTGTTGCCCGTGGCGCACCGGCACCGCGGTCTGGAGGTCACGGGGTTCGCTCAACGCCCGTCCCAGGCACGCCCGG
>Ga0187893_10014154_pt1 | contig 10947 bp, 9 predicted proteins | sample MA1701074metaG_FD_139574 | JGI IMG/M metagenome (GOLD analysis project Ga0187893, IMG submission 139574) | White microbial mat communities from a basaltic lava cave in the Kipuka Kanohina Cave System on the Island of Hawaii, USA - MA170107-4 metaG ...
CAAGGAGTCGTGCCGGCGGGCTCGACAAAGCCCTGCTGCCCGCCAAAAAGGTGATTTGTATGTTCTTTTTGTACTTGTGTGTTTGTAGTGTTCTCGAGTCCGGCCGGACTTGAGGATGGGGAAGCGGCAGATCGATTGTGACCTGGTTCAAGTCGACACAGAGCGTGATCGCCGTTTCCTGTTTTGATTTAGTCCGAGAAGTTGCCTGGGCACGAGCCCCAATTTTTGCAAGATTGGATCGAGTGAAACAATGAGTGAGTCGAAGAGTTTTATCGGTATTGATGTATCCAAGGACGCCTTGGATGTGCACGTACTGCCCAGTGGGGAGCATTGGTAGGCAGTCAATGATGAAGCGGGCTGTGCGAGCTTGGTCGCGCGGCTCAGACCTCTGAGCGGCGCGGCGTTGGTGGTGATGGGGGTATTTGGGCGTATATGGGGTATATGGGGTTTATGGGATCAGACTGAGCTGCCCCCATTTCTCCGCAGTCTTACCCCATTTCTCGACCAGCCAGGCAGCCCAGTTGTCAATTGACTTAGACCATCGGTCCTTACGTGGGATCCACGATGTGGGGTGTGATCGTGAATCTGTCGACGCCACCGACGGTGGCTTCATAGACGATTGCGATCCACTTGACCCGGCTGTCGAGCAGCATTGCGTCCACCACATTGGCCACATCGAATCGCGGCACGTTTGTCTGGGGGGAAGGCGGTTGAAGTGCCATGTGATCGCTCCTTTATTGCAATGCTTCGATCAGTTCGACAACTACGCGCTGACGCAGTCCCGCATAGTCACCGGTGAGTAAGTCGGCGATCGCGATCGCGCCGCCATGTTGTTCCAGCCAGGTTTCCAACGTCTGCTGATTCGCTCCCTGCTTGATCCACGGTCGTATGCGGGCACAGTTTTCATCGCATCCCTGGTATTCAATTGTTCTTCCCGCGGGCGCTCGGTGGCCTTCGAGCACACCCAGAGTGGGAACCGGAGAGGCGCACTTTCCGCGCGCCTCGATGGGATAATCGGAGGCCAAATAGCCGATGACCAACGGACGACGAAAAGTCTCGACGAGAGATACGGAGCGGGTGGTCGCCATCGCCAGCTTGACCGTCCCGCCGACGGCAAGCGGCTGAGGTGCCGCGCCCTCGACCGCACCTACCGGTGAACCTGCGTCCTTTGTTGTGGACGAGGTCGCCTTCGAGAGGATCTCGTTCACCGCGGCAAATTGTTTCGCGGACTCTGTCGCGTTCGCAATATTCAGTAGTTGCACAGGCTGCGGCACGCCGGCCGAACCCCCGGCCTCGAAGCCCCGATTGCTGAACAGCGATACGTCCACGGTCTTTACCAGATACACGCGGTTGATTACCCGCAAATAGAACTTGGTCGCCGCGAGTTTTTTATCTGCGGCGTATTCGGTGGGCCCGTATTGGCTGAGATAGTCCGCGTTGTCGCGACACCACTGGTGAACGGCGTCGTACATCGTGCGGGCAGGCAGCGCGTAGGTGAACGCGTCTTTCAAGGTAATCGTGCCGTTGGCCGAGGCGCTATCGAGCAGGTTCAATCCGACCGGGACACTCTGGACAGGGATCGCCAGGTTCAGGCCCCCGCTTCGGCTGACAGAAAAGCTATACGTCGGAAATGCCGCGATCGGCGCGCGGGAAAAATCTGAATCCGGCGAGTCGTCCTTAGGAAACTGCCACGGGCGCGGTGGCGCCTTGTCTCCATCCGCTACGTGTGGCCAGCCACGGTAGAAGCGGGCGTACCCGGCAGGGGAAAGCCGTGTTACCAGGTTCTCAAGCGGCAAGAAACCCTTCGCAAGATAAACCGCTACCTGTTCCTCGATCGGAGTTTGCACGAGGAAGACGTCCCCAGGCTGCAGGTCCTCGGTCAGCGGGTAGACCGGGATAACCTGGCTCGCCCGGATGCTCAGGGACCAGTCCTTGGCGACGCGCGCCAACTGGTCGCCACTCATCTTCTGCGTCGCACAACTAGACATCATGCCTACCGTGAGCAACAAGAACAGGGCTCTCGATTTCATTTCGCCTCCGCAACTTGGGCAATCGCATTACGCCCGCTCGTTTTGCGACCCTGAATATCCAGCCGGCAACATGCCCGAAATGCTAGGGCATTCGCCACTTTCGCGCACATGACAATACGATAGTCCAATCGGTTTGGAGTGTCACCAGCTTCCAACGTGTACTCGGTTGGTAAGTACTCGGTGCGCCGAGGATGGCGTCATTCACGCGGCGGTCACGACCTTCCCTGATCCACCATACTGAGAAAGCGCGCCACAATGTGATCGGCGCTTACGCGAAATCTATCAAGGCCTTTCGGATCCGCAGGAAAAGGGCACAAGGCGCAGCGACCTCTATTCATCATCGGCGCCTTTGCGCCACGAGCATCCGCCCTTCAAATCCGCGCGCGTCCGTTTCTCGCGTCGCGTTCCGCTTCCGCATACCGGCGGGAGGATGAAACGGGAAAGTCCCCGTGGCACTTTATTTTCGTGCAGATCGCGTTCGCGGCGAACGTGTCGCGAATCGATGTGGCCCCGGTTTCGTTGATTGCGGGCGCCAACCCCGAATACGCGATCACTGCCGAGACCGAGATGGCAAGAATAAGATAGTCGATTGCGTTCATTTTGAATCCCTCCGCTGGCTGCATAGAGAGGTTGAGTTCAGAGTGTCCGATTCCTGTGTCTGTATCCGTTTCCAACGAGATAAGCAGTCATCCTAGGCAAGTTCTGCTTTGCGGTCTCGTGTGCAATACACCCCTGACGTGTGATTCATTCACGCGGTTACCCTCAATAAAATACTAGAACACGACAATATTCGCGTTGCCCGCAAAAATATCGAATCTGTAAACGATCCGTAACACCCCGCGTATTAAATTGCGCTCGTGGATGCCTCACACCGACATCAGGAAGCAAATTCGGGAGCTTGACCTGCGGCGGCGACACGACAGCGCCGCGGTGATTACCGGATGCGCTGAACCGATGTTGTGGGGACGAACACCGGAGGGGCCGTAGGTCCCTTCTACGTACGACTTACTGACTTCGAGGAGTGAAACATGAAACATCACGACAGGAAGTTACTGACGAGTTCGATTCTTGCAGCGTTCGGCATCACGCTGGCGGCATTCGCTTTTGCCGACGTGACCACGCGCAGCACAGAGGATATGAACGCGGACCTGATGCGGACCTACAAGAGCCACGGCGGGCCTCCCGCAGGCGGCGTGGGAACGCGTTCGGAGGCCGGCAACTACGGCGAGCTGATGCGCGACTGGGACGGAAAACTGACCAACAAGCCCGGGACGATCGTCGGCGCCGCGAGCACGGATCCCCTGATTATCAGGGGAGGAACGAGAACGCTGAAAGAAGTTGAGTTCGGCCGTCGTTGAACGCGACGGGTGACCGACGCCTGCCTTGCCCTCGGGTTATTTGGTGGCGACAACCGGTGTCACCGGTCCCGCGGGGAGGCGGTATCAAACCGGGCAAGGCAGGCCGAACGGTCAGGGTTTGGCAGCGCGCGTCGATCGGCCTAGCGCTGAATCAGCGCCATGGCCCGTACAAGCGCAAGCTCTGCATCGCGCTCGCGCTTCAACGAAAACAGTGCGCGCCAAAGCGCAAACCACGACGCCGAGTTCATGGCGTCCGACGCAGTCCATTCCTGTGCGACACCCAGCAAAGCATGCCAATCGCGGTCTGCTTCGTAGGAGGCTGCTCGCAGAAAAAGCGGCTGGGCGTGGCGGGCGCGCTCCCAGAACGCCCTCATGGGGATTGCGCCATCAGGCACAGTTGGCTGTCGAGCAAATACTTCTTCGTTGATCCTGTCGAACGCCAGCGCGAAGTGAAAGTCGCCTCCCGACAGGGTCTTGAAAGCAAGGATGCCGACCAGACGACCCCTTTCGTCCAGGAGCGCACCACCACTCTGGCCGTAATCGAACGGTGCTGAGACCTGGAGGACGCGAACGGCGCCATAGCGGTGCAGTGCCTTGAGTCTTCCTTTGCTTAGCGCAAGCGAGCCGCCCCTGGGATAGCCGACCGCAACAACTTCGTCGCCGACCTCGAGGTCGCCCTGCATCGCGAGTTCAACAGGTACCGACTGCAGAAGATCGGGCGCAGACAGGATGCACAGGTCGTGCTCGATATCGACGACATCCGGTTTCGCTTTCAACCTTGCGCCACCGCGATGCACCTGAATCGACGCCGCGTCCCTGGTCACATGGCACGTTGTCAGCAGTTTCCCGGGCGCAATGAGGACGGCGGAGCCCCCCTTTATCTTGCCTGTTGCGCCCACAGCGCTCAGCTTGAACACGGCCGCACCCGAGCCGCTTGGCTCAGGCGACGCTAATTCAGACGCCTCGATGCTCGCGGCTGCGAGTCCAAAAAGCGCGGTAAACAGACCGAGATAACGTCGCTTCATATCCCTTTATGCAAAGGGCGAATTTTCGCCTTTTTACCAGAACACCACGGTTTCGCCAAATCTAATCTCGGTCAGCCGAAGATTCCGGGTCGTGTTTGGAAGCCCACCGGAGGTAGTCTTCGCGTATCCCGAGCCATTTCCCGAACTCCGGGGATCACTATGACCTTCGCTATACAGACTCGCCAAGCTTTCCTTTCCACAATTCGCATTAAGGATTAGCGGATCGTCTAGCTTCATGCCCAAGGCATCGAACCAGCTAAACGGCCAGGTGATAGCTGGACTCCGCGCAACCGAAAAAATTTGGCGGAGAAAGAATGATGTACGGGACGCAATCGGACATTGATTCGAAGACCTTTCCAGATGGATCGGCGGATAGGTTTGCCTTCCTCGGCACGCCACACTCCGGCTCGAGGGGTAACGACAACAAGGCCGGACGCCGTGCACGGATCCGGATCTACGTGCTCGGACGATTCAGTGTGACGATCGACGGACAGCCGGTTTTCGTCAACGGCAACGGGAAATCAAATGGCAAGGCTCCACAAAGACCGCTCGCTCTGCTGAAAGCGCTGATCGCGTTCGGTGGGCGGGGGATCACGTCCAGCCAACTCTGCGAAAGTCTGTGGCCGGATTCCGAAGGTGATCTCGGGGTCAGGAATCTGACCGTTACTTTGCACAGGCTGCGCCATTTGTTGGGTGCGCATGATGCCGTGCTTCAGCACGAAGGCAAGCTCACGCTGAACGAGCGCCTTTGCTGGGTGGATGTGTGGAGCTTCGAGCGCCTGGTCAACGACGGCCTGCGCCAGCTCAACGAACCTGCGAGTGGCGATGCCGCGGAGCTGGACCTGCGCGCGGGGCTTACTCTCTATTCCGGGCACTTTCTGTCCCGCGAGTCCGAAGAGTCGTGGATGCTGACGCCGCAATTGCGATTGAAGACCAAGTTCGAACGCCTGATCGCGGCGCTGTCCAGGTACCTCGAGTCCCGGCAGCGGTTCAGCGACGCGGCCGATCTGTGCCTGGAAGCGCTCGAACGGGATCCGCTGAACGAGCTGGTATACCGGCGCTTGATGAGCTGTTACCTGAATTTAGGCGAATTCGCCAGCGTCTGCCGTACCTATATGCGCTGCCGCGGGGCGCTGGCGAACGATCTCCGTAGTCCGCCTTCGCTCGAGACAGAGAGGATATACCTAGAAAGCGTTCGGGCAGCCACCGGACTGAGCGGAACGCAAAACGCGGGGCTTTCGCATTGACTGAGAGTTAAACCACAAGCTGTTATGTTCCGTTCCCCGGACTGACCATTCATTCAGCAGCGGAAACAGCGCACATTCGTCGATAGCGCCGCGCTGGTGGCGATCCGACCGAATCGCGGCGACACCTTCAAGACGAAGTCAGAAACGTCTCGCGAGTTCAGCAGTTCGTCTTCCCGTAAAGGAGCAACGCCCCCGTCAGCGCCGACGCGACGTAAAAAAAACAAGGCCGACACATTCGTGTCGGCCCGTGTTCATTGAATCTGACTGGACTCCAGTACTGCTCTACTGCCACCCCAGCTGGCCGGCACTGCCGCCGGATTGCGTACCGTATTCGGCGTGCCGGCCGGGGTCGGAGTTTTCTCTTGCTACCGTTGCTTATTCCTCGATCGCACGGCCTTGGGCATCAACCTTCTTGCCGCCAGACTTCACTTCGTCGATCGTGCGGCCTTGGGCATCGACCTTCTTGCCGCCAGCCTTCACTTCGTCGATCGCACGGCCCGAGTCAGACACAGTCTTCTTGCCTGCCTTGACTTCGTCGATCGTGCGGCCTTGGGCATCGACCTTCTTGCCACCAGCCTTCACTTCGTCGATCGCACGGCCCTGGGCATCAACCTTCTTGCCGCCAGCCTTCACTTCGTCGATCGCACGGCCCGAGTCAGACACAGTCTTCTTGCCCGCCTTGACTTCGTCGATCGTGCGGCCCTGGGCATCAACCTTCTTGCCGCCAGCCTTCACTTCGTCGATTGCGCGGCCCTGGGCATCAACTTTCTTGCTGCCAGCCTTTACTTCGTCGATCGTCCGGCCTTGAGCATCGACCTTCTTGCCGCCGGCCTTCACTTCGTCGATCGTACGGCCCTGTGCGTCAACTTTCTTCTTGCCTGCGGTCACCGCATCATCGGCAATCGCGACATAAGAACCTACCGCAAACAGAGCAGCTACCGCAGAAGCAAGCACCTTCGCCTTGAATGCACTTTTCATATCGTCGTCCTTTCGAAAGAAAAATCGTGAGCAAACACTCACAATGCCACTTTAGCAATGCACACCAATCAAATCGCGTACAAATTACCGCAGCACAATGTGAAAATTCACACAACCCTGCCACGACGCCGCATGCGGCCGGAGTTTGCGTTTCCAGCCAGACCATGAAGCGGGCCGCGGTCCGCGCGCCGGTCACTGCGCGCAACAGGGTGAATGTTCAAAAAACCCCGCCGCCGCCTGTCTGCCTGCCTGACTACCGAAAATGGCCAAGTACTCAAGTAGTGTTCAAAGCGGCCGTTTTCAGGGCGCAGGATGCTGCCCTGGTGCAACATTGGCAATTCCCAATCCGGGGTAGCCGCCCTCACTTTAGTGATACCTGGGCGGCCCGAAGGGCGGGCGAAGCGGCCGGTCCCGCCCAAGAAACGGTCAGCGCGAGGGCTCACAAGCTGAGGCGCAGGCCGCGGATTCAAAGAATGCCCGTATTCGGGGTCTGCCAGGCATCCGATGCGGCGCCGCAAAACCATGCCGGTGGCACATTGCGCAGGCCAAGGCAGTAGACTATCGCCAAGGGTAGCGTGGCGGGCGGTCGGGGCGCCGTGTTCCCCCAAAAAATCACGCGGAGGCCGAGAATGGCGCACTCTCCGGCCCGCAGGCTGCGGGCCTTTGTATTATCGGCAGCGTTGGTTACCACGACGCTGGCGCTACTCATGCGCCCACAGCTCGTGTCGCCTCAGAATGCCGAGGCGCCTGGCAACACCGCGCACGAGCCGACCCTGGCCAATGTCGAGTTCGATGCGAAAGAGAAAGCGTGGCTCGCAGCGCATCCGGTCATCAGGGTCGGCGCGGAAACGAGTTATGCGCCCTATGAGTTCATCGATAGCCGCGGCAAGTTTGCCGGAGTCGTAGCCGACTACGTGGAAATCATCAAACGAAAGCTCGGCGTCGAGTTTCAGGTGTTTCAACTGCTGAATTTCGCGGCAGTTCAGGAAAAGCTGCAAAAAAGAGAGTTGGACGTCGTGCTTGCGGTCACACGTACGCAGGAACGGCAACCTTTTCTCGCCTTTACCAAACCCTACCTGCACTACGTAAACGTCATCGTCACCCGGGACGACTATGAATTCGTAAGCGGATTGCGCGATTTCGCGCCCGAGCGCGTCGCCGTCGTGCAAGGGCACTCGTCCCAGTCGCTGATGGGGAGGGCCTATCCAAACCAACCGGTACCCGCCTACCCAGACATCCTCGAGGGCCTGATGGCGGTGTCCACCGGGAAAGTGGACGGACTGGTGGACGACATATTCCCCATCGTGTTCAACATCAGGCAACGCCAGATTAGCAATCTGAAGATTGCCACGTCGGTCGAAAAGGCTCTGCAGCCGCAAGGATTTTCGGTGGGTGTACGCAATGACTGGCCGGAGCTGGTCAGCATCCTCGACAAGGTGTTGGACGCGATCAGCGACGAGGAACAGAGGGCAATTTCGCAGAAATGGCTGTCGGTCCGGTATGAAAGCAAGGTCGATTACCGAGCCATATGGACATCGCTGGCGGTATTTTCGGTGATCCTGGTGGCGGGCGTGCTGTATATCCGACTGCTCAGCGCACAGCGGCGCGCCCTGATGGCGGCGCGCGCGGAACTCGAAGCGGCAAGCCGTGCAAAAGATCAGTTCCTCGCGAACATGAGCCACGAACTGCGCACGCCGCTGCACGCGATCCTCGGATACGCAGACCTCGTGCGCGAGCGCCCTTTGGCGGACCCTGGCCGCCAAGAGGCACTGTCAACAATAGCGCGAAGCGGCCGCCACCTCCTCGATCTGATCAATGATCTGCTCGATTTGTCGAGGATCCGCTCGGGTCGTCTCGAATTGCACCTGTCCCCCGTGCCTCTGCCTGCGCTGATCGAGGAAATTGCGGCGATGGTGCGCGTTGACGCCGAGAGGAAAGGGCTGGAGTTCATCCTTGATGCGTCGGGCGGTCTTCCGGACCAGGTCAACGCGGACGGCAAACGCCTGCGGCAGATCCTGCTCAACCTGCTCGGAAACGCGATCAAATTCACATCCACCGGCCGAGTGACCCTGACCGTGCAGGCTTTTCCACTTGGCGGCGAGCGCGTCGAACTCCGAGTATGGGTACGAGACACCGGTGTCGGCATCGCGCCGGATGATACCGTCCGCATTTTTGCGCCGTTCGAGCTGGCTGAACCGGGCCGCAATCGCGAGTCGGGCGTCGGACTCGGACTGGCCATCAGTCAGGAGCTTGCACACCTGATGGGCGGCGATATCGAGGTCGATAGCCGGCCGAATGGCGGCAGCACATTCCGTTTCGCGGTGACGCTGCCTCTGGTCAATGAACCGCAAGCCGCGTTGCCCACGCACCAGCGGATCCTCGGCTACGAGGGCCCAAAAAAATGCATCATGGTCGCCGACGATCAGGAAGAAAATCGCGAATTGCTTCAGCAGATACTCGAACCCCTGGGTTTCGAAGTGGTTCCCGCCGCAGGCGGGCAGGCAGCCGTTGCCGCTGCGCGGCACCGGCGTCCGGATTTGATCGTGATGGATCTTCGAATGCCAGAAATGTCCGGGTTCCAGGCCGCCCACTCCATTCGTCAGTCCCCCGATCTTGCAGCAGTGCCAATCGTGGCGGCATCCGCCAGCACCGCTGACCTCGAACGGGCGGAAACCGATTCGCTCACTTTCGCGGCATGCCTGCGCAAACCGTTCGAAAGCATGGAGTTGCTTGACATCATTGGACGACGCCTCGACCTGACCTGGAAGTTCGAAGAGTCCCAGACCCACAGAAGCACATCGGCACCCGAGCAGACCACCGATGCGCAGCTCATCGCGCCTTCCGGCGCCGCGCTTGACGAATTGCTTGAACTCGCGCGATTGGGCAAGCTGGTGCGTGTGGAGCAGATTGCATTGGAGCTGGAGCGGGGCGACGCGCGCTATCGCCCTTTCGGCCGGCGCCTTTACACTCTCGCCCGGGACCTCGACGAGGAGCGCCTCATCACGCTGTTGCAGGGTTGCGCAGGAACGCATCGCGATGTCGCTTCCCATTGAGTTGCGCGGTGCGACTGTCCTGATCGTCGACGACAAGCCGCAGAATCTGCGTCTGATTTCGGATTTTCTGGCGGAGCAGGGATTCGATCTGATGCTGACTCGTAGCGGGGAGCAGGCGCTCGAGAAAGCGCGCCTCGCCAGGCCGGATCTGGTTCTCCTGGACGTGCGCATGCCTGAAACGGACGGCTTCGAGGTTTGCCGGCGCATGAAATCCGACCCGCAGACCGCCGAAGTCCCCGTGATCTTCATGACCGCCGTAGACGACACGGCGCACAAGGTCGAGGGATTTCGACTCGGTGCGGTGGATTACGTCACCAAGCCGATTCAGCGCGAGGAGCTGCTGGCGCGGATCCAGCACCATCTGCAGTTAAACCGGCTCCAGAAAGAGTTGACCGCCAGAACACAGGATCTGGCGCAGAAAAACGCCGAGCTGGAAGCGTACGCACATACCATCGCGCACAGCCTCAAGACTCCACTTGCAGCCTCCAGCCGCTTCCTGGAGATCCTCTGTAAGTTCAAATCCGACGAGCTGTCCGGCGAACAGCGGCATCTTGCACAGCAAGCGCACAGCGCGCTGTCGATGACTGGAGACGTTGTCGACGCCCTGCTCCTGCTCTCGACGGTCGCACAGCAGAACGTCGAACTGAAACCGCTCGACACCGGCAGTCTCGTCAACCAGGCTCTCAGCCAGTTGGGGGAAATGCTGGCGCGTCAGGGCGCTGACGTGAAGTTGCCGCGATCCTGGCCACAAGCGTTGGGCTACGGGCCTTGGGTCGGAGAAGTATGGTTGAACCTCCTGAGCAACGCGCTGAAATACGGCGGCTCGCCGCCACGTCTCGTGGTCGCAGGCGCGCCGGATGGCCCGCACGTGCGCTTCAGCGTTCGGGACAATGGCCAGCCGTTATCTGAAGACGAGCGCACGCGCGTTTTTACACCGTTCACCCGCTTGCACAAGGAGCGCGCCGCAGGTCACGGCCTCGGCCTCGCCACGGTACAGCGCATCGTGTCGAAGCTCGGAGGCACGGTGGGTGTAACCGTCGGACCGGCCGAGGGAAACGAATTCTTTTTCACCTTGCCCGCGACGTCCCCACGCGCCTGACTGAAAATTTCTATAGTGACCCCGAGATTGAAAGTAGCGCGAGAGCCAATCCGCATTCTCGCGGGACGGGCCACGTCAACACCATCATGAAGATCCTCCACGCCGACGACCATCCCATGTTCAGGGAAGGATTGCGGTTCTTCCTGAAGCTTCTGGA
>Ga0187893_10014156_pt1 | contig 10946 bp, 6 predicted proteins | sample MA1701074metaG_FD_139574 | JGI IMG/M metagenome (GOLD analysis project Ga0187893, IMG submission 139574) | White microbial mat communities from a basaltic lava cave in the Kipuka Kanohina Cave System on the Island of Hawaii, USA - MA170107-4 metaG ...
CAGCAAACTAGCAGCTGTAAACGGTTTCGGCAGGAACAGTACACAGCCTGAAGAAAAGCTCTTCTTCACAAGATCCACTTCCTTGCTGGCAGTCACCATAATGATTGGCAAGTCTTTCAATTTCGGATCATTCTTCACAGACTGCGCCAAGGCATTGCCATCCATTTGAGGCATCATTGCATCCGTAATGATGGCGTCGAACTTGTCCTTTTGGAGCAAGGAAACAGCGACCTCACCATTCAGTGCAGTCGAGACTCGAAAATCCTTCTGACTGAGAATTGTTTTGATCAGCGTCAGAATGTTTTGATCGTCATCGACAACCAGAATATGCTTTTGAGGCATGAATTATTTCCGCACGGTTTTGCGCTTGGTGAACGCTCTGCATCTGCGACGTGCTGCCATTCTATGCCGAAAGCGTCGAAAATCAAGTGAATCCTTGGTCGATACCCATCAGATAAAACTGGAGATAGTGCCGAGCCCATGAGGGTCTCTTTGAACCGATCTCTCCGACTCATCATTCTCATCACGAGCAATCTCTGCCTGGCCACCTGGATGATTCAGGGCTCGGCCCAAAATCCATCCGAAGCAAAGGGAGCCGACGCTTTATTGCTGGCGGGCAAGCTGAACGAAGCCAAGAAGGCCTTAACCCTGGAGCTCCAACGGCGGCCGGATTCGATTAGGCACCTGATATTGATGACGAGGATATTGCTCATTGAAGATGAATTCGACGAGGCGAAGACGAACATTCGGCAGGCCCTCCGGCTGTCGCCGACGAACACAGAAGCGCTTGCGCTTTACGGGCATTGCTTGTTTCGAGAAGGTAACTTTTCGATGGCTGAAGCCCAATACCAAAAGTGTCTGCGTTTGGACACAAACCAGGCTGGCGCGCGTCTTGGAATGGGCCGTCTGTTCCTCACGCGCCAGCAGCCCGAGCAGAGTGTGAAGTCCTTTCAGCAAGCCATTCAGCTTGCGCCTCAAGAGGAAGACAACTACTTCTTCGCAAGCGAAGCCTATGGCGCCACGAAGAATTTTCCCAAGCAAGTGGAGTCTCTCGAAAAATACCTTGCACTGAAACCGAAGTTCAACTCCGAACGGGTCGAGAACGCCAAGGCGCTGCTGACTTTTTTCCGACACCTCCAGAAAGGCCCTGTTGCCGCAATCACGGATGCAGCTCGGGCTTACGAGATTCCGTTCCAGCCGTTCTACGGCCTCATGCTCGTTGAAGGTCATGTAAACGGTCAGGGACCTTTTCGCTTCCTGGTGGATAGTGGTGCAACTTCAACCGTTCTCTCGAATAACCTCTTCGACTCTCTAAAGATTCCCGTTCTCTCGACCGCGGTTGTGAGCTGCGTGGGAGGGACGGGGAAGACCGGCACCAAGCTGGCCAAAGTGGAGAACCTCAAAATAGGCGAACTGGAAATCAGCGATCTTCCCATCTCGTCATTCGACAATACGATCTTTGCCGAACTCATTGACGGCGTTCTCAGCACGGCGGACCTGGCCGACTTTCTGATTACGTTGGATTACCCGGCCCGCCGTATCATGCTAGAGCCTCGATCATCGAAACGCGTTGCTAAGCCGTCAACCGATTTGCGGGCCAGCAGGATCGAAGTCTCATTTCGTATTCTGGGAAACCTCATTCTGGCACCGATTTCCATCAACCAGCAGCCGGCTCAAAACTTCCTGTTCGACACCGGCGCGGTCACCAGCACGCTGTCAAAGCGGCAGGCTGCTTTCCTCGGAATCCGCGACGACACGCCCAACGCCAGCGTTGATATTCAATTTGCCGGTGCCTGCGGGATCACCCAATCCGTTCTCTCTGTGGATCGGATCGACCTCAGCTTGCAGGCCTTGAAAGTGCCCTATGCCAAGATCCTGGCCGTCGAGCTCAAAGAGATCAGCAAGGAACTGCGCACTGAGGTATCTGGAATTTTGGGCGGCGACTTCTACAGCCAACGCAAAGTGACCATCGACTATCGAAATACAAGACTCACCTTCGAATGAGCCAAACGCTTCCACCTAAAGAATGTTTCTTCGTTTTCCGCGAAATGAGGGGTAGAATCAGGCTAGAACATTCACCTAATGTCTTGTGTCATGTCTTGTGTCTTGAAGTGACACGGACATCTCGATGCGAGCCAACCCTGTTGTTGGCCGAAAGGGGGAAGGAAACATGTTCGATCAGATTAATCATGAGGCGCTTGGAAAGAAATCTCTGAAGGAAAAAATCATCGAAGGGGCAATCATTCTCGCGGTGGTTGGCGCGATGATTGGAATCATGCTTTACGCCCTCGAGATGGCTTAGAGCCAAAGACCCAAGAAGACTGTGTGTGCCTTGGTCCGCTGGATGCCAGCATGAGGGGACTTGTTCTCTCGTAGACTGTTGGAGTTCTTTGGTAAAACAGTGTCGCGCAGCGTCTTGTGTTCAGCATTCAGTTTCATCAAGGAACTCTCCACCTCCAGACAAATCTGGCGCCGATTCCATCTTCACCGCTCGAAAACAGGGTTCCACTTGCAAGGAAACACCCATCCACTCCGATTCTGGTCTCAGCCTGCAGATTTCCGAGACTGACATCGGTTGCCCCGAGTTAATTCACTTGCTGCTGGGCTCGAATTGACTTCGCCCTGTCAGCTGGTGATCTCCCTTCGTTTACATTTTCACTCCCTTGCCCTAAGATATGCCGTCTCTTGGCACTTCGGAGCAGTCCAACGGCGCGTCGTAAGCGCGAAACTCTCTGCTCCAAGGAGAAGGCGTTCATGAAATCTGTTCGCCCTGTACAGATTAGCGGCATTGGCTGCTATGTTCCCGAACGGGTGTTGACCAATCACGATCTCTCGAAGATTGTGGACACTTCGGATGAATGGATTCTGCAGCGAACCGGAATTTCAGAACGCCGGATTGTCGATAAAGGCAAGGCAACCTCCGACATGGCCGAGCAGGCCGTGCGTCGCTTGTGCAGCTCGCTGCAGATGGGTCCCAACGAGATTGAATTGCTGATTGTCGCGACTGTGACGCCGGACATGTTCTTTCCATCCACGGCCTGCCTGCTCCAGGAAAAACTCGGGATTAAGCAGACTTGGGGATTTGATCTTTCGGCTGCCTGTTGCGGATTTGTCTACTCTCTATCGGTTGGAGCTGCTTTTGTCGCCGCGGGTTTGCACTCGAAGGTCGTGGTCGTTGGTTCAGACACGATGTCGAGCATTATCGACTACCAGGATCGTGCCACCTGCGTCATTTTTGGCGACGGTGCCGGGGCCGTGCTGCTGGAGCCTGCCAAGAACCCCGAGAATTGTCTGATCGATTTTCATCACGAAGTGGATGGTTCAGGCGGTGCGCATTTGAAAATGCCTGCAGGCGGAAGTCTCCTTCCCTCAAGCTGCGAAACGGTGACGAACCGTCTGCATTACGTGAAGCAGGAAGGTCATGCAGTCTTTAAGTTTGCCACGCGCAAAATGGAGGAAGCGAGCCGGATTATCCTCCAAAAGAACCAGTTGACGCCCCAGGACATTCACTTACTTCTTCCGCATCAAGCTAACGCCCGCATCATCCGAGGCACGGCGGAGCGTCTGGGGCTAAGAGACGATCAGTTCGTGATCAACCTACACAAATATGGGAACACCACTGCAGCGACAATTCCCCTCGCCATGCAGGATGCTCTAATTGAAGGGAGGCTCAAAGAAGGCGACTTGGTGTTGCTGGCTTCCGTGGGCGCTGGATTCACCGTTGGCACGGCTCTGCTGCGCTGGGCGATTTGAAAGCAGTGACAGTGCCTTCACAGGCACACCGCTACATTGAAAATCGTGCTCGTCGTCGTGCTCGTCCTCGGCAATTTTGGCCCAATCCCGCCTACCCGTCATTCCCGCGAATGTGGGAATTCAGGCTCCTAAGAAAATCCCCTGGAGGGGTGGCGCGAAGCGCCGGGGTGGGTCCGTCCGCTACCCCAGAACGGCACCCAGGGCCTGACGGCCCTCACCCCGCCCTGGAGGGGATTGGCAGCCATTTCTCCCTACATCACACCGCGCCCTCAAGCTGTGTACGTACTCCTCTGACGAATCGGAAGTTGGCAAGAGTCAAATCTATACCATCCTTCGAGATTACCTTCCTCGAGCCGAGTCGCGCAGATCTCCATAGTCAACAGTCAGAACTCCAGCGGCTGTCTCTGCGTTACGGTTCGATGCGATGGCTTTGGCACGTTGCTCCCATCTAGCCGCTTCACCCTTCCGCTTTGTCGCTCGAAGCAACACCGCATAGCCGGTGAGCGTTCTGGCAACTTGCGGATGATCCGGGCCCAGAGTCTTCTCGGTCATGGCGATTGCTCTTTGGAAGAGTGGCTCGGCTTCCTCATAGCGTCGCTGTACACGATAGCCCTCCGCCATGCTAAGCAGGGCAAACGCGATTTCAGCATGATCCGGTCCGAAGGCTCCTTCCAGAATAGTGAGGGCCCGGCGGTAGAACCTCTCGGCGTCAGTGTACCTCCGTAAATGGATGCAAAGCTCAGCCAGGTTAATCAGCGGCATTCCCAGACTTGCATGCTGTAGACCAAGGGATTTTTCGTTGATGGCGATTGCCCTGAGATAGAAATCCTCAGCTTCCGCCAGCCGGCCCTTATTTCGCGCGACCATGGCGAGGTTGTTCAGGACAGGGGCATTGCGTTGGTTGTCCGTGCCGAAGACCTTCTCATTGATAAGCAAGGCTCGACGATACAATGGCTCCGCCGCTTGATAGCGTCCCTGGAGGCGAAACAGGTCTCCCAGGTTGTTCAGGGTAATCGAGACCGCGAGATTCTCTCGTCCCAGCGTTCGTTCGCGGGTGGCTAACACCTTCTTGTACAGCCGTTCCGCATCCTGGTAGCGCCCGAGTCGTGAGTAGAGATAGGCTAGGTTGTTCATTTTGGTCAACGTCTGCGGGTGCTCCGCTCCCTCAGTCTTCTGCGACACGTCCAGCGCTTTGAGGAGGTTTTTCTCGGCTTCTGCGTACCTCCCCAACCTCATCTCCAGCATGGCGAGATTGTCCAGCGTGATGGCAACCGACGGATGACGTTCGCCAGACAGCTTCTTCTGGATACCCAATGCATGCAGGTACAGGGCTTCAGCCTCGACGAAGCGTCCTTGGGTGTTGCGAAGATGGGCCAGGTTGTTCGACACCTTCGCCTCTAAATCCTTCTCTGGGAGGCTCTTGGAAAGGCCCAAAACCCGAGTGTAAAGAGCGTCAGCCTGGCTGAGCAGACCCTGCTGCTGACAAGCCATCCCTAAGGCATTCATGGTTTGGAGTCGTCGCAGGTCCGTGGTGTTCACGTCCTTTAGCTCTCCGATTGCCGCTTCGAAGGCCTTCTGGGCCTCTGCATATCGCCCCTCGCTAAACAACGCGTCTCCCGACGCCTGAAACTGTCCCCAGCGTGAATCCTCGGCCCGGAGTAACACCGCACCTACCATAATGAACATCGCAAGGTGTAGAATCTGGGAAACCTTCATCGGAGCCTCCTTAGATTTGTTGCCTGCGTTTTTTCTGCGACCGTAAACAGGCGGAGGCTTTTAAGTCTCGAAAGGCGTCCTAAATCGCGATTAAAGAAGCATTCAAGAGAGATTAAAGTGTCTAAATCACTCCAGAGCCGTGAGTTGTACGACTTCGGTGGATTTCATCTGGATGCCACCGAACGTGCTCTGACCAAGAACGGGCAGGTCGTTCCGCTCACTCCGAAGGCGTTCGACACCCTCGTCGTGTTACTCCGTAACAGTGGACACGTGGTGGAGAAGGATGAATTGCTCAAGCAGGTGTGGCCGGACACCTTTGTTGAGGAAGGCGTGCTAGCCGTCAATGTCGCGGCGCTGCGAAAGGCCTTGAACGAGGGCGACGAGGGTCGTTCCTACATCGAGACCGTGCCGCGACGAGGGTATCGGCTCATCGGAGAAGTGCAGGCACTCCGCAGGTCACCCGCGGATGAAGCGGCGCAGGAATCCGAGCGGCGAAAGAAGTCATCGACCAGGCAATGGGGACTCACGGCGGGCTTGCTGGCAATAGTACTGGCTGGCTTTGGCTGGTTTATTTCCAGGTCACGGCCAAGTTCAATTCCGCCGCCTTCCCCGCCAGTCCCGCTCACCAGCTATCCCGGCACAGAACTCAGTCCAACTTTCTCACCCGACGGCACTCAGGTGGCCTTTGCCTGGAATGGCGAGCGCCAGGACAACTTCGACATCTATGTCAAATTCATCGACCGTAGTGAGGCGGTGCGCCTCACCTCAGATCCCGCACGCGACGGATCTCCGGCATGGTCTCCCGATGGCCGCCATATCGCCTTTGTGCGGGATGGAACTATATTCCTGGTTTCGCCTCTAGGAGGGGCCGAACGCAGGGTAGGCAATGTTCAAGCTCGAGGGCTCGCTTGGACGCAAGATGGCAAATCGCTCGTGGTCAGCGCTGGCAATTTTCTCAAATCTCGGCTCAAGCTGGTGCCAGTGGAAACGGGGGAAGCGAAGGATTTGACTGCACCACCCATTAGCGACGATCCCAATCCTAGAGAATGGGGGCCTGCAGTTTCACCTGATGGGCTGAACGTCGTGTTTGTGCGACACATCGGTGCGGTCAAGGACTTGTACTTGATGCCCTTGGCCGGCGGAGAACCGCGCCTCCTGATGCGAGATGTGGCCTACTCACTCTGGGGAGTCACTTGGACGCCCGACGGGCACGAACTGCTCTACGCAGCTGGGCCGAGCCGCAGTGCTACCGTCTTTTGGAGACGCTCGGTGGAAGCTCCGGCGGGCTCACCGTCGAAACGCCTTGAATGGGTTGAGCCCGGCGCCTTCAACCCCGTAATCTCGCGCGGCACGCCGGCATCGCCTGCTCGCCTGGCCTACGTGCGCCCTAGCTCCGATACAAACATTTGGGTCAGAGACACGACCATGCCGTCCCAGCCTGTCCACAAAGTAGTCGCCTCCACCCGGACAGACAATAACCCACAATTCTCGCCAGACGGCCACAGGCTTGCGTTCACATCGGAGCGATCAGGTACCGCCCAAATCTGGGTTGCCAACAGCGACGGGTCGAACCCGCTGCAATTGACCTCGTTTTCCGGAGGGCTCGTCAACGCTCCGAGGTGGTCGCCGGACGGAAAGACCATCGTCTTTACTTCCTCACAGAACAAGAACCAGGACATTTATGCAGTCCTTTCTAATGGTGGTGCTGTTCGCCGCCTGACCTCGGCAGTTTCGCGAGAAGGCAGAGCAAGCTGGTCGCGGGATGGCCAATGGATTTATTTCTACAGTACCCGTAACGGGCACGAGGAGATCTGGAGGATGTCGGCTGAGGGCGGCGAAGCAGTCCAACTGACTACCGGCGGCGGCCACGAATCCTTTGAATCTCCCGACGGCAAGCTGCTGTATTACGAGGACTTTGGCGCCACAGGACTGCGGAGCATTTCCATCGAGACCTACTCGGACCCAATGAAAGGCAGCCCTGTACTCAGGACAGTCCAACCAGGATTCTGGGCGGTGACAGAGAAGGGAATCTACTTCGTTGAGTTTGGCGAACGGGACGCGGCCTCTAGCGATCATGACCTTCGTGATGCGTCTGAGACGCCTATTGCGAACGTTTCGAAGCAGATTAAGTTCTACGATTTTCTGACGCACAAAATCACTGAGATCGGGAGGATCGAAAGGGATGTTCCTACTGCTCTTCCCGGCTTCTCCGCGAGTTGGGACGGTCGCACCATCGCTTGGACGCAGATCGACCAACGAGAATCCGATCTGATGATGATTGAGAACTTTCGGTAACAAACCCGACTTTTGGGGGACGGCATCTTGGAGTGCGGCGGCAACCGGGGGACAGCGGTCCAACGCGCGACGCCGCTTTCGGTCATGGGACTGCCAATCGAATTGAGATGAGCGGAAGTTTGTGAAGTACCAACCCCAAAAAGCGCCGTCGCCGCTGCCAGCGCACTCTATAGGCGTTTGCACTGAACGTGTCTAGACAAGTCCCGAGCAAGGAACAGTACGAGTTCGAGCCATTTCGCCTCGATGTAACCGAGCGGACCTTGACCAAAGGTCAGCGGATCATCCCACTCACTCCGAAAGCGTTTGACACCCTCGTCGTACTCGTTCGCAACAGCGGACACGTCGTGCAGAAGGATGCGCTCCTCAAACAAGTCTGGCCGGACACGTTTGTCGAGGAAGGCGTCCTAGCCGTTAACGTCGCAGCGATTCGGAAAGCGCTGAGCGACGGTGACGAGGGGCATTCCTACATCGAAACCGTGCCACGGCGGGGATATCGCTTCATCGCGGACGTGAAACGAGCCCCAAGCGTGGAGGGAACCCTTCAAGCGGCCGACTCAGGAGGGCCCAAGTCACGGATCAAGCTTGGAGTTATTGCTGTTGCATTGATAGCTCTGATCGTGGCGGGAATCGGTTGGTACGTCGCTCGGTTACGCTCAGGTTCTACACCCGACGCGCCTCCAGCCCGGCCCCTCCCGCTCACTAGCTATCCGGGAGCTGAGCTGGGCCCGTCGTTCTCGCCGGACGGCAGCCAGGTCGCTTTCAGTTGGAACGGCCCCCAACAGGACAACTTCGACATCTACGTCAAACTCGTGGGCGAAGGTGATGCCGTGCGACTGACAAAGGACCCCGCTCCCGACGGATCTCCCGCGTGGTCTCCGGATGGCCGCCAGATCGCGTTTGTGCGTCAAGGGTCTGTGTTTCTAGTCTCTCCCCTTGGGGGCTCCGAGCGCAGGGTGGCAGAGATGCAGGCGCGTGACATCGCATGGACTCCAGATAGCAAATCGCTGGTCATAAGCTCCGAGGTCGAAGGGTACATTCGCATCGTGCTGCTATCGCTTGAGACAAGACAGACTCGCTACCTGACGTCGCCGCCCAAGCAGGGATATTCATTTGGTGACCTCTACTCTGCGGTCTCACCTGACGGTCTCAATCTGGCGTTCGCTCGCTTTCCAGAGGGCGGTACGGCCGAGCTGTGGTTGACGCCGATGATGGGCGGCACTCCCCGACGGCTGACTGAGACCGGGCCTGTGATGCTTGGCCTCGCGTGGAGTTCTGACGGACAGGAGCTGATTTATTCTCAGGGACATCCTGTGTCTGCGACCTTGCAGCGGCGCCGTATCACAGCTCCATCCAGCATGGAATCACAACGGATCGGCGGAGTTGAAGAGGGCAGCCTTGAACCGGCGATCTCCAGGAAGATTGAGGGAAGTAGGGAACGTATTGCTTATGAACGGATTGTCTTTGATGCAAACATCTTGGCCATTGATACTACGGACCCCCATAACACGCCTCGCCAACTTGTCACATCGACTCGGCGCGACGGCGATCCCCAGTTTTCGCCCGATGGACAGCGCTTGGCCTTTGCATCCGATCGCAACGGCAGCAGGCAGATTTGGATCGCGAATGCAGATGGATCAAGTCAGACTCAACTTACCTCCTTCACTTCTCCTGGTTTCGGCTTTGCCAATGCTCCCCGCTGGTCGCCGGATGGCCAGCAGATCGCATTCATGGTTATGATTGATGTGGATCGGGACATCTACATTGTTCCGGCCGAAGGTGGTGCGCCCCGGCGCTTCACCACAGAGCCCTCACTGGAAGGGCGGCCCAGTTGGTCGCAAGATGGCCGTTGGATCTACTTCTACTCAACCCGCACTGGCGAGCAGGAGATCTGGAAGAAGCCTGCCGCGGGTGGAGACGCGGTGCAAGTCACATCAGGAGGAGGGCACGAGTCCTTCGAATCGCCGGACGGCAAGTTGCTCTACTACCAGTTTCGAGATGCCGGACTTCGCGCGATCTCGACCAGCGAAACCAGCCCCAAGAAAGGAGCTGTCTTTCTTCCCGCAGTTCAGCAGAGCTTTTGGGCTGTGGGCGACAAGGGAATCTACTTCGTAGAGTTTGAGGACAACAGCAAAAATCCTCGGCGGGGCACCGACCCCTACCTGTTTGCTGAGTGGGGTTCGCTTCTCTCGAAAGTATCGTGGCCCATTCAGCTGTATGACTTCGCGACGCACCAAATAAAACGAGTCGGCACGGTTGAAAGACCGGTCAACCGCAGCCATCCAGCCTTTTCGGTTAGTCGGGACGGCCGCTACATCGCCTGGTCGCAGATCGATCACGCCGAGTCCGATCTGATGATGATCGAGAATTTCCGATAGGAGCCCCATCTGGAGACTTGTGTGAATGTGACCGCGGCCGAGCGCAACTCGGCCCCGGATAGTCTCTTTTGAGTTGACCAACATGGCTGGAGAACCTCTAAACAAGCAAGTCTATGACTTCGGTCCGTTCCGTGTGGACGTCTCCGAACGGGTATTGACCAAAGATCAGCACGCTGTCCCGCTCACGCCGAAAGCCTTCGACACCCTGGTGGTGCTGGTTCGCAACAGCGGCCAGGTGATAGACAAAGACGCACTCCTCAAGGAGGTGTGGCCGGACACGTTTGTCGAAGAGGGCGTTTTGGCCGTTAACGTAGCAGCGATCCGGAAGGCACTAAGCGATGGTGAAGAAGGGCGCTCTTACATCGAGACCGTGCCGCGGCGCGGATACCGGTTTGTCGGCGAAGTGCACACGCTCGGGAAGCCCTCCGAAGGGAAACGTGTCTCGCAGGAGAAGAAGCCAGGTAAGAACTCGTGGCTCCGGTTGGGACTGCCTGGTCTTGGATTGATCGGCCTGATTTCTGTTGGCGTGGGTTGGTATTTCTCTCAGTCGCGACCAGCTTCAAGCGAGCCTCCATACCAACCCGTTCCCCTAACCAGCTACTTGGGCGCCGAATTGAGTCCGACGTTCTCTCCCGACGGCAGCCAGGTAGCTTTCAGTTGGAACGGGCCCCAGCAGGACAATTTCGACATCTATGTGAGACTCGTCGATGGCGGTGATCCTTTACGCCTAACGCAAAACGCCGACGCCGACACTTCGCCGGCCTGGTCTCCAGACGGCAGGCACATTGCTTTTGTCCGGCAAGGTTC
>Ga0187893_10014157_pt1 | contig 10945 bp, 12 predicted proteins | sample MA1701074metaG_FD_139574 | JGI IMG/M metagenome (GOLD analysis project Ga0187893, IMG submission 139574) | White microbial mat communities from a basaltic lava cave in the Kipuka Kanohina Cave System on the Island of Hawaii, USA - MA170107-4 metaG ...
AGTATGAGTATCATTGCTGAGATTTTTTCAGGCGGGGCATCAGGCGTTTTCAAAGGTGTAAAGGATATTGTTTCGACATTCAAGGCCGATCCACTAGAGCTAGCTAAGATCGAACTCGCCTTGACGCAAGCTGAGTTGAATGTTCATCTTGGCTTGCAGCAAGCACAAACGAAGATCAACGAAATTGAAGCAGCGTCACAAGACAAGTTTGTGACGCGCTGGCGTCCTGCTATCGGATGGATTTGTGGTATGTCACTATTCTATAGCGTTGTCGGTTATGCTCTACTCAACTGGTGTTTTGGTATGGCTGAATCGTTGACGAATACACGTATTCCTGATTTGCCAACACCTGATACAACAATGACGTTGGAAGTACTTCTTGGTATGCTTGGCTTAGGTGCAATGCGTAGTTTTGAAAAGATTAAAAGGTTTCACTAGATGAAACGACAGTACGATGGCGCTTATTTTAGAGTTTGGTACAAGAAGAACCGAGCAAGAAGCTTGGCGCATAAAAAGAAATGGCGCGATAATAATCCTGACGAGAAAACTAGGAAGTAAGCATTATGGAAGGAAGCATGTTTCAACCTGGTGATTATGTTTTTGTTAAAGACTCCGCACAAGAAGATATAGGTAGTCTTGCGTGGCTGTATGTTCAGCACAATCGTAAAGCACAAGTAGTCTGTGAATTTCACATGGCAAGCTCGAAACCAATTCCTGCTAACGAAGTATTATACTGCGTTGTGTGGCCGGAACAGTTTGAAGGTGGATGGCATTGCTGGCACCAATGTCTACCAGGATATGGTCAGATGGTTGCAGCAAAGAATCTGGAATTGCTTTTTGAGGAGTCCCGTGAAGTTGTGACGATGCCAAACTTGAATGCGCCTGATAGAGAGATAGACAGATGAAAAAAACAGGTCAACCAAAACAAAAGAAAAAAGTTGCTAAGTCTCCTAGCGGAGAACCTGTTGGGGAGGCAAGTGTACCCCTCCAACATGAGCCTCCCTTAAATCTATCTTCGGTCGATAAACCGAAACGTGGTAGAGGTAGACCGAGAAAGAATCCTATTCAAGAAGCTGCGAAGAATTCACTTGTGCCGTTGTCGAAGATTGATGCAAAAAATAATGATCAGGTCAAGCTGAAGGCACATAAAACATTTGTGCGTGCTTTAGTCGATGCTGAAAAACTTCAGATGAGTAGTCCTGACTTTGACGGTGGTGGTACGGCTGAGAACTCACAAATTATTTCAAAAGAAAGTCTACAGCGGAGAGTTGCACGTCGATTAAACGTGCTTGATCGTTTCTTGACAGATGATAAACTGGTTGAGCTTCTGGCTATGTCCAACTTGAAAGAAGTTGGTGTCTACGAAGCCATTATGTTAGACAAGTCGCAAGTCTTGTCTGGTCAACCAAACGTGATTATTGGTGATACTGACCGAGCACGTATGGACTCTGTTCTTCCTCGCTTGTTGTCTGAGTTAAAACGCCGTGGATTAATTGCAACTGCGACAGAACGCAAAATAGAGTTTACATCTGTGCCAGAAAAGCAACTCTGAGTATGCATTTTTGCAAGTTCTTAAACTGGGAGGGGTGATGCGACAGATATTGGAAGACAACACCGATCTGTCTGCGTTGACAGATGAACAACTGTTAGATGCGGCACAAGATTTGTTGAATCTACAAGAGAAGGACTTGCATGAGTTTGCGCTGCATTATTATGCGCCAGCGAATCCTACGATTGCAAAGATTCACGATTTGACTGTTGGTTACATTGGTATCTTTGGTGGTAACGGGTCAGGCAAGACTGAGCACGCATTGGTAGAAGGTATTATACGATGCACAGGACAAATACCAGATAGTCTAAAGGATACGTACCCTCGCCAGAAACTATGCGGACCTATCAAGATGCGTGTAGTGTGCGAATCTATAACAGCGATTTTGGAACCTATTATATTGCCCAAACTACAGTATTGGTCTTGGAGCGGCCTAAAGCCACAAGGAGGTTCACAAGGTCATTGGGGATGGATTCCTCGTCATTGTCTTATAGAAGGTGACTGGAAGAAGAGTTGGAATAGTCGCCTACGGTTACTGACTGTTAGATATTTGAATCCTGATACTGGAAAGTTTGAAGGGTACTCGACGATCCAGTTCATGAGCTATGACCAAGATCCTGAGAACTTCGCTTCAGGCGATATTGATTACTGTCTACATGACGAACCTCCCCCTCATCCAATCTGGCGTGAGAATCGCGCTAGAACGATGCGCGGTGGTAGTGGTTCAACCATGTTAGTCTCGATGACATGGCCTGACAATCCGGCTGCACCTGTAGACTGGATATTCGACGAGATTTACGACAAAGGTGTACCAGGTAAAGCAAAGCATCCAGACGTTGATGTAATCAATATCTTCTCAACGATGAACCCGCACCTGGATCAAACAAAGGTTGCTGAAGCTGCTAGTCATATGACTAAGTTGGAACGAAATACTCGTATCTACGGTATGCCGATTCGATTCAGCAACAGAATACATCCAGATTTCACTGACCAAGAGAAATACTGGTGTTATGAATGCGGTAAGATCACGTTGGCGAATAGTGATGATACGTGTTCTGAATGTGGCACTATAGAAATTGGAACATACAGTAATGTTGAGATATGCCTTATTAATACCGATTATCCCTGTGTATGTCTCCTTGATCCTCACCCACGTAAGCCTCACATGCTTGCTTGGGTACAAGTTACTCCAAATGAAGATTTCGAGGTAATCGCTACACTTCAGGTTGAAGGTGGTGCAGAGTCGGTGCGTGATGAAGTCGCAAATGTTGAAGCTCGTCTTCAGCATAAGTACATTACACGCATTATGGACCCGAACATGGGTGCATCACCGTCTGGTGCAAAGCGTCAGGTTACATGGCAGGATGAATTCGATAATGTCGGATTGCATTTTGATCTTGGTGATGACAGTTCTGTTGGTCGTGCAAGACTGAACGACTTCATCAAACCAGATCGTGCTTTCAGACGTCCACGGTTTCGCATGGACCCGTCATGTGATGATGCTATTTTGCAGATGACTCGTTATGTATGGGCTGATCATAAGAATGCTGAGAACAAGGATATCTCACAAGAACCCTTGAAAAAAGATGACGATTTTCCGACACTGTTTAAGTACCTGATGAATTACATGCCTTCTGGTATGCAACAAGCACCATCCGTTTATAGACGTGATAGAGGCACGAGTAGTTACAAGATTCAACAAAAGGTGAACTATGGCCGATGAATATATGGAATTACAACCTCCTGCTAACGGTGGTGTCGATGATACCGCTGCGACAGGCGTAGTTCTTCCTGGTGAAGAACCAATAGGGTTTTTCATTAAGCCTCCAAAGCGTAAAACCCATTTTGTAAAAGATCGTGAAAAGGTTGTCGCGCATTTAATCAAACGCTATGGCGACGACATTCAAGATCGATCAGAATGGACTGAACGCAGAATTCAGCGTACTGCGAAGTATCGAGGCTGGCGTGAAGTCAAGACGTTCCCTTGGGAGAATGCGAGTAACGCACATCTGCCTATCATTATGACTGACGTACAGCGGACTGAGGATACGTTACATAACGCCGTCCTGTCTGTTCGGCCTGTGATGAACGCTAAGGCTGCGTCAAAAGCAAACGAACAAAAAGAGAAGACGATTGACCAGTTGATTGATTACCAGGTGTTCGTAGAGAACGATGGCGAAATCACGATTGGTAATTTGATTTCGTCATTTTGTCAAGATGGTCAGTATGTCGCCTACTGTCCGTACATAAAAGAAAAACAGAAGATTACATTTCCTTACGTGATCGATTTCCCACCGCCTAAGACATCGTGGGATAAATGGATCATGCAGCATCTTGTTGAGTATTTCCCGAAGGCGACAATTCTGCCTGGCGCTAATGCGCCGTGGGGATGGGAAGTCAAGACAATTCACGAATTGACTGGTGATGAAGTCACTGAGAAAGTAACGGTTGTTCAAGAAGGTGATGAACAGCAAGTTCTTTTGTTGTGCAACAAAGAAGAAACTATCTTTGATGGTCCAGCAATTATTCCAAAAGAGCTTGAAGACATCGTTATACCTGGACGTTGTGAAAATCTTCAGCCTCAAACAATGTCTAACCCGATGGGTGCGCCACATGTATATATGGTGGACTACCCAAGTCGTGACGAAATCTTGAAGCTTATTGACAAAGGGTTTTATGATGAAGTCACGAAAGACGACATTGAGAAAATAAAGAGTGCGACGAAACGTCGAAACGATCATAAAGATCCAAACGAACAAAAACAACTTCAGGATGATTTGACTGGTCAGCAAAGCGATACAGTCTTCGACATGCAAGAAGACCCGTTTGTACGTTTGACGTACTTTGGTCGTGAAGATATCGACGGTGATGGTTTTGAGGAAGAAGTCGTATACTGGATACTTGAAAATCCTCAGATTCTTCTCAGAGCACGGTATCTGACTGAAGTATACCCAACAGTCCCAATGCGCCGTCCGTTTGCAATGGCAAAGTATATTCCTGTCAATGGACAGTTCTATGCCATTGGGTTGATTGAGTTGATGGAATCAGGCTACGACATTATCAAGCGCACGTTTGATCAAATGATTGATAACGGCGACTTGACTAATACGCCGTGGGGATTCTACCGACCTATGTCTGGTATACGTCCTGAAGTTATGCGGATGGGTCCAGGTGACTTGTATCCGACAAATACACCGAAAGAAGACGTACATTATCCTACGTTGCCTCAAGGTATGTCGGCCTTCGGTCACAACATGATTACGTTAGTGTCACAGATATTGGATCAAGCAACTCTTGTGGGACAGTTGCAGTTAGGTGGTGTTCCCGCTGGCAAGTCGGCTGCGCTTCGGACTACACAGAACATGCAGTCGCTTCTTCAACAGGGCGATGCTCGACCGGAGCGAGTTATGCGCCGGTTTTTTGGTGGACTCGTTGAGATATGGCAACAGTTCCACGAATTGAACCAGTTGTTTTTACCGAAGAGTAAACAGTTCCGTATTTCGTCAGGTGTGACGAAAGAGACTGATCCGTATGTAACGATCAGTGACAAGAAAGCTATTCAAGGGCGATTCTCGTTTGATTTCAGTGCAAGCATACTAAACACAAATCGTGCATTGGCAACATCTGCCTTGCAAGAGATGTTCGGAATTCTTGTTAATCCGTTGTTGTTCCAGTTAGGTATTGTGACACCGCAGAACATTTACCAGTTGACAAGCGATTGGATTCGTGCGCGTGGTCAAGAACCAATGAAATATATTAGTTCACCAACAAATGATCCGTTTGCTGGCTTACCTGTTATATCTGTGGAAGATGCTATTCTTTCAATACTGAATGGCTACTTCCCGTATGGTAAACCAATGGAACCGCTGGATCAACACATTCAGAAGTTGCAAGAATTCGTGACTGATAAAAAGAATCTTGACAATTTTACTGAGTTTCAGATTAGGATGCTAGGGCAGTATGCCGCAACACGAGTTGCTGAGATGCAGCAAATGATTCAGCAGCAACAGTTAATGTCAAATGCCGCAGCAATGCAACAGTCAGTTGGTGGTCAACAACCTGGACAGCAAGCCGGTAATGTGGCTGCGTCTAGTCCGCCTAATCCTGGTGCAAGTGGTAATGCACCAGTTCAAGGCAAAGAGTTGATTGATGAAAGTCTACCAAGCGCAGGCGGAGGAGCGAATGGATGATGAAACAGCAAATTAGTAGCATTATATGCAATGCGTGCATTAGGATTGTTGGAACTGTTGAGGAAATAGAAAATACTGATAAGCCAGGTTTCTTTCGGAACGTACCAAAACCTGATCCAATGCCGCTGAAGTGTCCAGAGTGTAGGAGTCCATTGCAAAGGGTGTTCGGTAAGTTAAACAACCAGTAACCAGGAGGGTACTATGAGCGTTGACATTAAAGACCACAGACGTTATGCAGACGGTAAGCTTGCTGAATCTCTTAAACAGGCTGAACAAAAAGTTGCACAAGCTAAGCTGCTTGAACAAGCACATAGTGAAGTTGCAAATACAGGCGACGAACGACTCGACAAATATGCTCGTAGCATTCAAGATTTATTGAATAAAGCCGAAGCAGGTTGCAATGCGGCTGCGTTGAAAGGTATTACGTGCGTTCAAGAAGACTTAGTTCGACTTCAGCAATTTGAGTATTTCTTTTTGAAGGGTCAAGTTGAGATTCTCAAAAAGGTACTTGAAATTCCTGCACAAATATTGGTCGAAGAGAAGCCTAAGCCTGTTCTTGAGGTTGTTAAATAATAAGTTCTATTCAGGAAATTATTCCTGCGGGTTTCTTGACACCCTAAGTCATGCGTAGGTGCATTATGCCGGACATAGAAGATAAAGAGCCAGAGAACAAAGAGAAGCCGAACGAAACTACTGACAACCTTGACACTCCTGAAGAGGATGCTCCTCTTCTTGAACCTGAAGGTCAGCCAGATGATGTATCTAACGAAGACAATCGCCGTGTTCATCCTTTGTCTAAGGGTGGTATTCGTTTTGAGCAAATCTATGCGAAAGGTAAACAAGCAGAGCGTGATCTTGTTGAATCCCAAACAAAGCTAAAAGCTGCTGAAGCACGCATAGCTGAGTTGGAAGGAAAGACGACTAACGAGACTACTGAATATTCTTGGGCGCAGCTTGAGGAATTCATTGCTCAAGGCCGTATTACTCGCGCTGATGCCGAAGCACATCGTGAAGCTGTCATTACTAAGCGTGTATTGAATAGCGTCAAAACTGACGTAACAAAGGAAAGTGCTGAGACTACACGTAATAATGCGTTGCAGTCACATATTAACACTTATCTTGAGGCAATCCCTGAAATTAAAAAAGAAGGGACTGACGCACGCGAACGAGTCGAAGAAGAGTTTGCATTTCAAGCAAGCATTCATGGATTCGATGTAGATAAGCTTACAGATGTACAGCGTCGGCAGCTACAATTGTCTGCCTTACGTGCTGTTCATGGACCCATTGACGCCGTGACGAAACGAGAGCGCACCGTTAGGACGGAAACCCATCAAGGGTTGCCTGGTGGTGCTCGTCCTGCTAGCAGAGTGAATCCTGACCAAGAAATCTTGAATAAGCTGACCAAGCGAGAAGTCGCACATTATACAAATATGATGAAGAATGGTCGCTATCCTAAAGGTTGGTCGGATGTTGTTGCTGAGATTAAGTTTGATCCCAAGACTGCTTTGCAGAAGAAGCGGTGATGCCAATGGCTACGAAGACTGATCCTACAGTACTTGTAAAACGACAGTTCACAAAAAAAGAAATAACTGCGGCTCAAGAAGCACCAGGTAAACCACATGGACGCACGGCTGGATCATGGGTGTATGACTTATGTGCCTTAAAGAAGGTTATTACACTATGTCCATTGTGTACACATAAGTTTAATCCTGGTAAGTTTCATTACCGCAAGGAAAAAGAATTTCCTGTTGTGCAAGCGAAGTGCGATGGTTGCGACACGTTTGACGTTCGGTGTTCGGCTTACTTCTTTGAAGAAACGTATCACCAAGTTCGATCAACGGCTGCTGATCGTCGTGCAGAGCGTACTGCACATATGAGAAAAATGAAGAAAGAACAAGGGATATAAAGACGATCCCACGAAGCGTCTTATAGAGGAGATAAAATGAAGTTTGAATATCTTTTGGGTGGTGGAACACCCACGTTGAAGAAGTACAAAATGGCTGCTGGTCATGCTGCTGGTATTGTTGTTCTTGTGGCTGCTGCTGGTGCGACTGGCTTGAGCACATCGACGACTACATCTTGGGCTGATGCTGTTGGTTTGACAATGGACCCTATTGTTAATGTGGGTCAGCCTGTTAGTTACAGTGTGGTTCAGAATCAACCTGAATACTTGCAGACAGTTGTTGTCAATCCTGATGCTGTTATCAAAGCGCTACTCGTAGGGTCTGCTGCAAATGCGGCTCTTGAAACACGAACAGTTGGTACTGCATCTGCCAATGGTTTGACTGTTGTTGGTACAACGGGTGATACCGATCCTTCTAGCCCTGATATGGATGAAGGAACAGTTTGGTATTCGTCCGGTGCTAACGGTGGTGCTTCACGCAAGATCACAAGCACAACTACAACCCTGACTGTAACAGTTATAATGCCGTTTGCTGCAAACCGTGTTGGTGATAAGTATCATACTATTGACTACACAGTTGGTACGCCTGATGTGACACTGAGCACAGACCTTCAGAATGTGCGCGGTGATATTGCTGCAACTGGTGCCGAAGCTCGCGTGATTGATTTGCAACTTAACGGTGCGACAAACAGCTACCTTGAATTGCTTATCTCAGATCACCTCTTTGGAACAAACACATAAGTTTAGTTTTCTTCAACCTTAACGTTTTATGGAGTGCTTCAATGGCAACGCCTCATGATGTAGGCGCGTTTGGTGATTTACTCGACAAGCGCGTCACAAAATTGTTTTATGATGAGTTAGTGCAGTTGCCCGACAGGATTGGTGAGTTCTTCGCTATGGACACATCGAAGGATAGCTTCGAGAGATGGTCAGGCGTTGGCGAGATTGGTGATTTCGCTGAATTTAACGGTTCAGTTGTCTACCAGAATCAATCTCAAGGGTATGATGTGACAGCAGAGCATAGGGCGTTCGTGAACGGGTTCCAGGTGACTCGTCAAATGTACGATAATTTTCATTGTCGCCTTGCAGCGTAAGCTGTAAGTAAACTTTAACCCAAATCGGAGAATACCTAGAACAGGCAACTCCGAGGAAAGACACGATGAAGGCAGTCAAGCTAGCTTGGCTAGCTGGTATATTCGACGGCGAAGGTACAATTACAACAACGAAAAATCACGGTACGACTCGCCCGCTTCTCCAAGTGACAAATACTAATCAAGCATTATTAACAGAGGTTCAGACTTTGTTGTATGCTTTGATAAAACGTCAGGTACGTGCGTGTAGACAAAAACCTAGCGTTTTGAGTACTAAGCCTTGTTACTACCTGTATGTAACGAAACAGTCTGAAGTAAAGATTGTACTCGAAGCTTTACTTCCTTATTTGATTGCGAAACGGGAACAAGCTATATTGCTATTAGAATACGTAACTATTCGACTTGCAAGACGAGAAGCTAACCCGCACCAATCAGCGCCGTATAATCAACGTGAAGATATTTTATCTACGAAGATTAAGGAAATAAGTCGTTATCCAGGTAATCGTGAATCCGTAGAGAGTGGTGGGGTTAACAACCAATTTACAACTGGTTGAAGGTGCATTCCGAACTACCGAGGGATCGGTAGAGGTACCAGAAATGCGTACTCGCGTCGTATGACGCAGTAACAATATGGATGATCGACATGGAATTTGGGAACGAAAGAGTCCTGCGCTTGCGAATGCGTATATGAGAACAAGACAGTCTCATGGTGCGCGAGTGTTTAATTTTGCGTTCAGTAATGACTCGTTTTTCTATCAGAACACAGAGAACGTTGCTTTGTGTTCGGACAGTCATACTACAACTTCAGGTGCGAGCACAGCCGTTGGGTTTGATAACCTAACGACTGCTTCGTTTACGACAACTGCGGTTTCTTCTCTGCGTACTCAGATGCGCGGCTTCCGTGGCGATGTTGCGAACAAGATCAGCATCATGCCTGATAAGTTGGTTTACCCGATTGAGTTGGCTGATAGGGCTGACGAAATCATAAAGTCAAGCAAAGACCCCAATACTGCCAACAATGCCTATAACCCGCAAGGTAATGGTCGTTGGACTGGTACAGACTGGGAATACTTGAGTGATGCGAACAACTGGTTTATGCTGGATACAAAGCAAGCAAAACAGTGGTTAGTTTGGTTTGATCGTATTCCGTTGGAATTCGGAAAGGCTGAAGAGTTCGATAGCTTCATCGCCAAGTGGCGTGCCTATTGCCGATATTCTTGGATGTGGTTAAACTGGCGGTGGATTGCTGGCGCGGAAGTGTCCTAATATCAACCTTTGTTTACTAAAGTTGTGTGTTCACGATTTATGAACATTTTGTGTTGCTAGGTTAGTATAATGCAATTATATCCCCTTTGTACGGTGAAGACGGGGGTTGGATTCCTCCACTTAGCTCCACATAACGAGGTTGTATGTATGATCTAAATAATCCTCCCAAGTCGAAACTTCAGAAAGTCAAAAAACTGAAGAATACGACAAAGGGTACAAAAAAGGTTTGGTCTAATTCACACGTAGCACCAACTTATTTCTAAATTCTTTGTGTGGCGAGTGGTAAGGGGCGCGTTACAAGTCTCGCTAACTAATCGTGCCAAAAGGAAATTATGGCGTATATTACAAAGTTCGGTAGTTTTTGGGGATTAATTCCTATAACATCTGGGCGTGTGTTTTGGGTTGCACCGTCTGATTCATATGTTGTTGAAGGACGGACATACGAAGCAAGCGATAACAGCGATGGACTTTCGCCGGAAAGTGCTGTTCGTACTGTGAATAGAGCAATTGTACTTGCTACAGCGAACGTTGGCGATATTATTGTTCTTCTACCTGGATCACATTCTGTTAGTGCTACGATTGCTGTCAATAAGGCCGGTCTTACGATTGTTGGTATTCCTGGTAGTGTTCCTATTTCAGGTCAACGACATGGATCAGGTGGAATGCGGTTGCGTACAAGTATTACAAGTACAGAAACAGCCGGTATTATTTTTACCGTGACTGCGACTGACTTTGAGCTAGCATATGTTAACCTTGCTCCTCCTGCGGCTGGTGGGCGTGGAGTGAGTTTGACACCGACTGCTGGTGCTACAAACGCTTCACGTCCGTATATTCATGATTGTACAATCTCGCTGATTGCTGCTGCGTCAGTCACCACATATGGTATTACTGTACCTGCTGGTGTTACGGCTGACTTACTCGAAGATGTTATGATTAGTCGTTGTTA
>Ga0187893_10014158_pt1 | contig 10945 bp, 11 predicted proteins | sample MA1701074metaG_FD_139574 | JGI IMG/M metagenome (GOLD analysis project Ga0187893, IMG submission 139574) | White microbial mat communities from a basaltic lava cave in the Kipuka Kanohina Cave System on the Island of Hawaii, USA - MA170107-4 metaG ...
CTATGAGCATGATCGCCACCGGGTGCAAGTGGGGCCCGGTAATCTCCGAAATGAAACTCGGCCTCTGTTTCCGATAAAGCGTAAACATCAAAGCCAAATGCATCGAGGTAGTCTGCCAAATCATCAGGCGAAAGGAGATAAACGGCAGGTAGATAACCCGCTTCAGCGCGAATTTCCAGCAGGCGCTCGATGACCTCCAATGGTGCAAAGCATCTAACAGGGTCTCTGTATGTTGCCATGGTTCTAGCGCCTCCTTCTTGTCAAGTATGGGACTCCGGGCATCTGCGTCCAGTCCCCACGATCGATTACTTTGATGTACGCAGAGGCTGTGGCGTTTGTTCTCAGGGCTAACCTTTTTCAATCAAGCTTGCTTCCACAACCATTTGACGCTTCAGGGAAGGAAAAGTTGCACTAGAAATGACTGACCATCAAGTCGAACCAGCGACTCCAGGTGCGCCGCCGCCGAATTTCATTATGGTTCTCCGCCAAATGCTGGCCGTTTCAGACAAGGTGAGCGATCTGATCTTTTCGCCAGGACGCGCGCCTCAAGTTGAATTAGCGGGGAATCTGCAGCCCGTGAAGATCCCCGGGCTCGAGAAACTCACGCCGGCGCACACCGGCGGCATCGCTAAACTAATCCTGGGAAACCAGGAGAATGCCATCGAAAGTCTCGAAAAAACAGGCTCGGCAGACCTCTCGTTCAGCGCCCCTTCCGAGGGCCGTTTTCGAGTGAACATTTTTAAGCAACGCGGTACGCATGCCATTGTGATGCGGGTAATCCCGGCTCGAGTTCCTCGCCTGGCGGAATTGAATCTTCCTGAGCAATTAAACCAAATTGCTGACCTGAAGAATGGCGTGGTTCTGGTCACCGGCCCCACGGGCAGCGGGAAGAGTTCGACCCTGGCAGCGCTCATCGATCAGATTAACGAAACCAAGTCCTACCACATCGTCACGATTGAGGATCCGATCGAATTTCTGCACCAGCACAAGAAATCAACGGTCCATCAACGCGAACTTCACTCAGACACGCCAAACTTTGCCATTGCCCTGCGGGCAGCGCTGCGCCAGGCGCCGAAGGTGATTTTGGTAGGAGAGATGCGTGACCGGGAGACGATCGAAGTAGCACTGGAGGCAGCCGAAACCGGCCATTTAGTACTTTCCACTCTGCACACAATTGACGCAGCAAAAACCGTCGACCGGATCATTGGGGTCTTTCCCAAGAGTGAGGAACAGGCCATTCGCACCCGGATCGCGCAATCATTTCGCTACATCATTTCCCAGCGCCTGATTCCCCGGATTGAAGGCCATGGTCGGATCGCAGCAATAGAGATCCTAAAATCGACCGTGCGCACGCGGGACTACATTGAAAAAGGTGAATCCCAGGGTAAGAGTCTGCTGGACGCCATGGACCAGGGTGACCAGGAAGGAATGCAGCACTTTGACATGGTGATCGAGCGCCTGATTCGCGAGGGAGTGGTGTCACTGGAGAAAGCTCTTCCTTATGCGACGAATCCGAATAACCTGATGTTGCAGCTGGGCGATCTAGGCAGCGGCAAAAAACAGGCTCCGGCCCCACCGAAGAAAGCAGACTCAATGCTCGATTTGATTGAGCGCTAGCTAGTTCTTCAGATTTGATCCGGCGCGCCAAATTTGTGAGTATTTAACTGAGGTAATACATCTTGGCTACTGAGTTCTGGACAGCCAGACGGGTGATCGTGTCTCTTTTGGGTCTTGTTTTCCTGGTCCAGATCTGCGCCGCGCAAACCAATGAACCTGTTGAGACCATAAAGGTCCACTCGGACCTGGTTGATTTAAAAGTAAGTGTGTTCAGTCTGAAGCCCAACCTGCCGGTAACCAGGTTGCAGCAGGAGGACTTTCTGGTATTAGAGGACGGAGCCCCTCAGGAAATCTCATTTTTTGCAGCGGCCGATGCGCCATTTGATTTGATCCTGCTTTTAGATCTTTCCGGTTCCATAGCCGACAAGATGAAGTTGGTGCGCCGATCTGCGAAACGATTCGTGGAGGCGACTCGGCCAACGGATCGAGTGGCGATTATCACCTTCGCCGAGTTTCCTGAACTTATTTCTGACTTCACGCTGGATCGAGTGATTTTGAAGAAATCTATTGATCGCATGGAAAAGCCAATTGGGGGCACCAGATTCTGGGATTCCCTGCGTCTGGTTACTGAACGGGTGATGGCCTTTGGCCAGAATTCGCGGCGCACAGCCGTAGTGATTATGACCGACGGCGTTGACAATGCACTCCCGGGAATTTTTGGTGACGGCTCGAGGACGCCCTTCCCCGAATTACTTCGCATCATCAGGCAGTCAGACGCCTTGATATTCCCGATTTACCTGGACACTGAAAAAGAAGAGATCAAGCGTCATAAAACACCCCGGGAAGCTTATGCGACAGCCCGGCAGCAGTTGCACCAACTGGCCGAGGCGTGTGGCACCACGCTCTACCGGGCGGCCAAAATTGAAGACTTAGAGGACGTTTACGACCGGGTGATGAAGGACCTGGGTACCGTCTACAGCATTGGGTACCATCCGACGAACCGTGTCCGTGATGGAAAGTGGAGGTCGGTTGAAGTGCAACTGAATCAACATAGTGACCTGATTGCCCGTTCAAAAAGGGGTTATTACGCTACCTCGGATCAATAAGAAATACTTGTAAATAGTAGGCGGAAGGCTATAATTAGCGTACCCCAGAGCAGGTCGCCATTCGACGTTAAAGGAGATCATCCCATGGCTTCAAAGCTTCACCGATCCCTCCTGGCAGCTCTTTTTGTCTCTGCGTTTGTGTGTTCCGACGTCTGCCTGGCCCAAAACCGTGAGAAATTTGTGATTTCGGCCAAGGCCGGAGGTATTAATGCCGTCACCGGAAGGGCCAAGGTACATTTAAAAGGGGGGACTGACTGGCAGCCTTTGACGGTCACAGACGACCTGGAAGCAGGCGATATTGTCCGCACGGAGCCTGGGGCTCGGGTCGAGATGCTTTTAAATCCTGGGTCATATCTGCGGCTGGGAGAAAACTCTGAATTCGAGCTGGTAAATAACTCATTGGCAAACCTTGAGTTAAGGTTGATTCGAGGAACCGCCATTGTCGAGGCCACCGGTGGGGATCAGGCTGAATTGCTAATTAATATCTCCACTCCGCACGCAAAGTTGGCGATTGTTCGTCATGGACTTTACCGGTTGAATGTCATTCCTGACGATGCGACCGAGCTAATCGTTCGCAAGGGCCGCGTAATGTTGAACGATTCTCAAAAGGTAAAAGGCGGCCATAAGGTGATTTTCAGTGGCGGCACGCCGGCAGTGGCCAAGCTTCAGGGGGAAGAGAAAAAAGACCGGGACGACATAGACTTTTGGAGCAAAGGTCGCGCCGAGACGCTTGCCAAGGCGAACCGCCGGATCTCGGATCGAACGTTGCTCTCGGCCTACAGGTCATTTAGAAGCTCAGATTGGCTGTTCAGCAGCGGGCGGAGCTTTGGGTTTTGGTTCTTTAGTGCTGGGAGTAACTGCTATACCTTTGTGCCTTTCTCTTTTGGCTGGGGTTCACCGTATGGCGGGTCATATTCCTTTGCCGCCTACAATCCCTATTATTGTTGTCAGCGTTACCCAAGCAGGGACTGGTCAGTGGTTGGCAACCCGAACGGCAATATTTCGGGTGGGGGTGGCGCCGCGGCTGGAGGTGGGGGAACGGGTGGTTACCGAACGCCCAGCTCCGGCGATAGTCGCACAGCGCCGCCGCCCAATCCGCGTCCCATTGACCGTGGCGACACGCCTACCCGGGGCAGCCTCAAGAACGATCGAATGCTCCGCCCCGACCAACCCTAATTGAAGATCTCAGCCACCTGTTGGGGCGGCCCTCCGTGGCCGCCCCTCGTCGAAGGGCCGCCCTCCAAGAAACCACGCGGCTAATTTGGGTTATGCTTAGTGTAGTTTCGTGTGGTTTCGTGTGATTTCGTGGATCGTCTTTAGCTACGCAACAGACGATCCACGCGCATCACACGAAACTACACGAACGACCGCCAAAGCTTGCGTCAACCCCTCAGCATCTGCGCAAGCTCTTCATTTACCATCTCCCGAACCTCCGCAGGCTTCAATCCAGCAAGTACACACTCAGTTAGAGCCATTCGCAGCTGAAGCCGGATCTGATCTTCCGTCCGGTCTGGAAGCGTCCTGGCCGTCACTATTGCGCCTGAACCATGCTTGACCCTGATCAGACCCTCAGCCTGAAGCTTCCGGTAGGCGAAGGCCACTGTATTGAGGTTTACACCCAGATCTGAAGAAACCTGCCTGACTGGCGGCAAGGTCGACCCTTCTCTGAGCTCCCCTCGAGCAATCAAAGCCTTAATTTCATCAACAATCTGCCCATAAAGGGGCCTCTGATCTCGCTCATCAACAGTAATATACATAGTGTCTAGACTATGTATACACTAGACACTGCGGAGTTGTCCAGGGTGTTTTGGGGATTGCTCGGATGATGGGTTGCTTTGTCGAGGCGTCCCTCCCAAGAAACTCGGGTTTCGTTTTGCGTTTCAGTGTCGTTTCGTGTGATTTGGTGGATCGTGTTTGCATTGAAGGGATTCGATCCACGAACTTTCCACGAAACGGCACTTTACGACGCTCACCAAACCAGTGGTTTCTTGGAAGGGACGGCCCGATAGATCTGACACCCCCAGAGATCTTTTGATGCAATCTCTTATCGCCCTAAGATCTAACGCTTTCAGCGTTTCAAAAACAGACATTGTCAATTTATGCGTGAACCTATCGCAGCCAAGCGGGGGCAAAGCCCACCTTCCCAACCGGCAAATTTGCAAAACTTGAACTGTGACCTTGAAGCTTGCCCCATTCCCTACCTGCAAATTGGCCAACTTGAACTGGTACCTTGGTTCAGTGAATCGGAGTGACCAGGAGTGTAGTGACCGGGAGTGTAGTGACCGGGAGTGTAGTGATCGGGAGTGCAGTGACCGGGAGTGCAGTGACCGGGAGTGTAGTTTTTTGCCTACTTATACCGGATTGGCTGGGGTGGCTTCCTTTTGCAGGACCTCGTTGATGACCTGGTGCAGGTGATCGGGCTCCAAGGGTTTGGTCAGGTATCCCTGGCAGCCGGTGCTGGCAGCTTCGGCCCGGAGGTCGTAGGAGTCGTAAGCCGAGACAATTATTACAGGGATCTCGGCCAGCTGGGGATAATCGCGCATCTGCCAGACCGCCGTCAGGCCGTCAACGTGAGGCATGCCGATGTCCATCAGGATTAGTTCCGGAAGAGTTTCCAGGGCCAGCTGTTGCGCTTCATCGGAACTGGATGCCTGGATGACCTGGAACCCCTTGGCATTTAGAAACTGGGCAATCATTAATCGCACATCGTCGTCGTCGTCAACGACCATGATTTTCGCACTGTCGACTGTAATCTGACTCATCTGGGCCACCCCTGGGCGAAGATTCCACAAAGCCATTTTACCCGAGCCAAGATGAAAACCAGATTACAGTATCAAGAGGGAACCATTACTATTCTCTGATGATTTCTAGCGCCACCGTCAGGCCGGAAAGGCAGGCGCCAGCCAGCCACCCGCCCGGAAATACTGTGTCGCCCACCATATAAACATTGGGCAAATTAGTCCGATGATTGAGTGGGGCGAGTTCAAAAAAGGCCCGAGATCGACCCAAACTTCCAACCATCCCCAGTTTCCGGCGAGTTAAATCGTAATAGCTTTGCGGCGTGGCGGTTTCAATTACTTCAATATCCGGACCCAGTTGCGGCAGCTGTTTGTGAATAGCCTGCCAGCCGGTTTCGAGAGCTACCTGGTCGCGACGCTCGATTTCACTCACATCAGCCTGAAAAGTGAACCACTGGCCAACGTCTGCCGGAAACGCAACCGTAACTGCTCGCATACCCTGAGGCCCACGCGGATCGCCAGGTGGAGCTGCGGCGAAAGCAAATCTGGAAGTGTCGATAAGCTGATCTTCAGATGCTGCGGTCAGGTCAGTTCCGCTGAGAATCCGGTCGGCCGGCAGGCGCGCCGCGGCGGGCTCGTCCATACCCGCATAGATCAAATAAGCACCATTGCTCTGCAGGCCTGCAAGCTTTTTCTTAGTCTCGGAAGGGGTTCGCTCGAGCCCAATCAGTTTTCCATAGGTGTCCCACACAGTCATGTTGCTGACAATGGCTCGACTGGCTGTGAGGTTCTCTCCGCTGAGCAAATCTACGCCCGTTGCCTGACCGGCCGAGTCGTAAGACAGACGAAGCACCGATGTGTCCAGCCTGAGGGAGCCGCCACTTAGTTTGATGGCCTCAGCCAGGCTTCTGGCGAGGCTGGCCGCCCCGCCGCGAATGCCTACTGGATTTCTTCTAGGTAAGTTCAGCAGTACACAGCCAACCATATACGCCGATTGACCCAGACTGGTCTCGCCGAAGGTTTGCAGCTGCAGCTCGATAAACTGCTGAAATCTTCCGGAAGTTTCTGCCAGTGCGTTCGCGAGGGCCTGGTTTTTGAAAGTAAGTAAGCGAGCGCCGTAAATCAAATCCGATTGAAAAGCGTAGATTCGTTTAGCCAGTCCGGCTGAGGGTAGATCAGGTACTCTTTGCAGGGCTCGTAGCAGAGCATCACAAACTTTTTCGGACTCCCGATAGAACTTGACTGCTGCCCCAGCACACTCAGGAAAAACTCTAGCCAGCTGATCCTCGAAATGCTCGCTGTTTGCGAGGATAGGAATCTCAGATCCATCGGGCAGACGGGTGACATAGGCTGGATTCAACGGGAGTAGTTCCGGAAGCGTTACCGAGAGCTCGTCGAAAATGCGCCGAAAGATCTCGCCTTCAGCCCAACCAAAATACAGACCTATGGTTGGCTCAAAGGTGTATCCGAACTTTTCGAGACCAACCAGGCAGCCACCAACCTCAGACTGCCTTTCAAGCAAACAAACGTCGAATCCGCGTTTAGCAAGCAGCGCGGCAGCCGTTAGTCCGCCGATGCCACCCCCAACGACTACGACCTCACAAGCCATAGGTTTAATGAAAGTATTTTAGGGCAGCGAGGATCAAAGCGGGCATGGCTTCCGGTGACTGTTCAGTTTTGTCAAAGAGTGGTTGGACCACCAGAAAGACAGACTGAATACCATTAAAGACCAGGTGGATAACGTAAGGTTGGAGTAAGCTCCCACTGTAGGCGCGCACCACGGTGAGGGTCAGGCTCAGGAGACAGATGACGGCGATCACCCAGAAATTGGGCCAGTACTGCCAGAAATGAACGGCGGCAAACATTATGGTGACCAGGGCGATGCTGCCCGCCACCCCAATGACTCGTTGCAAAGCCGCATAGAGCAGCCCGCGGTAAACTACCTCTTCAACCAGGGGTGCGGTCGTGGCTGCCAGAATCGCCACCGTCAACCTGGTTCGGTAGGAGCTGCTAATCAATTCCTCGAGTTCAGTTTTGGGGCCGCCAAAGTAGTAGGTGACGACTGTCCCCAGCGCGAGCAGGAAGACGGCGGTAAATATGCTCTTCCAGGGACCAAAATTTTTCCAATGCCAACCAAGGGTACGCCAAAACTGGTAACGACCCACCCGTGTGGCGATCAACCAGGCTATCAAAAGAGTCAGAAAGTGTGCTGGGAACATGCCCAGGACAGAATAGAAAATAAAGTCCTTATCTTTTTGCAGTGCATCGGTTAGAGGCAGCTGAGAAAGAATCACGTAGGGCAGGGCTGTGAATATCGGTATTATTGCCAAAAGAGCGATACTGGATAACCAGATAGTAAGCGCCCCGGGTACTCCCCAGGGAGGGTTATTGGGATTAGCGACAACTGGAGTAACAACGGTGCCGGATCTATCCAAACCGGGCGGAGTATCCGAGACCGCAGTCAAAGGTGATTCAAGAGGGTCCACTAACGGTCGAGTTTAGGTGAGGTCCTCGCATGCGGTCAACAGAAGAACTTCGCGCGAAACTTTAACGGGGATGACGCAGAAAAGCTTGAACGCTGAAAGCGTTGGCTAATTTTCAGCCAAGAGTTTGTACCTGGGCTTCCAGAACGGCAGCTAGTTTTCGCAACTCTGAAGGAGTTGCGGCCGCTTGAAGCAATTGAATTTTGAGCGCTTGAGGCGGAGCGGGCACCTTTGGCCAGGAATGTCTTTCTCGACTCCACGCGGCTGAGTGATTGACAAATTTCCAATCCTCATGCCCGTGCATACCGCAACAGTACGACGCCTGACTGCATCGGTCGAGCCTCCAACAGCTTCAGCCGGAGCTGTTCCTCGTTCTGCTTGAACAGAGGATTGCCGCCACCGAGAACCAGAGGGTTCAGACCGATGCGGTACTCATCGATGAGACCCTGCTTTGTAAGCGTATCAACCAGGTCCGCACTGCCGAAGATAAAGAGATTCCTGCCCGGCTCTTGCTTCAGCCGCACAACTTCGTCTTCCGCCCTGCCCTTCACGAGACGTGAGTTGTTCCACGTCGCCGCCTCAAGAGTGTTCGAGAAAACCACCTTTGGAACACTGTTCATGAACGCGGCGATGTCACCCGTGGCTTTCGACCAGTACGCCTCCATGCCCTGGTAGGTCTTGCGTCCAAAAAGCAGAGTGCCGACCTCTTTCGCCTGGTCGAGCGAGAAGCGTTCCAACTCCGGGCCCCAAACGTATTCGTGGTAGTCGATCTCCCAGGGCTTGCGCCCCTCGAAGTAACCATCGAGCGTCATCATGTCCCAGACAATCACATTTCGCATTAAATCAGTATTCATTCCAGTTCGATTACAGATAGGGTTTATGCCATTCCTGTTTGGATTGGCGTGATTTTTGCTGCAGGCAGCTCCCAGTCAACACAGCTCGCGATGACCGCGGGGAGAGTTAGGGCCAACGTAGCGATCTTGGTGGCGTTCAACAGCCTGGTCGCCGGCGGACTGGCGCTGGCCCGGGCCGGCGACCGGATCGGCACTGGCAACGGACGAGTTGGAGCCGTCGTTGCGTTGATGCTGGGGCTAATTGGTGTGGTCCTCAGTGTGATGCATCTGGGCAGCTCCACCGGTGGCTTCGGTAGCGGCGGTGGACGACTGGGCGCGATCGTAGCCCTTTTGCTTGGCTTGATCGGCGTGAACCTCGGGGGGCTGGCGCTGGCCCGCTCGCGCCGCTCCCGCAGCACCGACTGACCCATAATTATTTCTTCGCCTCACTCTTCGATCACAGAAAGAAAATTGCCGGCCGGATCCTTAAACCAGGCGATTGTTGGGCCGTTGCCGCGAACGATTCCTTTCTTATCCGTCTTGAGCTCGCCATCTTTGTACTTCTCAAATCGGACTCCGCGGGTGCTTAATTCGTCAACGGCCGCTTCAACATCCTTCACGGGAAAATTCAGGATGGTGAAAGTTGCCGGCACATGATTCTCTTTTGCGTAAACGAAAATGCTGTTGTTTGGAAAATGGAGCTCGAGGCCCGGACCTTCTTCCTTAATGTGAAGCCCCAGCGTCTTCCCATAAAACTCCCTTGCTTTTTGCAGATCATCGACCGAAAAACTGCTAAATGGTTTGGTGTTGCCCAACATTACCTTGTGCTCCTTTACTATTCCTCGCTTTCTGTCCTTCTATAGGTTAGTCGAATGGCCAGTGCTTGGATCGACAGGGAAGGGAAAGATATCATCACGTTTCTTCGTTTTCTGTTAGCGATTTACTGGCTGAAGAGACCTCAGCAAGCTTAAAGGGCTATGTCGACTGGGTACGCCATCTTGATCTCACTCGGCATCTGTGCCGTGGCGGCTGCCTTGGAGGGCGTTTGCGCGGGTAAGAACGTGAAAGCGTTCTTTGCAAAGCTGCGCTTCCCCGCCTACTCCGCACCTCTCTGGGTGTGGTCTATGATCGGCGGTGCTTACTACGTAATCTTTTGGTTCGTCCTCTACCGTCTTCTCCGCCTCGAGACCGATTCGACACTTCGATCTGCAGCCCTGGCCCTCATTTTAATGATGAAGGCCGCCAACGCCCTCAGTAATTACGTTATATTTCGCGCTCAGAATTTACGCCTTAGTTTTATTGTGGGTGCTTTATTCCCGTTCATGGATGTTGCCCTATTTGTTTTACTGATTGAGCTTGATAAGGTCGCGGCATGGGCGCTGATTCCCTATTTGCTGTACCGGATTTACGGCGTCTGGTGGGGCTATGCTGTATGGAAGGCAAATGATCCCGCAGCTTGAATTTTGTATGTAGGCCCGCGCATTTCGAAACGCTTTTGAAGATGCCACGGGCTTGCCCCTTGGAGCCTCACGCTCGAAGCTACAGAAGAAGACCGAAACACTTTTAAAGATGCCACGGGCTTGCCCCGTGGAGTCTCACGCTCGCCACTACAGAAGAAAACCGAAACACTTTTAAAGATGCCACGGGCTTGCCCCGTGGAGTCTCACGCTCGCCACTACAGAAAGATGCCAAAACATTTCTGAAGATGCCACGGGCTTGCCCCGTGGAGCCTCACGCTCGCCACTACAGAAGAAGACCCGAAACACTTTTAAAGATGCCACGGGCTTGCCCCGTGGAGTCTCACGCTCGCTACTACAGAAACACTTTTTAGATGCCACGGGCTTGCCCCGTGGAGTCTCACGCTCGCGCTACAGAAGAAGATTCGACACGCTTTTGAAGATGCCACGGGCTTGCCCCGTGGAGCCTCACGCTCGCCACTACAGAAAAAGACCGAAACACTTTTCAGATGCCACGGGCTTGCCCCGTGGAGTCTCACGCTCGCCACTACAGAAGAAGACCCGAACACTTTTCAGATGCCACGGGCTTGCCCCGTGGAGCCTCACGCTCGCCACTACAGAAGAAGACCGAAACACCTTTTAGATGCAACGGGCTTGCCCCGTGGAGCCTCACGCTCGCCACTACTGAAGAAGACCCGAAACAGAAGACCCGAAACACTTTTCAGATGCCACGGGCTTGCCCCGTGGAGTCTCACGTTCGCCACTACAGAA
>Ga0187893_10014159_pt1 | contig 10944 bp, 9 predicted proteins | sample MA1701074metaG_FD_139574 | JGI IMG/M metagenome (GOLD analysis project Ga0187893, IMG submission 139574) | White microbial mat communities from a basaltic lava cave in the Kipuka Kanohina Cave System on the Island of Hawaii, USA - MA170107-4 metaG ...
AGTGGCAGCGGCTTCCAGCCGCTGCCACTGCGGCCGCAGGATGCAGCCTGGAGTTTCTGCATTCTCGGTGCAGGCGAGACGCCCGCTCCACAACCGACAGCAACGACCAGCCAGCATTGTGGTGCAGGCTTCCAGCCTGCAAACCTGCAGCACGATGCCGCAGCCACTCTTACATCTAGAGTCCAGCCAACCTAGTCGCCCAAGGCCAGCAACCGCTGCTTGATCAGCCGTGCGGTTGCGGCGTTTGCCGTGACCACCAGAATCGTATCATCTCCGGCCAAGGTGCCTACAATCTCCTTCCATCCAATCGTGTCCAGCGAACGGGCAACGGGCGAAGCATTTCCCGCGTGGGTTCTGACGACGACCAGGTTCCCCGCTGCCTCGGCCTCGACCATGAATTGTAGAATGGTCAGACCCTGTTGATCGGAGTTGCCCTCCATGGCACCCAACTGTTCAGGCAGCTTGTAACCGTTTTTGGTCTTGACCAGGTTCAGCGCACGCAGATCCCGGGACAGTGTTGCCTGGGCCACTCGAAAGCCCTCGCCTTTCAGGCGTTGGCTGAGTTGGGTCTGGCTAAGCACCGGCCCCTTTTGAATCAAGCTGAGAATCTTTGTCCGTCTACGTTGTGTGTTCATCAGTCTTCACGAATAATTATGCAAACAGGCGCATAATTATAGAGTGGGTCTGGCAGTTGTCAAGCATTCTTTGCGGTGATCCAGAATCGTGTGTGGGGCGCTGGTCAGGCTTGAAAGGCGGGGATGTTCGAACTCAAGCTGCAGTTGGGTGCGCGGAGGAAACGGTCTTCAGGAGGCCCTTGACATCAGCGCCGCTGAGTATTGGAAATTCATCATAATAATTCCCGATCTGATAGAGGGCGATTTCTTCAATCTGCAGTGCGATGACCTCATCACAGTGGCGGCTGACAAAACGCTTCGCCCGAAAATGCGTTACCGGCACCGCCGCAACGATACGCGCCGCACCGAGGTGTCTGACGGTCTCCACCGCGCTGAACATCGTCCAACCTGAGTGCATTCCGTCGTCAATCAACAGGGTGGTTTTGTTTTGGAGATCATTGGGAACGACAACTCCCCAGCTCTCCAAGTCTAACTGCAGCGTCAGTTGCTGCTTCCTGGCGATGCGTCGGATGTCGGGCAGGGTCAGGCGCATCTGTCCAACCAACGGCTGGTTCAAGTGCAGCTGGCCTTGATGGGTGACATAGCCAAATATGGTTTCATGCTGCCACGGAACATGCAGGCTGCGGATGGGCACTGGAATCACCACGGCCTTGAGTGCCTGCGCCACTGGAATGGCGGCTGGCACGCCACCATTCGGCACGGGCATGACGAGTGGCCGTTGATTCTGAAACTTGTTGAGCTGGGCAGCCAGCTCACGACCTGCGTGCTCGCGATTCGGAAATCTTGGCATGGAAGAGCCATCCTTTTGCGATAAAGTCGCCTGCCAAGGCAGGTCGAGCGGGCTAAGGATAGGGACAGAATGGTCATTAGCGCAAGCGCTAATGTTGGCCGCGTTGACCGGCCCTTCGGGGCTGGGTAGGATGATATCGGGAAGCACGCTCGACGCTGTCGCCGATATCAAGCTGCGAGATTCAGGAGGGTGCGATGGGGAGAGGATCGGGTCGTCCTTCAGAAATCCGACTCTTGCTTGGATTGCTCGATGAAGCGTATTCCGTGAAAACGTGGCACGGGCCGAATTTGAAAGGGTCGCTGCGTGGGCTAAACGCAGCGGCCGCTGCTTGGAGGCCGAGGCCGAAGCGACACAGCATCTGGGAGATTGCGGTGCACGCTGCCTACTGGAAATATGTTGCGCGCCGCAGGTTGTTAGGCGAAAAGCGAGGATCCTTCCCGCTTGAGGGGAGCAACTGGTTTGCGAGGCCACTCGACTTAAGTGAGAAAGCCTGGAAGGCTGATTTGGCGTTGCTCGATCAGGAACACTCCAAGCTCAGAGAAGCGGTGGCCGGACTTAAGCCGGGTTCGCTGCATTTCACACCGTCCACCAGCAAGGTGAGCAACCTGGCCCTAATTTGCGGAGTCGCGAATCACGATGTCTACCATGCAGGTCAGATTCAACTGCTAAAGCGATTGCAGATGTAGCCGGCGATCGGGAAGCCGGCATTGCTGCCGCGTTGCCAGCCTTTCTTGACACCCCTTTGAGCGGACCATATACTCCGCTTCCGATTGGCAGTTGCCCGAAGTGAGGCGTCTGGCGTGCGATTCATGGGATTAGATGTAGGCAAAGCCCGCATCGGCGTGGCGGTGAGTGACGAAACCGGACTTATAGCACGTGGAATCGCTACGCTGCAAAGGTCCAGCAGGACAAAGGATTTTGAGGTCTTGGCGCGACTGATTGAGGAGAATGGAGTAGGCCATGTCGTGGTCGGGAACCCCTTGAACATGGACGGAACCGCTGGCAAGCAATCCTTGAACATGCGCGGCTTTGTAGACGGTTTGCGCGCGGCGATTCCCGTGGAAGTGAGCTTGTGGGATGAGCGGTTGTCTTCATTTGCGGCGGAGCAGTTACTGATTGCGCGGGGAAGGCATTGGTCCAAACGCAAACAAGAGATTGATAAGCTGGCGGCGATCGTGATTCTGCAAGACTTCCTGGATCATCACAACTCCACGCCATCGGTTGAAGAGGCATCAACGGCGGAGGACCATGGCCAGAGCTGAGGCCAGAAGACGCCCTCGCGTCCGGGCTATCCTCTTTCTTCTTGTGCTATTGGCGGGAGCGCTGGTGGCACTACGCTTCCTCTGGTCGCGGCCGTACTCGGCCGTCTCGGGGGCCGAGAAGTTCATTGTGATTCCACGTGGGACCTCTACTTACGAGACGGCGCGGTTTCTGGAACGAGAAGGCGTCGTCCGACACTGGGCAGTGTTTCTGGCATATCTCAAGCTCGCCAAACCCAGGAGTCCGTTGCAGGCAGGCGAGTACCGATTCGCCGAGCCCCTTTCCGTCGTCCAGGTTGCAGATAAGCTGATTCGGGGCCTCATCTATTATCACGAGTTCACAGTCCCTGAAGGCTATTCACTCTTTGAGATAGGAACTTTGTTGGAGCAGAAGGGATTTGCGCGTGCTGCAGATCTTTTGGCTGCAGCCGGTCGCGCCGACATGGTTGCCGACCTGAGTCAAAATGCCAAGAACCTTGAAGGATTTCTATTTCCTGACACCTATCGGCTGGCGCGGGGAACGACCGCGGAGGAGATTGCACACATCATGGTGCGGCGTTTTCGTGAGGTCCTCGCAACGCTCCAACCAACGTTGCCTCAGTCCCCTTTGAATCTACAACAAGTGGTTACGTTGGCTTCTTTGATTGAAAAGGAGACCAGTGTCGATGGAGAGAGGGAACTGATTTCGGCGGTGTTCCGAAACCGGTTGAAGAAGGGCATGTTGCTTCAATGTGATCCGACGGTCATCTATGCGGCACAATTGAAAGGGAACTATCGCGGAACGATTTTTCAGTCCGACCTCGAATCGAACTCACCTTACAACACGTACCGACACCCTGGCTTGCCACCGGGCCCGATCGCCAATCCGGGCAAACGCTCGCTTGAGGCCGCTCTTAGCCCCGCACAGTCAGACTATCTCTATTTTGTGGCGGACAATCGGGGAGGCCATGTGTTCTCCAGAACTCTTGCGGAGCATCAGCGGGCTGTGTCGGCTTATCGCAAGGGGTTGGTGACAATTGAAAAGTCTCGAACGAGGCCCACTTCTCACGGTGGCAAGCTTTGTCCATGAGCCGAGTCTGCTGGAAGCAAATCTTGAGTGTTGTGAGGGACGAAGTACGTCATCACCGTATCTTCCAGTTCTTGATCGTTTGCTCTTGTTTGCTGCTGCTATGTTATCCAGGCTTGGATCTACACGCCCAGAAACGGCCGACCGCCCCCAAGGCTCAGAAGTCGAGAAGACCTGCCACGCCAGCCCCCGTTTCCAGGCCGAGGGTCCAGGTTCCGGAGAAGCCGCCCGTCGTGGTAAGTCCACAAGCGCCGCTGGCGAGCCTGCAATCTCCCGTCACTGAAGCGAGGCTTCCGAACGGATTAAAGGTCTTGTTGCAGGAGAGCCACGCAAGGCCGCTCGTGTCTGTGGGCTGCTGGTATCGAGTGGGATCGAAGGATGACCCCGCTGGCGCCACGGGACTTTCGAATCTGGCAAGAATGCTGCGTCTGCGAGGAATGGAAAGCTATTCGAGAGATCAGGCGGGACGGCTGATGCGTGAAACGGGTGGCGACTGGCATTCGACGACCTTGCCCGACCAGACCGGATTTTTCGAGACAGTCCCGGTTGGCGCTTTGGAGGAGGTCCTGAAGCTGGAGGCAGCCCGGATGTCACGGAGCGTTGTCGAAGATCAGCAGTTTAGAGGACAGAGGCGGAGAGCTACCGCAGCGGTTCATGCTCGCGAAGACAGCTGGAGGAGCCTACTGGACGACGAGGTCGCGGCCACGGCATTCCAGCGCCATCCTTATCGTTGGCCTTCTCAAGGCTGGTTGCCTGACGTCGAGCTGATCGGCCGCGAAGATGTGGCACGGCACACCCGGCTGCACGTCGTCCCGAACAACGCGATTCTTGTTCTGGTTGGCGACTTCGAGACCCGATCTGCATTGGGTCTGGCGGAAAAACATTTCGGAGTGATTGCGCGCCGGCCAGATCCAAGGCGAGCCGAAGTGCGCGAACCTGGGCGCCGCGGCGAGCGCCGGGTGCAAGTCGCGAACGAAGGCACGACACCCTATGTTCAGTTTGCTTTTCAAGTGCCCGAATTGTTCAACGACGATTTCTATGCGTTGCTGCTGGTTGATGCAGTGCTCACCGGTGCGCAGGGCATGAGCCACTGGTCAAACTCAGAGCCGGCCGTGGCAAAAAGCTCCTCACGCCTCTTTCAGGCGTTGGTTGAAACGGGGATTGCCCTGGAGGTCCGGTCCAGAATGGCTCCCAGGCAAGCTCCTAGCCTGTATCAACTGACACTCACGCTTCCTGACACGTTCCAATTTCAAGCAGCAGAGGAAGCGGTGCTGGAGCAACTCGAACGCTTGAAGAATCAGGAAGTGAGCAACGTTGAGCTCGCAAAAGCGAAAAACATCCTGGTGACGGGTGAGTTTTTGGCGCAGGACTCCGTGGCTAAACGCGCTTTTCAGCTTGGCTATTTTGAATCTATCGCGAGTTATCAAGTACTAAACGAGATCGAGCCTAAGATTTCGCAGGTCAGCAAGGAAGATATTCGCCGCGTCGCGATTCGCTATCTTGCGGGGATTGAGCGAACAGTGGGTTCGGTTGTGCCCGCCCTGAAGCAGAGGACCATTGAAGTCGAAACGCTATCGGGTTCGGGCTCTGGCAGCCCTGCTCCTGCACAGTCTGCTCCGCAACCCGCTGTGATGCCCAAGGAGCTAAATGGCCGAACGCCATCGTTGCAACCGATCTTGATGCCCGAGTCGATTTTTGATTCTAAGGTCGCGGACGGACCGTCGCTTCAAGAAAAATCTAAGTCTGAACCGCGAACGTTTGCCGAGATTCCTGCGGCGCGTCTGTCGATTCCCAAGGTTCAGCGAAAAGTGTTGCCAAATGGTGTCACGCTGATTGTGGCTGGGAATCAAAGTGGCTCGACGGTAACGATCCGCGCATCCATCAGGGCCGGTGCAGACGGTGGGACAGGCATGGCAGCACTCGTGAGCGGCATGCTTCGGCGCGGGATGTCGGCCAAGAGCCAGGCGCCGCTGGCTTCGGTGTTCGATTTTCTGGGCGCTGAGGTTTCGAGCGAAATCGATGGTTCGGTCTCGACCGTGATTGTTCGCGGTCTCAGCAAAGACTGTGCGGCTTTTCTCCAGCTCCTGGCTGAAATGCTGCAATCAACCTCGTTTGTACAGGCAGAGTTTGATAAGGCACGCGACGAATTGCTCGGTCGGCTGCGCGAGCTGGAAGAAGAGACAGAATGGGCGGCTGAGCAGGCTTTACGGCAGCGTTTTTACTCCGCGGGACATCCTTTGAGAAACATAGGGCTCGGCACTGTCAGAAGTGTCGGGAACCTGGGATTGGCAGACGCCCGGGAGTTCTATCAACGGCATTACCGGCCGCAGCAACTGATTGTCAGCATCGTGGGTGATATTCCTCCAGAAGAGACGCTGGCTGCTGGTGAAAACGCCTTCCGCAGTTGGAAGGGTGGAGCCGAAGCGGTGCCTTCTTCCCCGGCTCGAACGATGCCCAGCCAGAAAGAGACATCGGCTTTCGAATTGAAAACAAAACGGAGTGCGCTGGTGCTGGCTGGTCTTGCAAGCCTTTCACCAGTTCAGCCGGACTACTATCCCTTTCTGATTCTTAACCAGATTCTGGTAGGAGCCCCAGGCGGCGGACGGCTAGGCGATCGCGTTCTGATGGGGGATGCCGCCATCTATGACATTCAGGAAGAGATTGTAGGGGGAACGGCGGAGCGATTGTTTTCGGTACGGGTCATGGCCGATCCATCCGAGATTGATAGAGCGATTGCGCTGATGCGAGATGAATTTGGACGAATCAATGATCTGGGCGTCACGGAAGAGGAAATCAAGCGTGCCAAGCGGAGTCTGATCAATGCATGGACCGTCCGGATGGGAAATCATGACCAAGTAGCACGAACACTGCAGCTCATGGAGGTTCAAGGGCTAGGTCCCGACTATCTGGAGAAATACCCTAGCTTGATTGATGGAGTGAGCCGCGACAGCCTGCTTGACTGTGCAAGGACGCGGTTTGACTTTGGCCAAGCCGCCATCGTTGTGGTGAAGCCTCGAGTTGCCAACTGACCAATCCGGATTTCCACCCCGGCTGGCCATCCGCCGTGGCTGACTTTTTTGTGCGGGCTGCCAGAATGCCGCAGGTTTGTGATTGGTCTTGTTCTGAAGAGTGTGTGTATGCCGGGACCTGACTTCGTCCTTGATGAGTTAGAGCGTCTTGAAAGTTTGGACCAGCGCCGGTTTCTGAAGTCGTTGGAGCAAGCGAATGCGCGCGAGATTAGCTACCAAGGCAGGCTCCTGGTCAACTTCTCCAGCAACGACTATCTCGGGCTCGCTTCCCATCCGCGAGTCAAGGCGGCGGCGCATGCCGCAATTGAGGAGTTTCATGCGTCGGCGGGCAGCTCCCGGCTGATCTGTGGCAACCTGGCGATCCACGAACGGCTGGAGTCCCGGCTGGCGAATTTCAAACAGAAGGAAGCTGCATTGGTGTTCTCTTCCGGATATGTCGCGAATCTGGGAATCATTACGGCACTCGTGGGTCAAGGCGACCAGATCTTTAGCGATGCGCTCAATCATGCCTCAATCATCGACGGATGCCGCCTCAGCCGCGGACAGGTCTTTGTCTATCGGCACCAGGACCTCAATCATCTGGAAGACCTGCTCCGGAAGGCGCCGGCTGGACGACGCCGCCTGCTTGTCAGCGATGCGGTCTTCAGCATGGATGGAGATGTGGCAGACCTGCCTGGGCTGGCTGCACTGGCTGCCGCCCATGACTGCCTGCTGATGCTGGATGAAGCCCATGCAACTGGTGTGCTGGGTTCCACTGGCCGCGGTATCGTCGAGCACTTCGTGGAGAGAGGCAGGCTCGCAGCAGGTAAGGATTGTGTGGATGTGGCGATGGGAACGCTCAGCAAGGCACTGGGGTCTTTTGGGGGCTTTGTCGCCTGCAGCGCAAACCTGCGTGAGTTCCTTATTAACAAGGCTCGATCATTCATCTTTGCGACAGCTTTGCCACCCTCAGCCGCCAGCGCGGCCTTGGAGAGCTTGCAACTACTCAGTGAGGAACCGTTTCGCAGAGAGTCGCTCTGGAAGAATTTTGTCGCACTGAAACGCCGGCTGGGCGAGTACGGCTTCGATGTAACGGCGTCGGAGACACCCATCGTGCCGCTAACATTTGGGGCCGAGGCGGCGGCTCTCCGAATGAGTGAGAGGCTGGCCGGGCGAGGCTACTTTGTTCCCGCCATACGTCCGCCGTCGGTGCCTAGGGGCACAAGCCGGCTCCGCATCACCCTATGCGCCAACCACTCTGGTGATGAGATTGAGGGACTTGCCAAAGAGCTTTCAGAGCTGGCTCACGACAGGGGATAATAGGGAGAAAGTGGGCATGGGATTAGTGCCGTCGTTCCCGCACCTGTCGCAGTAGATACCCCGGCGCGGCTGACGCACCACCGCCTGAATTTCTTGGAGAGATCGCAACGCATGAGCCTGAACTTGAAGTACAAGGGCGTATTCATCACAGCCACTGACACGAGCGTGGGCAAAACGACCATTGCGGCCGGACTTGTCGGCTTTTTGAGGAAGCAGGAGGTTGACGTTGGGGTGATGAAGCCGGTGGCCAGCGGAGCCATTGAATGCGATTCTGGCAAACTGATCTCGCAGGATGCCGAGATGCTCGTGAAGTTTTCGGGCTCAACCGATCCTTGGGAATGGATCAATCCTTACTGCCTGGCTACCTCTGCAACGCCCTCCCTGGCTGCTCGGATTGAAGGCGTCGCCATCCATTTTGACAAAATTAAATCGGCCTACGACGAGATTGCCAAGAAACATGATTTCGTCGTTGTCGAAGGCGCCGGTGGAGCCATGTCGCCCGTGTTCGAAAACCTCGTAGTTGTCGATATGATCCGCGCACTAAACCTACCGGCACTCATCGTTTCGCGCTCGGCGCTCGGAACGATCAACCACACTTTGATGACCGATGAATGTCTGCGCACCAGGCAGGTCCCAGTGCTGGGATTTTTTCTGAATCGGTTTCCAAGGAACCCGAATCTGGCCGAGAGCACAAACGCCGAAATCATCGCTTCTGTTGGCGGGTTAGCTCACTTGGGCTCCATCCCGGAAATGGGTGACTTATTCAGTCAGCAACAAGTCGTCGAGACCTTCGTACAGAGCGTGCATCGAGACCAGCTGCTCGAACTGCTGTGCGTTCCGGAATAGCTGGTTCTCGTCAGACTAACCCGGACTTGCCCGATCGTGATGGCTCGATAGCCAGCCCTGAGCCGAATGCGCCAGAAGAAGCTTGGCACCTCATTCGCCGCTCGCTTGCAACCGCTCGCTTCTTGCCAAGAGACTGTTAAGACTAAAAGGGGAATTGTTGTGTTGGAAATTGACGTCTGGCAAACTCAGCAAAGCACTTAAATCGCCGTCGCTTCCCATTCTGAACAGAACTTAGGGCAGCGGGTAGCGTCCGTTGCCGGGTAAGCCTCCGGTGAGTTACGCACCTTCGGTTTGCTTCGCGGTTTCTGAGGGTGCCGATCAATCTCAGTTTTCAATTTCGCGAGTGTTTGTCGCCGGCTTGTCTGCTTGCCTAGCTTTTGATTCCGGAACTGTTTCTTATCCATTCTCAGTCTCTAGAAAGGAGCGTCGATCCATGCAAGCTAGCTCAAAAGCTCCATCACTCCAGTGTTGATCTGCCTCGCACTGGAAGTCCTGGGCAAAGGTTACTAGGATTTCTTGTCCAGGTGCAGCCGGATGACTTCCATGGATTCGGGGCGGTCGAAAACCTTGCCGGGAAAAAAGCGCTTGAGCACAATGCGGGCGATGCCGAAAGTGAAGCCAGCCACAAAGGTGATCCCCAGCATGATTCCGCAAAAAATGAAGATGTTGACCATTACCTGGCCAATGCTGGGAGGCTCCACCTTCGGATCCCAACTCACCATGGAAACGTACGAGACTTTCTCAAGCAGCGTCGTGGCAAGTTCGGGCGAGTTTGAGTTCAGGACTAGGGCGACCATCGGCCCATCGCGCTTATAGAAAGCTGACTGGCTGGGATATTGAGACGAATACTGCTGGTAACCCGCTTCAAGCATACGGCGCGCAAGCTGCTGCGTTGGATAATGGATCAATAGCAACGTGGCACTTTCTCCTTCGGACTGATCATACCTGGCTATGGCCGCTTCCGCGCCTGTCGAAAGGCCAAACGGGTCCTTCACTCCCAGGGGCAGAATCTGCGACAACGCTTCTGCCCCCATCACGAATTTTTCACTCTGTGGAACGCGGTTCTCTGTAGGGAGCTTGCTCGCAACCATTGGAAGCGAAAAGGCGTCCGGCAGCGATCTAGAGACGGCGCGCGCAATCTGAAGCATAGAGGGCCGCAGGGTAGCGCCGGCCCCTCCCGAACTCAGAGCGACATAGTACTTGCTCTGATGAAAACTGATCTCACGGGCAGTTCCCGCGCCGCCGTTTCCGATTCTGGCGAGCGGTTCGGCGGTCAACGGCCTTAAGTAAGTGAACAATCCGTAAGCAGCTGCCGAATCCAGCATCTCATAGATTGCTATCGTTAGGGGTCTTTGTCCGAGACTTGTGAGTGTTGTCTTGGTGAGCCTGGCGAAGCCGTACTCGATGATGATCGCAGAATCGTTAGGCCTGTATCTCGACAAAGTCTTGCTGTCGAAAATCTCTTCCATGTTTCCGCTCAGAGTCCAGGAGGTCTGTTCTTTGATAGATGCAATGGCCCTTCTGGGATCGGCAAAGGCAGTCTGTGAGACTGCTCCAAGGAAGAGGAGACCCAGAGCAAGATGGCGTATCATAAGGGCGTTTGGCAAAAGTTAACGCGGAGCCGAGCACTCTGCGTCGCAACACCTGAAGTCTGCCGAATCGATTGTATCCCTCAATGGATGAATTGCCTTAAGGAAGATTCCTGGCGGTTTTGATGCCACCTAAGGCCTCAGCATAGGCCTCGATCCCACGGCATAACGCTTCGGCCAGTTTTTGGCGGTAGCTGGACGATTTCAAAAGCTTCTCGTCTGGGGGATTGCTCATAAAGGATACTTCCGAAAGGATCGATGGCATGTTTGCGCCGATCAGGACAATGAAGGGCGCCTGCTTCACTCCGCGGTCGCGGGTTTGGCTGTGAGCCTTCTGGAGCTGGCTGGTGACGGACTTCTGCACGATCTGCGCAAGTTCGCGCGACTCGTCAATCTTTTCTTTCAAGGCGATCTTCTGCACGAGGTCCTGC
>Ga0187893_10014162_pt1 | contig 10936 bp, 8 predicted proteins | sample MA1701074metaG_FD_139574 | JGI IMG/M metagenome (GOLD analysis project Ga0187893, IMG submission 139574) | White microbial mat communities from a basaltic lava cave in the Kipuka Kanohina Cave System on the Island of Hawaii, USA - MA170107-4 metaG ...
AGAGTCCACGTTCACGGGCCATAGAATCTCCTTCCAGGCCCGCCCTCGGCACTTATCCTGTTGCATGCGCGCGTCGAGATCAATCCGGTCGTAGAGCTTGCAGCGGCCCTTGCGGATGAAGGGAAGGTCCAGGGAGTCGAAGAAGCGCAAGCTGCAGCGGACGTAGGCGGCGGCTTCACGCTTCGTGAGGTACCGGGAAGCCGCGGGGATTTCCGGGGCGGTCGCTGGCGCAGCGGACGACCGGTCGATCCTTCGAGGCCGTGGTGGTGAGAAATCAAGCTGCAGCTGTCCCATCCGGGCGTCGACGATGCCGATGTCACGAGCGATTCGCGAGAGCAGGAATGAAGGGACATTCCTGCGAATCTCCAGGAGGCTCAGAGCGTGATCACACTCCGTTGCACCCAGAAAGTCCGCAAGCGTCTGAGGTTGACTGAGACAACCTCGGACTCCCCCGCCGCCGACGACAGCACTCGGGGACTGGTACGTGAACCTGGTGCAATTCGGCCGGCAGCAGGTCGTGATGGCGACCAGCGAGCGCTCCCTTCTGACGGTGCTGCTGCCAGCGCGCGATCTACGCCAGAGCCTGGTCGCGAATCTTCAGTGGGCGGTACAGCAGCTGCTCACTGTGGTCGGGATTCCCCGGGACACCATTGGCCGCGAGATAGCAGCGATGCAGCCGGCCGCATTTGCCAGTGTCGTGAATCGGCGGGTGCTTGGTTCGATGAACGAATTTGCCTGGCATGCCGGCGCCTATCTGGACCGGACGGATGACGCGCTGGAACTCGCGCGGCAGCTGAGCGAGACGCCAATGTCGGCGGTCGGATCCAAATCCCGTCTCGGTATTCCGGCGGATGTGGCCCGAGAGCTTATCGAGGCGCACTACGCGGCTTCGTCATTCCGTCATTGAATCCCATCGCTGCGTGTGCCCGGCCCCGTGCGGAAAGCGGCGAGATATCGGTGTCATTTTCCGGGTTTTGCAGGATAGCTTCGCGCTTGCTGTTTGGGCCACATTGGGTCCCACAACGAGCACCCAGGTGCGGAGCGCATTGATGGCACGGCATGTGTTTCGACTGAACCGCGAACGCGAAGCGGCGTTCGACATCGTGAGCTACGGACGGCGTGGACCTGGCCAGCCCACGCGCTTCACGCGCGAGCAGATCGAACAGATCGCGCGGACGGTACGCCGCGTCCCGGAAGTCATGGTGAAAGTCTCAGGCGGCGCCAAGACGACGCGAGGCGCCGAAGCCCATTTTCAGTACATCAGCCGACAAGGTGAGCTCGAAGTCGAAACGGACGATGGCGAGAGACTTGTGGGCAAGGATGTCGCGGCGAAGCTGGTCGAGGACTGGGATCTCGACATTGATGTCGCGCTAGACCGCTGGAGGGCGATGGAGCGGGGCGGTCGCCGACAGACCAAACTCGTGCACAACATCATTCTCTCGATGCCCTCCGGAACGTCTCCCGAACGGCTGCTGGCGGCGAGTCGCGACTTTGCGCGGGAGGAGTTCGCGCTCCAGCACCGTTACGCATTGGTGCTGCACACCGACCAGGCCCATCCGCACGTGCACCTGGTCGTCAGTGCATACAACCGCGAGGGGACGCGGCTGAATATCCGGAAAGCCGACCTTCGGCGATGGCGGGAACAGTTCGCGCGCCATCTGCGCCAGCATGGGATCGAGGCCAACGCCACGCCCGCACAAATCCGCGGGCGCCTCTCTGATTTCCAGAAGGATGGAATATTCAGGGTCGCACAGCGCGGCGAATCTCACTTCGAGTGGGAGCGCGAACACCGGGCGACCAAAGCTGCCCAGTTCGGCCGACCTCAGCGATCACCGGGCCTTGGGCGTATTTTCGAGACCGCGGAGACCGTGCGGCACGATTGGTTAACGACGAGCTCCACACTCGAGAACCAGGGCTATCGCGGCCTTGCTGCTTTGGTCGAGCAATTCCGGCGGTCGCTGCGGATTCCTAAGACGAGGGAGGAGCGAGCCTTGGCGGCGAAGGCCGCGCGTGAGCAGGCCAAGAGAGCGACGCCGCAGCTTGAATTCGGAAGGTAGAGTCGGGCAGGAGACAACGTCGATGCCATCGACATTCCTGTCCCCCAATTTCGAAGAAATCGGTTTACTTCGACATATCCGCTATCGGCTACTGCAGCCCGCCTTCAGTGAGTGAGCACGTGCTGCCCCGCCGACGATGAAGTAATAGAGATCTCAGACAACGCTAATCGGTGTGCGTGTGAGCTCTAGTGAGAGAACCTAATACACTTTGATGTGATTCCATGCGGCCAAGTCCCGCAACGTGACTCGCGTCCCGCGGCGTTCCGGCGGGACGGAGTGGAATTCTCCTGAATTCGGTGGGAGAAGTGGAAAATCGAAAGCCAAATCGAGTGCCAAACCAATCGGCACAACGGAAGACAAGTGTTCTTCATCGGCCGCGAGGTCCCAGCCGCGGCAGTTTACGGCAAAAGCATGGCCGGGTGGCCCGAAAACTGGTCCTCCACTGGCTCCCGCTCGAATTTGAATTGACGTTTCTAGATGCGGATAACGTAAGAGTCTTTCGTCTGGCCCAATAAGCGCCAACACGTCGCCCTCGAACGAGTCTGCGAAAACAGTAGCGGTCTTTTCAGGGTTTCGAAAATCCACTTCGCGATTGTCAGGGTACGCGTAAGTTGCCACTCGCGTTCCCGGATCGGGCAATTGGGTCGCAATCGCGATCCTTTCATTAGGATCTGCCCAAGTAACCACGCCATCTGCGAATCCTACTGCCTGACAGATTGCGATGTCTGCGGCATTCCGTGGAGCATCGTCGAAAGTGGAGCATGTCGCCAATGGCCGCAAAGAAAGCGTTCCATCCATTCGCCAGAGCCAAGTGAGCGTCGGATTTCGTTGTCGATCGTGGTTTGCGATGTCTTGAACCAAATGAGCGGCAGTCAGCAATAGTCCATATCGACTTACGAAAAAACCCGTCCCGATAACCTGAAGGAGACCTGGCTCAAGCTGTATCGCTATCGGAGTAACCGCGACCTGCGGGTCTGCCGGCTTTCCGTCAGAACCGGTTACTCGCAAGGGCATCGCGTCTCACCCATTTCTAACGCCTCTACCGCTATTGGAATCGCGCAACTGCGGTCCGCAGTGGTCTTCAGGATTTTGACTTGCAGCAGTGGAAATTCCACAGCGCCACGGACTTGGTTTTGAGTTTAGTAGGCACGCCGATTTGTCGCGGCCGGAGGCCTGCACGGTTTTTAGCTTTTTGTGTTGTTCGAAAATTAGCTTATTGTGCTTCGACCGCCCCGCATGCTGGCGTTACGCCCTTTTAATACAAGCGGTTACACTGTTATAGGCCATATAAATCTTTTTTGTGCCATATAAATACCTCGTGATAACAATAGGTTGTATACTTTCGTGCCAAATAGATTCCTATTGCGCCACATCCAGCCCCTCCCATGCCGAAGCGAGTCAGCGAAACAGAACTCCAGCGAATCGAGGATGTTGTCCTCCGGTTCCCAGGCGGCGTTTCGCTCGCCGAATTGCAGAATGAGCTTCGCGGCGCGATAAGCCGCCGCACGCTAGGTCGCAGGCTTTTCGAGCTGCTCGAAGGCGGTCGTATTCAGCGCCGGGGCGAAGGGAGGGGGACTCGATACTTTCACCGCGCCACTACGAACGTGGCGACAGTCACGCCAGGATCAGCACCCGCCGCGACTGCCGGAGATTTCGAAACACCCGATGGTGTCGTTGCCATCGATCTCTCTCCGGTCTCACGCGACATCCTCGAGTACGTGTCGAGACCAGTGGCGGCCCGGAACCCGAGAGGCTACGAACGCCGCCTGCTTGGCGAGTACGTTCCGAATCGAACCGCGTATGTCCCCGACAAGCTCAAAGTCCACCTTCACAAGATCGGCAAGCCGATCGTGGCTGAGCGGGCGGCTGGCACCTTTGCGCGCGACATTCTCAATCGGTTCCTGATCGACCTTTCCTGGGCGTCGAGTCGGCTGGAGGGCAATACGTACAGCCGACTGGATACCGAACGCCTCATCGAATTTGGCCAGGAAGCTGCAGGCAAGGACGCGAAAGAAACGCAGATGATCCTGAATCACAAGGCAGCTATCGAGCTGCTCGTGGAGGGAGACGGCGACGACATCGGGATCAATCGCTACACGCTTCTCAACCTGCACGCGCTGCTCTCGGAAAATCTGATGGCGGACCCCGAAGCTTCGGGCAGGCTGCGCCGGCGACCGGTTGAAATAGGCGCGAGCGCGTACACGCCACTCGCGATTCCGCAACTCATCGAGGAATGTCTTGATCTGATCATTACGAAGGCCGGGCAGATTGGCGATCCATTTGAGCGGGCGTTCTTTGTCATGGTGCACGTGCCCTATCTGCAGCCGTTCGAAGACGTCAACAAGCGCGTGTCACGCCTGGCTGCAAATATTCCGCTGATCAAGGGCAATCTCTGTCCCCTCTCGTTTGTCGATGTGCCCGAACGCGCCTACATCGCGGGCACGCTCGGCGTTTATGAAATGACGCGCGTGGAGCTGCTCCGTGACGTGTTCGTGTGGGCATATGAGCGCTCTTGTCAGAGGTATGTGGTCATCAAGGATTCCGTAGCCGAGCCCGATCTCTTTCGGATGAAGTACCGGAACGCCCTGATTGATGTAATCGGGGGGATCGTGCGGGAACGCAAGCATCCCACGGAGGATGAAGTTCGCGTCCTCGCTGAAACGCAGGTCGAGCCGCAGGACCTGCCTCGGTTTGTCGATCTAGTAAACCGAGAATTCGGCCGTCTCAATGACGGTAACATTGCGAGATATCGACTTCGCCTCGCCGACTATCGGTCGTGGTTTCGCGCGACGGAGCAAGCGCGCAATTCGAACTGACGTTCGGACTGAATGAGCAGCAACGTGACGGACATCTACTTCACAGATTTCTTCCGGGTATCTGAGTCTACTCTGGAGAAGTGCGGTGCCTTCAACGTCTCGTTGATCAGTGATCTACCTCTCTTCGTCGACCCATTCCTGCTTTTCAACAGCGATAATCCGGCATATCAGGAGCTTCACGCCCAGATTATTGGGTACATGCGCTTTCTGAAGGACAGAACTCTTGAGGGCGCGATTTCCCCAGGGCTGGTAGAAGCGTGGTTTTCCTTCCCCGAGGTTAAGCAGAATTGGCTTGGATTCAGTCGAGCTGGAAACAGCGGCCATGGGCTTGGGCGGGATTTCGCATCAGCACTTCATCGAAACTTCAATTGCGTCTTCCGCGATTTCGGTAGTGAAGTAGTCACTCACGGCAGCCATTTCGAGAAGCTCTGCCTAATTCGGGACGGAGTCGGGCGCGACATGATGAGCGATTTCACGACGAACCTGATCAAAGGGCACTTGGCGGAGTACACGCAGTCCTTCGCTTGCGAGCACATTCACGCTGCTCAGCGCCGGCGCGTGGCGATGCCGAAGGCGCGCTTCAACTACGAAACGAGGTCATGGGCGACCGAGACGTTCGAGTTGCCCGCCTTTCGCGATGACTATGTGTTGCTGACACCAAAGGACATCCTGACGAAAGATGAGGCGTGGATTAATCGTCCGGAGCTTCTTGACCGGTATCCAGAGATTGCGGCCGCACTTCCCGACGGTGCACTTCGAGCTCAGGTGAACGACTACCTGATGCGCGTCATTCCAACTGATCCAAAGACGACGAAGGACGAAATCAGAGAGGCCATTAGTACCGCGGTCGAGCGATTCCCCGAGGTTCTCGACTACTACATTCGCGACAAGGAGGAGCATGGCGAAGATGCTGAATCCCTCGCCAAGGCGAAGGTTCGGGAAACGGAGCGATGGTTCATCGAGCAGGTTCGAGCGCTAGTAAGGGACTACTTGGAACCGGGTGGCTTCTATCGAACGACTGGGAGTACCTACAATGAAGCGCGCGAGCGGCTGCTGTTTCTCAAAGATGTAATTGAGAACAAGGGCGGACACCGAATCTTCTACGTCGATGGCCAACCGATCCAGCGCGAAGCGGACTTGCACATTCTCTATCGTCTCACGTGGTTCGCAAGTCCGTCAGACCCGGGCAGGGAAGCGAACGATGGTCGAGGTCCGGCAGATTTCAAGATTTCCCGCGGCAGCGGCGACAAGACATTGGTGGAATTTAAGCTTGCGAAGAATTCTCAGCTTGAACGCAACCTGAGGAACCAGAGCCCGATCTACGAGAAAGCCAGCGACGCTACTCACCCATCGCTTAAGGCAATACTCTACTTCGACGAAAGCCAGCTAGCCCGGACGTTGGGTATCTTGCGAAAGCTGAGGATAGACAACGATCCGAACGTGATTCTTATCGATGCCAGCGCCTACAATAAGCCGTCTGGATCAACGGCGTAGTGGCGGCGACTGCACAGTAAATGGTCGACAAGAACCAGAATCCCGAGCAGGTCGCCCGCGACCAGATTGACGCACGTCTGGCCGAAGCGGACTGGCATGTCCAAGGCAAAGAAGCGCTGGACTTCTCGGCGGGCCAGGGCCTTGCCGTGCGCGAATACCCCACCGATGTCGGACCCGCCGACTATGCGCTCTTCGTGGACCGCCGCGCCGTCGGCGTCATCGAGGCCAAGCCCGATGATTGGGGCCACAAGATCACACGTGTCGAGGACCAGTCTGCCAGCTACGCTGCCGCCAAACTGAAATGGGTCAACAACAAGGAGCCATTGCCGTTCGTCTATGAGAGTACCGGCGTCATCACGCGCTTCACCGACCGGCGCGATCCGAAGCCCCGCTCGCGCGAGGTCTTCACCTTTCACTGTCCCGAAACGATGGCCGAATGGTTATCCAAGCCCAAGTCCCTACGGGCGCGGCTGCACGAAATTTCGCCGCTCGATCCAGCGGGGCTGCGCGATTGCCAGATAACCGCCATCGAGAACCTCGAGCAATCCTTCCGCGACGACCGTCCCCGCGCCCTGGTGCAGATGGCAACCGGATCGGGCAAGACCTACACCGCCATCACGTCGGTTTACCGACTGCTCAAGCACGCCGACGCCAAGCGCATCCTCTTTCTCGTGGACACGAAGAATCTTGGCGAGCAGGCCGAGCAGGAGTTCATGTCCTACCTGCCCAACGATGACAACCGGAAGTTCACCGAGCTTTACAACGTCCAGCGGCTCAAGTCGCCGTACATCGCCGGAAGCAGCCAGGTCTGCATCAGCACAATCCAGCGCATGTACTCGATTCTCAAGGACGAGCCGCTCGATGAAAGCGCCGAGGAGGAGAACCCCGCCGAGCGCCTGGTGCGCCCGAAGGAGCCGCTGCCCGTCGTCTACAACAGGAAGATTCCGCCGGAGTTCTTTGACTTCATCGTCATCGACGAATGCCATCGCTCGATTTACAACCTCTGGCGGCAAGTTATCGAGTATTTCGACGCTTTCCTGATCGGCCTCACGGCGACGCCCGACAATCGCACCTACGGCTTCTTCAGGAAGAACGTGGTCAGCGAATACGGCCATGAAAAGGCCGTTGCCGACGGCGTGAATGTCGGCAACGAGGTCTATGTCATCGAAACGGAAATCACGAAACGTGGCGCGCTCCTCAAGGCCGAGCAGCAAATCGAAAGGCGCGAGCGCCTGACGCGCCGGAAGCGCTGGGAGCGCCAGGACGAGGACGAAGAGTACAGCGCCACGCAGCTCGACCGCGACATCGTGAACCCGGATCAGATCAGGACCATCGTCCGCACCTTTCGCGACAAGCTGCCAGAGATATTTCCAGGACGCGAGGAGGTGCCCAAGACGCTGATCTTCGCGAAGACCGACAGTCACGCCGACGATATCATTCAGATCGTCCGCGAAGAGTTCGGCCAAGGCAACGACTTCTGTAAGAAGATCACCTACCAGGCCGACGAAGACCCAAAATCCGTTCTCGCGCAGTTCCGTAATAGCTACAACCCGCGCATCGCGGTCACTGTGGACATGATCGCCACAGGGACGGACGTGCGGCCCCTCGAATGCCTGCTGTTCATGCGTGACGTGAAGAGCCGCAACTACTTCGAACAGATGAAGGGACGCGGCACGCGTACCCTGGACGCCGATAACCTCAAGAAGGTCACACCGTCGGCCACGACCGCCAAGACGCATTACGTCATTGTCGATGCGGTCGGTGTCACGAAGTCGCTCAAGACGTCAAGCCAGCCGCTGATTACCAAGCCCAATGTGCCGCTCAAGGATTTGGCAACGGGCGTAATGATGGGTGTGCGCGATGAAGACACTGTCAGCTCGCTCGCGGGCCGCCTCGCAAGACTCGAAAGACAGCTCGACCCCAAAGATCAGGACCGAGTCAAACAGGCGGCAGGCGGCGTTGCGCTCGCCGAGATCGTGCGCCGCCTCATAAATGCTGTTGATCCCGACCGGATCGAGACCGAGGCTGCTACGGCGGCCAAGGTCAAGGAGCCAACAAACACGCAGCGCGATCGTGCCCGCGACAAGCTAGTCGGCCAGGCCGCAAGTGTCTTCAACGGCTCGCTCATCAACCTTCTCGACAACATTCGCCGCGAGAAAGAGCAGACCATCGACCATGAGAATATCGACAAGGTATTGAAGGCCGGCTGGCACGGTGACGCCAAGGAGAATGCGCAGACGCTGGCTAAGGATTTCGCCACCTGGCTCGAAGGATACCGAGACGAGATCGAGGCACTGACAATCTTCTTCAGCCAGCCTGCGCGGCGAGCCGAAGTCACTTACACAATGATAAGGACCGTCCTCGAGGCATTGAGGACGGATCGGCCCAATCTCGCGCCGCTGCGCGTCTGGCGCGCCTATGCGCTGCTTGATGAGTACCAGGGCACCGACCCGGCCAACGAGCTTACGGCGCTGGTGGCGCTGATCCGCCGTGTCTGCGGCATCGATGCCAAGATCGCGCCTTATGCCGAGACGGTCCGTAAGAATTTTCAGAGCTGGATACTCAAGCGCCACAGCGGCGCTGGGCAGAAATTCACGGGCGAGCAGCTCGAATGGCTGCACATGATCCGCAATCACGTAGCGGCTTCGTTTCATGTCGAGCGGGACGATTTCGAGATGGCGCCGTTCGACGCCAAGGGCGGCCTCGGCAGGATGTATCAGCTCTTCGGCTCAGATATGAACGATGTGATAAGGGAACTCAATGAGGCGCTCGCGGCGTGACTAAAGCAGAGACATTGCCGAGAAACTGGGCCACATCATCATTCGAAGGCATCTACACGCTGCAGTACGGGAAATCGCTTCCAAAGCAAGCCCGCAGCAACGCGGGCCCATATGGAGTCTTAGGTTCGAGCGGCATTGTCGGATCGCATGAGGAGTTTTTGGTTGAGGGCCCAGCCATCGTTGTGGGCCGCAAAGGCTCTATTGGCTCCGTTACGCTTTGCAGGGACAACTTCTGGCCCATCGATACGACGTACTTTGTTAAGCCGCCCGAAGGGATCGATGTTGTATTTGCCTACTATCAACTACGGTCGCTACATCTCCATGCGCTCGACAAATCAACGGCCATTCCTGGGCTGAGCCGCGACGACGCCTATGCGCTACGCATACCGATCCCGCCACTTCGAGAGCAGCGCCGCATTGTCGCAAAGCTCGACGAACTGTTCTCCGAGCTCGATAAGGGCGTGGAATCCCTGACAACCGCACGGCTGCAGCTCACCGCCTATCGCCAGGCGCTCCTCAAGCACGCATTTGAGGGCAAGCTCACCGAGGATTGGCGCGCTAGGAACCCAGACAAGGTGCGACCGCCAGAGGAACGCTTGGCAAGCATACGGGCAGAGTCAGATGCGCGATTCGCGGAAGCCCTGCGCGCATGGGAAGCTGAAGGCAAGAAAACGAGGAAGTCTCCGAAGCCAAAGCGACACGAAATAGCTGGTAATCCGGATATACCAGCGCACCTAGCCGACTATCGCGCTAAGCAATGGGCTTGGCTCCCACTGGGCGATATTTCAAGAGTGACGGGTGGCATCACGAAGAACCCCAAGAGATCATCACTTCCAATAGCGATGAAGTATTTGCGGGTAGCGAATGTTTACGCTGACCGCCTCGAACTTGATGAAGTTGCTAGCATCGGTGTAACCGAGGAGGAATTTGGGAACGTTCGCTTACAACCCGGAGATATGCTTGTCGTTGAAGGCAATGGCTCTGTCGAGCAAATAGGGCGCGTTGCCGTTTGGAATGCTGAGATTCCCGACGTGGGACATCAGAACCACCTCATCCGCGTCCGCTTTATTGCGGGGATGTCTCCGAGGTTCTTCCTGTCGTTTCTTATATCGCCCCTTGGACGTGACCTGATTGTGAGGCAGGCGAGTTCAACTTCCGGTCTACATACCCTCAGCATTTCGAAGGTTTCGGGTTTGTCGGTTCCCGTCCCCAGCGCCGCGGAGCAAAAGGCCGTACTCGTAGTAGTCGATGCGCTCATGTCCGAAATCGAGAAGCTTGCAGAAGAGATTGAAGTGGGACTTGCCCGGTGCGAGGCGCTCCGTCAGTCCATCCTCAAACGGGCTTTCTCAGGCCAGCTCGTTGCGCAAGACCCGAACGACGAGCCGGCGTCCGTGCTGCTGGAGCGGATCAAGGCTGGCAGGCAGCAGTCTGAGATGCAGAAGAAGAATGGTCGCAAGAAGAAGGCAGATAAGGAAGCAGCATGACGACCGCGCCGATAGTTTCCAAGGTTTGGAGTTTCTGTAACACCTTGCGCGATGACGGCGTGGGGTATGGCGACTATCTGGAGCAGCTTACTTATCTGATCTTTCTCAAGATGGCGGATGAATATTCGAAGCCACCGCACAAGCGCGATGTCGGGATACCTGCGAAGTACACCTGGCCGAAGCTAAGGAAGGTCTGATTTACCCACGCGTGATGATGCATGATCGAGTCTGGCGCGGGAGGCACGATGAAGCAGCAGACGCTGGCGGGATTTGAGAAGTACGGCAAGACGACGCGTCGGGCGCAG
>Ga0187893_10014163_pt1 | contig 10935 bp, 8 predicted proteins | sample MA1701074metaG_FD_139574 | JGI IMG/M metagenome (GOLD analysis project Ga0187893, IMG submission 139574) | White microbial mat communities from a basaltic lava cave in the Kipuka Kanohina Cave System on the Island of Hawaii, USA - MA170107-4 metaG ...
CAGCGCCTGTCGCGGCGTGATCTTCTCCCAGCGCAACGAAACGGTGACACGGCTCTTGTTCGCCGGCTCAGCCCAACTGGGATCCAATGAAATCTTGAACCGCGCGGCATCCGCGAGTTTTGTGATGGCTTCGGTGAGCATCACATCGTCCAGCACCAGTAACGGAACGACAGTGCCGGCGTTGGTTTCGACCTGGCTGGCCGGCACAGGCTTCACACCAAGGCTCGCAGGCGCGATGCGCGTGACGGAAGTGGCGGGACTCGTGACCATCGCGAGCCTGTGCTGCTTGCACAACTCGCTGAGGGCTTCATGGGCCGTCACGTTTGTCCAACGAACGGAAACGGCGGGTGGCGTGACGGTCAGCACGCGAGGGTCGAATATTTGGTTGAGCTTCGCCTGCCGCGCGAGATTCCTGATGGCGTCGGCCAGCGGCACGTTGTCGATGACGATCAGTGGGATCTTCTCGGCCAGAGTCTGTTTGTCTGCGGGCCGCGCGGCGAGTGTCGTGCCAAGAAGTGCAGTCACGACCACCGCTGCGCAACGAAGGAAGCTTCGAATCATGTTGTGATATTAGCCCTGATTTCACCCCGCCTGCACTTCAGCGTATTCAGCGGTAGAGCGTGGTTCGGGCACGGGCATGCGTTCTTCGCGCAGCATCTGAATATGCGCCTCAATGGCTTCGTGGATGAGCTTTACCACTTCCTCGCGCGTCGCCGCAGCAGCCACGCAGCCCGGCAGATCGGGCACGTAGGCACCGTAACTGGTGTCCCCACGTTCAATCACGATTGCGTAGCGCATACTCAGTCCTTCAATCCGGCCTGTTTGAGCACACTGTTCAGCGTGCCTTTCGGCATGTCAACGCCCGGATGACCCGCAATAGTCACAAGGCCCGGCTTGGTGGGATGCTTGTAGTGCCGGTGGCTGCCGCGAGTGCGGACATGGAACCAGCCGTCCTCTACAATGAGCTTGATAACATCGCGGACCTTCACGCCCGGTGCTCGTCCATCGTGCCGGTCTCGACGTTGAGTCCATCCGCGCCGCCGCCGTCGAGATCGATGAGGATGTCGCGCGGCTCTGCGCCTTTGCTGGGGCCGACGATGCCGCGTTCCTCCAGCACGTCCATGATGCGCGCGGCGCGGCCGTAGCCAATCTTGAGCCGGCGTTGCAGGAGGGAGACGCTGGCCTTCTGTTCGCTGCGGATGACTTCGATGCAGTTCTCGATGAGTTCCTCGTCCTGCTCGCCACTGTCCGTGCCTTCGAAGCTGCTGACGGGTTTCTGGAGTTGCTGGTGGATTTCCATCTCGTAGCTGGGCTTTCCCTGCCTGGCGATGAAATCGACGATGTGCTGGATTTCCTGATCGGTGATGAGCGCGCCCTGTGCGCGGATGAGCTTGGCGCTGCCGGGCGGGAGGTAAAGCATGTCGCCCTTGCCAAGAAGTTTGTCAGCACCCATCGCGTCGAGAATCGTGCGGCTGTCCACGCGGCTGGCGACTTGAAAGGCGATGCGCGCGGGGATGTTGGCCTTGATGACGCCGGTGATGACATCGACGCTCGGCCGCTGCGTCGCGACGATGCAGTGGATGCCGGCGGCGCGGGCCATTTGTGTGATGCGCGCGATGGCCATCTCGACGTCCGCAGGCGCGACGAGCATGAGGTCGGCAAGCTCGTCGATGATGACGACGATGTAGGAAAGCTTGTCGGGAATGACGATGTCGTCATCGCGCGGGACGACGATTTCGTCATCGATCTCCACGGCAAATCCGTCCGCGCCCGGCTCGACTTTCTCTTTCTTCGAGGTAAGGGGCAATTCCTGCTGCGGCGTGGGCTGGGCGTGTTTGCCTTTGGGGCGGTCGTTGAAGGATTTGATGTTGCGCACGCCGACCTTCGCGAAGATCTGGTAGCGCTTTTCCATTTCGTTCACGACCCAGCGGAGGGCGAGGATGACTTTCTTCGGGTCGGTGACGACGGGGACGACGAGATGCGGCAGGGAGTTGTATTGCTGGAGTTCGACGACCTTGGGGTCGATCATCACGAAGCGAAGCTGGTCGGGCGGGAACTTGTAGAGGAGCGACGCGATGATGGCGTTGATGCAAACGCTCTTGCCGCTGCCGGTGCTGCCGGCGATGAGCAGGTGCGGCATGTCGGCGAGGTCGGCCACGATGGGATGTCCGTAAACGTCCTTGCCCAGCGCAAGCGGAATGCGCGTCTTGGTCTTGTGCCATTCCTCGGATTCGAGGAGGTCGCGCATGATGACCTTCGTCTTGATGACGTTCGGGACTTCGACGCCGACGGAGCTTTTGCCGGGCACAGGCGCAAGGATGTGGATGCGCTCGGCCTTGAGCGCGGCGGCGATGTTGTTGTTGAGCGCGGTGATTTTTTCGAGCTTCACACCCGGCGCGGGGTGAAGTTCGTAGCGCGTGATGGTCGGGCCTTTGGTGATGTCGCCGAGGGAAACTTCGATGTCGAACTGAGCCAGCGTCTGCTGCATGAGGCGCGCGTTGGCCATCATTTCCTCCTTGGTCTCGGTGGGCTTCACCGTCATGTCGGGGAACTGGAGGAAGTCCAGCGGCGGCATCTGGTAGTTGCCGATGAGCGGCGTGGAGGCGACGGCAAGCGGTTTCTTCTTCGGCGGCGCGCGGCGGGCGGCGCCGGAGTTGTCGGTGAACTTCGGATCGTTCGGCGGCGCGTTGGAAGAAGCCGTGGCAGCAGACGCTGAAGCCTCGGCCAGCGCAGGTTCTGGTTTGTCGGAAGACTGCCCGGCTTCGGCAGGAGCAACGGGGCGGTCCTGGCCCCAGTCTTCAACGGGCGTCGGAGGAGAAGGCTTCTCAACTTTCTCACCACGCGGAGACTTGGCGGACTTCTCCGCCTTCTTCGCCAACTCCGCGTCCTTGCCGAGAATGTCGGCGGTGGTGGCCGACGCGATTTCCTTCGCAGGGATCACTTCGCCTTCCAACTCGCCGCGCTCGATGGCCGGCTCTTCGACCTTGGGCTTGGCGGTTTTGCCCGTGCGCGCATTGGGAACGCTGAGGTCGCGGACGTTGGGCGGAGGGACGGGCCGGAGATCAGGGCCGAGTCCCGACGGGGACTTCTCGGCGCGGGCGAGTTCCTTCTCGCGGGACTTGTCGAGTTGTTCCTGGAGCTTGCGGGCCTGCTTCTCCAATTCGCGCGTGCGGCGGGCGAGGACTTTCTCCTCGGGCGACAGACCGCGGTCGTCGAATTCCTCATCTTCCGCCGCGCCGCGCCTGAAGCGGGCCCGCAGCCACGGGCCGAGTTGGAAGTTCGTGAGGAAGATGATGCTGATCAAATAGAGCGTGATGAAGATGATCGTGGCACCTGGCTTGCCGAGGTGACGGAAGAGAACGTCGTTGAGAAACTTGCCGAGATAACCGCCGGCGCCCGGCGCGTTGATGTTGCGGCGCAAGGTTTCGAGCGAAGCCGAGTAGAGATCGAAGAAGCCAAGACAGGTGAGGAACAGCACGCCTGCCCACGCCCAGCGGCGCTTGAGGTAGGCGAAGAATTCAAACAGGTGGCCGATGCCAAACACCAGCAACAGCAGCGGCAACACGAACGCGCCCGCGCCGAAAAGCTGGAAGAGGAGATTCGCGCTCCACGCTCCCGCGGCGCCGATCCAGTTGTGCGTGGTCTGGTTGGCGGGGACTTTGTTCGAGTCCACGTCGTAGCGGTCGAACGAGACTTGCGCCAGCAGCAGCAGCAGCGCCGCCGCTATCAGGACGATGCCAATGATGTCGCTGAACCCGCGATGTTGTTGCGCGGGCTTCCCCGATTCCTTCCGAGCCATACGAGCGAGCGTAGAAATCGCCTCCCGAAACTGCAAGGGACAACTGCTCCCAACGCAGTCCGCGGCGGTACGGATGCGATCTCACGCCGTTCAATACGCCACGCCCGCACGCCGGTACACAGCCGCCAGCAACCAGATTGGGCCGATGAGCAGAAACTGGACGTCTTTGAAGAACGACGGCTTCTTGCCTTCGATCTTGTGGCCGATGAATTGCCCGATCCAACCGACAACGAACAGTCCCAGGCAAATCTGCCACAACGGCGCCCAGCCGAGTTCTCGCAATCCGATATGGCCCGCGATCATGAGGGCCGACACCAGCGCCATACCCAGCGCGAGCGACCAAGAGAGGCGCAGGTAAAATACCAATGCCAGTGCGATGAAAACCGTCGCAAGATTTGCCAGCGAACTCCACGGCACGACGAACAGCGGCACCTCCGACATCAGCCCCAGCAGGCTGAACATGATCAGCGGAATGCAAACCCAGTGGAACAGCTCGTTGACCTTGTTGTGGTGGCTTTCGTCGTACTCGGCGAACCACTGTTGAACGGTCCTCATGCTTCTGTCGCGCCGGGGAAACTCAGTACACGTCCCGCAGATAGCGCTTCTCCGTCTTCATCAGCGTCACGTTGACGTAATCGGCGGCGGCCTCCGGCGTCATGCCGCCTTGCTCGCGCGCGATGTCGATGAGCGCCTGATGCACGTCCTTCGCCATGCGATGCGCGTCGCCGCAGACGTAGAAGCAGGCGCCGCCTTGCAGCCAGGCCCAAAGCTCCTTCGCCTGCTCCTTCATTCGCTGTTGGACGTAAATCTTGTGCGCCTGATCACGGGAGAACGCGAGATCAAGGCGCTGGAGCTTGCCGCGCTTTTGGAACAAATCGAATTCTTCCTTGTAGAAAAAGTTCGTCGCGCGATGCTGCTCGCCGAAGAAAAGCCAGTTGCGCCCGGTCGCGCCGTCGAGCGCCCGTTGCTCCAGAAACGCGCGGAACGGCGCGATACCCGTGCCCGGCCCGACCATGATGATGTCACGCGCGCCATCGGCGGGCAGGCGGAAGGTCTTCGACTCCTGTACGTAAACGGGGATGTCGGGCGTGTTCAGCGTCGTGCCATCTGCGAGAAAGCCGCTGCAAAGGCCCTTCTTCTTCCGCCCGTGTGTCTCATAGCGCACGATGGCGACGCAGAGATGCACTTCATTGGGATGCGCCGCCAGCGACGACGCGATGGAGTAAAGCCGCGGCGGAATCGGTGAAAGCTGCGCGATGAAACTCTCCGGCGTCTCAAAACGCGCCTCGTCGAACTCCCGCAAAATGTCCACGTAATCGCGCGTCTCGACGAACTCGCTCAACAGCGTCCCGTTGTCGGTGATCTCCATGAGCCGGTTCCGCTGCTCGCCCTGTGGAATGATCTCGGCGAGGCCCGACATGATCTTCTTGCTCGCGCGATTCAGGATGTAGCCGTGCTCCAGCGCGCCGCGGAAGGAGACGATGCCCTCGCCCTTCGGATTCTTCACGGGAGCGCCCGCATCGAGGCCGAGCAGCGAAATCACTTCATCCACCAGCGCCGCCGGATTGCGCGCGAAGACGCCGAGCGAATCACCCGGCGTGTAGCGCAGTCCGCTGCCCGCCAGCCCCAGCACAAAATGCCTCGTGTCCTTCTCCGAGCCGGGCTTGGTGAGGTGCTCATGACGGAGAAGCGCAGCAGGGAAGGGATTCTTGCGACTGAACGGCGTGCTGGGGACTGCGGTGCTGTTCATCGTGGGCGCAACGTAGCGAGGCGCGAGAGGCGTGGCAACTTCTCATAATCCTAATCTCCACGCCGGACCGATTACGATTACGATCAAGATGATCAAGATTATGATTAAGAAGCTTCACGGAATTCCCACTCACGCCCCATAGTCCGCCCGTGCGAATCCTTGTCGCCATCACGGGCGCCAGCGGGGCGATCTATGCACAGCGCCTGCTCGACCACCTCTACCCCGCGCAGCATGAGGTCCACGTCGTGCTCAGCAACTACGCGCACACGGTCATCAAGGAGGAACTCCCCGGCGGCCTGCGCCTGCCGCCGGGCGTGCAATCCCACGGCCTCAAGAGCATGAACGCCCCCTTCGCCAGCGGCTCCAACCCCGTCGATGCCATGGTCGTCATCCCCTGCACCATGGGCACCCTCGGCCGCATCGCCCACGGCTTCAGCGAGGACGTGCTTCTGCGCGCGGCCGACGTGGTGTTGAAGGAGCGGAAGAAACTCATCCTCGTCCCGCGCGAAACGCCGCTGAGCCTCGTGCATGTGAAGAACTTTGAACTCCTCCTCCAGGCCGGCGCGCTGCTCCTGCCGGCGAACCCCTCCTTCTACTCCCGCCCACAAACCATCGAGGAGGTCGTCGATACCGTCGTCGCCCGCGTGCTCGACCATCTGGGCGTGCCGCACCAGCTCATGCCCCGCTGGCAGGAGGAAAAGGAGTAAGCGCGTGGAGTTCATCACGCCGGGGCTGCCGTGCGAAGATGGCGCGCGCGAGCGATTTCGTCGGATTTACAAGTGCGCAAAACGTGAAACGCAAAAGCGCAGAGCGGGACGACTCGATTTACGTTTCACGTTTTACGTCGCCCCTCGATACGCCTCCGCCAGCAATGTGATCGGATGCGCCACGCGCAACGGCAAGCCCTCGCGTTGCGCGCCGCCGATGAGTTGCAGGAGACAACCGGGATTGCCGGTCGCGACGACTTCGCATTTGGTCGCGCGAATGTGCTGCATCTTGCGGTCGAGAAGTTCGCCGGCCATTTCGGGCTGGGTGAGGTTGTAGATGCCCGCGCTGCCGCAGCACCAGTTGGATTCGGGAAGTTCCACGAGCTTGACGCCGGGGATGGCGCGGAGAAGCTGGCGCGGCTGCGAAGTGATTTTCTGGCCATGACAGAGGTGGCAGGACTCGTGGTAGGTGACGACGATTTCGGATTTTGCATCGCGCGCCGGTGGTTCGACCCGGAACCCGGAACCCGGAACCCGGAACCCGATTTCAACGAGCCATTCGTGGATGTCCTTCACCTTGCGGTCCCATGCGTGGGCGCGCGCCTCGTAGGCGGGGTCGCCTGCGAGGAGCTTGGCGTAATGTTTGAGATGGGAGCCGCAGCCGCCGGCGTTGGTGATGATGGCGTCGTATTCGCCGGGCGGGAACTGGTCGATGTTCTTCCGCGCGAGTTCCTGGGCGAGTTCCCATTCGCCGTTGTGCGCGTGGAGCGAACCGCAGCATTGCTGGTCGGGCGGGGTGTGGACTTCGCAGCCGTTGCGCGCGAGCACTTCGACGGTGTCGCGGTTCACGTCGCTGAAGGTGAGATCCTGCGCGCAGCCGATGAGCATGGCGACGCGATGCTTCTTCGGCCCGACGGATGGCGTGACCGGCTCAACGAGTTCGGCGGTGAAGCGGGGTTGCACTGTCGGTGTCATCGCTTCGAGTTCGCGGAGGCGGCGGGGGAGAAGTTTCAACATGCCGGAGCGCCTGACGAACGTCTGCAAGCCGAGTTGTTGCCAGAGTCGGAGAACGTAGCCGGCGAGATGAAGCCGGCCGAGATCCATGAACAGCCAGCGCAAGGTGAACCCGCGAATGGCGTCGCGCCTGGGCGAGGCGAGCACGCGGCTTCGCTCGGCTTCGGCCCGGGCGTGCTCGAACAGTTCGGCGTAGTCCACGCCCGCGGGGCAGGCCGTCATGCACGCGAGGCAGCCGAGGCAGAAATACATTTCGTCGGCGAATGCCTCGGTGGCTTCCAGCTTGCCGTCGGCGATGGCGCGCATGAGCGCGATGCGTCCGCGCGGACTGTTGCGTTCGAGCTTCGTCGCGTCGTAGGTGGGGCACGTCGGCAGGCAAAGACCGCAGTGCATGCATTGCTGCACGACCGAGTAGTCGAGGTCTTTGAGATGCGACGGCATCGCGCGCCAGGAGTCAAACACGCACGGCGCGGTGATGCGAAGAATTTTCGCGTTCACGGGAAAAAGAACCGCCCTTCCGCATCAAACGGCTTTACTTGCGGGGCGGGCGAAAAGGACAATCGGTCATGCCGGTTCGCCGTTGGATGTTCATCCTGGTCGCGCTGTGGGCGGGATTCGTTCCATCCCTCTTGCGCGCGGCTCCGGCTTCCGCGGTGCGGGCGAGCACGCCGTTCACCATCGACAAGTGGGGGCCGCAGGAAAAATTCCCCGGCAGTTCCGTCATCGCGATGGTGCAGACACGGGACGGTTACTTGTGGCTGGGGACGCTCTACGGGCTGGTGCGGTTCGATGGAGTGAAATTCCAGGTCTTCGACGAGAGCAACACGCCGGAACTCGGCAGTGTGCGCATCGTCAGCTTGTTCGAGGATCGCGAAGGCAATCTCTGGATCGGCACCGAGACGGCGGGCGTGGTGTTGGTGAAGGACGGGAAATTCACAAAGCTGTCCATCGGCGGCGGCGGTGCGGCGGGGCGCGTGATGTCGATTTGCCAGGACGCGGCGGGCGCGGTGTGGCTCTACACTGCGGACGGGCAGTTGTGCCGGTATCGAGAAGGGAAGGTGGGCATCTGGCGCGAAGGCACAGTGTTCCCCAGTCAGTATCGCGCGGTCATCGCGGAGAAGTCCGGTTTGCTCTGGGTCGCGATGGATTCGCAGATTTTTTCGTTCGACCCGGCCAAGGCGGTGGCCGACCGCCCGTTGCCGCGCGAGCAGAGCGAACAAGGTTATCCCGTCCGATTCCTGCTGCCGAGCGCGCGCGGCGGACGCTGGCAACACAGTGCGGGCCGAATCGAAAGACGGACGGCGGGCCGCCGGGAATCCGATGTTGTGTTCAACAGCCCCAACGCCCGCGTCGGCGCGGTGTGCGAAGACCGCGAAGGGAACTTGATCCTCGGGACGCTTGGCGCGGGCCTGTGGTGGTTCGACGCAAGCGGCAAGGCGGTGAACATCTCGACGCAGGACGAACTGGCGAACGACTTTGTGCTGTCGCTGCTGATGGATGGCGAAGGTTCACTTTGGGTGGGAACGGACGGCGGCGGCTTGAACCGCGTGCGCCGGCAGGTCTTTGAAGTCGTCGATGAAACTCGCGGCTGGGTCGTGCAGTCGGTGTGCGAGGACGACGAAGGAGGAATTTGGCTCGGCTCGAACGGGCGCGACGCGGGCCTGTGGAAGAATGGCGTTTTCACAAACCTTCCGGTCGGCACGGTCCATGAGTCGGTGCGAAGCGTTTTCGTGGATCGCTCGCGCAATGTGTGGGCCGGCACGTTGCGGGCGGGCCTGTTCCAGTTTTTCAACGGGCGTTTCCAGCGCACCAACGCGACGCCGCATCCCGATGTGACGTCGATTCACGAGGATCGCGCCGGGCGTTTGTGGATAGGGACGCAGGGCGGATTGTTTCACTTGAGCGGCGGCGAATGGAAATCGACGGGCGCGACGAACAGCCTTTCATCCGAAGTCGTGCAGGCGCTGGCGAGCGACACGGAAACAAACTTGTGGATCGGCACGGTGGGCGGCGGATTGAACCGGCTGGCGAACGGCGGCCTCACCGCGTTCCGCAAGAGCGATGGCTGTCCGAGCGACGACATCTCGGCGCTGCATGTCGATGGCGACGGCACCGTGTGGATCGGGACGTTCGGCAGCGGCTTGGGGCGCTTTCACAAGGGTCGTTGGACGCGCTACTCGACGCGCGAAGGGCTGGTCAGCAACAGCATCGCGTTCATCATCGAGGACGGGCAGGGCAACTTGTGGATCGGCTCGAATCTCGGCCTGATGCGTGTGCCGAAAAAGGCGCTGAATGAATTCGCGGAGGGAACGGGCGCGCTCATTCCGTGTCATGTGTATGGCGAAGCGGACGGGTTGCCTTCGAGCGAATGTTCGCTGGGGACGGCGTGGCGCGCGCGTGACGGGCGGCTCTGGTTTCCCACCATTGCCGGGCTGGCGTCGGTGAACCCGGCGCAAATCCAGCCGAACCTCGTCGCGCCGCCGGTGGCGATTGAAGCGGTGCTCATCGACGGCGAAGCGCAAGGCTCCGGCGCGTTGCGTCCGAAATGGACGGAGGCGGTCGTCGTGCCGGCGAGCCGGGAGCAGTTGGAGATTCGTTACACGAGCCTGAACCTCGCTTCGGCGGATCGGGCGCGGTTCCGTTACCGTCTCGAAGGGCACGAATCCGCGTGGGCGGAGCCGGGCGGCGGACGCATCGCGCGCTACAGCAAGCTGCCGCCAGGGAACTACCGCTTTCGCGTCACGGCCTGCAACGAAGACGGCGTGTGGAATGAAACGGGCGCGGCGCTCGCGATCATCGTGCAACCGCCGTTCTGGCGGACATGGTGGTTCCTCGCGCTCGTGTCGGTGTGCGCGCTCGGCGCTGTCGTTGGCGTCGTGCATTTCATCTCGACGCAAAAATTGCAACGACAACTCGCGCAGCTTCGCCAGCAGGAAGCCATAGAGAAGGAACGCGCCCGCATCGCGCGGGACATCCACGATCAGGTCGGCGCAAACCTCACGCAAGTCTCGCTCCTCGGCGAACTCGTCGAGAGCGACAAGGATTCTCCCGCCGACGTCGAGTCGCACGCGAAACAGATTACACAAGCCGCGCGCGAGACGACGCGGGCGCTCGACGAGATCGTGTGGACCGTGAACCCCTCGAACGACACGCTGGAAGGGCTGGTGAATTACATCTGCAAGAACGCGCAGGATTTTCTCACCGTGGCCGGATTGCGCTACCGGCTCGACGTGCCGGCGCAGTTACCCGCCACGCCGATTCCGCCGGAATTGCGTCACAACGTCTTCCTCGCCGCGAGGGAATCTGTGACCAACATCGTCCGCCACGCGCAGGCGAGCGCGGCGTGGATTCGCCTGCGGCTGGAGCCGACGCGCTTCACCCTGGAAATCGAGGACAACGGCCGCGGCCCCGGCGACGCGGCGGCCAAGTCGCACCGAAGCGGCTTGCGCAACATGTGCAAGCGGATGGAGGATGTCGGCGGCGAATTCAGCATCGGACCCGGCCCGGAAGGGGGCACGCTGGTGCGCCTGACTGCGCCGCTGCCGAAGCAGTGAAGATGATTACGATTAAGATTACGATCATGATTAAGAGCCAACCGCGCGAGAATGCGCCTCGTAATCTTAATCTTCTTCTTAATCATAATCTCCTTCCCTGACCCCCAAATG
>Ga0187893_10014164_pt1 | contig 10935 bp, 7 predicted proteins | sample MA1701074metaG_FD_139574 | JGI IMG/M metagenome (GOLD analysis project Ga0187893, IMG submission 139574) | White microbial mat communities from a basaltic lava cave in the Kipuka Kanohina Cave System on the Island of Hawaii, USA - MA170107-4 metaG ...
CCATCAACAAACAGGCCACCTCGCGGCCGCGGTCATGGACGATCTCCATCTCCGGCCCTTGCCAGTACACCGTCTCGCCCAACGTCATGTCGACCGCCACGCTGAGCGAGGCGAGCGCGGCACCCAGCGAGGCATAGGCGGGCTGCCTCGCCGCGGGCGCCGGATGCAGACGGAGCCCGGCGGGCTCGACCTCGAAGTACGGTTTCGGACGCCCATACCAACAGGACATCTCGCAGCGCGTGATGTCGTGCGGGATGAAGCTCACGATGATCGTCTCCGGCGCGTAGACGGGCGCGAGCTGCTCGGCGCGCAGCACTGCCTGATCGAGGCCGAAGCCCGGTACGCCGGCGTTGATCACGCGACGGCCGGTGAGCTGCTCGAGGCGTGCCGGCCACGATTCGTCGTCGTCAACTTCGTCGCCGAACGTGAACGAGTCGCCCACAGCTAGGGTCGACGGTCGCTGGGCGGCGGACGAGCCGTCGCCGTTTTGCCGCGTCCCGTGCTCTCCGGTGGTGATGGTCTTGAGCGAATCACCCTTCGGAAGACGAATCGTGACGCCCGATTTTGGGATGCGCCCGACCAGTGGGTCGACCACGCCGTACCGATTGTGGTGGGGGGCGAGTTCATAGGCGCGCATGGCGATCCGGACCCCCAGTTCGAGGAGGAGAAAGCCGGCGAAAACGCCACATGCGACCAGCAGGATCCGCTGCTTCAAAACGCGTTGACACACTCCGCTGATAGTGTGAAGAGGGCCACAGGGGATGTCGAGCGTGGCCCGCACGTCAGCGCATGGCCTTTCGCCGGCGAGTGTTCGGTCGACTGCTCGCATCACCCTCATCCGCCCGTCGGCGATCTCCTCGCTGCACGCCTACAGCGCCGCGATCGTTCCGCCGCTGGGCTTGGCGTACGTCGCGGCCGCGCTCGAGGCCGCCGGCCACGAGGTCTGCGTGATCGACGCGCTCGGCGAAGCGCCGTTGGCCCGCCATCCGAGCGCCCACCCTCGCCTGGTCGCGCACGGCCTCACCATCGAAGACATCGTCGCGCGCATACCCGCCAACGTGCAGGGGATCGGCGTCTCGGTCATGTTTTCGCAGCAATGGCCGCACGTCGCGGCCATCCTGCGCGCGGTGCGCGCGGCCTTTCCGACGGTCCCGATCTTCGTCGGCGGCGAGCACGCCTCCGCGACCTGGCAGTACCTGCTAGCCGCCTGCCCCGAGGTTACGCTCTGCGCGCTCGGCGAGGGCGAGGACACCGCCGTCGACATCGCGGCGTGGATCGCCGGCGACGGCGATCTGGCGGACATTCCGGGAATCGCCTTTCGCCGCGACGGAAGTCCGCACCAGACCGCCCGCCGTACCCGCCTGCGAGAGATCGATGGGGTCCCTCGCCCGGCCTGGCATCTGTTCCCGCTGGAGAACTACCTGGCGAACGGTTTCGGGCACGGCGTGAACCGCGGCCGTTCGATCCCGATGCTGGCGACGCGCGGCTGTCCGTATCAATGCACGTTCTGTTCGAGCCCCGACATGTGGACGACGCGCTACTATGCGCGCACTCCCGCGCTGCTGGTCGACGAGATCGTCGATTACGTCGACCGCTATCGCATCGCCAACGTCGACTTCGAGGATCTCACCGCCTTCATCAAGCGCGACTGGATTCTCGCGTTCTGCGCCGAGCTGGAACGGCGCGGCGTCCGCATCACGTACCAGCTGCCGAGCGGCACGCGCTCGGAAGCGCTCGATGCCGAGGTCCTGGAAGCGCTCGCCCGCACCGGGTGCCGCAATCTGACCTATGCACCCGAATCGGGATCGCCTGCCACGCTGCACGACATCAAGAAGAAGGTCCGTCCGGAACGGGCCCTGGAATCGATGCGGCTCGCCAAGCGGTTGGGGGTGAACATCAAGGCCAACCTGATGATCGGTTTTCCCGACGAAACCCGCCGCGAGCTCGCCAAGACCATCGCCCTCGGGCTGCGGGCGGCGTGGATCGGCGTGGACGACATCCCGCTCTTTCCGTTCTCGCCCTACCCCGGCACCGCCCTCTACGAGTCTCTGCGGCGCGCCGGGACCATTCCGGCCCCCGATGACGAGTACTTCGCCGGGCTCGGGTACATGGACGTGACGATGAACGCGACCGTGTGCCGGCACATCGGCACGTTCGAGCTGAACCTCTACCGGATCCTCGGCATGAGCGCGTTCTACGCGATCGGCTACGCGCGGCGTCCCGCGCGCGTCCTGCGCACGATCCGCAACGTCATCGCCGAGCGCAGCGAGACGGTGCTGGAGCAGCGGCTGGTCGAGTACAGACGGCGATGGGCCAAGCGCCGGCCGAGCCCGGCGGCCGCGATGCCGCCGGCCAGGCACGCCGAGCCGTCGCCGATGCTGTCATGGTCGCCCGATTTCGAGCGCAAGTGAACGGGTGAGATCGGAGCCCGGCGCGCGGAGAGTCCTATGCGGTCCTTCCCCGAAATGAAGCGCATCCCGCTGCACGAGCGCAGCCGGTACAATACGCTGTTCCTGCTCGAGCACTACTTCCCGAACAGCGAATGGGTGCGCGACCGCAAGGCCGCCACCCGCGCCCGCATCGTGGCGCACGTGCAGCACGGGCGGAAGGGAACGGTGCGGCCGCTCGAGCGCCTGCGCGGCGTCGGCCCGAAAGAGTTCCGCGCGCGGTACTTGTCGAAGGGCATACCCGTGATCCTCGAGCGTGGCGCCGAGACCTGGCCGCTCGCGTCGCAATGGTCGTTCGACAACTTCACTCGCCGCTACGGGCACGAGATGATCAAGCTCGTGCAGCGCAAAGGCGTGGCCGCCGACCAGGAGGTGGTCAACGGGCGTGAGTTCTCGGAGGAGATCCAATTCGGCGCCTTCCTCGCCCAGGTTCAGAACGGCGGAGCCAAGTACATGCGCTTCTCGCCGCTGCTCGAGAAGTTCCCCGAGCTGCTCGACGACTTCGATCACGCCTTCTTCAAGGCCATGTCCGGCAACGGCTGGGGGCTCACCTACCAGCTCTTCATGGGTGGCACCGGCACCTTCACGCCGCTGCACAACGCGATGACCCCGTTCTTCTTCGTCAACGTCTGCGGGACCAAGCGCTGGGCGCTCGTGCCGAACCACTACCTGGCCATTCTCAACCCGAGCGCGGACGGGTTCGGCTACAACCATTCGGGCGCGGCGATCGATCTCTCCAACGTGGAGGCGTTTCCAGGCCTGGACTACATCGATCGCATGGACGCCGTGATGGAGCCCGGCGACATCCTCTTCCTGCCGTCGTGGATGTGGCACTGCGTGAAGAACGACTCGCCGACCATCGGTGTTCGCTGCGGATTCATCTACCCGAAAGGCATGGTGGCAGAGGCGTCGACGCTGTCGTTCATCCGCTTGTTCGCGGCGCGCAACCCGTCGACATTCGAGGCCCTGTACTACGTCTTCTTCAGGACGAACCTGCCCGAGCGGGACAAGTGGCTGCTGACGGCGAAGCTGATTCGACGCTAGCCGCCTCGCGCGCCGGGTCCCGCCACGGGACCCCCCGCCACCAGAGTCCGCGCCATATCCGCCACCGAGCGCAGCCATGAGCGCGGCGCGCTTGCTGGCTACCCTCGCCGGCTTTGCGGCGCTGTTCCTCGTCACCCGCTTCATCGCGCGCGGCCACCTGGCGCCGTTGATGGATCAGGAGTGTCACATCGGCGGCATCGCCATCGACGTGGCGGCGCACGGCGTGCGTTTCCCCCTGCTCGCATACGCGCCCAACGAATACGACAACGGCTCGTTGGTCAGCGGGCTGCTCGCGGCGATGTCGTTCGCGGTGCTCGGGCGCAGTCTGTTCGCGCTCAAGATGGTGACGCATATCATCGTGGCGGCCGGCGCCGTCGCCACGCTGTGGCTGCTGCGTGCCTGTCTGGCCGAGCTCGGCTTGATGAGCCGTCGGGCGCGTTGGACCGCGGTCGGCGTCCTGCTCGTCGCCCTCGCCGTCGCGCCGCGCGTGGTGACGTTGGTGTCCATGTACGCCGTCGGCAACCACGCCGAGGGGAGCGCGCTCAACACCATCCTGCTGGCGCTGTTCGCGCACCGCGCGCGGGCCCGCTCGGCGCTGCGCACCGGTATCCTGTGGGCGTTGGTCGGGCTGGCACTCTACGTCAACAAAGGCACGCTCCTGGTGGTGCCCGTGCTCGGCGCCGCCGAGCTGGCGCTCTCCTGGCGCACCCGTGGGCGTCTGCTCGCAGCGGCAGCGGGGTTGTGCCTCGGCGCGCTGCCCGAGCTGCTGGTCATCGCGCAGCGGCACGCGATGGGCTGGGCGCAGATGGCGCAGAAGGCGGGCCACAGCGCGCCGGCCTTTCCGGTCGCGATCGCCGAGAGCGTGCTGACCCTGGCCGAGTACCGCAGCGGTTTGTGTGTCGCGTGGATGCTGGCCATCGCATTCGGATCGATAGCGGTTGCTCGTTCGTTGCGCGGCGCGCCTGCCGGCGGCGCGACGCGCCGGCCCGGTGAGGTCGCAGCCGTTCGCGCCCCGATCGCGCTCGCGCTGGTGGTCGCCGTGACGTGGGCGCACCTGGTCGCGCTGTCGGTGATGGCGGTGGGCGGACTCGACGCCTACACGCTGTACGGCTACCCGACGCTGGCGGTGTTGCTCGCGCTGATGGCGGCCTGGGGCAGCCAGCGCATCGCGGTCGGTTGGGGCGCCGCGGCGGGCACCGCCGCCGGCGTCGCGGCGGTCGCGCTCGCGTTGTTTCTCTACCGGCCGGATTCGCTGACCTGGGAAACCGACACGATTGCCGCGCTGTGGCGCAACCGCGCCGGCGCCGCGTGCTCCTGGCGCTTCGCCGAAGGCTTCGAGCGCGAGTACCTACACGGTCTGGCGCCGCCGGGTCGAAGCCGCGGGGAGCATGCCATCGAGCGGTGCCGGACGCTCTCCGAGCCGGCCCAGGTGCTCGATTGCATCGGCGGCATTGCCCGCGAGCTCAACTGGCGACATGGCGGTCGCGTCGCCGGCGAGCCGCCGGCCGGGCTCAGCGCCGACGAGCGCCGCGCCTATGCGTTTCACTACGGCACCCATCGCCGCGGCGACGCTGCGCCGTGTGGCGATTTCACCGCCCCCGAGCTGCGGGCGGAGTGCGTCACCGCCACCCAGCTCGACTGCCTGGTCTTCGGCGATGTGTACACCCGCGTCTACGCCGGTCGGGGGCTCGGGCGGCCGCGTTGCGACGTCGGCGAGCCTCCGTTCGACGGCTACTGGCGCGAGATGCGCCGCGAGCTGTTCGCGCGCGGCGACGGAAGCGGTCCCGACCTGCCGACCGCGGCGGCGGCGGACAACGATCTGAGCGGCTGCCGGGCGGTGTTCGAGCGCTGTTACTAGCGCGCCACGAACCACGCTTTTTCGGCGCATCATCACAGGCGCGCCGCCGGCGCGCCTACGGGCCGCCCGCAGGGCGGCCCCTACACGGCCGGCCCTTACACGGCCTAATCTGTAGGGGCGCGCTGTGGCGCGCCCGTGCCGCCCGCAGGGCGGCCGCCGGGCTCGAGGAAGCGCGCCAGCTCGGTCGCGACGAGGCGATTGCCGGCGACGGTCAGGTGACCTTCGAAAAGCGCCGCTCGTTCCTCGGGCGACAAGCGTCCGAACACCGGGAACAGATCGAGGGTCGCGAGACCGTTGGCGGCAGCGCAGGCGAGCACGCGGTCCTTGAGCGCGAGGTACTCCGGTGGAGTGTCGGGCGCCTGCGGCTGGGCCAGGATGACGATCCTCGCGCCGCGGACGCGGCCGAGCTCGGCCAGACGTGCCATCAGCCGACAGGCGACCTCGGCCCCCTGCTGATGCACCGCCAGTGCGGCGGGTCCCTCCCCGTGCAGGAAGTAGGGAAACAGGAGATCGAGCGTCACACTCGCGGCCAGCCATCGCTTGAGCCGTGCGAATGCCACGGGCGACGCTGGCGGCAGGGCATGGAGACGTAGTCCGGCCGCGTCGATCTCGAAGTAGGGCTTCGGCAGGCCCTGCCAGTAGGACATCTCGCAGCGCAGGACATCGTGTGGAATGAAGCCGACGACGATCGTCTCGGGGGCATAGACCCCCGCGAGCTGCTCGGCCCGGAGCACCATTTGATCGATGCCGAAGCCGGGCACCGCGGCGTTGACGACCTGGCGCCCGAGCTGGTGCTCGAGCTGCGCGGGCCACGACCCCGCATCGTCGACGTCGTCGCCGAACGCGAACGAGTCGCCCAGCGCGAGGGTCAACGGCCGGTCCGCTCGTGGCTCGGTCGCGCCGTTGTTGCGCGTGCCGTGTGCGCCGATCGTGACCGTGTACCCCTTGGTCGGATGACGCATTGAGACACCGGGCTTCGGGATACGGCCGAGCACGGGGTCGGTGATGCCGTAGCGCTGGCTGTTCGGTCCGCCGAGCGAGCTCAACGAACCCGTGGCGATGCGCACCGCGAGCTCGATCAGCAACACCGCCGCGACGGCACCACCGACGGCGAGCAGTGCCGCCCGCTTCCACGAGGTCCGCGCGCTCAGGCGAGCGCTCACTGCGAACCGGGCGTCGCCGGCGGAGCGGTTGCGGGCTGAGGAGTGCCGGGGAGCGGGGTGTCCGCCGCCGCCGGCGCCGTTTCGCTGCTCGCCAGGCATTCCTTCAGCGCGGGCTCTGCGTATGGCTGACACGCGTCGGACCGACCGAGCGCTGCCTTGGCGAGCGCGCGCAGCGCGTTCGGATCACCGAACTCGCTGGCGACGATCCGATCGGGCGGTGGGCCGGAATCCGCCAGCGTCTTCAATCCTTTCGCCAGGAAGCCGCGGCTGGCGATCATCTCCCGACAGGCGCTCGGCAGGTCCGCCGGCAGCCCTTCGATCGGGGCGCAGAGCGACGGATCGAGCGTCATGAAGGCCTGACAGAGCGACTGAAACGCGCCGGCCGACCCGCACGCCGAGGCGTTCCCGGCGCGGAGGGCGTCGACGAAGGCGACGCAGTTCGCCGCGAGATCGCCGAGCGTGGCGCACTCCTCGCGCGTGAACGGCAGCATGAACGAACGGCCATCGGGGTGGGCGCGCAATTCGTGGAAGATGAACAGCATGCGGTGGCAACCCTTGGGGGATGCGCCCTTCGGAGACGCGTCGCCAACCGGCGTGCAGTCCGTACAGGTGCGCCACTGGCTGACCAGCTTGCAGAGCGCAAAGGAATCGGCGGCCACCGCGCCGCAGGTGACGAGCGCGGGCACCTGTGCGGCCAACGCACGGAGCGGCGGGTCTTCCAGCATCTCTTCATTGCGCTCCCGACCGGAGAGCACGGCGATGTAGCGCTCGCAGAGCTGACGCTGGGATGCGGTGGTCGCATCGGGCGTGCGCGCCGCGGGCGTACCGGATCGGGCCGCCCCCGGCGGTCCCGGGGTGCCCGCGGTCGGATTCGGTGTCTGCCCACGCACCGACCCGCTGAACCCGACGACGCAGAGCAACGCGGTCGTGATCGCGGCGCCCACGACCGGCATGCAGCGGATCTGGTATGCGCGGCCTGCCCCGTCCATTCGTCCCCCGTCCGCCATCTAGTGTCTCGTCTCAGAAGTCCTGTGCATACTCCGGCGAGCGATCGGCGTTCCTGGCAAGGCGCGCCGACGCAGGAATATCGGGAATATTCCGAGGAGGCGCAACGCCGCCAGGGACGCCGAGGGCCGGCGGAATATGCACAGGACTTCTGAGACGAGACACTAGCTCACCAGTTGAATGCCGGGCCGCAGCGGCGCCACGGCCTCGAGCAGATGGTCGTAGGGCCCGCGCGCGCCCTTCGGGGCGTCACCCTTGGGATGGACGATGCCGGTGGCCGGGCTCACGCTGGTGATCAGCTCGCCCCCGAGGTTGATCCACGAGCGCCTCGAGCTCACCACCTCCCGCAGCATGTCCGGACGGCGCCGCAACAACTCGAGCGCCTCGGCCTGGCCGAAGGCGCGCGCGACCAGCTCCCGGCTCTGGGCGACCCGCGCGTCCCAGCGCGCCTTGGGGAGAAAGAGACGCGACGGTTGCGGGCATGGAGCGCGCTGGCCGAGCAGCATGATCATGAGCCCTTCGAAGCTGAACGCCGGATCGCCGGTCGCATACGCGACGTTGGCCTCGGCGCTCCACGGACCGACGCTGCGGAAACGCTCGAGCAGCGGTTGCATGCCCGAGACGTCGACCGTCTCGCGGCAGTCGCGCCAGAACGCGGAGTCCTGCTTGCGATTGAACTTGTAGTGGATCGCGAGAAACCAGCGGAGGAAATCCCAGTGCGCGCCGACGCTCTTGTTGGTGAACTCGCGGTCGGGTTCCCCGTTGGCGGCGGCCCGCAGTCCGCCGATCAGATAGGCGATCTCGATGATGACCATGTGCAGCGCGGTCGACTGCAGCGGCTCGACGAAGCCGTACGCGTTGCCGACCGCGACGGTGTTGCCCTTCCAGAACTCGGCGTGTCGACCGCTGCGAAACCGCAACGACCAGGTGTCGCCCAGCCGCGGGTTGGCGGCGCGCATCTCGGCGCGCGCCTGGTCGACGCCGAGGTGGGCCGAGGAGAAGACGTAGCCCCGATGGTCTTCACCCTCGACCGGGATCCGCCAGCACCACCCGGCGGCCATCGTCTGCGCGGTCGTGTACGGCTCGATCGGTCCCGCTTGCGGGACCTCGCCCACCACCGCGCTGTCGCAGAAGAGACTCGAGGCGAAGCTGATGAACGGCGAGCGCAGCGCCCCCTCGATCAGCAGGGCGCGAAAGCCGCTGGCGTCGACGTAGAGATCGCCGCGCAGCTCGCGCCCATCGGCGAGCAGCAGCCGCTCGACGTTCTCGCCATCCGGCGTGGTGACGACGCGCGTGATCTCGGCATCGACGTGGCGAATGCCGGCGCGCTGCGCCAGCCGCGTCAGGTAGGCCACGAACGGCTTGTTGTCGAGGTGGTAGGCGAACTTCATCTCCGGCAACAGGGACACCGGCTCGCCGGAATCGCCAGACACGATCGGCACGCGATCCGCCGCCATCATCAAGCCGGCAACCGACTGGTTGGCGATGTGTCCGTCGTGGGCATACGCCTCGATGGGGTCCGTGGCACCGAACGGATACATGAAGGAATAATCGCCGGGCAGCCCCCAATCGAACTTGATGCCGAGCTTCCACGCCGGCCGCACCTCGCGGTAGAGCTCGACGATGTCGACGCCGAGCTGCAGGTGCAGGAAAGGGGGCATCAGCGTCGTCGTCGCCTCCCCGACGCCGATGATCGGAATCGCGCTCGACTCGATGAGCGTGACGTCCAACCCGGGGAGCTGGCGCTTGAGGGCCAGGGCGGTCAGATAGCCGGCGGTACCGCCGCCGACCACGACCACGCTGCGCCCCGCGCCGGCGCTGCTTTCCCCGGACACGTCCATCACCCCGTCTGCATACACCGTCGCATTAACCCGGCGCTGTCAAGAGGCATCGCACCGCTCGCCGCGCTCTTGCTCGCGAATGACAGGACGTCTACCGTCCCACGTAGATCGCCTCCCCAGCCGGCTCCGGCCACCGCGAGCAACGCGGGTGATCGCGATATCAGGATGACACGCACGCCCGTCAACCGCGCGCTCGACGCCATCGCGCGGGACCTCCTCGCCCCCTTCCTCGATGGCCGACCCGCCGCGCCCGGCTGGCGATTGGTGGGCTGGGACGCCGAGCAAGCCATCTCGCTCACGTTCGAAGGAGAGCACGCGTGCCTCCTGGTGGAGCTCGAGGCACGGAACGACCAGCTCGACTGTTACACGCGCACGGCGCGCTTCAACGTCTGTGTCCGCCGCCAGCTCGACGAGGGAGATCTGTCGGAGGGGGAGCGCCGCTTCGTCGATCGCGTCATCGCGATCGTACGCGAGCGTGAGGGATCACTCCCCGATCCCGAGCGTCCCGCGGCGGGCCGCAGCGTCGTCGTCCGCGAGATCCTCGTCGAGCGCGTCCTCATCGGCGAGGGCCGCGACCGGTACTACATCAATCCCTACGTCGGGTGCATGATCGCCTGCCCGTTCTGCTACGTCATCGATCGGGCGGATTTCTCCCGCCGCCTGGAAGGGCTGCCGCGGCTGCCGTGGGGGCAGTATGTGGATGTGAAGGTCAACGCCCCCGACGTGCTGCGACGCGAGACGCAATCGGTGCGGGCCGGAATCGTGCGGATGAGCCCGATCCTCACCGACCCGTACCAGTCGGCGGAGCGGCGCTATCGCATCACGCGGCAGTGCTTGGAGGTGCTGCTCGACACCGACATCGCACCCGTCGTGCTCACCCGCGCGCCGCGCGTGCTCGAGGACCTCGAGCTGCTCAGGCGCTTTCGCCGCGCTCTGGTCGGCTTCAGCATCCCGACCGACGCAGACGAGTACCGGCAGATCTTCGAGCCGAACGCGGATGCGATCGAGGACCGTCTGGCCGCGCTGCGCACCTTGCACGGCGCCGGGGTGCGGACCTTCGCCGTCATCCAACCGGTGCTGCCGATGAACGTGGAGCGACTGGTCGAGCAGATCGCGCCGTTCGTGTGCGCGGTGCGACTCGACCGGCTCTACCTGGGCGAGCGCGTGCGGCATCTCTACGACGCACACGGCTTGGCCGCGTTCCGGACCGAGGTGTACGCCGACGAAACGATCGACCGGCTCGCGCGTGGCTTCCGCGCGCGCGGCGTCAGGGTCGAGTCGCTCGACGACTTCGCACCGCTCCTCGGCCCCTAGCACAACGCCAGGTCACGGCTCTGGTAGGGGCGCGCCTTGGCGCGCCCGTGGCCGCCTGCAGGGCGGCCGTGCCGAGATCGCCACCGCGTAGTACACGTCGCGCTCGCGCGTCGATGAGGCGCGCCGGCGCGCCTACGGGCCGCCCAAGGACGGCCCCTACACGAAACGACGAATTGTCGGGTATAGCCACGGAGGAACGCGGTCTGCGTTGCTGCTCTCCTCGCGGCGGTGCTAGCGTCGGCGCATGGTCGCTTCGGCCCACG
>Ga0187893_10014165_pt1 | contig 10933 bp, 8 predicted proteins | sample MA1701074metaG_FD_139574 | JGI IMG/M metagenome (GOLD analysis project Ga0187893, IMG submission 139574) | White microbial mat communities from a basaltic lava cave in the Kipuka Kanohina Cave System on the Island of Hawaii, USA - MA170107-4 metaG ...
CCAACTCAATGTCGACGTTCTTCCGTTGGAACACCTCAAGTACGCGATCGACATTTGTACGAAGAACATCTTCCTCGTTGAAACAGGTAATCACCAGCGAAAGTGACGGCGGTGGTGAGTCGGAGCCTGTTGCTCGTGTCCTATCCTGTTGATTCATCGATTTTGTTTACCCAGGAGCGGCCGCCTTGGGCTGCGCCCACACTTCCCGGTGACGTGCATTCCAACTGCCATTTGCTTTCCGCTGCCATGATGGGCAGGCATTGCACCGGCTCTGCGAACCCGCGTAGTTCAACGGCGGGAAGCTTCTGAGGCTCTTAGGGCGGCGATCAGGTGATCTGTAATATGTCTTACTGTTCGTCACGACAGCCTCTTGGCCTGTCGAGCCACCCGACATTATCAGGGTGCAAAACTGTGGGATTGCTTGCGGAAGTTTAAGAGCCTGCCTGGCCAAGGCTTCTCTCTGGGCAGGATCTGGTCCGGACACGGATTGGATAGCAATTCTGCACAGGGCCCGACCAAGCCGGTCCCTGCGGGGGTAGGGAATAAGTGTCACATTCCATCGGCGCATGAGAAAATCAGGTCGTCCTTGGTAAATGACGGGTCAAAAGGTTATGGAGGGTTCAAACGAAAGATCCAAACCTTGTCGTGACCGCTTCGTCGACGCCATCCCCCGCCAGCAGCCGTTGAATGCGTTCCCCGTATTCGGCCGCCAGCCGCGGGCGCTCAAACCGGCTGATGGCGTCGTCATTGCCGCTAGCCAGCCTGCGCCCATCGCGTGCCGCCTCGCAAGCCGCGATCAGCATGCGACCGATCGCATGCGGATCGCGGTAGTCGGCGCTAAGGCCGCCGCCGGTGGCTCGCAGTAGCCGGTCGACCTCGCTGCCAGGCTCACAGAGCGCCAAAACCGGTTTGCGCATGGCGAGGTATTCAAAAAGCTTGCCCGGGAGACTGATGTTGTCGGTCATGGTCAGCAACAAGTAGTCGGTCTCCTCCACCATGCCGATGGCCTCCGACTGCGGCAGAAACCCAAGCATCCGCACGGTGCTCTTGCGCCCGCTCATCAGAGCACGCTCGGCCTCGGTGATACGCCCGATGAAACGCGTCTCCACAGTCTGGCGCCACGGGTTGGGTAACTCGTCCATCGCATCCAGGTAATAGCGCGGTGAGGCGGTCTTGTAGGCAGTCCCCATGTGTGTCACAACGACGCGTCCGGTTCCATGCTGGCGGTGGCGGAAGCCGGCAAATACATCCGGGTCATAGCCGTTGTGGATGCAAGCGAACTTGCTTTCCGGCTCAGCCGGATAGCGACGTCGGATCCGGTCGAGCGTGGTCGAAGTCACAGCTACCACCAGATCGGAACATTCCACGGCTTCGCGCTCAATTTTTGCCGCTCGCAGGCGTGTATGTTCGCCGCCCTGGAACTCGAAATCCTTCAAGTAAAAGTCGAGCCATTCGTCGCGAAAATCGCTGATCAGCTTGAGTTGGGGGAATTCCTTCTTGAGAGCGATGCCCAGCAGAAAGGCGGAAAAGGGAGGCGCGGTGATCAGGACGGCTTCGATGCCTGACTGCCGGATCACCCGCCGCGCTTTGCGCAGAGCGAATGGGACCCACAACACTTCCGGCTCCGGGCAGAGGATGCGGCGGACCAGCCGCTGAATCAAGGACGGCTTTGCGGCCGGGCCGCCGGCGGAGGATTCCCGCGGTGCGTTGATCTTGCCCGTCCGGCTGAGCAGATTCCAGATCTTATGACGCCAGTGAAACGGTAATTCGGGGGTGAAGGAGCCGTGGACGCACACCGAATCGGGGACATGGCTCATCAGTCCCGGATCCATGACGGGCACGGCAGCATTCCGCGCAGTCAGAACATGGACTTCGAAGTTATGGCGAGGCAGATATTTTGCCAGGCTCAGCGCGCGCTGCACGGCGATCCCGCCGGCAGGCGGGAACAGGTAGGAAACCAGCAGCAGTTTGCGCTTCTTCATTGTCGCGTTGCACAGGCTGCGATCGCGGCATCCACGCGTGCCGAAACCACGCTCATATTGCGGCTCCAGTCAAAACGCTGCCGCGCGTTTGCGCGAATAGCGGCGTCTGCCGGCTGCGTGCCGGAGACGGCGGTAATTGCGTCGAGATAGTCGCGAGCTTCGACGCAGCGCGTAACGCCGGTGGGCAGCTCCCCCAGAGTCCGGCACACGGCGTCAGAAGCGAATACGCGTTTGCCCATCGCCAGCGCTTCGAGCACTTTGTTTTGCACCCCGCGGGCGATGCGCAGCGGAACCACAACGGCGCTCGCCGCCGCCAGATACGGACGCACGTCGCTGACGGAACCGGTGACCACTACGCCCGGCCGTTCGGCAAGCTGGCGGACCGCCTTCGACGGGTTTTTTCCCACAATCCAGAACTCCATCTCCGGCGCACGCTGCCGCAGCGGGCCGAGAACGTTGCCGGTGAACCAACGGCAGCCGTCGGCATTGGGAAAATAATCCATCACGCCTACGAATACGACGAAGCGCCTTCCGGCCAACCCGTCGCCGGCCAGAGTGGCATTGGGGTGGAAGTATTCAAAATCGACGCCGTTCTCCACGCTTTCGACGTCCGCCCCGGGAGCGATAGATTCAAGCAGCGTGGCCTCCTGGCGGGTTGTGAGGAACGTACACCGGGCACGAAGCGCCGACCTGCGCTCCACCTCGCGCAGCCGTCTGGCTTCGGTGCGGTAAAGCAGGCCGGGATGCCGCATTTCGGCGTACTGCATGTACTTTTCCGAATCAACGTCCACCATGTCCGTCAGTAGAGGGATTCCGGCGGGCGCCATCGGCGTCATGGCCGAAGAGAATGCCACGGCGGCGCGCAAATCGAATCCGCGGAGCGACTCCAGGTGATGCGCCATCCTCCGGCTGCTGTAATAGGCGGTAGTGAGGCAATGGCCAGCTCCGAAGCGGAGTCCGGCGCGGGCCAGCGCTGTTTTTTCCCGTAGCAGTTCCACATAGATTGAGGCGCACTGGTTCTTGAGAGCCAGCGCATGTTGAATATCGTCCGGATTGCGCGTGAAACAGGCCAAGTGAACACGATAACGCCCGGCCAGATGGCGGAACAGGTGAAAGGCCCGAATTTTCTCACCTTTATCCGGTGGATTCGGAACACAGTGGGAAAGGAACAGGATGGAGGGGCGATCTGAAGAGGAGTGGTAGGCGGAGCAGGATTCGAACCGTGCGGCCTCCTCCGTGTTAAAGAGGCGCTCTACCATTGAGCTATCCGCCTGCAAACTGTCGGCAATCGTATGCTCATCAAATTTTTACGGCACCAGCCGAATGAGGAGCGGCCCGAGCACACGGGTCAGTGGCAGCGGCAGCCGCCGCCAAAGTTGAATGAACATCTGGAAACGCGGATTGCTCGGGCTGAAGTGCGGGAGGTTTTTTCCACGCACCAGCAGGATTTCATAGGGCAATTCACGTTCCATCATCCCCCAGTGGGATTTGAAATCGTAGGAACCTCCGCTTTCTTTCTTGCTGCGGCCGAAATCAAACACCCGGTAGCCGTTCTGGCCTCCCCATCGCATCTGGTCAAAATACATGTAGTTATTCGGAGCCGCGGCATTCACCGAAGGATCCGAGGCGCCGTAATAGGGCAGCATCTGGTCTTGGAAATACAGACTCAGGACGGCGGACACCACTTTGTCATCCTTGAGAACTTCCCGTATGTCGATCATGCCGGCAAAGTTGGCAAACAGTTGCTGGAAGTGCTTTTCCGGAAAGGCCGGCGTCCCCAGTTTTCTCAGATTCTCCAGGTAGAGCCGGAGAAAATCCTCGGATAAGTCCTTGCGGCGGCGGGTCGAAAAATCTTCCTTCAGCGCCTTGCGGACCATGTACCGCGTTTTGCGCGGGATCGACTCGAGGATGGCTTGCTCATCGGGCCCAACCTGCTGCGTAAAGGTGACAAAGCGTTTCAGGGGATGAAAACCAAGAACTTGATCCGGATGGGCATTTCGCAATTCGACATATTCAACGCCCAGTTCCACACCTAGCGCTTCGATGCTCTCCCGCATCGCATGGCGTGTCTGCTCTCCATCGCCAAGCACTCCGCCATACACTGCAAAGGGCGAAGAGATCAGGGCTTTCTTCAGAAACAGGTTCTTGACCAGAAACAGTGGCAGCACACCGCGGAGCTCGCTTCCTCGCCATGCAGCCAGGTAGTGCGCGGGGTAGCCAAACGTCGCTTCCATGCTTCTTTTCCACGCGACGAGATGGAAAGGGCTGCCGTGCGGATGCCGCGTGACGAAATCATCCCATGATTGGTATTGAGCAGGTTCCAAAGCCCGGACGGTGATCTGATCCGCCTGGGACGGCGAACGGACCTGTCGAGGCGCAGCACCACCCGCTATCATCGGATTGAGAATGGCAACCACCGTTCCACTTTAAGTGGTTGTAATCAAAGAAGGAGCCTGCCCGTTTCGACGGGAGTGCTCCCAAAAAGCCCCCCTTTTTCCTGAGAATTTACCATACCGGGCGGGCGGGTCAGCGCACCGCCACGGTTACACCTGTCTGGCTTTGAGCCTGGCCAAAGGTGACCCGGATCGGAGCGGCCGGATGAGGGGGAATCTGGGGAATTCGGACTGTAACCTGGGTGAGGCCGAGTGTACCGGGAACCTCGACGGCGGATAGAACCGGGGCCGTAGCGTTGCCGATACGGGCTGAGGCCGGAAGAAGCCGACCGGCGCCGGTAACGTAAAGGATAATATCTGAGCCTGCAAATGCAGGATTCAAATGGGAATTCCGTGAGCCGTCCGCGAGAAAAACCAAGGCTTGCCCCGAGCCGCTGGCATCCTGCGTGAATACCCCTGGGGCCGAAGCAGCCCGCGGAAGGGAAGTACCCGAAACGCGGACGCCCTGATGTTGCAGCTCGATCTGAACGTTGTCGCCGGCGAGGTCGGGTGACGCCACGGCGTTGATCTGCCAGTCGGCGGCAAAGAGAATCGCGGCCGGGGTTCCGTTCAGGGTGATAACGGTTTGCGCGGGATCGGGAGTTGAGGCGAGGCCGCTGCCAAGAATGGTCACCATCTCGCCCGGTGCGATCGGTCCAGGGGCAAGGCTGGCGCTGTTGAGGATGCCTTCGGCCGTGAGCAGGGAGCTGGGCATGTTCTGACGGAGGCTGAGCGTACCGTTTTTTCCAGTGGCGTCGACCGCCTGACCCGCGATATCGACCGCGATCAACTGCTCGATGGAAAAGGTGACATCACGCTCTCCGGCGGCGGGATTGAGATGAATATGAAAGAGAACCACGACCCCATCCGCGATGGGTTCGGAGTTCATCCCGACGATCAGGATGCGCTTCTTGCCGGGGGAAAGCTCGGTTTGATGGATGACTCTGTAGGAATCCCGTGTGGCGGGGCCGGCCATCGCCGACAGGGTCATTGCATCGCTGGCGTATTGAAGATCGAACTGAATGCCGCTAATGGATTCCCCATCCGTGCGAATGACGACAGGAATCACCGGGCTGGAGCGCAACGCGGCGCTGAAATCCGCTATCTCGAGACGGGTGCTGAGCAAGGCGGGCGTGCACAGGAAGGCGAGCAGCCCAAGCCGCACCAGGCGAGAAACGGGTTTTTCGCTCCGAATCATGCTTAGTAATGCCATTATATGCCGCGGTGCTCCCTACCGTGTATGGTTGGCTTGAACCGAAGGCAGCCGGAGCCTGCTTCCAAAGGCCATCGTTGCGGTGGCGAACGCGGAAGTGTCAAAATGATTTTGGATGGCGTGCCGAACAATGAGCGGGAGTAACTCAATGGTAGAGTCACAGCCTTCCAAGCTGTTGGTTGCGGGTTCGATTCCCGTCTCCCGCTCCATGGTCAGGCGTTTTCCAAAGCTGGTGTAGCTCAGATGGTAGAGCATCTGACTTGTAATCAGAAGGTCGTCGGTTCGATCCCGACCGCCAGCTCCAATCCTCACAGCCTCCTAATGTAACGACCGTGCCCGGCTAGTGCTGGCCCGTGCGCAGCAGGCCCGAATAGGGGCGAAATTGTGCCCGCTACAAAGATCAGCCGTTGCGTTCCGTGACATGATGAGAAGAAAGAATGAGTTTCGGGAACATCATGACAGCCCGGCGGGGCGGCTACTTTGTGGAGCTGATCCCGAATTGAGCCACGCGACCAGCGCTGTTTTACTTACCCTAGTGGCGCTTGGCGCCAGCGGCCAGACGCGGGAGGCCGAAATCGAAAAGGAGCGGGACCGCAAACAGCAGCAGGCATCGGCGGAAGTAGCGACGAAGGGTGAGAATTTCTTTCAAAAGATCAAGGATGGCCAGGTTATGGAGCGCATCCTGGGCGGCATGCGAGGATTGCGCGTGGGGCTGGGCGGATTGATGACTGGATCGGGGTTCGCGCTGGGCCCGGAGTATGATATGGCGAATCCCGCTCAGACAGTAGTCCTGAAGACCGCGGCGCGAGGTAGCGTGAGGGCCTACTACTTGCTGGATGCGGAGCTGCTGTTTCCCCGGATGCTGGGCGATAAGGCGTTCTTTTCGGCACGGGCCAGGCGGCGTTATGCGCCTCAAGTGGATTATTTCGGTCCGGGCGCGAATTCCGAACGTTCGGGCCGGAGCCGGTATCTGCTGGAGGATACGGCCTTTGATGCGACTCTAGGTTTTGAGCCGAGCCGGAATTGGCGGCTCGGAGTCATAGGCGGCTACCTTCAGAGCAATACAGGGCCCGGCCGCGACCGGCGGCGCATCTCATCCCATAGCCAATTTCCGGAAGCGCCGGGGATGCGGGAGCAGTCGGATTTTCTGCGTGCAGGCGGATTCGTGCAGTATGATTACCGCGATCATCCGCGCGGCGCGCGGCGGGGCGGGAATTATTCGCTCGAGTACCGCTATTTCGCCGATCGGGGAAAAACGGCTTTTTCCTTCCATCGCTACGATGCCGATGTGCAGCAGTTCATCCCTTTCTTCAATGAACGCCGCGTGGTGGCGCTGCGCGCGCAAAGCATATTAAGCGTGGCCAACGGCGGCAACCGGGTGCCGTTTTATTTGCAGCCGGCGCTGGGCGGGTCGGAGGTGGGGCGAGGGTTCCGCCAGTTCCGCTTTAATGACGACAACCTGATGGCGTTCACCGCCGAATACCGGTGGGAGGTTTTCGCCGGGCTGGATATGGCGATTTTTTCCGACGCCGGGAAAGTGTTCCGGCGAAGCAAGGATCTGAACCTGCGCGATCTGGAGTCTTCGGTAGGGGCCGGGTTTCGATTCAATGTGCGCAACAACGTAGTGTTGCGCATCGATGCTGGTTTTAGCCACGAGGGGTTTCAGATTTGGTTAAAGTTTCGAGACGTATTCTGATGCTGGCCGCGACGGCGTCTTTTATGACGCCGCACGGGATAGCGCAAAAATTTTTCGACGACGATCCGCTCACGCGGATGCCGCCGCCACGGCCTGTGAAGGAGGCTGCCCACCGTCAGGTGAACGCGGCTTACGATTATTTCGCGAACACCTTTCTGCGGCACTCGCTGGTGCAGCAGCGTGGCGCCGGCCAGCGGGCTGGGAATGTGAACACGGTGGATGAAGTTCCCGACGGGGACTGGTTTGTCAACCGGCACGCCCGGCGGCGTTTGCGTCTGGAGGAACTGGCGCGCGGGGCTGGGCGTGAGCGGGCGCCTTTGACGGATAGCGTCCTGCAAGTCGTGGCGCTGAAGGAGAATGGGCCGGCGCGCGGCATGGAGATCCTCGACCAGGCTGGACGGCGTTACGTACTGAAGTTCGACCCGCCGGGCGATCCGGAGTTGGCAACGGCCGCCGATGTCATCGGGGCGCGCTTCTTTCACGCCATGGGGTACAACGCGCCGGAGAATTACCTTGTGCGATTTCTTCCTTCGCAATTGAAGGTGGCGCCCGGTGCAACGGTCCGGCACACCGCGGGCCGGCGGCGTCCGATGGTGGAGGCCGATATTCGGGGAGTTCTGCGGCATCTCGATGCCATGCCCGACGGCCGGATCCGCGCCATGGCCAGCCTGTATCTGCCCGGGACCCCGTTGGGCGGGTTCCGTTTTTACGGCACGCGATCCGACGATCCCAACGACACGGTGGAACATGAGCACCGGCGCGAGCTGCGGGGACTGCTGGTGCCCGCCGCCTGGCTGAATCACACCGACATCAATGCGCTGAACACACTCGACACGCTCATCGAGGAAGCCGGGTTGCGATACATCCGCCACCACCTGCTCGATTTCAACTCGATTCTGGGAAGCGACGGCTACATGGTGAAATCGCCGCGAAGCGGGCATGTCAACCTGCTCGAGACGCGGCCGGCGCTGCTGCAGTTGGTGACGCTGGGAGCATGGGTGCCCGAATACGCCCGGGCGCACTTTCCGGATATTCGCGGCGTGGGCCGTTTCGAGGCGGACACATTTGACTCCGCTCGCTGGCGGCCGAACTACGCTGTTACGGCATTCGAGCATGCCCGCCCCGACGATACCTATTGGGGAGCGAAGCTGGTGCTGGCGTTTACCGAAGCCGATATTCGCGCGATTCTAGCAACGGCCGAATACCGCGATCCACAGGCGGTAGAGTGGATCACGCGCGTCCTTATGAAACGGCGCGAAAAGATAGGACGGTATTATCTGGATCGGGTGCTGCCGCTGGAGGAATTCGCCATCCGGCAGGGCAGGCTTGAGTTTACCGATCTCATGGTGAAACATGGATTCGCGGCGCCGCGCAGCTATAGGGTGCAATGGTCGCGGTTCAACAATCAGGACGGCCGCAAGACGCTGTTGACGAGCCAGGCCTCCGAGATGGTTCCCCCGGAAATAGACGGCTTGCCCGAGGGCGAATACGCGGCGGCGGATGTTCTTGCGGATTCTCCGAACAAAGCCGTGACCGTCTATTTTCGCAAGACGGATTCCGGGTTCCGGCTTGTGGGCATCGAGCGTGTATGGTAGAACGGCAGAACGATGACTACTGTTGGAATGCTGTTGTTCAGCCTCTCGGCCGCGGCGGGCGCTCAACCCTACGATGAAGTGCGCGTGGCGGCGGTTACGGCTTTCACCGAAGGTCCTGCTACGGACGCCGAAGGCAACGTTTACTTCACCGAGACAGTCAACAACCGGATTTTCAGATTCACTCCCGGGAAGGGAATTACGATCTTCAGGGAGAACAGCAATGCCGCCAATGGCCTGGTTTTTGACCGGCAAGGCCGGCTGATCGCCTGCGAGGGCAGCGACGATGTGAGGCGGAATCCGCGCGTAACGCGGACGGACATAAAGACGGGAAAAATGGAAGTGCTTGCCGGGACCGAGCGAGGAACGCCCCTGAATCGCCCCAATGACGTGACCATCGACGGCCGCGACCGTATTTATTTCACCGATCCAGGGCCGGTTGGAAAAAGCGCGGTGTACCGGATCGATCCGGACGGGAAAGTGACGCGGATACTGGCCGAGCCGGCCATCGAACGGCCCAACGGATTGATGGTGTCGCCGGATGACCGGACATTCTATCTGGTAGAGACGAACCGGACCGATTCCGGCAAGCCTGACAAGCTGGCCCGAATGATCCGCGCCTACGACTTATCGGCCGGCGGCACGGTGTCAAACATGCGCGTGTTTCACGATTTTCATCCGGGCCGCAGCGCGGATGGGGCCTGCATCGACACGCGCGGCAACCTGTACGCGGTGGCGGGATTGCATCTGCGGCGCGCCACCAGCGAGACGCTGGATACGCGCGCCGGCGTTTATGTGTTTTCCCCTGGAGGACGCCTGCTGCGCTTTATCGGCATCCCGGAGGACACGGTGACCAATTGCACGTTTGGAGGGCCGGAACTACGAACTCTCTATGTGACCGCCGGCAAGACGCTCTTTGAGGTGAGCGTGGAGGTAGCCGGAACTCGGCGATAACGTTGCGCCTGCCCTGTACTAGAATGGCATGGAAGGATGAGCGGTGACGCTGTGACAAGCGCAACTCGACGAACTTTTCTTGCCGCCGCGGCGCCGGCCATTTTGCGTTCGCAGGCTCGCCGCCGGCCCAATATCCTGTTTGCGATCGCCGACGACCAATCCTATCCGCATACGGGCGCCATGGGAGACCGCGTTGTGAAGACGCCCAACATCGATCGTCTGGCCGAAAACGGCGTCCTGTTCCGCAACGCCTTCTGTCCGGCTCCGCAGTGCGCTCCTACCCGCGCTTCCATTCTTACCGGGAGGTACATCTGGCAGAATGAGGAGGCCGGGACGCACGCCAGCCTCTTCCCGAAAAAACTTCAGGTGTACCCGGAGTTGTTGGCCGCGGCTGGTTACTTCACCGGCTTAACCGGGAAAGGCGCCGGTCCCTGCAACTGGAAAGCTTCCGGCTGGCCGCACAACCCAGCTGGACCCTCGTTTGACGAACGGAGGGATCGTGGCGTGCCGCAAGGCGTGAGCAACAACGACTACTCGGCGAACTTCGCCGATTTTCTCACCGCCCGGCCCACTGACAAACCATTTTGTTTCTGGTACGGCTGCCAGGAGCCCCATCGCGTCTATAAGAAAGGCATCGGCGTGGAGTCCGGCAAAAAGCTCGCTGACGTCGTCGTGCCTCCATTTCTGCCCGACACCGCCGAGGTTCGCTCCGACATGCTCGACTACTATACCGAGATCGAGCACTTCGACCGGCATCTGGGCCGCATCGTCGATCAGATCCGCAAGGCCGGTGAACTCAACAACACTCTAATCGTTATTACTTCCGATAACGGGATGGCTTTTCCAGGATCGAAAGCGACAATGTATGACTATGGCTGGCACCTGCCGCTGGTGATTGCATGGCCTGAGCGTGTCCCCGCCGGGCGGGCGGTAGACGATCTGGTGAGCTTCATTGACTTCGCTCCGACGTATCTGGAAGCCGCCGGCCTGAAGCCCGGCCCGGCAATTACGGGCCGGAGTCTGCTGCCGGTGCTTGAATCGAAGCAATCCGGCCGCGTGGATGC
>Ga0187893_10014166_pt1 | contig 10932 bp, 11 predicted proteins | sample MA1701074metaG_FD_139574 | JGI IMG/M metagenome (GOLD analysis project Ga0187893, IMG submission 139574) | White microbial mat communities from a basaltic lava cave in the Kipuka Kanohina Cave System on the Island of Hawaii, USA - MA170107-4 metaG ...
CCTGGATCGTCGAGCGCACCGGCATTCGCGAGCGCCGGGTCGCCGCTGCGACGGAGGACACCGCCACCCTCGGCGCGGCCGCCGCGGCTGCGGCCATCAAGGATGCCGGGCTCACGCCCGACGACATCGGACTGCTGGTACTGGCCACCTGTACTCCCGTGCAGGCGATGCCTTCGACGGCCGCCATCGTCCACGACCTGCTCGGGTTGGGTTGCGGCGCCTTCGACGTCGTGGCCGCGTGTTCCGGTTTCGTGTACGGGATGGTGGCCGCCCAGGGCATGGCCGGCGACCGACCGGTGCTGGTGGTCGGCGCCGAGACCCTCACCCGCATCACCGATCCGCACGACCGCTCCACGCGCATCCTCTTCGGCGACGGCGCCGGGGCGGCCGTTCTCGCCCCGTCGGCCTCGTCCGGTGGCGGGCTGTTGGCCTGGGACCTCGGCTGCGACAGCTCGGCCATCTCCCTGCTGGAGGTTCCCAAGGGCGAGCGGTACATGCGCATGGAGGGCAGCGAGGTGTTCCGCCGGGCCGTGCGGGCCGTGATCGACTCCTCGAAAGCGACGCTGGGCCGGGCCGGGCTCAGCGCAGCCGACGTTGACTTGTTCGTGCCCCATCAGGCCAACGTCCGCATCATCGACGCCTGTGCCAGTCGTCTCGGCATCCCGGCCGCGAAGACCGCGGTGAACATCGACCGCTACGGCAACACCTCGGCCGCATCGATCCCCCTGGCTCTGGCCGAGGCGGCCGCCGAAGGCCGCCTGGACAAAGGCGACATCGTCCTCATGGTGGGCTTTGGTGCCGGCATGACCTGGGCCAGCGCGGTGCTGGCCTGGGAGAAGCCCGCCTCGTGAGCCGCGTCGCTCTGGTGACGGGGGGCTCGGGCGGCATCGGGGGTGCCACGGTCGCCGCGCTGGCTGCCGGTGGGTACCGGGTCGCCGTGGGCTACGGCGCCAACCGTGAGGCCGCGGAGAAGGCGGCCGGCGAGGTCGACGGCGTGGCTGTGGCCATCGACGTGACCGACGCGGGGCGGGTGGCGGCGGCGTTCCATGAGGTGGAGTCGACCCTGGGTCCGGTGGCGGCCTTGGTGAACAACGCCGGGGTGACCGGTGACGGGCTCATCATGCGCATGACCGACGAGCAGTGGCGCCGGGTGGTCTCCACCAGCCTGGACGGCGCCTTTCACACCACCCGCCGGGCACTGCCCGCCATGGTCAAGGGCCGCTTCGGCCGCATCGTCAACGTGGCGTCGGTCGTCGCGCTCTCGGGCGCGGCCGGCCAGGCCAACTACGCCGCCGCGAAGGCCGGACTGGTGGGACTGACCCGGTCGGTCGCCCGAGAGCTGGGCTCGCGCCGCGTAACCTGCAACGTCGTGACTCCGGGCCCGATCGTGACGGCGATGACAGACGCGCTGTCGCCGGAACGCCGGGCCGAGATGACTGCTGCGGTACCCCTGGGTCGGATGGGCACGGGGGACGAGGTCGCCGCGGTCATCGCGTTTTTGTGCTCGGACGCCGCCTCTTATGTCACGGGCGCCGTGGTGCCCGTTGACGGCGGCCTGGGCATGGGCCACTGAGTGCTGGCACTGAGAACTGTTGGACCGAGAGACAGGAGCTGAGATGGAGCGTGGGGAGATACTGGTCGTGCTGGCCGAGGTGGCGACCGAGGTGCTCGGCGTGGATTCCGATGCCGTGATGGAGGAAGCGAGCTTCAAGGATGATCTCGATGCCGACAGCCTCGACCTCGTCGAGTTCGTGATGGCCCTCGAGGAGCGGCTGGACATCACCATCGCCGAGGACGAACTAGTGGCCATCAAGACGGTGGGCCAGGCGGCCGACGTCGTGGTCGCCAAGCTCGCCGTCCGGTCATGACGGCGGCGGTGTTCGACCGGTGACGCCCGCGCCTGCCGACCGACGTCTCCGGGTGGCGGTCACCGGCATCGGGGTGAAGACGCCGGCCGGTAACGACGTCGCCCGCTTCTGGTCAACCCTGCTGGCCGGCCGGCCCACCGCGGCGCGCATCACCCGCTGGGACCCCTCCGACCAGCCGGTCCCCTTCGCCTGTGAGGTGGTCGACTTCGATCCCGGTCAGTACCTGGGCCACAAGGAGGCACGGCGGGCCGATCGCGTGGCCCAGCTCGGTTTCGCCGCCGCCTGCGACGCGTTGGAGCACGCCGGCGAGTTGGATGTCGACCCCGGCCGCTGCGGGGTCGTGGCCGGTACCGGAGTGGGGGGATTGTGGACCCAGGAGCAGGAGGAGCACATCTTGTGGGAGAAGGGTCCCAGCCGGGTGAGCCCGTTCCTCGTGCCCATGATGATGCCCAACGCGACAGCCGCTCTGGTGGCCATGAACCGGGGCTTTCGCGGTCCCAACTTCTGTGTGACGACGGCCTGCGCGGCGGGCACCCACGCCGTGGGCGAGGCCGCCCGCCTCATCCGTGAGGGATCGGCCGACGTGGTGGTCGCCGTCGGCTCCGAGGCCGCCATCACCCCCATCGCCATGGCCAGCTTCGCCCGCATGGGCGCGCTGTCGGGGCGGGTCGAGGACCCCCAGCGGGCGTCTCGCCCGTTCGACGCCGACCGGGACGGGTTCGTCATGGGCGAGGGCGCCGGGTGCCTAATCCTCGAGCGCTGGGACCACGCCGAAGCCCGGGGCGCGAGCATCCTGGCCGAGGTGCTGGGCTACGGGCGGAACTCCGACGCGCACCACATCACCGCTCCGTCGCCCGACGGCAGCGGCGCCGTGGCTTGCATGGAGCTGGCGCTTGAGGATGCCGGGCTGGCCCCGTCGGATATCGGCCACGTCAACGCCCATGGCACGTCGACCCCGCTCAACGACGCCGCCGAGGCCGAGGCCATGGTCAAGGTGTTCGCCGGGTCGCCCCCGCCGGTGACGTCCATCAAGGGCGTGACCGGCCACCTCATCGGCGCGGCCGGGGCCGTCGAGGCCGTGGTGGCCATCATGTCGCTCACCGAGGGCGTCGTCCCGCCCACGGCCAATCACGATCGCACCGACCCCGCCCTGGACATCGACGTGGTGGCCGGCGCCCCCCGGGCCTGCCGGGGCCCGGTGCTGTCGAACTCCTTCGGCTTCGGCGGCCACAACGCCACACTGGTCCTCGGCGCCCGTCCCGAGTGACGGGCGGGTGCTGATCGCCGCCCGGCGAAAGGGCGCTGCCACCGCTGAGGTCACCGAGCGCCACGGGCGAGCGCTTGCCCTCTTCCATTTGGGCGGCGGCGAGCATCGCGGCGCGGTGGGGCCGGTCGAGGGCGAGATCATCGAGCGGCTGGTGCGCACCGGCACCGAGCTGGGCGTCCCCATCGTCGGGGTGGTGTCGACTTCGGGAGCGGACATCTCCCATGGCGTGGCGTCATTGCACGCCTGGGGACGAGTGGCCCGGGCCTTGGCCGACGCATCGGGAGTGGTTCCCATTGCCCTGGTGGTGAACGGGGCCTGTCTGTCGGGCCCGGCCCTGCTCCTCGGTCTGGCCGACATCGTGGTGATGACCGCCGACAGCTTTGCCTACGTCAGCGGTCCCGACGCCACCCGGCGTTTCACCGGTGAGGAGGTCGACCACCTTCAGCTCGGTGGTTCCGCCATCCACGCCGTCGCCACCGGCGTCGCCTGGGCCGTGGTGGCCGACGAGGAGGAGGCCCTGCACTTCGCCCTTGACGTCCTCGGTTACCTGCCGTCGAACAACTGCGAGGCGCCGCCGGTGCATCATTGCGCCGACCCCGTCGAGCGCGACGCGCCGGCCGCCGCCGCCGCCTTGCCCGACCAGGACAACGCCTCCTATGACGTGCGGGTCGTGATCGACGACGTCGTCGACGCCGGCTCCCTCCTCGAAGTACGGGCCGCCCACGCGCCCAACATCGTCACCGCGCTGGCCACCGTCGGAGGTCGGCCGGTGGGGGTCATCGCCAACCAGCCCAGCGCCCTGGCCGGCGCCTTGGACATCGACGCCTCATCGAAGGCGGCCCGCTTCGTCCAGCTGTGCGACGCCTTCAACGTCCCGCTCCTCACCTTCGTCGACACGCCGGGCTTCCAGTCGGGCAAGGACATTCAGTGGCGGGGCATGATCCGCCACGGCGCCGAGCTGGTGCACGCCTACGCCGCGGCCACCGTGGCGCGCGTCTCGGTCGTGCTGCGCAAGGCCTACGGCGGCGCCTACATCGTCATGGACTCCCAGAGCCTCGGTAGCGACGCCTGTTTCGCCTGGCCCCGGGCCGAGGTCGCGGTCATGGGCGCGGCCGGCGCCATCTCGGTGCTTCACCGCAGGTCCGGCCTGAGCGACGACGATCGCAAGGCACTCGAAGCCGACTACGCCGCCTTGTACTGCACACCCCGCCAGGCGGCTGAGCGGGGCTTCGTCGACGTGGTCATCGAGCCCGTCGACACCCGCCGGATCGTAGGCAGCGCCTTGTCCGCTCTGGCCACCAAGCGTGAGCGGTTGCCCAGGCGCCGCCACGCCAACACGCCGCTCTAGAGAAGGAGAGGTTGCGAGATGTTGTTGTCGGGAAAGCGAATCCTGGTCACCGGGGTGCTCACCGAAGCGTCCATTGCCTTCTCGGTGGCCCGCGTGGCCCAGGAGCAGGGGGCTGAGGTCGTCCTGACGTCGTTCGGTCGCCCGATGAGCCTGACCCAGCGAGCGGCCAGACGACTGCCGCGGCCGCCCGATGTCCTCGAGCTGGACGTCACCGACCCTGCCCACCTGGATCGCCTCGGCGGTCAGTTGTCCGACCGCTGGGGGGGGTTGGACGGCGTGGTCCACGCCATCGGGTTCGCTCCCGAGCCCTGTCTCGGTGGAGACATCCTGCGGGCCGGGTGGGACGACGTGGCCACGGCGTTGCACGTGTCGGCCTACTCGCTCAAGGCCCTGGCGGCGATGGCTGCATCGCTCATGGACGATGCCGGTGGCTCGATCGTCGCCCTCGACTTCGATGCTCGTCAGGCGTGGCCGGTCTACGACTGGATGGGGGTGGCCAAGGCCGCCCTTGAGAGCTGCGCCCGCTACTTGGCCCGTGATCTCGGCGCCCGGCGGATCAGGGTCAACCTGGTGGCCGCCGGCCCCTTGCGCACCGTGGCCGCGCGATCTATCCCCGGCTTCAGCGCCTTCGAGGAGGCCTGGTCCACCCGGGCTCCCCTCGGCTGGGACGTGGGCGACGCCGAGCCCGTGGCCAAGGCCACGGTGGCGCTGTTGTCCGACTGGTTCCCGGCCACCACGGGCGAGATGATCCATGTCGACGGCGGCTATCACGCCATCGGCGCGTAGCGGTGCTCCGCGCCGCGAACTAGTCGGCGCGTAATCTCGCTCGGTGCCGGCATCTCTCGACGCGCTGAAGTCCAAGGCGCGCACGCCTGGCGGCCAGAAGGCGCTGCGCTACGCCATGGTCTCGGTGGTTTCGTTGACGGCCAGCCAGCTCACGTCCTTCACCCTCTACGCCGGCTTTCACTGGACGGCCCGCTCGGCAGCTGTGGCCTCGGCCGTCACCGGCGGGATCCCGTCGTACTACCTGAACCGGCGCTGGACCTGGGCCAAGCGGGGCAAGTCCCATGTTTGGCGGGAGATCGTGCCCTTCTGGGTGGTCGCCTTCTTGAGTCTGGCCCTGTCGATCGTGGTGGCCGACATCGCCGAACACCAGGCCAAGGAACTGAGCGACAGCCGGATGGTGCAGGGCGTCATCGTCAACGCGGCCTTCATCGCCACCTTCGGTGTGTTGTGGATCGGCAAGTTCCTCTTGCTCAACGGGCTTTTCGTGACCCGCGACGAAGCCGTGGCCTGAGGACCGCAACCAACGCGACCAAACCTGCGGCGACGATGACCGGGGCGTCACCGGCCCGGGAATAGACCGTGCGGCCCGTTCGTAGGCTCACGGTGGCGGCCAGCACCTCCCGATTGCCGAGCGTGGTGCGGTCGAGCACCCGGCCTCGGTGGTCGATGACGCCGCTGTAGCCGGTGGGCGCGGCCTGGACGAGGTCCCGGCCGCTCTCGACGGCCCGCAGCCGGGCGGCGGCCAACTCCTGGGTGGGCACCTGGCTCGTGCTGAACGAGGCGGCGTTGGTGGGCACGAGCAGCAGGCGGGCCCCGGCGTTGGTGGCGGCCCGCGCCCGGTCGGCGAAGAAGACCTCGTAGGAGATGAGGGCACCGAGGTCACCGGCTGGGGTTCCCAGCAGTCCCGTCCCGGTCCCGGCGATGGCGTCGCGGGGTACGGCGGAGACGTCGCCGAGGCGCTTGAAGAGCGCCCGAGCCGGGATGTACTCGCCGAAGGGCACGCGGTGGACCTTGTCGTAGCGGGCCACGATCCGACCCTCGGGAGACCAGGCCACCGCGGCGTTGCGAAACCGGCGTCCCTGTCCTTCGATCACGCCGGCCACAACCGTGGCGCCGGTGCGCCGGGCCAGCGCCGCCACCTCCCCGGCCTCGGGGGCGTCGACGATGTCGCCCTCGACGTCGACCACGTCCTCGGGCCACACGACCAGATCGAGTCCCGCGGGTAGCGCGGCGCTGGCCGCCAGTTGGGCCTCGAACACCAGGCGCTCGTCGACGTCGTCCTTGCGAAACCCGCGAGGGCCACCACCTTGGACGGCGGCCACGTTCAAGATGGCGTCGGCCCGCCCCCCGTCGGGGCTCACGACGCCGGTGACGACGGTGATGGCCACCAACGCGCCGGCGGCGACCGCCGAACGTCGATGGCGGCTGACGACGGCGGCCACACCAACACCGGCCACGGCCGTCAGGGCCACCAGTAGGAGGTGGCCTCCCACCCGGGCCGATCCGCCGAGGGGGCCGGCGATCTGGCCGAGGGCGATACCCCCCATGGGCAGGCCTCCGAAGGGCACGGCCCCTCTGGCGGCTTCGGCGAGCACGAGAGCCGCGGGTAGGACGACGGGGCGAGGGGCCACGACCGTCGCACCCATGACGAACAGCGTTTCCAGGACGACCACGGCGCCGGCCCCCGCCCCGTTGAACTCACCCATCCACCACAGCCCGATGGTGAACTGACCCAGCCCGAACGCCGCCCCGATGAGCAGTCGTGTCCGGCAGGATTGTCCGTCGATGGCCCAGGCCAGGGCCGCGACCCCGGCGATGGCCAGCGGCCACCACCCGAACGGCGGCAGCGACAACGCCACGGCCACCCCACCCCCCAGCGCGCCCAGGGCACGCACCCCCGCTTTCGAGTACATAGCGGCCCGTTCCGGGCCGCTATGTACTCGAAAGCGCGGGGAGCGTCTGCTCAAGTTCGTTGAGGGGGGCGAAGAGGTCGCCCAAGCGAGCGACGCGCTCGATGACGGCGTCGGCCTCGAACACCACGAGACCGGGGTCGTCGGAGTCAGCGACCGCGGCGACCTCGTCCCAGGTGACAGGCGTCGAGACGGTGGGTCTCGCACGGGCCCGCAGGGAGTAGACCGACACGGTCGTCTTGTGCTCGTCGTTCTGGCTCCAGTCGATGAACACCTTGCCCGGCCGGAGATCCTTCTTCATGCTCGACAACACCTCGCCGGGATAGCGCTTCTCGAAGAGCTGGGCCACGGCCAGCGCGAAGTCCTTCGTACCACCCTCGTAGGTGGCGGGGGCGTTGAGGGGGATGTACAGCTGCATGCCCTTGTTGCCCGAGGTCTTGGCCACACAGTCCAGGTTCAGCTGGTCGAACAGGTCCTTCAACCGCAGGGCGATGCGGCAGCACTCCACGATCGTGGCCGGGGGTCCGGGGTCGAGGTCGAACACCACCATGGTTGGGCGGGCGATCTCCGGAGCACGGGACAGCGACGGGTGCAGTTCCAGCGCCGCCAGATTGGCCATCCAGACCAGCGTGGGGAGGTCGGCACACACGCAGTAGGGGATCTCACCTTTGTTGCGACCGCTCCACACCGGCGCCACCTGAACCCAATCCGGTCGATGCGACGCGCAGCGCTTCTCGAAGAAGTGAGCCCCCTCAACACCATCGGGGTAGCGCTTGAGGGTGAGGGGCCGTCCGGCCAGATGGGGGAGTAGAGCGGGGGCCACCGCCTGGTAGTAGCCCACCACCTGACCCTTGGTGAAGCCCGTCGCCGGATAGAGGACCTTGTCGAGGTTGGAAAGCGACAGCTCGCGATTGTCGACGCGAACGCTCGTGCGCGAGGAACTCAAGAAGCCTTGCGGTCCTTGGCTTCTTCGGCCCCGTCGTCCGCCTTCTTTGCACTGCGGGCGGCCGAGAGCGACGCCTCGAGCGCGGCCATGAGATCCACCACCGGTGTGGGCCTCTCGGCCGTGGGCGGCGCCACGATCTCCTGGCCCTGGGCCTTGCGCTCGATCAGCTCCAGGACCTGGTCGCGGTGGGTGTCGCGGTAGCTACTCGGGTCGAATTCGGAGGTCAGGGACTCGATTAGCTGCTGGGCCATCTTCAACTCGCGATCGGTGACCTTTCCCTCGGCTTTCCCGGGCAGTCCTTCCAGTTCGCCTTGGGGGACGACCTCGTCGGCGAAGTTCATGGTCGACATCACCAGCGCGTCGCCCAGGGGCCGCAAGGCGACCAGGTACTGCTTGGTCCGCATGACGACCTTGGCGATACCCACTTTATTGGCGTCCCGCATGGATTCCAGCAGCAGGCGGTACGCCTTGGAACCGCGCTCATCGGGCACGACGTAGTACGACGAGTCATAGAAGAGGGGGTCGATCTCGTCGAGGCCCACGAAGTCCTCGATGTCGATGGTGTGGGTCGACTCCGGGTCGAGCGACTCCAGCTCCTCGGGGTCGATGACGACGTACTGGTCCTTGGAGATCTCGTAGCCCTTGACCAGCTCGTCGTAGGGAACTTCCTCACCATCCGCGCTGCACACCCGCTTCTGGCTGATACGGGCACCGTCGGTGGCGTGCAACTGGTGGAAGCGCACATCCTTCTTGCGCACGGCGGTGAAGAGCTTCACGGGGACGTTCACCAGACCGAAGCTGATGGAGCCCCCCCAGATGGATCGGGGCATGCCGCCCATTGTCCCCCAAAACCACTGGCTGAGGCGCCAGGCTGATTTCACTGACCAGGACTGAAGTCGGCGTCGGCGACGACGTCGGTGGCGACGAGGTCAGTGCGGATGCCCTTGAGGGAGGGCTGGCGCAGCGTGCCCGACTCGGTCACTTCGCTGAATGCCACCTCCACCACGAGCAGGGGTTCGACGAACCGTATGCCGGCCGGCACCGGTTGACCGAAGGCGGAGGTCGGGCGTTCGGTCTTGTCGAACAACGCCCTCAGCTCGGCGATCAGATCCTCGGTGAGCCCCGAGCCGGCCTGGCCGACGTACACCAACGCGCCCTGGTCGAAATAGCCGAGCGCCAGTGACCCTATGCCGGAGCGGCGCGAGCCCTTCCCGGTCGACCACCCACCGACGACGAACTCGCGGCGCCGGCCACACTTGATCTTCGACCACGCCGCTGACCGTTTTCCCGGAAGATAGGCGGCTTCCAGGCGCTTGGCCATGAACCCCTCGAGGCCGACTTCCCGGCAGGCTTCGAGGAGGTCCGCGGGCGGCGACGTCAGGAGGGGCGCCGTCTGCCACGGTCCGCCGAGGGGACCGAGTGCTTCCAGCAGGGCCCGGCGCTCGCGCTGGGAGCGCTCGACCAGCGACACTCCGTCGAGCCACAGCAGGTCGAAGACGGCGAAGATCACCGGCGTGTCGGTCACCAGGCGGGCCGGTGGGCGGGTGACGTGCATGCGTCGTTGGAGGCGCTGGAAACTCGGTCGGCCAGCCTCGTCGAGGGTGACCACCTCCCCGTCGAAGACGGCGGCTCGGCCCACCAGCGCCTCGGGAACGGTAAGAAGTTCGGGATAGGTGGGGCTGGTGTCGAGGCCCCGCCGGTTCGTCAACACCACCTCGCCTGCGGTCACCGTCGCCATGATTCGCTGCCCGTCGAACTTGGGCTCGAACTGCCAGAGCGACGGGTCACGGGGCACACCGGTGCCGCCCGCCAACATGGGCAACAGGCGCGGGGGGAGTCCGGAGTCAGGCGTGCCGCCAGTCTGGCCGAGACGTCGATCGGGGCGGACGCGAAGGTCGGCTGCCGCCTGACCTTTCCTCTGGTGATGTCCGGCCTGACTGCGGCCGAGGCGAGCGACGGCTCCTGGTGCGCGGGGCGATCGGGCAGGCCATCGAACTCACCGTGCCCGGCGACTGGCTGGCCGACCGCGCTCGGGCGTAGCCGGTAAACATCGACCCCACCCTCGACGCCGGGCAGGTCGCCCCCGGCGCTGATGTAGCGCACCCCGCCGACGGTCAGAAACAGCGTCGCCAGCCCGGCCAGAAGGCCGACGAGCAGGTTGCGCAGGCCGTCGATGACGCTGCCTAGCGTCGGGCCGCCGGCCTCCTGGGCGGCGGCGGGATGGGCGAAGGCGACCACGAGGGCTGCCGCACCAGCCGGCACTCGGCCCGGTAGCGGCGGCGACGGAGGGTGCCGTAGGAGACGCCGTGCTCGGCCGCGACCTCGGCCAGACCGGCGCCGCCGAGGACTGGGCGGGGAACCATGCGGCCGGCGCAGGCGATCGCGGCCCGCCGGGCCACCTTGGCCCTGTTCCAGGGGACCGCCAGCAGCCGGGCCACTCGCCCGGCGATGCGTCGCAGGCCGGGCAGCAGCTCCAGGGCGGGGTCACCCGAGGACAAGAAGGCCAACCGGGCGCCGCTGGCATCCTCGGTCATGTCGGCGCGCACACTGCCGTTCGGTCCTCGCAGCGTGATGCCGAAGCCGGCGATGTCGTGGGTCCCGGGTACTGCCAGCTCACCGATCTCCACCCTCACGCGGTTGCTGTCGTCGACGATCTCGAGATGGCCCGGGCCAACCTGGCGTTGGCGGCCGGCCAGGGCGCGAGGGGCAGCGGCCGGGTGGTCACCGGCGACGCCCGCCGGCTCGACGAGCTGGCCAAGGACGTGCGCGGCCAGGTCGCCCTGGTGCTCACCTCGCCGCCCTACGGC
>Ga0187893_10014169_pt1 | contig 10930 bp, 7 predicted proteins | sample MA1701074metaG_FD_139574 | JGI IMG/M metagenome (GOLD analysis project Ga0187893, IMG submission 139574) | White microbial mat communities from a basaltic lava cave in the Kipuka Kanohina Cave System on the Island of Hawaii, USA - MA170107-4 metaG ...
ATTCCCGCCGTCCGGGAAGTCATCGGTGACGCCGGACTCACCTTTCGCCCGGACGACGCGGTCGACCTCGCTGCCCGGATCGACGAGCTCCTCGCCGTCGCCGAGGCCGCGAGCGCCATGGTCGAGCGCGGCCGGCAACGCATCGCCGCCCGCCACACGTGGACGCAGGTGGGGGAGGCTGTCATGCGTGGCTACGATCTGGTAGGTGGCTGCGGTACCAGGCGAAGGACCGAGGAAAGGTGACCACCAGCATCGTCGTGGCGGGCCGAGAGGGCGAGTCCTTCATCCCCAAGGTGTCCATCATCATCCCGGTCTTCAACACGGGACGTTACCTGGAAGAGGCGATCCGCAGCACGACCGACCAGACGTACCGAGACCGGGAAGTGATCGTCGTCGACGACGGCTCGACCGAAACGAGAACCCGGGCGATCCTGGACACGGCGGGGGAGCACCCCGCCGTGACCGTGGTGCGCACACCGAACCGCGGTCCCGCACGGGCGCGGAACCTGGGCATCGAGCGGGCGAGGGGGGCCTACGTTCTCCCTCTCGACGCCGACGACTGGCTGGCGCCAACGTTTCTCGAGAAGACCGTCCCGCTGCTGGACGCCGACCCGCGCGTCGGCGTCGCCTACACGTGGGTGGCGCTGGTGGGCGGTCATCATGGCATCTGGAAGACGGGTGGCTTCTCGGTGACCGAGCTGCTGAGCCGTTGCACCATCCACGTCACGTCCCTGTACCGGCGCGAGGTCTGGAAGCAGGTGGGCGGCTATGACCCCCGCTTCGTCGAGAGCTGCGAGGACTGGGACTTCTGGCTCGGGGCCGCGCGGCACGGCTGGCAGGGACGCGTCGTCCCCGAGGTGCTAGTGTACTACCGAAGGACCCCGACGAGCCGCGAGCTGCGCTCCAGGGCGCCTGGGACGAGCACGAGCCTCATGCGGACCCTCGTCACCAAGCACCGCGACCTGTACGAGGCGAACGTCGAGGACGCCGTCGCCGGGATGTACGAGCGGCTGGCGGCGGCCGGGCTCACGCTCGAGCGCATCTACCACAACCGCGCCGTGCGGGCTCTGCTCTGGCTTCGCACGCGGCTCCGTCGGGTCCAGGCGGCATGAACGCGTCCGGGACCCCGGGGGTCTCGCTGGTCATCCGCTGTCGTGACGAGGAACGCGACCTCGGTCGCGTGCTCGACGTCGTACTGGCGCAGCGGGGCGCTCCTCCCTTCGAGGTGATCGCGCTCGACTCGGGCTCGACGGACGGGACCCTGGCCCTCCTCGGCCGCTACCCGGTGCGGACGGAGCACCTGCCGGCGGCGGAATTCACCTACGGACACGCCCTCAACCGCGGGGCGGCGCTCGCCCGGGGTGACCTCGTCGTCTACCTGTCGGCACACTGCGAGCCACGAGGCCTCGACTGGCTCGCGCGGCTGGTGGCCCCCTTCGCCGACGCCCACGTCGTCGCGGCCTTCGGCCGTCAGATCCCCGTCCCGCACGTGAACCCGATCGAGGCGATCACGACCGAGCGCAACTTTCCTCCCCTTCCCCCCGCGAGGGTCCGGTTCTCCACCGCCAACGGCGCGGTCCGGCGAGCTGCGGTCCTGGCGCGCCCCTTCGACGAGGAGATGCCGATCGCCGAGGACCACCTGTGGGCCTGCGAGGTGACGCCGCCGCATCGGATCGTCTACGTCCCGGCGGCCGCGGTGGCGCACAGCCACCTCATGAGTGCGCGCCACTGGCGCACACGCTTCTACGCACACGGCCTGGCCACCGCCTATGCACGGCACCGTCGGGGCGTCGAGCTACCCTGGGGTGCCGGGGCCGAGACCCCGGCTCGCCGGGCGCGGGCCCTCCTGAATCTCGCCCGCTCGCTCGCCCGTGCCCTCGAGCTCCGCGCCCTCGCTTACCTGCCCGTATACGGCCTGGCGCGCACGGCGCACTACGCCCGTGGCCTTCGCGACGGCGGGCTCCGGTACGGCGGAGGGCAGGCGGGCAACGGTCCCGTCACGCCCGCCGCGACACCACCCGCGCGACGTGAGGCGTCAGTGCGGGACGTCGGGCTCCTGCCGCTCCTGATCGCCGTTGCCGCGCTCGGTTGCCGCCCCGATTGCGCCAAAGATCCGGGGGAGACGCGCCCGAACGTGGTGCTGGTAACGATCGATACCCTGCGGGCCGATCATCTTGGGTGCTACGGCAACTCGACGGTAAGCACGCCCAACCTAAATCGCCTTGCCGCCGAAGGGGCCCTCTTTCTGCGCGCCTACGCGCAGACCCACATGACGGTCCCCTCGCATCTGTCGATCTTCAGCTCGCTTCCGATGGCCAGGCACGGCGTCCTCACCAACGGAGGCGTTCCACCTCGGCCTGTGGAGGTCCTCTTGCCGGACCTCTTGGCGCGCGCCGGCTACCGGACAGCGGCCTTCGTGAGTGCACGGCACCTGGGACCTGGGGGACCGCTGGGCGTCGCCTTGGGCGGCAGCTTCGAGGTCTACCGCTCGACGGCCGGCTGGTACGAGCCCTTACGAGGCGACGAGACGACCGAGCGTTTCTCCCGCTGGCTGCGCAAGTCCTGTCGAGCACCTTTCTTCGCCTGGATCCACTACTGGGATCCGCACATGCCGTACGCTCCCCCGTCGCCATTCGACACCATGTACTATAGGGGTAACCCCTCGGATGCGCGACACACGAGCCTGGTGGGAGTGCCCCTCAGGTGGTCGCTCTATGACCTGGATCGGCTGCGCCACGTGCTGGCTGCCGAGGGCGAGCAGGTACGGGCGCTCAAGCGGGAGTTCGGGCTCCCGAGTCGAGTGGTGAAGGAGCTTCTCCTGCGGCCCGAGGAGCTGCAAGCGTACGCCGATGGACGCGGGCCCCAGCCCCGGCGACGCCTGGGGGCGCTCGCGCAGGCCGTAAAGGCGAAGCTCCCGCTCCATCCGCCAACCGCCGGTTGGCTGACCGGCATCCGGGACCTGCGCTTCCCACTCGCCCGCTACGCAGGTGAGGTCAGCTATGTGGATGCGGAGATAGGCCGCTTGGTCGCGGAACTAGCCCGTCTCGACCTGGCCGATCGCACGATCGTGGTCATCACCGCGGATCACGGCGAGTCCCTCGGTGAGCACGGGGTCTACTTCGACCACTTCGGCCTCTATGAGCCCAACCTGCGGGTCCCGCTCATCGTGTGGGCGCCAGGTCGCGTCGCGCCCGTACGGCGCGAGGACCTCGTCTGCAGCCTCGACCTGGCACCGACCATTCTCGGGCTCGCGGGCATACCGGTGCCGGGAATCATGCAGGGCCGCGATCTCTTCGCCACGCCCCTCCGGCAGATGCCGGTGTTCGCCGAGCTCGAGAACCGTCGCCAGGTCATGATCCTGGACGGCTCCTGGAAGCTCATCCGCACGTTCGGGAGCGTCCACTATCCCGAGGGGTTCCCAGCCCGGCGCGGCACGACCGAGCTCTACGACCTTGCCACCGACCCCGACGAGAGGAATGACGTCGCCCACCGCCACCCGGACATCACACGTGCCCTGCAGGCCCGGCTCGAGGCCTGGGACACGCAGCAGAGCGGCCGGGGGTCGGTGGAGCAGCCCCGGTGGGAAGAGGGACTGAGGGCCCTCGGATACCTGCAGTGACCGCCGCCGCGCAGCGCCGCACCATCGAACCGGGACACTCACCCCGACTCCCGCGGGCTGGCGTCGTGTGAGCGCATCGAGACCGGAGGGGATGGCGCGGTCGGGGCGTTTTCGGGCGACGCTCGCGCACGTGGTCCAGGCGCTCGCTCTCGGCCTCGTGCTGGTGGCGCTCGGCGCCGTCGTCTGGCGTGAGGCACACGGCGGCTTCCGGCTGCCCGAGCGTCTTCGCATGGAAGAGGTGCAGCAGGACATCGTGGCTACCTTCGCTCCGTCCACCGTCGTCGAGCAGGACGTCGAGGCCCCCGTGCACGTGGCCGGCATCCAGCCGAGCCCGTACCTGGACGGTGCCGGCAGCTACCGGCGCTCACTGGTGACGTCACCGCCGGCCACCCTGCGCTACCGTCTTCAGGTTCCCGAGGGAGGCGTGCTGCGGCTTTCCGTCGGCGTCGCTCAGGACGAGACGCAGGACCGCAGCGCCGCGGGCATCCGGTTCGCTGTGCGCATCGACGGGCGTCGGGTCTTTGCCCGCGTCGTCAACCCCGCGCGGACGCGTCATGATCGCCGCTGGTTCGATACTCGCATCGATCTCAATGACCTCGCGGGCCGCGCGATCGACGTCGAGCTCACGACTCGGGCGGCCGAGGGCGGCCCGCTCTCCGGCACGGCGGGTTGGAGCAAGGTCCATCTCGTACGGGAGACTTCCGAGGGGCGGCAGCCCGCAGGTGACGACCGTCCCAGCCTCCTCGTTCTGCTCGTCGACACGTTGCGGGCCGACCGTCTGGGCGCCTACGGAGCCCCGTCGGATCCGAGCCCGACCCTGGACGCGCTCGGGCGCCGAGGGCTCGTCTTCAAGCAGGCGATTGCGCAGGCGTCGTGGACGATGCCGTCGGTCGCGACCGTCCTGACGGGCCTCTACCCGCGCCAGCACGGCGTCGTCGGCGGCTCGTGGAAGTGGGGCCAGCCGCCGGGCGTCGACGCGGACGCCGACTGGGCCTTTCTGCCGGATACGGTATCGACCTTCGCCGAGCAGGCACAACGCGCGGGGATCACGACCTTCGCCGTGTCGACCAACTCCACAATCGGGCCGGGCACGAACCTGGCGCGAGGCTTCGAGACCTTCGTCGAGCTGCCAGGTAGTCCCCCCCACACCCTTTGGGCGTCCGCCGAGCGCGTCAACGACACGTTCCTCGCGTGGCTGGCCGAGAACCGCGGCCGTCGCTTTCTCGCCTACCTCCACTACATGGACGTGCACGGACCGTACGCACCACCGGCGCGCTTCCGGCCGACACCGCCCCCGAACATCCGGGGCGCCATCGCCAAGGGCATGGTCCACCAACCCAAGGCCGTGATCCGCCAAGGCGGTCGACCTCTGCCCGACGCAGAGGTCGACCATCTGAGCAGGCTGTACGATGGTGACGTTCGCTACTGGGACGAGCAGCTCGCCCGGCTCCTTGGCGGCCTCCAGGATCTGGGGGTGCTGGCATCGACCAACATCCTGGTGACGGCGGACCACGGCGAGGAGTTCCAGGAGCACGGGCGCCTCGGGCACGGGTCGCAGCTCTACGACGAGCTCATCCGTGTCCCGCTCGTCCTCGCCGGCCCATCCGTGCGCCGCGGGACCGTCGACGCCCAGGTCGAGGGAATAGACGTCGCCCCGACGGTGCTCGCGCTCCTCGGGCTCGCTCCTCCCCGGGATCTCCCGGGCAGGAACCTCCTCGGAGAGCTCGACAGTCGAGCGGCGGTCTCGGAGACCCGATTCGGCGTCGGGCCGGAGCGGAGCAACGTCGAGTTGCTGTCGGTCCGCACGCCAGACCGCAAGCTCATCCACGCTCCCGCCCTCGGGACCTTCGAGCTCTACGATCTCGTGCGTGACCCGGCCGAGCGCAACAACCGCTACGGCGACGATGCGGAGAGCCGGGCGTTGACGGCTGAACTCGAGCGATGGCGCAGCGCGATACCGCCCCCGTCACCCGCACCCGAGCGAGACCCCCGTCTGTTCGAGAAGCTCCGAGCGCTCGGCTACGTCGAGTGAGCACCGACAGGCGCAGCGTCGACCAGGCGCTCCGGGCTGCGCCGTCAACCCCTCAGGCGCTGCGTGAATCGCTTGAGGGCGATCCGGCCGAGGATGCGGCCGCCGAGCTGCTCCGCCACACCCTCGGCCTCCGCTCGCCATGCGTGCGGGTCCGGGGGGAGGAGCATCCGCGACACCGGCCCGGCGCCGATGCGGCCGACGAGGACGGCCGTCAGCAGCGCGATGCGCTCGGCCGACGCGACGTCATGGCGGAGCAGGAGCGTCTTCAGGAGACCAACGTCGAACTCGTCCTCGTCGGGCGCGGCGCTCACCAGCGGCTCGGGAAACAGGTATCCAGGGCCCCAGCGGGCACACGCCTTCCAAACGTAGGCGATCTCCCCGAAGGCCCGCAGATCGAGGTCGAAGACGTCGGCGAGCGGCTGGCCGGGGTCGGTGCGCAGCACGGCGCGCGTCAGCGCCGGCCCCTCCTCGAAGGGATGCAGCTCCGGCGCGATGTCCAGATGCGAGCGGATGGCGCCGTCGGCACGGCGCACCCAGGCCCCCGCGAACGATGGGCGCGCGGGACTCCCGAGCGCCCGGATGCTCCGCTCCAGGAACGCCTCGTGGAGGCGATCGTCGCAGCGGAGCACCAGCAGCGCCTCGGACGTGGTGACGTCGGATGGGTCCATCTCCTCCCCGTCCAACGCCGCGATTCGCCACGGCTGACCGAGCCACCACAGCGTTTCGCGCCTCTCCGCCCGCGCCGCCGACAGCAGGACGACGTCGAAGTCCCGGACGGTCTGTCGCGCCAGCGAGGCGACCGCCGGAACGTCCGGGCCGGCAGCACCGAGCACCACGACGAGCAACGACGGCTGCCGGGGCGCAGCCGCGACCCCCAGCCGCCGCAGCGCCCGCGGACACCCATAGAAGTCTCCGAGCGGTGCCTCGCCGACGCCATAGGGGCGGCGAAGGCGCTCGCGGAGTGCGCCGTCGTCGATCAGGCGCTCCATCGCGCCGAGGAGCCCGCTCGTCGTCCCATCGTAGGTGAGGGCGTTGTCTCCGTCCCGGAAGAAGTCGGCAAACGTCGGCAGGTCGTTCACGATCACCGGAATGCCCGCGTCATAGACCTCGTGGAGCGCGTAGCAGAACGATTCGACGCGATTCGGGAACACGGCGAAGAGCGCCCGCTCGAGGCGCGCGCCGACCTCGTCGTGCCGCAACTGCCCGCTGAAGACGAAACGATCTCTCAGGCGCGATGGAACGAGGGTGCGAAGGTACGCCCCGTACGATCCCCCCACGGGACCCTTCTCCCCGTCGTAGCCGATGAGCTCGACGGAGAACTCGAGCTCCGGACGGCGTTTCATCAGCTGCACCGCCGCGTGGACCAGCCGGTCGATTCCCTTGACGTGGGAGAGCCGACCCAGGAACACGATCGTGAACGGGTCTGTCGGCCGTGGTCGCCGCGTCGCCGTGGGGAACGGCTCCGTCGGCGGTGGCGACACCACGACCCGCTCCGGATCGATGCCGTACCGCGCCCGGTAGTAGTGCTCGAAGTAGGTCCGACTCGGCGCCAGGACCGTCTCCGCCAGCTCGAGCGCCCGGTGCTCCAGGCCGTAGAGCAGCAGCTGATCCCGATCGATCGAGGAGCTTCCTCCGGAGCGGTGCAGTATCTCCATCGAGCCGTGCAGGCGGACGCCGATCGGCGGCGCCGACCCGTCCTCCTCGAAGAGCCGCCGTACCAGCGAGCTGTAGGCGGGACCGCAGTACTCGAAGAACTCGATGAAATCGACGCGCTCGCGCTCAAGCAGCCGTGCCACCGCGTGCGCGAACCGCACGCTCTTCAGCTGGAACACGCACGGGATGTCGCTCGGCCCGTACGGGAAGTCGTGCAACAGCGCCTCGACGAGGTAGGCCCGACAGCGATCGGCCTGGGCGAGCTCGTGTCGGTCATTGTCGACGAACCGCCGAAACACGCCTTCCGGCATGTCGAGCAGCAGCACGACCTCATGGCCGTCCCTGATGAGGCGGTTCGTCGCATGGTGAATCAGGACCCCGCAGCCTCCGATCGTCGTCGGGTGAATCTCGTACGAGGCGAAGCAGATGACCGCCATCGAGCGGCAACCATGCCACCGCGCTTGCTGGTGGGCAACCTGCGCAGGTGCGGAGGCACCGACCATGGGGCCGGCGTGAGCTCGCCAACCGCCGATCGGCGGCACGCGAAGGGGGTCTCCGTCCGGCTGGGTCGCGTCGGGCTCGAGTGCCCGATCGAGCGCTTCCCGCTCCCAGGTCGACGCCGCTTCCGCGTCGAAGTTGGAGGCTCGATCGGCCGCCTCGCGGTTGCCCTCACCAGCGCCTTCTGCTACGAAACGCCACGCTCAACGCTCCTGCGCTTCCGCTCGACGCGATCCGTCGCGCCGGCGATCGACCGAGGATAAGCTGCCCGCGCGCGTGAGGGAATTCGGTCTCGAGTCCGCCCCGATCCGGGCGGAGAGCGCGCCCGCGGTCTCGGAGGGCTCAGCCGCCGCACACCCCGGGATGTCGACGCCCGCTGCGGCGCCCGCCCACGCGCCGCCGGCCTTCCGCGTCATCTCGGCCAGGCCACCAACCGCGCTCATCCACGCCAATCCCTTCGCCGCGGCACGCCATCTCTACCAGCAGCGCCATCTGGTCTGGCGGTTCGCCGTCCGCGACGTCCAGACCCGCTACAAGGGATCGTTCCTGGGGGTGCTGTGGTCCTTCATCATGCCACTGCTGCTCCTCGCCGTGTACACGTTCGTCTTCGGCGTCGTGTTCCGCGCGCGCTGGGAGCCCACCGGCGACGAGGGAACGCTGCACTTCGCCATCGCCCTGTTCGCCGGACTCATCGTGTTCCACATCTTCTCCGAATGCGTCACCAAGGCCACCACCGTGATCACGTCGCACCCGGGCTACGTCAAGCGGGTCGTCTTCCCCCTCGAGGCGCTTCCTCTCTCGCTGGTCGTGGCCAGCCTCATCAACGCTGCCATCAGCTTCCTGATTCTCGTGTGCGGGCTGCTGGTCGTCCGACAGGCAGTGCCCCTCACCATCATCTATCTTCCTCTCGTCCTGCTCCCGCTCGTGTTCCTCACCCTCGGATGCAGCTGGTTCCTCGCATCTCTGGGCGTCTTCATTCGCGACGCCACACCCATGGTCTCGGTCGCGGTCATGATTCTCATGTTTCTCTCTGCCGTCTTCTATCCGGCGGCGGCGCTGCCGGAGAACCTTCGCTGGATGGTCGAAGCCAACCCGATCGCCCTCGTGGTCGACGCGACCCGGGCGACGCTGGTCTTCGGCGGGCGCCCCAGCGGGCGCACCTTCCTCGCATTGACAGGCTTCTCCCTGCTCGTCATGCAGGGCGGCTACCTCTGGTTCATGAGAACCAAGCGCTGGTTCGCCGATGTCATCTGATGACCGCAGCGACGTCCTCGTCCGCGTCCAGGGCGCGGGCAAGCTCTACAAGATCTACAACCAGCCGCACGATCGCCTGAAACAGGCTCTCTGGCGCAAGCGGCAATTCTACAAACCCTTCTGGGCCCTTCGCAACGTCTCCTTCGAGGTGAAGCGTGGCGAGAGCGTGGCGATCGTGGGTCGGAACGGCTCCGGGAAGAGTACGCTACTCCAGATCATCGCCGGCACGCTCCTTCCCACCGAAGGTGAGGTCCGTGTCGCGGGGCGTCTCTATGCGCTCCTGGAGCTCGGCAGCGGGTTCAACCGCGAGTTCACCGGCCGCGAGAACGTCTTCCTCACGGCCTCGATCCTCAACATCCCCAAGGAGGAGATCAGGCGGCGCTTCGACGAGATCGCCGCCTTCGCCGACATCGGCGAGTACATCGACCAGCCCGTCAGGACGTACAGCAGCGGCATGTTCGCCCGCCTGGCGTTCGCCGTCGCCGTCGCCGTGGAGCCGGACATCCTGATCGTCGACGAGATCCTCGCCGTCGGCGACATCGGATTCCAGCAGAAGTGCATCGCCCGACTGCGCGAGATGCGCGAAGGCGGCTTGACACTGCTGTTGGTGAGCCACTCCCCCGACGCCGTGCGGAGCATCTGTCAGAAGGCGCTCTTTCTCGTCAACGGGCAGCCCACCTACTGGGGGACCGCCGAGGCCACGGTGAACCTCTACCTGCGGCACATTCGCGAGCTGGCCAACAAGGAAGCCCTGCGCGACCGCGCGACGTTCCAGCGGCCCGTCCCCTTCCGAACCCAGATTCAGGGGGGCATCCGCTACGGGACCGGACACGTGCAAATCGAGTCGGTCGAGCTCCTCGACGACGCCGGCCAGCCATGTCAGGCATTCGCCTTCGGCGACCGGATCACACTCGAAGCTCGACTGCGCAGCCACATCGACGTGGACAAGCTGTCGGTGTCCTTCCTGGTGCGGGACATGACCGGCATCGATCTGATGGGAACCACGACGTTCGACGAAGGCGTCGCTCTGCCGGAGCTGCGCAAGGACTGGACCCTGCGGGTGCGATTCGCGTTTCTGAATTGTCTCCGTCAAGGTAGCTTCGGGATATCGCTCGCCGTGAACCGCGTGACGCAACGGGCCAGCACCGACAACCTCTTGTTCGACCAGATCGACGGGTGTGCGGCGTTTTCGGTGATCGCCGACCCCGGTCGGCCGGTCCACTACAAGTTCCACAACCCCGTTGACGTCCAGCTCGAGGCGAAGAATGGCGAGGTTCTCCGGGCGTGATTGCAATGAGCACCGGATCACACGATCTCGCCCCCAACTACGAATACTGGCAGCGACACGGGGAAGAGTGGGCGGACGAGTACGACACCCGCAAGACGCGGACGCCTCTCTATCATTTGCAGGAGCTCATGCTCGCGATCTACATGGCCGAGTCGGCGCCGGTGACCGTGCTCGAGTTCGGCTGCGGCGTCGGGCGCCATCTTCGCTACCTCTCGCAGCTGTCCGGGGTCGACGCCTATGGGTACGACCAGAGCGCCACCATGGTCGACCAGTGTCGGCGCTGGATCCCGGAGGACTGGCTCCGTGAGCACGTGACGGTGGGTGCGCCGCTCGCCTCCCTCCCGTATCCCGACGGGCACTTCGACATCGTGTTCACGGCCGAGGTCCTGGTGCACGTGCGGCCTCAAGACGTCGCCGGCGTGCTCTCGGAGCTCCATCGCGTTGCGCGCTGGCAGCTCCTCCATCTGGAGCCGTCCCCCGGCTACCCTGTCCAGGGCGCGATCCACGCCGGCTCGTGGTCGCACGACCTTCCGGCCATCTACCGGCAGCTGGGACACCGCTGCGAGACCCTGCCCGGAGGATACAC